>NICF_comb_assmDRAFT_10000709_pt1 | contig 28203 bp, 21 predicted proteins | sample NewIslPassag4_SG_FD_11279 | JGI IMG/M metagenome (IMG submission 11279) | reverse complement strand
CGGCGGCGGGCATTGCGGGGATTGGCGGCGGGAAACCGGCCCCACGCCCAGGCGGGAGCGCCGGCGCCCGCCGACCGGGAACTGGAGGAACTGCTCCACCGCCTGCGCCGCCTGGAACGGAAGCTGGCGGCCTCCGCGGGCCGCAGGGGCGGCGCTGCCCTGGGGAGCGGGCGGGGCGCAGGACGGATCTCCGGTTTCCAGGTGACATTTGTCCCGCTCGAGGCGGCCTCAATCGGGTCTGAATGACCGGCATAAACGGGATGTTCGTACCTAGGACCGGGACGGGGTTGCGACGATACAAACAGTAAGCGCACCGCAACACCGGTGCGGAAAAACCCGTGCCCGCGGCTCGCGGAGCGCCACCGGCCGGGGCCTTGGAGGTGTGTCGCATGGCGCGAACCCTGGAAGTCCCGGAAAATCCACTTGCCCGCAACCTCTTTGGCTCGACCCGATTCGCCTGGCTGTGGACCATCTTGCGGGTCTACCTGGGCTGGACGTGGTTCAACTCGGGTTGGGGCAAGCTGGGCAATCCCGCCTGGATGGAGACGGGCGCCGCCCTGCGCGGCTACTGGAGCAACGCCGTTGTGGTGGAGCCCTCGGCGCGCATCGCGTTTGACTGGTACCGCAGCTTCATCCAGTTCCTGCTGGACGGCGGCCACTACACTTGGTTCGCCAAACTGGTGGTCTTTGGGGAGATCCTGGTCGGCATCGCACTCATCCTGGGCGCCTTCACCGGCATCGCCGCCTTCTTCGGCGGGTTCATGAACTTCAACTTTATGATGGCGGGCACGGCCAGCACCAACCCGCTGTTGTACACCATCGCCATCCTGCTGATGCTGGCCTGGAAGGTGGCCGGCTACTACGGCCTGGACCGCTGGCTGCTGCCGCTTTTGGGCACGCCGTGGGGCCCGGTGCGCGCCCGGTGACGGCGCGGTGAGCGGCGCCCGCTACCCGCTGCCCATACCCCAGGCGCCGTACCTGGACGGGCCCATCCTGCTGCGGGACGGCCGCCCGGCGTACCTGCGCCGGGCGACCCCGGCGGACCTGCCCGCCGTGCAGGAGCTGCTCATGCGCAGCTCCGACACGGCCCGCTATTTCCGTTTTTTCCATGGGGTCGCGCCCGGGGACCCGGACGCGGCCCGGCGGCTCATCGCGCCCGGCAACGAGCAGGGCGGCCTAAGCCTGGTGGTCACCGTGGGGCCGCGCGATGACGAGCGCCTGGTGGCTGTGGGCAGTTACGCCCACACCCACCGGCCCGGCGTCGCGGAAGTCGCCTTCTTAGTGGAAGACGCCTACCAGGGGCGGGGCATCGGCACCCTGCTGCTCGAACGCCTGGCCATGGCGGCGTTGGAGCAGGGCCTGACGGCGCTCGAGGCCTTTGTAATGGGCGAGAACACCGAGATGCTCTCGGTGTTTGCCAACAGCGGCTTCACCGTGCAGCAGGGCCCCGGCCCCGACGGCTGGTACATCCAGCTCCCCCTCGCGCCCACCGAAGCCGGCGTGCTGCGCATGGAAGCCCGCGACCGCATCGCCACCCGGGCGTCCATGTACCCCTTTTTTCACCCGCGCTCGGTGGCGGTCATCGGGGCGTCCCGGGACCCCAACAGCATCGGTTTCCAGGTATTGGCAAACCTCATCCACTCGGGCTACCAGGGACCGGTCTACCCGGTGAACCCCAAGGCGCCCTTCGTCATGTCGGTGCCTGCGTACCCCACCGTGCTGGACATCCCCGGCCCGGTGGACCTGGCCGTGGTGGCCGTTCCCCGGCACGCCGTGCTGCCAGTGGCCGAGCAATGCGCCAAAAAGGGCGTGCGGGCCATGATCGTGCTCACCGCCGGTTTCGCAGAAACCGGCCCCGAAGGGACGGCGCTGCAGCGCCAGCTGGTGGATCTGGTGCGCGGCGCCGGCATGCGTATGATCGGCCCCAACTGCCTGGGCCTCATTCACACGCACCCGGACGTGCAGATGAACGCGACCTTCGCTGCGACGCCCGTCCGCCGCGGACGGCTAGCCATGTCGTCGCAGAGCGGGGCGCTGGGCCTCGCGGTGCTCGAGTACGCGCACGAGCTGGGCATCGGCCTGTCCGCTTTCGTCAGCATCGGCAACAAAGCCGACGTGTCCAGCAACGACCTGTTGCAGTGGTGGGAAGAGGACGAGCACACCAGCGCCATCCTACTGTACCTCGAGTCCTTTGGAAACCCGCGGCGCTTCGCACGCCTCGCGCGCAGGATCGCCCGGCGCAAGCCCATCATCGCCGTCAAGGGCGGGCGCACCGCCGCGGGCCAGCGGGCTGCGGGATCGCACACCGCGGCGCTCGCGTCGGACGATGCGGTGGTGGACGCGCTCTTCCGCCAGTCGGGCGTCATCCGCACCCGCACTCTGGCTGAAATGTTTGACGTGGCGGCGCTGCTCGCGCACCAGCCGCTGCCCAATGGAAACCGGGTCGCGATCCTGACCAACGCCGGCGGCCCGGCCATCCTGTGTGCGGACACATGCGAAGCCGAGGGCCTGGTGGTACCCCCGCTGCCTGAGGACGTCCAGGCGCAGTTGCGGGCGCTGCTGCCGCCGGAAGCCAGCGTGACCAACCCCGTCGACATGATCGCCGCGGCCACGGCCCAAGAGTACCGCCGTTGCCTGGAGATCCTCCTGCGTAGCGATGCGTGCGATGCGGTCATCGTCATCTGCGTTCCGACCATGGCCGCGGTGGTGCCCGACGTGGCCCAGGCGGTGCTGGCCGCCCGGGCCGCGGCGCCCGACAAGCCTGTGCTCAGTTGCTTTATGACCGCGCAGCCGGCCGCAGGCGACGACAAGGGCTCCGCGAGCGTCCCGCCAAGCGCTGCGCCGGACGCAGGGCAAAGAGCCGCGCGAGGCGCGCGCAGCGCGATCCTGACCCCACCGGCCGAGCCGCAGTTGCGCCCTGTCTACCGCTTCCCCGAACCGGCGGCCCTGGCTCTGGCCCGCGCGGCCCGCTACGCGGCGTGGCGCGACACCCCCCTGGGCGCGATCCCGGCGCTGCCGGGCGTCGATGCGGCCGCCGGGCGGCAGATTTGCCGCGAGGCCTTGCGGCGCGGCCCCGGGTGGCTGCTCCCGGAAGAAGTGGACCAACTGCTGGAAGCTTTCGGCCTGCCCCGGCCGGCGGTGCGGTTTGCCTTTGACGAAGACGAGGCCGTCGCCCACGCGGCGGCGCTGGGCTACCCGGTGGCCGTGAAGCTGGCCTCCTCCGTCCTCGTGCACAAGACCGAGTGGCAGGGCGTGCACCTCAACGTTACGGACGAAGCCGGGGTGCGCCGGGCAGTGCGGGCCATGCGGGAAGCCCTTGAGCGCCACGACCTGGTGGGCGCCATGGACGGCGTCCTTGTCCAGAAGATGGCCCCCAGCGGCATCGACACCTTCGCCGGTGTGACCCAAGACCCTACCTTCGGCCCCGTGATCGCCTTCGGTCTGGGCGGCACGGCCGTGGAAGTCCTGGGCGATGTGGTGTTTCGCATCACGCCCCTGACCGACCGCGACGCCGGCGAAATGATCCGCTCCATCAAGGGCTACCGCCTGCTCGAAGGCTTCCGCGGCCAGCCGCCCGCCGACGTGGCCGCCGCAGCCGACGTGCTGCTGCGCCTCTCACGTATGGTCGAAGAAATCCCTGAGATCGCCACCGTCGACCTCAACCCCGTCCGCCTGCTGGAAACCGGCCGGGGCGCCCTGGTGCTGGACGCCCGCGTGCGGGTCCACTGAACAGGCCCATAGTCAACAGGCGAAAGTCAACATGTGCATAGGCAACATGCGCATAGGCAATGGGCGCATCGGCAGCGAGCCGGTCGGCAACGAGCGCATCGGCAACGGGCGCATCGGCAGCGAGCCCATCGGCAATGAGCGCATCGGTAACGACTCCATCGGCAACAGACACGTTGGCAACGGACTCATTGGCAACGGGCGCATCGGCAACGGGCGCAACGGCAACGAGCCCATCGGCAATGAGCGCATCGGCAACGACTCCATCGGCAACAGACGCGTTGGCAACGGACGCATTGGCAACGGGCGCTTGGCAACGGGCGCTTGGCAACGGGCGCATTGGCACCGGGCGCATTGGCACCGGGCACATGATGAGCCGGTCAGAGGCGAGTTTTATGCGGCGTTGTATTCAATTGTGGGCGGCTGTCTACGACTGGAGCAGGAGTTTCGCCGCGGCGCTCGAGAATATAGTTTCGGTGCCATTTGCATTCGGTACCATTTGCAACCGAGGCTCGATACAACGCAAGCTGGAGGAGGCAGGTTTCATGGCGTGGTTGGCGGGCGTCCGCCCCTGGTTGGCGGTCATTCGCCGGTGGTCGGCGAGCGCCCAAGCGGCAGTGGTCTTGTGCCTTGTGGGCATGCTGCTTGCGACCGCTGGGGGCGTGGCCCAGGCTCAGACGGTGGAGCTGGTCGTGACGTCCTACGGCGGTGCTTACGACGAAGTCTTCAAGCGTTACATCGTGGAACCCTTCGAGCGGGCCAACCCGGGAGTGCGGGTCGTGCTGGCGCCCTACGCCACCGTCACCAACCTCCTGGCCCAGCGCAACAACCCGGTGCTGGACGTGGTCCAGCTGGACGACTTTGACATCATCGACGCCGCGGACCAGGGTCTTTTGGAAGTGCTGCGGCGAGAAAATATCAGCCACTGGGACGACCTGTACGAGCAGGCGTTTCTCCGGGGCAGCGACGGGCGGATTTACGGCCTGACCAACGTGTTCGGCGCCTGGGGCATCGCCTACAATACCCAGCGCGTGCCGAGGCCGACCACGTGGCGGGTGTTCTGGGAGACCGCCTACCGCAACCGCGTGGCGTTCATGGACAACTGGATCCCCGACATGTTGATGGCGGCTCGAGCCTTTGGCGGGGACGAGCGCAACATGGAGCCCGCTTGGCAGGCCATCGCCGACATCGCGCCGTGGGTGAAGCAGTTTTACCCGTCATTCTCGGCGCCGCAGCCGCTGCTGGAGTCGGAGGAAGCATGGCTGGCCTCCTGGTTTGACGGGCGGACCTACGCCCTCCAGGCCCGCGGGGTCCCCGTGGATTTCGTGGTGCCGCAGGAGGGCGGCATCCTTATCCGGGGCGGCCTGGGCGTGGTTAAGGGCAGCCGCAACCGGGAGCTGGCCGAAAAACTGATTGACTTTGCCATGTCGGTAGAGGCGCAGCGGGCGTTTGCGGAGGAGTTCTTCTACGGCCCGACCAACCGCACGGTCACCCTCGACACTGAGCTGGCCGAGAAGGTGGTCTACGGCGAAGCGGATCTGGAGCAGCTCCTGGTGCCCGACTGGCCGTATGTGCTCCAGCAACGGGCCGTCTGGACCGACCGCTGGACCCGGGCAACCATCTGGTAAGCGGCCTCACGGCCGCCTCGCAACCGGGCGACCGTTTGGTAGGCAGCCGGACGACCGCCCGGCAACCAGGCGACCATCTGGTAGGCAGCCGGACAAACGGTTGGCCACCGGGCGACCACGATTTCACTGGCGGGAGGACTTCGACCGGGATGTGGAGGGATGGTGCGCGCTCCGGCACGGGGCGCGCACCCGCGATACGACTTGACAACATCACCAAACAGTACGGGGCGGTAGGCGCCCTGCGGGGCCTTTCCCTGGAAGTGGCCCAAGGGGAGTTCTTTTCGCTTTTGGGACCCAGCGGCTGCGGCAAGACGACCACCTTGCGGATCGTCGCGGGACTCTTGCAGCCCGACAGCGGCCGCGTGTACCTAGACGGGCGCGACGTCACGGACCTGCCGCCTTACCGGCGAAACCTGGGGCTCGTGTTCCAGAATTACGCACTGTTCCCGCACATGACGGTATGGGACAACGTCGCCTACGGCCTGCGGGCGAGGCGGATGCCCGAAAGTGAGATCAAGGCCCGCGTCGGCCGCTACCTGGAGATCGTGGGCTTGAGCTCCATGGCCAACCGCCGCCCCCGGGAGCTCTCGGGCGGTCAGCAGCAGCGGGTGGCCCTGGCCCGGTCCCTGGCCATCGAGCCGGTGGTCCTCCTTTTTGACGAGCCCTTGTCCAACCTGGACGCGCAATTGCGGGAGCAGATGCAGGTGGAGATCCGCCAACTGCAGCGTGAGCTGGGGTTCACCGCGTTCTACGTAACCCACGACCAGGCGGAGGCGCTGCTTTTGTCCGACCGGCTGGCGGTGCTGCGCGAAGGGCGCCTGGAACAGCTGGGAACGCCGGAAGAACTGTACGACGCGCCCGCGTCGCCCTTTGTCGCCGGATTCTTTGGCGGAACCAATCTGCTCGAGGGCACCGCGGTGCGGGAGGGGTCCGGGTGGCGCTTTAAGACCACGGGGGGCAGCGTGCTCGCGGCCGGGCGGGCCGTGGGCCGCGTGTCCGATGGGGCGGCAGTGCGCCTTGCGGTGCGCCCGCAGCGGCTCCGGATCGCAGCGGCGTCCGCCGGTGCCGTTGCAGCCAGTGCCGGGGGCGCCGGGGTGAGTGCAGCCAGTATGGCCGGCGCCGAGGCGGGCATCCGCGACGCGATGGGGAACCCGAGCGCAACGGGAAACGCCATCGTAAACGGCAGCGGCGCCGTCCTCGCGGCCACCGTGGAAACCCGGCTCTACCTGGGGGATCAATTTGAGTATCGGCTTCGGCTGGCGAGCGGCGAGCGACTGACGGCGCGCGTACCCGTGGACGCAGCGGTGGGCACGCCCGGCGACACGGTAGCGGTCATCGTCCCGGCTGCGGCCTGCACATTGTTTGGACCGGAGGTCTAACCCGATGGCAGCCGCAGCGGGCGGGCACAACGCCAGTGCCCAGCGTAGGAACGGGAACCAGCCCATCATCGAAAAAGACCGCGCCTTCGCCAACGGCGGCCGTATCATCCACGCGCCGCAGCCCAACGGGGACGCACCGTGGCGGCGCCGGCAGCGGCGGATATATTCCGCCGCTGGGCTTGCAGCGCTGGTCTTCTTTATCGTTTTCTTTGTGTGGCCCGTGGGCGCCGTCCTTGTCCAAAGCTTCCGCCCCTCGCCCGCAGGCGGGTTCTCTTTGAGCGGTTATGCCCGGTTTCTCACCGACCCCTTGTACTTGCAGGCGACCCAGCGCACGCTGTCCATCGCGGCGTTGAGCACCGCCATCACGCTGGTGGTAGGCTACGGCGTCGCCCTGTTTGTGGCCACACGGCCCCGCGGGCAGGCAATCTGGTTGATGCTGGCCGTGGCCCCTATGCTGGTGAGCTTGGTGTTGCGGCTGTACGGCTGGATGATCCTGCTTAGCGAACAGGGGCCGGTCAACCGGCTCCTCGTGGCCCTGGGCTTTGCGGCGCAGCCGATGCCGCTGCTTTTCTCCCGCTTCGCGGTCATTGTGGGCATCGTGCACTACTGCCTGCCCTTCATGGTGCTGACCGTGTACAGTGCGTTGCGCCGCATCGAACCCAGCGTCCAGGAGGCCGCGGCGACCCTGGGTGCCAACGGCTGGTACGCGTTTCGCACTATCGTGCTGCCTTTGTCCATGCCGGGCGTCGTTGCGGGGACCTCCATCACGTTTGCCCTATCGGCCAGCACGTTTGTAGTGCCGCTCATGATCGGGGGACCCCGGGATCGCATGCTGTCCAACTACGTCCATCTCGCGGTGGAACGACTGGGTGACTGGGGCTTCGCGGCCGTCATTGCGGTGCTGATGCTGGCGCTGGTCGTGGCGGTGTTGGCCGTCGCAAACCGGCTGGCCCGCCGCTGGGAGGCGGTGCGATGAAGCTGGGACGGTTTGTGGGCGGCACGTTCGCCGTGCTGGCGTACATCTTCATCTTAGCACCCATCGTCACTATCATCCCGGCGTCCTTCGCGGAGGGGGCGGCATTCGTCTTCCCGCCCCGCGCGTTCACGACGGGCTGGTACGCGCGGCTGCTCCACGACCCGCAGTTGGGCGGGTCGCTTCTGGTGAGCCTTGTCATCGGTCTTGCGGCTGCGGCAGGCGCGGTGGTGCTGGGGGCAGCCATAGGCCTCGGCATCGAGCGCGGTCGCCTGCCGGGCCGGGCGTTGTGGATCAATCTTTTCCTCGGACCATTGGTGCTGCCCCTCATCCTGACGGGGCTGGCGATGCTAATGTTTTTCAGCTCTCTCGGGTGGATCGGCTCTACCCGGGCCATCGTCCTGGCCCACATCGTGCTGACCGCGCCGTATGCGGTGCGCACTGTGCTAGCCAGCCTGGCCAGCGTGGACCCGACGCTGGAGGAGGCGGCCTGGGTGCACGGGGCAGACCCGTGGTACGCCTTTAAGACGGCGCTGTTTCCGCAGATTCGGCCGGGCCTTGTGGCCGGTGGGCTCTTTGCGTTTCTGGTTTCGCTGGACGAGTACACGGTTACCGTGTTTTTAACCGGCCCGGGACTGGTAACGCTGCCGATCCGGATCTTCCAGTACATCACGCTGCACGTAGATCCGACCGTGTCGGCGCTGGCCAGCGCCATCGTAGTCGTATCCGCGGTCCTAGTGATCGCGGCCGAGCGCAAGCTGGGCCTGCATCGGTACCTGGAACTGTAGCGGGTTTCCCTGGCGGTTGAAGCTTGGGCGGAGGCGGCTGCGGGGAACGTTGGCGGAGGAGCAGGTCTCGGAAAGCTCCTGCAGGGTTGCCCGCTGCGGCCCGAGCCGCGCCTGCACGGGCAAACGGCTTTGAGACCTTCATCCTGACAAGCGTCTAACCTCTTTCTTGGTGGGAGGCGTGGGTGTGCAGGGCGTGCACTATGTGGGCAGCGGTGAGATCCGCACCCGATTTGCTGTCGTGGGGTTCCCGTGGGATTTTGGTGCGTCGTTGGGACGGCCGGGCGCGCGGTATGGCCCGGACGCCATCCGCAATGCGTGCCGCTGGAACCTGGCGCGCATCCGCAACGACCGGGTTTGGGACCTGGAAGGCGGCAGGGTAATTGACGTAAGCGGTCTGGAGCTAGTGGACAGCGGCGATGTGTTCATCGCGGCCCACGACCAGCCGCGCACCTTTGCAAACGCGCGGGAGCTCATCGGGCAGGCGCTGTCTGCGGGCCGCATCCCCATCGTGCTGGGCGGTGACCATTCCATTTCGCTGCCGGGCATTGAGGCGCTGGTGCAGGCGACGGACCGGCCGGTGGGGATCATCCAGATCGACGCCCATCTGGACTTGGTGGACGACTCGCCGTCCCAGGGCAGGTATTCGCAGAGCAGCCAGATCCGGCGGGCCCTGGAACTGGAGCGGGTATCGCCCACGCGCTTGGTCCAGATCGGGCTCAGGGGTTTCAACTACCCGGAATACGCTGACTACGTGCGAAATCAAGGCATCACCCAGTTCACGGCTCTCGACGTGGCCCGCCTAGGTGCGGAGCGTGTGGCCCGTGAGGCGCTAGCCCGCGCCGGGCAAGACGGTGCGGCCATCTACGTCACCCTGGACATCGACGCGCTGGACCCCGCGGTCGCGCCGGGGGCGGGCCATTTGGAGTTCGGCGGGCTGTCGGTCCAGGACGTCTCCGCCATGCTGCGCCTGTTTGCGCCGCACGTGGCCGCTTTCGACATCGCGGAATTGAACCCGCTGTTTGACGTCCACGGAATGACAGCCAACCTGGCAGCCAAACTGCTTTTTGACTTGATCATGACGCGCACCGCCGCGGACGCCGGGGTCTAGGCCCCGGCGCTCAGCACCCCGGCGGGTCTGGGCGGTTTTTTGGCTGCGCAGCTTCCGGCCATGGGCGGCTCCCCACGTCGGCAACGCCGGCCCGGGGCAGGACGTCCATCGTTGCAAACATGTGGCGTTTGGGTACCCTACGGGGGACAAACGGCCATGTCTATCCGGTTCCCCTCCAGGCGACAATGAAAGCGGCAGGAGCGAGCGTTCCCGTTACCACGCGTGCTCCTGCACCTTGCAGCAGACTGCTGCACACTGCAGCACCCTGCAGCACACTGCAGAACACCGCAGAACACTGCACCACCACAAGCGGAGGGGGTATGCTCCCATGGCGAACGGATGGGCCAAGGGCAAGGTCGCCATCGTCACCGGCGCGGCCGCTGGGATCGGGCGCGCCACCGCGCTGGCCTTTGCCCAGGCCGGGGCCAATGTGCTGGTCGCCGACGTCAACACTGCCGGCGGCGAAGAGACGGTGCGCCTGATCCGGGAGGCCGGTGGCACGGCCGAGTTCATCCAGGTGGACGTCACCAAGGACGAACAGGTGGCCGCTATGGTCAAACGGGCCGTCGACCTTTGGGGCGGCTTGGATTACGCTTTCAACAATGCCGGCATCGAAGGCGCGCTGGCTCCCACGCATGAGTATCCCGAAGAAGCCTGGCAGCGAGTCATCGACATCAACCTGACCGGTGTCTGGCGGTGCATGCGCCACGAGATCCCAGAAATGCTCAAGCGGGGCGGCGGTGCCATCGTCAACTGCGCCTCCATCCTAGGGTTGGTGGGCTTTGCCAACGCGCCGGCCTACACCGCCGCCAAGCACGGTGTGGTGGGCCTGACCAAGGCCGCGGCGCAGGAGTACGCCGAGTTGGGTCTGAGGGTCAACGCCATCTGTCCCGGCTTCATTGAAACACCCATGGTCATGGAGCGGGGGGTGCAACTGGGCAAGGATAAGGCCGCGTACGCCCAGGTCGCCTCGCTGCACCCCATGAACCGCCTCGGTAAGCCCGAGGAGATTGCCAACGCCGTCTTGTGGCTCTGCTCGCCTGAAGCGTCCTTCGTCACCGGCTACCCTCTGGCCGTCGACGGCGGCTACGTGAGCCGGTAGCACACCGCTCAGCATCAGGTGAACGGAGCCCACGACACGGGCCGGTGCCGCCCCGTCCTGCTGGGGCTGCGCCGGCTCTCTACTTTCGCGCTCTCTACTTTTTCGCCGCAGCTATCCAACGCACACCAGGCGCATGTGTGACAATTGGCAACATACGCTAATTCCTGCTGGCGAGAGGGTTTCTGTCCGTGATTCCCACTGGTTGGACCATTTCCGTAACGGGTTTCAACTAGTTGGAATCTCGGCCGCGCCCCACTAAATGGAAGGTGCAACCAATTTTCGGCCTCGCGTAAACCTCGATGTCATGGGCATTTCCGAGACGGCACATTTTTCCAATTCCAGCGGGTTTCCGTCCTCGAGCCTCCCTCCGGCCAATTTCCAACCTATTGAAACCAGATGCGCAAACGCTCCCACTGATTGGAGTTTGATCAGCGATCTGTCCCACCCATGAAAGAATCATTCAGTTCGGACGACGTGGCCGGCGTCCCAACCGTTGCACCATGAAGTAGCGGGAGGTGACGTTCATGCACGACATGTTGAATCGCGTCTTACCTAAGGAAATTCTGCGCGACCATCGCCTTGACCGGGGTGTCAAGTACGTCTACCTGGCCATGCGGGCGCACCCAAAAACGACGATCAGCGGTCTTGCCGAAATCTTTAATCTGCCCTACAACACCGTACACCGCTGTCTGGTCGAACTGCAGGACAAGGACTGGGTATACCCCTTCCGCCGCCGGGGAGTAAAGTCCAAACTCTGGGTGCCCTGGATGCCGCTAGAGCTGGAACACCATCTGGCCGCAGAGCTCCGCAAGGTGGTCGACATGGCGCCCTACCGCGGGGAAAAGCTCCTGAAGTGCCTCCTCGACATCATCGTCGACGACGACGCCTTTTACGACAACGCCCGGCCGGAGTGGACGGCGCTGGTACCCGGCGAGGCGGCCGTCGAGTTCGACCGCTACTACTGGCGGTGCTCGGTCGCCATCGAATTCCACGGCCGGCAGCACTATAAGGAGGTAACGTTCCTTTCGGGCAAAAGCGACCTGAGACGACAGACCAACTCCGACGCCCGCCGAGCGCTCGCCTGCTTGCGTCAAGGTGTCACCTTGATCGAGATCGCCGATGTGGAGCTATCGTACGAACAGATCGTGGCGAAACTTGAAGGACACCTGCCGCTGATCCCGCCGTTGACGCATCGGCCCTTGTACCTGGAACTGGCCAACATGTGCCGCAGCCACGTCAATTGGGTTGTCGACAAGCACGGGACCGAGTAATTGCCCGCCGCGACGCCGGTGCGGCCTCTGGGTGCGGACGGTGTGAACAAAAGCGGAAGCGGCGCTGCGCGCCGCCTCCGCATTCACAACAACAAGTGCCCGTGCCCACAGCAACGGGTGGTCGAGCTCACTGGAACGGGTGCTCGCGCTCACCGCAACGGGCGCCCGAATTCTCCGCAACGGCGCTCGAGCTCACAGCAACAGCGCCCGAGTGCACCGCAACGGAGCCCGAGCTCACAGCAACGGGCCCTGAGCTCAGCACCGAGTGCTCACAACTGGTTACTCACAGCAGCGGGTGCTCGTGCCGGGCCTTAAGCCGCTGCCAGCGCCGCTCCACCTCGGCGGCGAACTCGTCCAGCAGGTCCTTGTTCTCCGGCCGGAGCAAGTGACGGGTCTTGCCCATCAGCTTCAGCCACTCCTCGACCGGGATCCGCTTGCCCCGCTCCTCGGGGTTGTACGTGATCGTCGTGATGCCCCGCTCGATCTCGTACAGCGGGAAGAAGCAGCAGTTGACCGCCGCCTCCACGATCTCGGTGCCCAGCCGCTCCTCGCTGCGCCAATTCAAGGGGCAGGCGATGAGCACCTTGCCGTAGGCCAGGCCCTCGTTCTTGGCGTACCACTGGGCCTTGGCCGCCTTGCGCATCAGGTCCTGCGGGAAGGCCTCCACGCCCGTGAACACGTACGGGATGTTGGTGGCCGCCATGATCATGGGCGTGTCCTTGTGGTGGAAGGTCTTGCCCCGGGCGTACGGCCCCACTTCCGACGTGGACGTGCGGTGTCCGATGGGCGTCGAGTACGACAGCTGGCTGCCGGTGTTCATGTAGCCCTCGTTGTCGTACTCCAGGATGATCATCCGGTGGTTGCGCAGCGCTGTGCCGATGGCCGGCCCCATGCCGATGTCCATGCCGCCGTCGCCGGTAATCATCACGAAGGTGATGTCCTCGCCCACGTCGATCTCGCCCCGGCGCTTGCGCTCGTAGAACATCTCCACCAGGCCCGACAGCGTCGGCGCACCATTCTGGAACAGGTTGTGAATGTAGGTGATCCGGTGTGCCGTGAACGGATACCCGGTGGTCACCACCATCGCGCAGCCCGTCTGGTACAGGACGACCACGTCGCCCTCCAGCGCCGCCAGGAACTGGTTGATGGCCGGGAAGATACCGCAACCCGGGCACGCCCCGTGCCCCGGTGCGATGCGCTTGGGCCGCTCCATCATCTGCCGCGGCGGCGGCAGCTTGACCTTGAGCTTGCCCGTCTCCGGGTCCTGGGTCACCTCCACCAGGCCCGTGACCTCTTCCCGCGTGATGACCGGCGTTCCCGGCGGAGGCACCCGGTTCGGGTCGCCCGCCGTCGCGCCGTGGTAGTCAAACCGCACCTTCACCCGGCCCGTGTCGGCGGCTTCCTGCGCCAGCCGGAAAAACGCCTCCGCATCGTCCGGGTAGAAGTCCTTGCCGCCCAGGCCGTAGATCCGGGTCATCACCAGCGTGCGGTTGTCCGGGTCGTCCTTGAGCGCCGCCTTGACCTCATGGGTCAACGGCCCGCCGCCCGAGCCGTAGGAGTCACCCCGCTCGCCGATGAGCAGCGCCTTGAGGTTGCGGCACGCCTTGCGGATCTCCTCCGCGGGGAACGGACGCAGCACGTTGGGGCTGATGACGCCGACCTTGAGCCCTTCCTGCCGCAGCCGGTCCGCCACATCCTTGGCGGTTTCCGCGGCCGAGTTGAGCAGCAGCACCGCCGCCTCGGCGTCCTCCATGCGGTACAGGTCCACGACCGGATAGTGCCGCCCCGACAACTCGGCGTACTCGGCAAACACCTCCGCGATGACCTCGCGGGCCGCCTCCATGGCCTTGTGCAACTGGTACTTGTTGTTGATCAGGTCCGGGTCGTTCATGTACGGCCCGATGGTCACCGGCCGCCGCGGATCCAATGCCGTGATGCGCTCCGGCACCGGCCCAATGAACTGCTGCACGGTTTCCTGGTGTGCGAAGTACTGCACGCGGCGCTTCTGGTGGCTGGTAAAGAACCCATCATAGGCCACGATGACCGGCAGCTGCACCCGCGGGTCCTCGCCGATGCGCACGGCCATGATGTTCATGTCGTACACCGCCTGCGGGTCCCGCGCCAGCAGCACGATCCAGCCCGTGTGGATGGCAAAGTACAGGTCCGAATGGTCGCCGCGGATGTCCAGCGGCCCGCTGACCGAGCGGGTCACTAGGTCCAGGACCATCGGAAACCGGGTTCCCGACTGCACCGGCAACTGCTCCAGTGCGTAGAGCAGGCCATTGGCGCTGGTCGCGTTGAACACCCGCCCGCCGCCCGTGGACGCGCCATAGCAGATGCCCGCGGCGCCGTGCTCGCCGTCGCCCGGGATGAGCACGATGTTGTGCTCGCCCTGGGCACCCATCTCGCTCAAAAGCTCCGCGATTTCGGTAGACGGCGTGATCGGGTAGTAACCCATCACGTGGAAGTTGATCTGGCTGGCCGCCAGCGCCGCCATTTCGTTGCCGCTCAAGAAACCGACCCGCTGATCGGGCCGGGCCGCCGCCTTGAGTTGTTCCTGAGGCAGTGCCATGAGCCTCACCCCGCAGTCGCTAGAATCGAGAACCGCTGCCGCACCCGGTGCTCAGGCGCCCAGCCGTCCGCCTCGGGGATGGCCACCAAGGCGTCGACCGGGCACGCCTCCACGCACTTGAGGCAGCCCTTGCAATATTGATAGTCGATGCCCAAAAGCACCATAGCCGGCCTGCCCTTTTTGTCCGTGCCCATCTCCCACACAAAGCAGTAGTCCGGGCAGACCAGGTCGCACTGGGCGCAGTCGATGCACTTCTCCCGCAGGAATTGGGGCAGTTGTCCCTGCCGGGACGCCGACATGTCCTTGTTCCACGTCGTGCCCGGTGCGATCAGCGTCCCGCCGATGGCGGCGGTTTCGTAGCCAAACAAGGGCTGCGGCCGCACGTAGGCTTGCTCTTCGGCGCCGGCCAGCGCCGCCTCGGGCAGTTCGGCCCACTGCACTTCGTGGTAGCCCCGCCAGAACGCCTCCAAGTTGGCCTGCAGCAGCTGCGGATAGCGGCCGCCCAGCGCGTCTTTGATGGCTTCCACGACGCCCTCCGGGGCCAGGAACTCGCACGCCCGGGTCACCGCGCCCAGCATGGCCATGTTGGTGCGGCTGCCGGTTTCATTGGCAATGTCCAACGCCCGCACGGTGCCGAAGCGCCGCACCTTGAGGCCCAGCATGTCCCGGAGCGTCTCCGGGTCCTTGCGGGAATTCACGACCACCACCGAGTGGGGGTAAATTCCCGACAGCACGCTGCGGTCCGAATGCACGAGGGCCTCATGGAAGATGCCAAGCACATGGGGCCGCTCCACCGGCGTCGCGTTGCGGATTTCCTTGTCGCCCGCGGCGAACCGGATAAAGCTCTTCACCGGCGTGCCCTTTTTCTCGGAGCCGTACGACGCGAAGTTGGAGGCGTTCAAGCCGCTGTGCAGCACCCCCGCCTCCGCCAGGATCTTCCCGGCCACGTTGGCGCCGAGACCGCCGATGGACTCAAACCGGATCTCAAAGAAGCCTTCCTGGTTCGTGACGGGCAACGTCACCTCAACAGGCATGGCCAACCCTCCTCGGGCGCGGCGAACCGCGCCGTGGCGGCCGCGATGGGCCTCTTGATTTTGATTTTAGACCCCCAAGCTTGTCAAGGCAATGGATGCTTGTCGCGAGCCCGTAGGGACGGATGTCACAAGGGGTCTGCAGCCCGGCGGGCACGCGCACGGAAACCGGCCGGCATCAGCCAACAGCTATCGGCAGCGATCAGCCCCGAGCCATCGGCAACCCGCGACTGATCACAAGCGGGCTGGATTTGCCGCCAGCAAGGGACCCGCGTCGTCCCCGTCCATCCCGACACCGGTCGTCAGCTCCGCCAGGCTGTCGATCTGGACCGTTACAGATGACCCGTCACAAGCGACCAATGGCGGCCGCACCACCGCGCACCCCCGTACATACACTGTACGGACGCGAACCGGAAGCAGGAGGAGGGACAGCCGCCGTCTCGGCGGCACACGACATGGAGCAGCGTGCCTGGCCGGCCCTAAACGAACGCGAACACCCGCTGGAAACCCGCCCGGCGGATACGCTGGGCGGTTCGCCCGCGCCGGGCGGTGACGGGCCGGGCACAAGGCCCGGCGCCGACGCCGACTTTTTCCGGCTGCACTGGGAAGCCGCCGGCGCAGCCATGCAGGAGGAGCGCTACCAGGACGCGGCACGGCTATTGGAGCGCCTGCTCAGCCAAAAGCGCCGCATCCCGCCCGAGGAACTGCCGCGGGTGCAGCGGCGCCTGGCCGCCGCCTACGTCCACCAGGTCCTCCTGTTGAAACCGCTGGAAGGCAACCGGCGCAATGCCGTGCAAGCCGTGCGCCTGTTGGAGAAGGCGGCCGCCGCCGACCCCGGGCAGCCCGCGCCGCTGTACTGGTGCGGCGTCATCTACCGCTGGTTTGGCCTGTGGGACAAGGCGGTCGAGTGCTTCCGGCGCGCCCTGGACGCAGACCCATCGCACGCCCCCACCCGCCTAGAGCTGGGCTGGGCCTACCTGCGCACGGGCGACACCGAAGGGGTGCAGGAGCTGTTGTCGGCCGCGCCGGCCGCCCCAGACGACGAGCTGGCGGCCTGGCACTGGCAGCGGCTGCGGGCGGCCACGCTCCTGGCCCAAGGCCGGCCGCTGGAAGCCTTTGCTGAGTACCCGAGCGCACCGGTGGACGGCGCGCCGGTAACCCAGTGGCTGCAAGAGTTTCTCCACCTCGCGGAAGCCGCCGGCAGCCGCGACCCTGCCGCGGTCATCCGCCGCCTGGAAACCGCCGGCGACTCGCTGGAGATGCTCTTGGGCGCCGCGGACCTCGAGCACGATACGCCGGACCTTAGGGGCCGCTGGCACAGCCTCATCCGCCACCTGCAGGCCCTGGCCGCCATGGGCCGGGGCGATCTGGACGCGGCCATCGCCTGCTGGCGGCACGCCTGTGAAGCCCATCCCCAGGATGCCCGGCGGCGCCAACACTTGGTCCGCGCCCTCACCGAACGGGGCGCCCGCGACTGGGAGGCCGGCCGCGTCGACGCCGCCGTCGCCGCCTGGGCGGAAGCCCGCCAGCGGGGCGGCCAGGATCCCAACCTGCTGCGCCGGCTGGCCCTGGGCTATGAGCACCTGCAACTTTGGTCCGAGGCCAACCAGTGCTGGGAGGACTACCTGCGGGCCCTGCCCGACGGCGAGCCCGAGGTGCCCCGGGGCGCAGTGCTGGTAGCCATGGCGTACAATGCGGCCCGGGCCGGCCGCCCCGACGAAGCCGAGAAGCTGCTGGGCCGGGCGGGCCGCGCCATCGCCGACCGGCCGGACCTGCTCACCTGGGCCGGCTTGCTCTACATCGCCCTCGGCAACGGCCAAAAGGCCGCCGCCGCCCTCACCCGGGTCTTGGAGCTCAACCCCGGCGACGAGACGGCAGTGCAGGGACTTCTGCACGCGGCGCAGCTTGAGGACGTCAACCGGTTTCAATTGATCGTGGGTTTGCGGGAAGCTGTCGCCCGGCTGCCGCGAGACGGTTGGGCCTTCCGGTACTGGCGGGAGCAGGCCCTGGCCCTGGGGCGGCGCCTCTGGGACACGGGTGCGGCCGAGCAGGCCATGGAGCTGTTCGCCTCCCTGCTGCTGGCGGACCCGGGCGACATTGACGCCTGGATCTGGGCGGGCACCGTCCACGCCCGCAAGGGAAACCAGGCGGGCGCCGAGGACTGCTTCGCCGAAGCCATCCGGCTCAACCCCCAGCGGGCTGACACCTACCTCGATCTAGGGGCCCGGTTTCTGGCCGCCGGGGACCGGGAGCGGGCCACGGCCTACTTCGACCAGGCGGTACGCGCGGAGCCGGGCCCCCACACGCATGTGGCCATCGGGGAGCTGTGCGCTGAGATCGGCGTACCCGACTTGGCTGAGCACCACTTCCGCGCCTCCCTGGCCGGCGGCCGGGGCGTGGAGCTGCTGCTGGTGCGGGCCATCCTGGGACTCGTGCGCACCGGCTACGAGGACCGCGTGCGGCCGTTCCTGGAGGAAGCCTACCGCCAGGTCCCCGACAGCGTCCAGGTGCGACTGCTCATGGCCGTGCAGCACATACGGCACGAGGAGTGGGTGGCGGCCGACGACGCCTTGCGCCAGGCCGAGCACCTGGCCCGCGAGCGCGGCGCTGAGGCCCTTTTGGCTCACGCCGCCTATTTCCGGCGCTGCCTGATTCTCCTGCGCACTATCGGGCACATCGACCAGGAGGAGTTCCGCGAGCGGGTCAAGACGCTCTTGGCGGAGTGGTTGGAGGCGTCCAGCGACGGCCCGCAGGCTCCCGCCTGGACTGAGCCGGAGCCCGTAGAGGCGATGCTGGCTCGCTTGCCCGCGCCCATCAGCGCGCCCATCAGTGGGGAAAGCGGCCAGCCGGCGGGTTTGGCCGCCGGGGATCAGGCCCACCCATTCAGCGCCGGCGAACCGACCGGTGAGCCGGGCGACCCCGGCTTGTTCCTGCGCTCGGTGTTGCTGCCCTTGCCGGTGGCGCCCTGGACGACCTGACCGGCCCGGCGTGGGCGGGCTAACCCAACGGAGGTCAATTGGCCGGGAAAGCCGGCACTCGCTTAAACCTTACGGCCTTGGGTGCCAACCGCAACGGCCCAGGAGGCGAGCCGCAGCGGTCCAGGGGGGGCGAACGTCAACGGCCTAGGAGGCGAGCCGCAACGGTCCAGAGGCGAACGTCAACGGCCTAGGAGGCGGGCCGCAACGGTCCAGGGAGGCGAAGTCAACGGCCTAGGAGGCGGGCCGCAGCGGTCCAGGGGGCGAACGTCGACGGCCCAGGAGGCGAACCCCATGGCCCGGCAGGCAAATCCAATGAACGGGAAACCGAACCCGGCAGCCCGGAAGCCGAGTTCATCGGCGCACATCGAAATCCGCATCGCGGGCGTCAACGACGCGGCCGTCATCGCCCGCATCTCCCGGGAAGCCTTTGCAGAGTTCGCGGGGCGGGTGCACCCGCCCTTTCGCGCCCTGGCGGCCACGCCCGAGTCGGTGCGGCAGGAGATGACCAAGCTGCGTTTCGTCTACGGCCTGGCCCTGCTTGACGGGACTCCCGTGGGCCACCTGCGCTACCGGCCGCGGGACGGCCACTTGCACATCTCTCGCCTCGCGGTCCTGCCCGCCTGCCGTGGCCGCGGCATTGGCCGCGCGCTCATGCACTGGGTCGAACAGGAAGCCCACTCCTTAGGCGTCCTGCACGTCCGGGGCGAGGTGCGCTCCGTGCTCCTCCCCCTCCTGCGCTACTACCAGTCGCTGGGCTACGAAGCCACCGGCACCCGCTCCCTTGAGGGCGTGCCCCAGTGCCTGACCATCATCGAAAAGTGGCTGGACGGGCAGCCCGCCGGCGCCCAACCGGACCCCGAACCCGTCGACGAGCAGCCGTGGGTCGAGGAAGCTCCCGTCGCTTGGGAGCTGCTTCACCCCGTGCTCGCCTCGATGTCCGCCCTGCGCACCCAGGTGTTGAGCAAGAACTCCAGGTAAGCGTCGCCCTGCCGGACCGAGTCCCACACCGCCTTTGTCAGTGCCTTGGGCGAAAAGACACACGGCAGGACCGCTGCCGCCTCGTCCTCTCCCCTCTCCGTGAGCAACTCTTCCAACAGCCCGTACTCGACATCCTCGCGGCTGCCCGCGGAAACCGGGGGGCCAACCGCTGGAACCGGCTGACCGGCCGCAGAAACCCGCTGGCCGCCCACCGAAACCCGCTGGCCGACTGCAGAAACCCGCTGGCCGCCCGCCCCAAGCTGTTGCCCGCTCGTAGAAACCGGGGTGCCCGGAGCCGCGTCAGGTCCCGCTTCGCCTTGGGCCGCGGGCGATCGCAGTGCCCGCCGGCCGCGCCCGCCTACGCGTTCCGCTTGGGCCAGGCAGTCGGCCGCCCGGGACGCGTTGCCCAGTTCCGCATGAAGCCGCCCGCACCAGCGCCAGCCGTCCTCGTCCTCGGGCAAGCGCAACAGCAAGCTGACGAACTGGAGCAGGGCCTGCCGCCAGCGGCCCTGGGCCATGGCCTCCTGGCCCAGCTGGATCATCCAGCGTTTCCAGCGGGCAAGGCCCCAAGCGTCGTGCGGGAACTCCTCCAGCAGGCGGTTGAGCTGGCGGACCACGTCGGCCGGGGCCGCAAACCGCTCCGCCATCCAAACGCGCAGCCGCACGAAGGCCAATGGCTCCGGATCCTTGCCAGGGCCGCGCCCGTCCTCAAGAAATGCGTCCGGAGGGCGTGCGCCGCCGTAGGCGCAAGCGAGCCACGCTTGCAACGCGCGCGAGAGGCGCTCCTTCGGAAATAGCCGCGTCGCGGCCGCCAGGCTCTCCTGCAGGGCGGCGTCGTCCCGCCGGGCCAGGGCCGCCCGGGCCCTCGCCAGCCACCAGCGGTACTGCCACCGCAAGAACTGCCGCCGCCACGCCCGGTACTGAGCGCCGTCGACGAACAACTGCTTAGGCGCCCGCTCCCGGATGGCCGTCGCCGGGAAGGGCACGCCGTCCCCCTTCCCCTCATCGCCGCACAGCCACGCGGCCGCAAATACATATGGATGCGGATCTCTTGCCAGTATCTGGCCCTGGCGCTGCGCGCGGCGGTAGTAGGCCAGGCAGGCGGCCCAGTCCCCGCTGAGGGCGGCGAGCAGCGCTCCTTCCAGCGCCCAGACACCTGGCAAGACCGGCTCACCCGGGTCCGGAAACCGGGCCAGCGCTCCGGCGGCGTCACCGGCGGCCAGGGCCGCCAGGGCAGCCAGCCGGCGCCACGCGGCGGTCTCCAGCGGCTGCGGCGCCGGGTCCTTGCCCACGGCCGGTGCCGACGCTTTCAGGGGCAAGGGTGCCGCGTCCCATCCCGGAGCCGTCCACTCCTGCGCCGCTCGCCCTCGGAAGGGCCGCTCCGGTCCGTTCCGCCTGAGAGCGCTCGCCCCGGCAACAGCCACCTGCAGTTCGGCCAACTGCCGGGCGTAGGCGAGGGCGCGCGGCGCATCCCCGGCGGCCGCCGCCCGCTCGTACCATCGCAGTGCGACGGCCGGCTCACCCATCAGATGTACGACCCAGCCCAGCGGCACCAGGATGTCCGGGTTCCCTGCCACGCGCGCCGCGTGCTCCAGGTGGCGCCGGGCGGCCTTAAAATCGGGCGACGGGTGATGCAACGCAGACCGGGCCGCTTCCTCGAGGGCCTCCCGGATGTAGCCGGCGACCTGCCGGCGGCGGGGTTCGGGCATGTCGGGCAGCCGCCGCAAGGCTTCCTCCCAGTGCCTGACAGCCTCCTCCCAGCGGCCCCGCCGCTGGCAGTCCTCGGCCCGGCGCAGGAACTCCTCCAGCATTCTCAGCCGCTCCGGGCTCCACCAGACAGCCCGCTGCGGCCAGGCCGGCACGAGGTCTTTCCACTCTGTACTACGGACAGGATTCCGGGCGAGATCGCGGTCGGGATGGCGGCCAGGATCGCGGTCGGGATTGCGACCGGGATTGCGGTTGGGGGTGCGGTCGGGATGGTGGTCTGCAGGGCGCCTGGAATTGTGGTCTGGAGAGCGGCTGGGATTGTGGTGCGGAGGCCTGCCGGGATTGTGGCCGGGAGTGCGGTCGAAATTGCGGCTGCGCCTCTTCCCTGCGTTGCGCGCCGGGTTTCCGGTGCTGCGGAGTGACCCTCTGTCCCGGTTTGCCGCCCAGCGCACACCGCCGGCAGCCCGCCGCCCATCTGGCAGCCCATCGACAAGCCCTTCGCTGGCCCGTGCCATTGGTCGCCTTACCCCCGCCCCAGTGTACGTGACCCCGCCGGCAGGCGTTCCCTGGACAAATCGCCCCCGGCGCGGCTGAACCTTTCTGCGAGTGGGATCGTCCGGATGGGTAGGGGAGATTTGGATCCCTCGTCACCCCTTCTCACCGCCCCCGGGCCCGGGGTGAGGGTGTAAAATGAGGAGTGGTATTGTGCTTAACTTGGTTTTGAAGGAGGTCCCAGCATGAAAATCCGTTCCCTGCCCGCTCGGGGCCGTGTGTGGCTCATCGTGGCCCTGATCGCGGCGGTGGGCGCCGCTGCGGTCTACGGTGGGCGGCCCTTTACCGAATCGACCTCAGCCCAAAGCGCTACGGTCCAGAGCACCGCGGCGCCGCTTCCGCTGTCCAACGGACCCTACGCCATCGCCGACGTGGTGGACGCGGTGGGTCCGGCGGTTGTCTTCATCGAGGTCGAGTACCAGGCCACGCAGCGGGGCCAGCAATTCCGCACGCTGCCCGGCTGGCCGTTCCCGTCGGAGTGGTTCTGGCCGTTCCCGGAGCCCTCGCCGCAGAGCACCAGCGGTTCCGGTTTCATCATCGATGAATCCGGCTTGGTGCTGACCAACCAGCACCTGTTCCCGCAGGCGCACTTGATCCGGTCCATCAAGGTGCACCTCCCCGGCGACGAGAAAAGATACGAGGCGCGCCTCATCGGGTCCGATGCGGAACTGGACCTGGCCGTCCTGCAGATCGAGGGCGATGGACCGTTCCCGACGGTGCCCCTGGGCGATTCGGACGCCACCCGCGTCGGCGAGTGGGTCATCGCCATCGGAAACCCGTACCGCCTTGAGCACACGGTGACCGTCGGCGTCGTCAGCGCCAAGGGCCGCGAGATCACGGTGCGGGACAGCAACTCCTCGACGGGCGCCCGCCGGTACCGCAACCTGATGCAGACCGATGCGGCCATCAACCCGGGCAACAGCGGCGGGCCGCTTCTGAACCTGCGGGGCGAGGCCATCGGCATCAACACGGCCGTCAGCACCCAGGCCCAGGGCATCGGTTTCGCCATCCCCATCAATGCGGCCAAGGAAGTCCTGGACGACCTGATCAACCGGGGCATGGTCGTGCGGCCGTTCATCGGCATCCGCTACACGCAGCTGGACGAAGCCATCGCCCAGCGCCTGCAGCTGCCGGTGCGCCAGGGCATCATCGTCATCGAGGTCATCCCCGGCACCGCGGCGGACCAGGCGGGGCTGCGGGTGTATGACGTCATCACCGAGGTCAACCGGCAGCCCGTCGCGACCATGGACGATTTCCTGGCGGCCATCGCCGACATGAAGGTGGGCGACGTGCTGCTGTTTACGGTGATCCGGGACGGCCGCGAGATCGTGGCCCGGGTCGAAGTCGGTGAGCGCCCGCCGGACATCTGATCTCAACGAATCCCCGGGTCTCCCGAAACGAATCCCGAGATCTCCCGAAACCGCCGGGAACCCTCATCCCCCTGACCGGGGCCGGTTTCAAGCCGGCCCCGGTTGCGCGTCAGGGGCAAATGTCCCTCTTGCAGCGGGACAGCGACGCCGCGCGGTGAGGACACCCTCACCTGCCGGGAGCGCGCCGCCGGACGGCATAATGAGAGTGCAAGCCGACACCACCTGAGCGGTGTGTGAGGAGGGACGCACCATGATGGAGATTCGTGGTTCCAACCTGGCCCACAGGCTGTTCCACACCACGTCGTACGCCTGGCTGTGGGCGATCCTGCGGATCTGGCTGGGCTACCAGTGGCTGCATGCGGGCTGGGGCAAGTTGTTTAACCCGGCCTGGATGGAAACCGGCGCCTCGCTGCGGGGCTTCCTGACCCGGGCGACGACGATCCCTGAGGGCGGCTCGGCGCCGGCCGTGTACGAGTGGTACCGGAGCTTCCTGCAGTTCCTGCTGGACGGCGGCCACTACACCTGGTTCGCCAAGCTGGTCGTGTGGGGCGAGATCCTGGTGGGCCTCGGGCTCATCCTGGGCGCTTTCACCGCCATCGCCGCCTTCTTCGGCGCCGTCATGAACATGAGCTTCATGCTGGCGGGCACGGTCAGCTCCAACCCGGTGATGTTCACCGCCGCCGTGCTAATCATGCTGGCGTGGAAGGTGGCCGGCTGGTACGGTCTCGACCGGTGGCTGCTGCATGAGGTGGGAACGCCGTGGCAGCCTGGCCGGACCATCGCCCGCTGGTTTGGCATCGACCAAGACAAAACCCAGCCCCAGGCCGGCTGAACCTCGCTCCCCCGTCCCAGACTTCCCCTGACACGGGCCATCAGCCGGACTGAGCGGCACCACCCCCACAGCGGCGGCCGGGGATCTCCTCCCCGGCCGCCGCCCTTTTGTGGCGCAGCTCCCGCCTCACCGCTTCCTTTTTTGACCATCCGTCCCAGCACACGGACGTGGAAGGATTATTGCCCGGGGTTGCGAATACCATCGCCCAGGGTCTCGAATACCGCCGTGTACACTCTCTCCATCCTCCGGGACCGGCTTGCCCCTGCTCGACGATCCCGTCTGGACGAAAGGAAGGCCGGCATGGTTACAGCAAGCGTCCCGGCCCAGGGGCGTTCTCCTGCGTCGCCCCGCGGGCAGGCGGCACGCATCCGCATCCAAGGAGTTTCCCATACTTACGCGGGCCGCGGCGCGTCCGTCAAAGCGCTGGCGGACATCCACCTGACGGTGGAGCCAGGCCAGTTTTTGTCCATCATTGGCCCGTCGGGCTGCGGCAAGTCCACGCTGCTCAGGATCGTGGCCGGTCTCGTCCGTCCCTCCGAAGGCGAGGTCGTCTTTGAGACCGGCTCGGGGCCTGTGCGGGAGTTGCCGGGGGGCGACATCGGGTTCGTCTTTCAGGATTCGGTGCTGCTGCCTTGGAAGACCGTGTGGGACAACGTCATCTTCCCGTTGCAGGTGCTCGGGCGCGCCGACCAACAAGCGGAGGCCGCCATTCGAGAACTGCTGGAGCTGGCAGGCTTGCGCGGTTTCGAGCGGGCCCTGCCCAAAGAGCTCTCCGGCGGCATGCGGCAGCGGGTGTCGATCGTGCGGGCGCTGGCCATGGAGCCCCGCATCCTGCTCATGGATGAGCCTTTTGGGGCTTTGGACGCCCTGACGCGCGATCGCCTCAACATCGAACTGCTCCGTATGTGGGATCAGCGTCCCAAGACCATCATGTTTGTGACCCACAGCATTGAGGAAGCCGTGTTCCTATCGGATCGGGTCGTGGTCATGTCGCAGCGGCCCGGCCGGATCTTGGAGGACCTGGCTATCGAGCTTGACCGGCCCCGCGCCATCGAGGTGCGGGACGAACCCGTGTTTCGCAAGTACGTGGCCCACCTGAGGGGACTCTTGGGATGAAGCGGCGGCTGTGGGACACGGCAGCGCAGGTCGGGGTGTTCTTGGCCGCTATCCTCGCTTGGCACCTGTACGTGACTTGGGGGAACGTGCCGTCGTTCGTGCTCCCGGGTCCAGGTCCCGTGCTGGCCAAGCTGGTGGAGATCGCTAAGAATGGCAGCCTCTGGCGCCACACCGGCATGACCCTGTACGAGATCCTCGTCGGGTTCGCTTTCGGCACGTTGCTGGGCGCACTGGTGGGCTATTTGCTGGCCCACTGGCGGAGCCTGGAGGGTCTCCTGCAGCCGTACATCCTCTTTGCCCAGACGGCGCCCAAAATCGCCCTGATCCCGCTGTTTGTGATCTGGTTCGGCCTGGGTATGACGTCCAAGATCGTGCTGATCGTGTCCAACGTCTTTTTCCCGGTCATGATCAACACCATGCTGGGACTGCGGTCCGTGCCGGCCGAACTCAATGAGCTCATGTCCCTGCTCAAGGCCAGCCGGTGGCAGAGGTTGTTTCTCATCGAGATCCCCAGCGCGTTCCCCCTGTTTATGGCGGGACTGCGCCTGGCCATTATCCAGGCGACCATCGCCGCCATCGTCGCCGAGTGGATCGCGGGCGACGTGGGCCTGGGGTTCCTCTTGGTCTACGGCAACACCACTTACGACGCCCACCTGCTGCTGGCAGCCGTAGTGGCTACCAACGTAGTGGGCATCGCGTGCTACCTGGCCCTTTTGGCCATCGAGCGGCGGCTCCTGCGCTGGCAGGCGGACGCGACGGACGCGCATTTGGAGAACACGGCCGCCTGACGCGGCCACATGACGCCGGCGCCTGGTTAAGTCCAGCTGGTTAAGTCCAGGACGGCCTGCCCGGGAGCGTGATAGCGTGAGCGGAAACCGGGATCACTCGATGACGCCCCAGGAACGGGTACGGGCGTACTTTCGCGCCGGGCGGCCCGTGCATTTGCCGGTCGACCCGGCCGGACCCGGCCCCGGCGGAGCCTTCCCCTTCGCGCTCCTGCCCGGGGACCCCGAGCGGGTCGAGCGCATCGCGGCGCACCTTGAGAACGCGCGGGTCTTGGGCCGCAAGCGCGAGTTTACGGTGGCGGTGGGAACCTACCGCGGCTGCGGCGTCACCGTATGTTCCACGGGCATCGGCGGCCCGTCCACGGAAATCGCCGTGCTGGAGCTGGCCGCGCTGGGCGTGCACACCATGATCCGCACCGGAGGCACCGGAGCCCTGGATGATCGCATCCCGCCCGGCAGCCTGATCATTAACCACGCCATGATGCGGGACAGCGGGCCGGTGGACGCGTACGCCCCGCCTACGTACCCGGCCGCGGCCCATCCGGATGTGGTGGCCGCGCTGGCCGCGGCAGCCCTGGAGCTGGGTTTCGCGTATACCTGCGGCGTCGGCGCCACCACCGCCTCGTACTACCAAGGCCAGGGCCGCTGGATCCTGCCCGGCGGCGAGCAGGACGTGACCTGGTTTCGCCGGCTCGGCATCATCAACCTGGAGATGGAAGCGGCCACCCTGCTCGCCCTGGCGAGCCTGCTGGGGCTGCGGGCGGGCGTGGTGCTGGGCGTTCACGTCAACCGGGCCTTGGACCGCTGGGATGACGATTACGAGGCGACCCAGGACAAGGTCATCCGGGTAGCCCTCGAGGCCGTCTGGCGGCTCAGCCGGCGCGTCGCCGCCGTGTAGCAAGCCGGCGGACAAGACGGCGGCTGGGCATGGGCAAGTCGGTCGCTGTTGCACGGTTCGAGGTTGCATGTGCCCGGCAGTCCTGGTCAGCCGCAAGAAAGGCCGCGGGGCGGCCCTCAAGCGGCGGCCGGGATTGGACACCAAACCGGCACGCTGGTGCACCGGAGAGGAGGGAAAACCGCCGGCAACCACCAACGGCCTTCGTCCGGGCGGACCGGCTGCCACGGACGGGGGCCGGAGGCATTTCCCTGCAAGTGCAGCGTCGGCTGCGAGAATCGTTGGTTTCTACGAAAAGCGTATCTGACCGGAGGATGATGCGAACATGACCAAAGCCAATCGCCGGGTGCACCTTTTGGGCGCAGCCCTGCTGGTGCTGCTCGTCGCCGTGGGCGCGTCGGCCCAGGGCCTGACGCGGGTCACCATCCAGATCGACGGCGCGGCCGTCCCGTACTACTCGCCCCTGTACATCGCCCAGGAACTGGGCTTCTTCGCCGAAGAGGGGCTGGATGTGGAATTCCTCTACGGCGCCGCGGCCGACATCGTGCGCAACGTCGCGGTACAGAACGTGGAGTTCGGTTTCCCCAACGCGGACTCGGTCATCGCCGCCCGGGCCACGGGCATCCCCGTAAAGGTCGTGCACACGACGCTGCAGCACGGGCTGGGCGCGACCATCTTCAAGACTGGACGAGGCATCAATGAGCCCCGCGACCTCAAGGGCAAGACGGTGGCCATCACCAGCTACGGCAGCCCCAACTACATCCAACTGCAGGTGCTGCTCAAGAACGCGGGCTTGACCCTGGACGACATCAACCTGCGCATCGTGGGCACCGGCGCCATCGTCAACGCCTTGGTCACGGATCAGGTGGACGCCATTGTCTTTTCGATGCTGCGCACCTTTGAGCTGCGCCACGCCGGCGTCGACGTGTCCGAGTGGCGGTCCGACGACTTCCTGCCGTCCTTTGGCAACGTGGTGGTGACCAGCGACGCCTACGCGCAGCGCAACCCGGAGATCGTGCGGGCCTTCCTCCGCGGCCTCAATAAGGGCCTGCAGTACATGATCGACGGCAACGTGCGGGCTGCCCTGGATGTGGTGATCCCCGCCTACACGCCCAGCTACGAGGGCAGCGAGGACTATCTGACCGACGTTCTTAACCAGGTGTACGTGGGCTACCTCTGGCAGAGCGAGGACACAGCCGCCCACGGCCTCGGCTGGGCCAACCTGGAGCGGTGGAACGAGACCATCCGGGTCCAGAGGGAGTACGGCATCATCGAGCGGGATCTGGACGCCGCCGAGTTCGTGACCAACGAGTTCCTGCAGTAACGGCGGGTCTCAACCAGCCGGCGGCCCGGCTACCCGGCGGCCCAGCCGCTGGCCCAATGACCGGGCAACGCAGCGACCGTGCGCCCGG
>NICF_comb_assmDRAFT_10000704_pt1 | contig 28278 bp, 26 predicted proteins | sample NewIslPassag4_SG_FD_11279 | JGI IMG/M metagenome (IMG submission 11279) | reverse complement strand
CAAAGAAAGGAACAAATTGGACAATTGCCGTTTGGAACGATTATAATAAATGGGCGCAGAAAGCCAGCCATACCGGATCTGCCATTTTCCAAAAGGCAAAGGAGGAACCAACGCCCATGGTGCAGGAACGCAAAAACGCCGCCACGCTAAAAGGCAACCCGATCACGTTGCTCGGTCCGGAACTGAAGCCCGGCGACAAGGCGCCCGATGCCGTCGTGAGCAAGTCCCTGACGGAAGACGTCCGCCTGTCCGACTTCTCCGGCAAGGTGCGCCTGATCAGTTCCGTCCCGTCCCTCGACACCGGCGTGTGCGACGCGCAGACCCGCCGCTTCAACGAAGAAGCCGCCAAACTGGGAGATGACGTGGTCGTCCTGACGATCAGCGCCGACCTGCCGATGGCGCAGGCCCGCTGGTGCGGCGCCGCCGGCGTGGACCGGGTCGTGGTGCTGTCCGACCACAAGCGGATGGATTTCGGCAACAACTACGGCGTGCACATCAAGGAATTGCGCCTGGACATGCGGGCCGTCTTCGTCATCGACCGGGACGACACGATCCGCTACGTGCAGGTGCTCGGGGAAATGACGGAACACCCCGACTACGACGCCGCCATCGCCGCGGTGAAAAGCCTGCTGTAACGCCCGGGCGCCGGCCAAACAAAAAGAAGCTGCCGTTTGGCAGCTTCTTCCTTTTTTCGTCAAGTTCCTTTGAAACCGCCGGACCTTCGCCGCTTTCAGCTCTGATCCTTGTAGGCGGCCAGCGCCCGGTCCAGCGCGCCGAAAATTTCCACGATCGTCCGGTAGTTGGAACCGAGGTCCCCGAGGGAGCCGCGGGAAGCGGAGTAGATGTCCACCGACGACTTGACCGGCGACAGGCCGACCACCGTGATGGTCACGTCCTGGATGCGGCCCAGCGCCGTCCGCTTCTCGACGACGATTTCCCCGACGTTGGGCGCTTCATATAGCACCTTGTAACCGCGCATCTTTTTCAGCACGGACGAAATTTCCTGCATCAGCTGTTCCTTGGGCAGCTTGAAATAGCGGGATTTCAGGTTGGGGTCTTTCGCTTTCTCCCCGGTCACTTCGACGCTTTTGACGATGCCGATCAGGATCCGTTTCAGCACGCAAAAAATCCCCCTTTTCCGCTGGACGCTAGTGTTATCTTACCACTTTTTTTCGCCCGGGGAAAGAAGAGCCGGGCCGGCGGTCCCGCCCGCCGTCCGGACGAAAGCCCGGTTTCGCCCGGCAGGGGCGGGTCCGCAACATGCGCCGCGGCCGCAAAAAAACGCTTCCCGTCCGGGAAGCGCCTCGCATGATCGGAAACGCATCGTCCATTTTGGGAGCCGGCGCTCCTTGAGCCGTCTTTCGCGCCGGTGCATGAAGAAAACCCGCATTTGCCGTACGGCCGACATGTTTCTGAACCTGCTCCGGCAGGTGGGTGCCCGCAAAAGCGTTTTTGAAGTCCCTCTTGGCAAGGGCAGGTCAGCCGCGCTTCAATGTAGGGCTCCCTCGAAACATCCATTGGTTCAAACAACGTGGCGCCGTTACGAACAACGCAGGATTTTCTGGCCTAATTATAGGGCTTCTGCGGGCAAAAGTAAATGACCGTTCCGCCGCCAAATGCGGCCAATTGGGCAACGCGGGCCGCTTTCGCCCCGCCGGGCCGGCCGGAAGGGGCACGGCTTTCCGGCCGGCCCGGCGAAGGTCAAACCGGCTGCTCCTCCGAACCGGAACGGTCCGTCCGCACGCCGGTCTGCGGCGAGCCGGGGCCGTCCGCTTCCGGCCCGCCCGGCGGGGCGCTTTGCACCGGCTGGCCGCCGTCCGCCGGACCCTCCCCTTCCGCCGGCTGCCGCTCGGCGATTTTTTCCTGGATTTTGCTGATCATGCGATGGAAGCTCCAGAACGTGTACAGCGCCGTCAGGCTGCCCGTGAAAAACAGCGCGAGAAACATCAGGCGCGGCTTGAAGCTGAGATAAAGAAGCGCGCCGTTGACGATCAGGATGGACAGCGTGTTGGGCAGCTTGGCGACGGTGATCAGCGCGCTGTTGCGCAACAGCTTGCCGAACGGCAGGTCGAAATGCGCCACGTAGCAGAAGTAATTGAGCACGACCGCCGCCAGGAGCGCCAGAAACACGAGAAACACCAGATTCAGGTTGCCGAGCCAGTTCGTCTGGTCGGTGTAAAACTGGAAGTTGACGAGAAACACGACGTAGAAAAATTCAAACACGAACCCGCCCAGCATGGCCGGTTTGTAGTTTTCCTTGAAATACCGGAAAAATGACCTGAACAGCGGCACGTCCGCGTCTCCCGTCACCCATTTGCGGGCCACGGAAAACATCGCGCTCGTCGCGGGAAAGAAAGTGAACGGCGCGACCAGGAGAGCGGCCAGCCCGAACGGATTGAACGCCAGCGCGTAGACGGTGCGGATCTCCTCCATGCCCATGACGGCCAGCAGCTGCAGAAACACAAGAAACACGACCGGCAGGGAACAAAAAAGCCACAGCAGATTGATGGCGGACAGCCGCATGATCCATTCCGAAATGCGGTAAAAACCGCCGGCAAAACCTTTCAGCTCCATGCTCTCGTTCCTCCTGTCCCAGATGCGCGAAACGGGCGGCGGACGGCCCCGTCGCCGGCCGTCCGGCCGTCAGCCGGACGGCCGGCTCATCCCCGGTCGCATTACGCGTCCCGCGGTTTGCGACCTTCGCGGCCGGATCCGATCCGTCCGCGCCCCTGCGCCTCGCGGCCGGCGCCGCGTTCCCGGAAATCGCGGCCGGTTCCCCGGCCGGCATGCCGGCCGGACATTTTGCCGTCAAGCCGGCGTTTCTTGGCGCGGATCGGTTCTTCCGGCGTCAATTCGATCGGGACGTCGGCTTTTTCGCCGGTCAGCAGCTTCAGCGCGGCGGACAACAGCTCCACGCTGTCGTACTGCTCCAGCAGCTGCAGGGCCAGCCCGCGGAACGGGGCGGTGTCCTCGCTGCCGACCGCCTCCAGCAGCCGTTCCGCCGTCACCCGCTGCTTGCCCTCGATCGCTTCCGCCATGGACGGCAGCGGCTTGCGCGGAATGCGCTGGCGGGTGACCCGTTCGATGAAGCGGAGATGATCGATTTCCCGCGGCGTGACGAACGTCCAGGCGACCCCTTCGCGTCCCGCGCGGCCGGTGCGGCCGATGCGGTGCACGTAGCTTTCCGGATCCTGCGGCAAATCGAAATTGATGACGTGGGTGACGCCGGTGACGTCCAGCCCGCGGGCCGCCACGTCGGTGGCCACCAGCACGTCGATGCTGCCTTCGCGGAATTTGCGCATGACCGCGTCGCGCTGGTTTTGCGACAGGTCGCCGTGCAGGCCGTCTGCGGAATAGCCGCGCTTTTGCAGCGCTTCGGTGAGTTCGTCGACGCGGCGCTTCGTGCGGCCGAACACGATGGCCAGCTCGGGGGATTCGATGTCGAGAAGGCGGGACAGCACCTCGAATTTTTGCCGTTCCGGCACTTCGAAGTACGCCTGGGAAATTTGCGGCACCGTCACCTGCTTCGGCACGACAGACACGTGTTCCGGGTCGCGCAGAAACTGCTGCGCCAACTTCTGGATGTTCGGCGGCATCGTGGCGGAAAACAGCATCGTCTGCCGTTCTTCGGGCAGATGGCGCAAAATCGTCTGGATGTCCTCGAGAAAGCCCATGTCCAGCATTTCGTCGGCTTCATCCAGCACGACGAAGGACACGTCGTCCAGCCGGATCGTCTTGCGGTTGATGTGGTCGAGCAGACGGCCGGGCGTGCCGACGACGATGTGCGGGTGTTTTTTCAGCGCCCGGATTTGCCGGCCGATTTCCTGCCCGCCGTAAACCGGCAGGGTGCGGATGCCTTTGTAGCGGCTCAGTTTGCCGAGTTCCTCGGCCACCTGGATGGCCAGTTCGCGGGTTGGCGTCAGAATGAGCGCGGACAGTTTGTCGCTTGTTCCGTTGATGCGCTGGATGAGCGGCAGGCCGAAAGCCGCCGTCTTGCCGGTGCCGGTTTGCGCCTGGCCGATCAGATCCCGCCCGCTCAGGGCGATCGGAATGGCTTTCAGCTGGATCGGCGTCGGCTCCTCGAAGCCGAGTTCGGTCACCGCCTTGAGAATGCGGGCTTCCAGCCCGAAATCTTGAAACGTGGCCAATATGGTTCATACTCCTTTGTTCAGGCATGTTGTCCGTTTTTCTGTCTTTGGATGCCTGACGGACTCCTGATCCGATTGGACATCTTTTTGATTTTACCACAACTTGCCGGAGATGACCAGAACCGTTTTCAGTCCTTGTCCACCAGATTCCGCTGCAGGTATTGTTCCAAAACGTTGGTCAAATCAAACACGGCATGGGCGAGATCCAGATTTTCCAGGGCATGTTCGCACTGCGGCATGTAGGCCATGTCCCTGTCATAGTGGCTGAGGTGGTCGGCGATGTCCCGTTCGGACAGCCCCTTCTTCCGCTGCCGTTCTTCCACCGTTTTCCGGTCGGCGTAGATGAAAATGCGGATCACTTTGTCGCCGTAAAGCCGCTTCAGGATTTCGGCCCCGGCGGGATTCAGGATAAGATATATACAGCTGTACGTTTCAAACATCCGGGCCACGTCGTCGTTCCGGATGCCGTAGAGGTTGCCGTTGATGTCCACCTGCTCGAGGAACTCGCCGCGCGCGGCCATCTCTTCGAACCGTTCGCGGCTGATGAAATGGTAATCCTGGCCGTCCTCTTCAATCGGACGGGGCTTGCGGGTCGTGTAGGAGATGACTTTCTTCATGCCGAACGTGCTGCCGACCATGTCGGCGATCGTGTTGCGGCCGGACCCGTCCGGACCGGTGAAGACGAAGATGCGCTCCCTGTCCTTCAGCTCGTACATCGCTCCAACCTCCATTCATTGAAAAGTCTGAAAACTTAAAATTAATGTAACACAGCGATTGGTCTTCCGTACAGAATATGTTGCAAAAAACGGGGTGAACCGCATGCTCCACCGGACGCCGCTGTCCGTCCTGGCCGTCCTTGCCTCCACCTTGCTGTTTTCCGCGGGATTCAACTTCTTTCTGGTGCCGCAGCAGCTTCTCACCGGCGGTGTTTCGGGCATCGCCATGATGATCGGCTACTTCGCGGATCTGAACATCGGCCTGATGCTGTTTTTGTTCAATCTGCCGCTGATGATCTGGGGCTGGTTCGTCATCGGCCGGCGTTTCATCGTCCTGTCCATCCTGTTCGTCACGGTCTCCAGCTGGCTGCTCCACGTCATGCCCGTCCTTCCCGTCATCGACGATCCGTTGCTCGGCGCGGTGTTCGGCGGCGTGCTGGTCGGCATCGCCACCGGCGTCGCGCTGCGCGCGGGAGGGTCGAGCGGCGGCTTCGACATTCTCGGATCGATCGTCACCAAGTCCCGCGACTTTCCGCTCGGGAGCACCCTGTTCGTCCTGAACGGCCTGGTCATCCTGTCGATGGGCGTGCTGGAAGGATGGGAAGCGGCGCTCTACTCCATGATCTCGATCTACGTCTCGGGCCGGATCGTCGACGCCATCCACGTCCGGCACGTGAAAGTGACGCTGTTCATCGTCACCCGCCGCAAAGAAGAGCTGCTGGAAAAGCTGATGGCGCGGCCGCGCGGCGTGACGCTGCTGAAGTCCGTCGGGGCGTTCACCCACGTAGAAAACGACATGCTGATGACCGTCGTCACCCGCTATGAACTGGCGGAACTGCGCAAAATCATCCGGGAAACGGATCCCGACTGCTTCGTCAGCATCGTGGAGACGGCCGGCGTCATCGGCTCTTTCCGGCGGGACTGGTGACGCGCCGGCGATTTTGGGGCGCTAGGCGGCGCGGCATGCAAGATGCGCCCCGCTGTGCTATAATGAAGGCAAACCGCATAGGCCGGGACCAATGTCGCCGGATTTTGCACCACGGTTTTCCGGTTCACCGTTCCTCCAGGCTTTACGGCTTTCGATCGCGCTTGGCGCACAACCAAATCGATTGAAAGGGTGAGGCACTTGGAAATGGAAGTGGTCAAGCTTTCCAACATCGTGCGGAAACTGGCACCGGAACTGTACCCGTTTCTCAAACCGGCGGAATTGGATTGCACGATCATCCTGAAGAACGGCCTGGATTCGCTGGATCCTTCCGGCGCGCTGGAAATCATCCAGCGAAGCATTTGCGAGCAGCAGAAAGGTTCGTTGCTTCATTGAAAAAGACTGTCCCGCGAAAACGGGCGCGGGACAGTCTTTTTTCGTTCCGCACGGCGGATGCGGCGGATCAATAGGGGCCGCGGATCCACGGCGCGACCTTCTCCCTGTAGAATTCGGCCAGCCGGCGTTCCTCCTCCTCGCTGAACGGCGGGACGTCCGCCGCCGCGAGGTTGTCTTCCACCTGCCGGACCGTTTTGAAGCCGGGTATGACGCAGCTGATCTCCTTTTTGTCCAAAATCCAGCGCAGCGCCGCCCGGGCCATGTTGCCCCGACCTTCCGCGATCCATGCCAGCTGTTCGGCCAGCTCCTGGCCCTTGCGGAACCCGAGGCCGGCGAACGTCTCGCCCACGTTGAAATGCTCGCCGTTTTCGTTGAAATGCCGGTGGTCGTCCGGCGGGAACACGGTGTCTTTTTTGAATTTACCCGTCAGGAGCCCGCTGGCCAGCGGCAGCCGGACGAGGATGCCGACCCCGCGCCGGTGCGCCTCCGGCAGCAGCCGCTCCAGCGGTTTTTGCCGGAAAATGTTGAAAATGACCTGCAGCGCCGCCACGTTCGGGTTCTCGAGGCAGATGAGCCCTTCCTCCACCGTCTCCACGCTGACGCCATAATGGCGGATTTTGCCTTCCGCCTGCAGCTTGTCCAGCACTTCGAACACCGCGCCGTCCCGCAAAACGGCCGCCGGCGGGCAGTGGATCTGGTACAGGTCGATCACGTCCCGTCCGAGCCGCCGGAGGCTGCCCTCGCAAAACTCGCGCACCCGTTTTTCCGAATAGGTGGCCGGGTCATGGATGTCGCCGGCCCGGCAAAACTTGGTGGCGATCCAGACTTTGTCCTCCATTCCCTTCGTCGCCCGGGCCAGCAGCCGTTCGCTGTGCCCGTCGCCGTACACGTCGGCCGTGTCGAAGAAGTTGACGCCCAGCTCGATGGCCCGGTCGAGGGCCCGGAGCGACTCCGCGTCGTCCGTTTTTCCCCATGCGCCGCCGATGGCCCACGTGCCGAAACTGATCTCGCTGACGGAAAACCCCGTTTTCCCGAGCGGTCGGTAATTCATGTGCATGCCTCCCCGGTGTCGTCTGGAATGTTTTTTCAACCGGATGGATCCGGCGGATGCGCATCCTTTAGAATGCCCCTCCTTTTTCACTATAGCAGATTCCGTCCCCGCCGCAACATGCCACGGCCGGCGCCCCGCTGGTCGTCCCCCGGTGCCGGCGGACCGCCCGGGGCGGATCGCCGGCAGGGACCATTTTCACCTGTCGGATTGTCACCGGTTGTCATATAATGTAGAAGAACAGACGACGAGAGAGAGGAACGCGGATGGACATCATTCTCGCTGCGCTTTTGATGCTTTGGGGAGACGTCTCCGCCGATCATCCGGACATCACGGCCCAGAAGCTGGCCGCCGCCACCGAATGGTACGAGGTGCAGGCCGCCGGGCAATACGGGCAGGGTTCGGGGAACGAAGCCGCGCCGCGAAAAATCGACCCCGCGCCCGACACTCCGCCGATTCGCGGCGTGTACGCCACGGCCCACAGCGCCGGGGGCGCCCGGCTGCACGAACTGGTGCAGCTTTTGAACGAGACGGAACTGAACGCCCTGGTCATCGACCTGAAGGACGACTGGGGCAACGTCACCTATGCGTCGGAGCTCGCCGTCGTCCGGGAGCTCGGCACGGCGAAGAAAATCATCGACATGGAGAAGCTGCTTCCCGTGCTGGAGGAAAACGGCATCTACCCGATCGCCCGGATCGTCGTCTTCAAGGACTCGGTCCTGGCCAAACAGAAACCGGAATGGTCGTTCCGCCACCCGGACGGCAGCGTCTGGAAAAACGGCCGCGGCGAATCGTTCGTGAACCCGTACCTGAAAGAAGTGTGGGACTACAACGTCGAAGTGGCGAAGGAAGCGGCCCGGCTGGGCTTCAAGGAAATCCAGTTCGACTACGTGCGGTTCCCGGAAGGATTCGAGAAGCGGGCGGACACCCTCGTCTATGAACGTTCGGACGAACCCCGCACGAAGGTGATCGCCGATTTCGTGGCCTATGCCCGGGAGCGGCTTCATCCCCTGGGCGTCCGCGTCTCCGTCGACATATTCGGATACGCCGCTTCCGTCCCGGCCGCCGAAGGCATCGGGCAGGATTTTGTCGAAATTTCCCGCCACGTGGACGTCATCAGCCCGATGGTGTATCCGAGCCACTACAGCACCGGCTGGTTCGGCAACAAGGTGCCGGACGCCCACCCGTACGCCACCGTGAACGGCGCGATGGCAGACACGCTGGAGAAGCTGAAGCCGCTGGAGGAAACGGGGGAAAAACCGATCATCCGCCCGTGGATCCAGGATTTCACCGCCACGTGGGTGAAAGGCCACATCAAATACGGCAAGCACGAGGTGGAAGAACAAATTCGCGCGCTGCGGGACAACGGCATCGACGAATTTTTGCTGTGGAACGCCTCCAACCGCTACACGAAAGGCGTCGACTACGTCAAGGGCGACGAAACCGCCGGCCGGTAGCGGACCGGGCCCATGTGGCCGGTGTCCGGCCCGACGGGCCCGTGAACCCCGAAAACGGGATTTTTCACAAAGATCGTGCATGATTTCCGGTTCATGGCTCCTTTTTTCGGGAAAAAAACGAAGGAACGCGGAATGTCGCACCGACGGCGCGGCATTCCGCGTTCCTTCTTCAGGCCCCGGGGCAAGCCGTGCCGCGCCCGGGGGCCCATCGTCCCCCGTTCGCGCGGCCGCCATCACTGGGACAGCCGGAGCGCGAGTTCATACAGCTCCGTGTTGAACGGTTTTTTGCTGCTCACGATCAGTTCGATGTCCGTCGCCACCAGCTTGCCGTTCACGATGCCGACTCCTTTGCCCGAATCGCCGGCCAGAAGCCGCTGCACCGCGAAGTCGCCCAGCCGGCTGGCCAGAATCCGGTCGTTGTGGGTCGGCGTGCCGCCCCGCTGGATGTGGCCGAGCACCGTCACGCGGGATTCGATGCCGTTGCGTTCGTAAATTTCCCGGGCGATGTCTTCTCCCCGGCCGACCCCTTCGGCGACGACGATGATGCTGTGGCGCTTGCCGTGGCTGAAGTTTTCCTTCATGCGCCGGGCCACTTCATCGAGATCATGCGGCATTTCGGGCACGAGAATCGTCTCGGCGCCGCTGGCGACACCGGCGTACAGCGCGATGTCGCCGCAGTGGCGGCCCATGACCTCGACAACGGACGACCGCTCGTGGCTCGTCATCGTGTCGCGCAGTTTGTTGATGGCGTCCACCACGATGCTGACGGCCGTGTCAAAGCCGATGGTGAAATCCGTGTAGGGAATGTCGTTGTCGATCGTGCCGGGGATGCCGATCGTTTTGATGCCGAGCTGGCTCAGCTTCTGGGCGCCCCGGTACGAGCCGTCGCCGCCGATGACCACCAGCCCGTCGATGCCGTGCTTTCGCAAATTGTCGGCGGCCAGCCGCTGGCCTTCCGGCGTCTCGAATTCCTTGCAGCGGGCGGTCTGCAGGATGGTGCCGCCCCGCTGGATGATGTCGCCGACGCTGCGCAGATCCATTTCCCGGATGTCGTCCTTGATCAGCCCCTGATAGCCCCGCTGCACGCCGAACACGCGGATGCCGTGGAACAGGGCGCTGCGCACGACGGCGCGCACCGCGGCGTTCATGCCCTGGGAATCGCCGCCGCTGGTCAAGACTGCAATCGATTGGATGGACATGAAATCATTCCTCCCCTATGTAGGCCCAAATTTTTCGATTCGCGAAATTTGCGGATTTTTTATGAAAGGATGGAATTGGCCGATTATGGAATGGTTCGCACCACCAGGCTGTTGGCCCAGAAAAACAGCCGCATGAGCGGGCTGCCCCGCATCAGGATGCGCCGCGCCTTCCGGACCGGCGGCTGGCGGCCGGCCTTCGGATCGGACAGATACAGGGCGAGCAGGCCCTGGACGATCATGCGGTGGAATTTCGGTTCGCCGAGCCGTTCCGCGCGCCGGACGGCCTCGTCTGCCATCAGGCGGATTCGCTCCGCGGCATGCCGGGCATCATCATAATAGTCGCAAAAGTTGAGATCGCCGCCCTCCAGATCCTCCTGTTGGTCCACCAGATAATCCAGCAGGATGTGTTCGGCGCACAAATACGGGAAATACGCCTCGACGATGCGCGAAGCTTCTCCGTCCGCAAGCGATCCGTCCGCCGCGGCGGCAAACAGCATGAACACGCCGAGGGTGGAACCGGCCGCCGCGGCGAATTCCTGCCACAGAAGCTCCGGGTGATCGTCCCGGTGGCGGCGCCACCATTCGAGCAGCGCGGTTTCGCGGACGTCCGGCGGCAGATGTTTGTACACCTGAAGATCGGCATAGAGGCCGACCAGCCGGATCACGTGGGGCTTGACCGCCGCGTACGAAGGCAACAGCCCGACGGCCCGGCGGCAGGCCGCCGTCAGGTCGCGCAAGTAGCCGCCGTCGTCCTTTTCCGGATGAAGCGCGTAATAATCCGCCGCCGGAACCGCGTCCGGGTCGACGGCGTCAAGCATCGACCGGTGCAGCAGCCGGAAATCGTCGCCGTCCAGGGATGAACTGCGGTCGCAAAGATTGTCCAGATAATCGCTGATCGTCTGGAAGGCGACGATGAGCGGGATCAGGACGTGGCGGCGGTCCAGGTTGACGGCGGCGTAGACCGCACCGCCCTCGCAATGGAACCGTTTGTCCGACAGGCTGGCGACGGCCTGGCGGCGCAATTCGGGATCGGGGATCCGTTCGGCCCGCCGCCGCCAATGGGCCAGCTGGCGGCGGACGTCCGGCAGTATGTAACGATAATAGCGCCACATGAGCGAAACCGGGCACCGCGGCGCCGCGGCATGAAGGCGCGGATTCCGGCCGTCCGTTCCCCCCAAGCGAAGCACCTCCACCGCTTTGTCAGCGCGATTTTCCGCCATCGCTTCCCTCACCGAGGTCCGGTTCGGTTCTCAGCCAGATGTTCAGCTCGTTGATCCGCGCGGCCAGTTCGGCGATCTCCTCGTTCAGCCGGCAGCAGGCCGCAAAGTCCGGTTCGCCGGCAAGCCGCTCCTGTTTCCCGGCAATTTCCACCTCGAGATGCCGGATCCTGTCGGGAATGCGGGCGCGGATCATCTCCCAGACGGCCGCGGCTTCCCGCTTTTCGGCCGGAGTGAGGTCGTCCCACGGCCGCGGCAGATCGGGCAGCGGAATGCCGAGCCGCCGGTCGGGGCGAAACCAGTTGGCCGCACGCAATGCGCATCACCCGCCGTGAACTTTCGCATATTCGCTAATGTAACACGGAGAGTGCCCCAGCGTCAAAGGAATGACGCACAGCGGCGAAGCGGTTTTTGCGCGAAAAACAGGCCGCAACCGGCCAAGACGGAAACAGGCCGGATGTTCCGGCCTGCGTCGCTGTCGCTCGCTTACAGCTTGACCACGTCCGTCGCCTGCGGCCCGCGTTCGCCCCGCACGATGTTGAATTCCACGAGCTGCCCTTCCTCCAGCGTTTTGAATCCTTCGCCTTCGATGCCCGTATAATGGACAAACACGTCTTCGCCTTCATCCGAGTGAATGAAGCCGTATCCTTTTTCGTTGTTGAACCATTTGACCGTGCCTCTCATGCGGCGATGACCTCCTGATGCGTGTTTCGCTGCGATGCATGGTTTAGTATTCGCCCCGCGGGCCGAATTATCCGCGAAACTTTTTGCCGGCTGCCGGACGGGTCGGAACAAATTTTTTGTTGATCGGGCTTGTTCCTTTATGTATAATGGTGACAAAAATCATCCTTTCCGTATGAAGAACGGTTAAAGGGGAGTAGCTTCGCGGAGCAGTCGTCAGTTCGGGCCGGTTCGGCCCCGGCTGCCCGGCACCGGAAATCGGTTGCGGCCAGACCTTTATCCTGCGGGATAAAGGTCTTTCTTTGTGAGGGCCTTGCCCGCCATGACGGGGAAGGCCCTTTTCGTGATGCCCGGGCATCGCCACAACGGATCATGCAAAATGGGGAGGAACCGTATGGAGTGGTTTTCGTCGGAATGGTTTGTCGCATTGTTCAGCATCGTCATCATCGACCTCGTCCTGGCCGGTGACAACGCCATCGTCATCGGCATGGCGGCTCGCAATCTGGACAAGTCCAAGCAGAAACTGGTCATCTGGCTCGGGACCGCCGGCGCCATCGTGATTCGCGTTCTGGCCACCTTCGTGATCGTCCGGCTTTTGAAAATCCCCGGCCTCATGCTGGCCGGCGGCCTCATGCTGGTCTACATCGCGTACAAGCTGCTGGTGGACGACGATGACGGCAAAGGGCACGGCGTGAAACCCGCCGCCGGCGTGTGGGCCGCCATCCGCACCATCGTCATCGCCGACGCCGCCATGGGGCTCGACAACGTGCTGGCCATCGCCGGCGCTTCCCACGGCGACATGGCGCTTGTCCTCATCGGACTGGCCATCAGCGTGCCGATCGTCGTCTGGGGCAGCATGCTCATCATCCGGCTGATCAACCGGTTTCCGGTTCTCCTGTACGTCGGCTCCGGCGTGCTGGCGTACACGGCCGGCAAAATGCTGGTCGACGATCGGCTCGTGCACGTTTTTTTCGAACGACACGCGGCGCTCAAGTATGTCCTGATTGCGGCGGTGGTGGCGGCCGTGCTGGCGGCGGGCAAAATGACGGTGGACATGCGCAGGCGGAAAGCCCACGGGACCCGGAGCGAGTCGGCGGGTTCCTGACCGGGCGTGCAGGACGGCCTGACGTTTTTTGCCGGACACCCGGCGGGTTCTGCCGGACTGCATGGCGGTTTTGCCGGAAAGGGCTGGCCGGTCTTGCCGGAAATGCCGACTCGCCGGCACGACCGGCCATGACCTGGAGGTGATGGGGTTTGCAGGAATCGGTCGCCGTTTTTTTGATGGTATCGTTTTCCTTCGCGCTCGTGCTGATCATGAAACGGGATTCCCTGCCGGACAAGCTGCGCCGTCCGCTGGCGATGCTGGCTCTCGTCATGGTGGCGCTCGCTTTCGCCTTCCTGGTCCGCTCCTTTTTCCCGCAATGACCGGTTCACGATTTTGGATTTGCGCTTTCCGGCTCCAATCTTCTTTTCCCGCCCGGCGCCAAATGTGTTAAGATGTCGGGAGAGGAGAAAGTTTGCCCGCCGCCGGCCATACTAACCCGTGAAAAAACGCGGGGAGGTGGGCCGATGCGAACGGTTTTGGCCGCGGCGGCCGCCGCGGCGCTGGCCGGCCTTTGGCTGGCCGCCGGGGCGAACGATTGGAGGAGGGATTCCATGAATCAGGTGGCCAAGCGCGCCGACATCAGCCCGGAATACAAGTGGCGCCTCGAGGATCTGTTTCCCGACCAGGCGGCCTGGGACGCGGAATACGAAACGGCGCTGAAACTGATGGACGACATCCGGGCTTTCGAGGGCAAGCTGGATGATCCCGCCGTGCTGAAACAGTGCTTCGAGCTGGAAGACAGGCTCGGCCTGCACGCCGAGCGGCTTTACGTCTACGCCAACATGCGCCATCACGAGGACATGCGCGATCCGGCGAACATGGCTTTGTCCGACAAGGCCAGGAAACTGTACGTCCAGGTCGGGGAAGCGACGAGCTTCATCGCGCCGGAAATCCTGTCGCTGTCCGAGGAACGGCTGAAGGCGTTCATCGACGACCCGGCTCTCGCCCCCTACCGGTTTACGCTGCAGGAAATGCTGCGGCAAAAACCCCACGTGCTTTCAAAGACGGAAGAGGCGCTGATGGCGCAGGTCGGCAACCTGGCCCAGGCGCCGGGCACGATCTTTGGCATGATCAACAACGCCGACATGAAATTTCCGAAAGTGAAAAACGACAAAGGCGAAGAAGTCGAGCTGACCCACGGCAACTACATCCAGTTTCTCGAAAGCCGCAACCGGGACGTGCGCCGCGGGGCGTTCAAGGCCATGTACGATACATATGCCAGGCAGAAAAACACGCTGGCCGCCACGCTGAGCGCCAACGTGACGAAAAACCTGTTCTACGCCCGCGCGCGGAAATACCCGTCGGCGCTGGAGATGGCGCTGTTCGGCGAAAACATTCCCGTTTCCGTCTATGAAAACCTGATCGCGACGATCCACGAGCATCTGCCGCTTCTGCACCGCTACATGGCGCTGCGCAAAAGGCTGCTCGGCGTCGACGAGCTGCACATGTACGACCTGTTCGCGCCGCTCGTTCCCGACTACGACATGCCCGTGACGTACGAAGAAGCAAAATCCATCGTCTACGACGGGCTGGCGCCCCTCGGCGACGACTACCGCCGCGTGCTGCGGGAAGGGTTCGACGGCGGCTGGATCGACGTGTACGAAAACGAGGGCAAACGGAGCGGCGCCTACAGCTGGGGCGCCTACGGCACCCATCCGTACGTGCTGCTCAACCACAAGGACAACCTGAACAGCATGTTCACCCTGGCCCACGAAATGGGACACGCCATCCATTCGTGGTATTCGGACAACCACCAGTCGTACCGGGATGCCCAGTACACCATCTTTCTGGCGGAAGTGGCCTCCACGCTGAACGAGGCGCTGCTGATGGACCACCTGCTGAAAACGATCGACGATCCGAAGGGCAAACTGTACCTGCTCACCTATTATGCCGACCAATTCCGCACGACGGTGTTCCGTCAGACGATGTTCGCCGAATTCGAAAAGCTCATCCACGAAATGGCCGAGCGGGGCGAGGCGCTGACGCCGCAGTCGCTGTCGGAACTGTATTACGGCCTCAACGTGAAATATCACGGCGAGGCGGTGACCGTCGACCGGGACATCGAAATGGAATGGGCGCGCATCCCCCATTTCTACTCCAGCTTCTACGTGTACAAATATGCCACCGGATTCGCGGCGGCGACGAGCTTCGCCAGGCAGATCCTGGAAGAAGGCCAACCGGCGGTCGAGCGGTATCTCGGGTTCCTGAAAAGCGGCGGCAGCGATTATTCCATCAACATCCTGAAAAAGGCGGGCGTGGACATGTCCCGTCCCGAGCCGATCCGCCAGGCGATGGACGTCTTCCGCGATCTGCTTGACCAGATGGAACGGCTCGCGCCGTGAGACCGGTTTTCCCGGAAAATGAAAAAAGGCGCTTCCGGCGCCCCTCCGGCGGGCGCGGAAGCGTCTTTTTTCGCTTGCGGCGGGGGATCAAACGTTTCGCAAGGCTTTTTTGAGGTTCGTACGGTTCGCAGGCTTCGCGGGTCCGTCGCCCGCCGCGCGTTTGCCGAATGCCGCGCGTTTGCCGGCCGCCGCGCGCCTGCGCCGGCGCCGCAGAGCGCCCGCGCGCCCGCCGTCCGCCGGTCAGCGCGCCGCCGCGCCGCCTGCCTGCGCCGCGGCAAACCGCAGGCTGTCGCCCCGGCCCATGTCCACCTCGAAGCCGGCGCCGCGGATGCGCATCTGCAGGCAGCCGAGGCAGACGGCCGCCTCGTCGCCGGTGCAGATTTTGTTTTCGTACAGCGCGTATTTCGGCCGGTAATGCGTCGGCGTCAAATTGGGCATCACGACGTTGGCGCCGGCGAGAAGGGCCTGTTCCCGGCCATCGGGCCGCAGGGTGCCGAGGGCCGTCGTGGCCGGAATGTTCGCCCCGGGCAGCATCAGGCGGGCAAGCGCCACCATGACCACCGTCTTCTCCACCGTTCCCCCCTTCTCGCCGGCGAGCGGCGTCCGGCTGTGGGGAATGAACGGCCCGATGCCGACCATGTCCGGATCGAGGCTTTTCAGAAACAGCAGGTCCTCGGCCAGGTCCGCGTCCGTCTGTCCGGGCAGGCCGACCATGAAGCCGGCCCCCACCTGATAGCCGATCTCCTTCAAATCCCGCAGGCAGCGAACCCGCTCCGCGAAGGACGCGTCGGGGTGAAGCCGTTGGTACAGGGGAAATGACGCCGTTTCATGGCGGAGAAGAAACCGGTCCGCGCCCGCCCGGAAAAACCGCTCGTATTCGTCCCGCGGGCGCTCCCCGATGGACAGGGTGAGAGCCGCGTCCGGAAACCGCGCCTTGATTTGCCGGATCAGGTGCTCCAGCCGGTCGGCGGTGAACCAGGGGTCTTCCCCGCTTTGCAGCACGAAGGTGCGAAAACCGAGCCGGTAGCCCTGCTCGCAGCAGGCCAAAATCTCTTCGGGCGTCATCCGGTAGCGTTCCGCATGGCGGTTTTCCGCGCGCAGGCCGCAATACAGGCAACGCTTCCGGCAGTAACTGGAAAATTCGATCAACCCGCGCAGAAATACGCGGTTGCCGTACATGCACAGGCGGGTGGCGAGCGCATAGCGGAAAAGCCGGCGGCGCATGTCCCCGTCTTCATCCAGCAGGCCCAAAAGTTCGATCAGTTCGCCGCGGTCGAGCGCGTTTTCCCGGTACAGTCTTTCCACCAGGTCGGCCATCGCGCGGCCCCCTCCCTCCATCCGGATGCCATGGGCCGGTCCGCCGCGGTTCGGCTTTCGGATCCGGCCCGCATTTCCGTCCGTTTTTTCAGGTTGCTTTCATTGTATCGGAGGGAGCGGCGGCGCGTGTTGACGTTCGTCACAGACCGGGAAGGCCGCGCGCCGCCGGCACGGGCCGGGATCCCGCCCGAAACGGCCGGACGGGAAAAACCGCCAGGCCCGTTCGTCGCCCGGAAACAATCGGCCAGCTGGTCGGCCGGCCGCAGGACGGGCCCGCCGGTCGTTCGCCCATGCGGCGTCTTCCCCTTTCGTCTGCATGATGGCACGGTGTGCATGACGGCGTGTTCGGCGTTCCGTTTGACGCCCCTTGCTTCGGAAACAATCGACTGATAACCGATGGTTATTAACCAACGGTTACCAGCCAGTGGTCATATTCCAAACGGCCCGTGCTTTCGGTGTCAACGGAAAAAAGGCCTGCTGCACGGATCGTGCAGCAGGCCGGAGAAGCGCACCCGGCCGGCAGCCGTCATGACCGCCGGCCGAAGCGGCCCGCACCCGTTCACAGGTACGGATTTTCGTGCTTCGCTTTCAGACGCTGCCAGCGGCGTTCCACTTCGTTTTCGAACTCGGTCAGCAGGTCGGCGTTTTCCGGGCGCAGCAGGTGTTTCGTCTTGCCCATCATCTTCAGCCATTCGCTCACCGGAATGCGCTGGTTTTTCTCTTCGGGATTGACGGTGATGGTGGTGATGCCCCGCTCCACTTCATACAGCGGGAAGAAGCAGGAATCCACCGCCGCCTTGACGATCTTTTCGCCCATCCGGTCTTCGGAGCGCCAGTTCAGCGGGCAGGCGATCAGGAGCTTGCCGTACACCATGCCCTCGTGTTGCGCGTACCATTGGGCCTTGGCCGCCTTCTTCACGAGGTCCTGCGGATACGCTTCGCATCCCGTGAACACGTACGGAATGTTCGTGGCGGCCATGATTTGCGCCGTGTCCTTGTGATGGAACGACTTGCCCCGCTGCATCTTGCCGACGCCCGACGTGCTCGTCTGATGGCCGAGGGGCGTGGAATAGGACAGCTGGGCGCCGGTGTTCATGTAGCCTTCGTTGTCGTATTCGAGAATGATCATCTTGTGGTTGCGCAGCGCGGTGCCGATGGCCGATCCCATGCCGATGTCCATGCCGCCGTCGCCGGTCACCATCACGAAGGTGACGTCGTCGGACACCTGGATGTCGCCGCGGCGCTTCATTTCCAGGAACGCTTCCACCGTGCCGGACAGCGTGGCCGGACCGTTCTGGAACAGGTTGTGGATGAAGCTTTGCTTGTGCGAGTTGTAGGGATAGCCGGACGTGATGATGTAGGCGCAGCCCGTCTGGAACAGCGTCACCACGTCGCCTTCGATGCCTTTGAAGAACAGCTCCAGCGCCGGCATGATGCCGCAGCCCGGGCAGGCGCCGTGTCCGGCGGCGAACCGCTTCGGTTTGGCCGTCAGCTGCCGCAGGGGCGGAATGCGCACGTTCAGCCGGCCCGTTTCCTCATCCCGCGTCACCTTGATGAGACCGGTTTTGAAGGCGTCGCCGTGCATCGGATTGATGACCGGTTTCAGCCGGTTTTCTTCCTTGCCGGGCGTGGCGCCGTAATAGTCGAACGGTTTTTCGGCGAAGCCTTTCTCCGCCGCTTCCAGCGCCATGCGGAAAAACGCTTCGGCATCCTCTTCGTAGAAGTCGGTGCCGCCGAGCCCGAAGATGCGGCTGAGCACGATCGTCCGGCCGTTGCCGGCGGCCTGCAGGGCCGAGCGCACTTCGTGGGTCATGTTGGCGCCCTTGCCGCCGTAGGAGTCGGCGCGCTCGCCGACCAGCACCGCCTTGCAGCCGGCCAGCGCTTCGGCGATTTCCGCGGCCGGGAACGGCCGGATGATGTTCGGGCTGATGGCGCCGACTTTGAGCCCCTGGGCGCGCAGCCGGTCCACCGTGTCCTTGGCCGTCTCAAAGGCGGAATTGAGCAAAAACACGGCCACTTCGGCGTCTTCCATGCGGTATTTTTCCACCGGCTCGTAATGGCGGCCGGAAATTTCCGCATACTGCCGGGCCACTTCCTTGAACACGCCGCCTGCCCGCTCGATCGCCTCGGACAGCTGGTAGTGGTTGTTGGTCAGGTCTTCCCCGCCCATGTAGGCGCCGATGACGACCGGATTGGCCGGGTCGATGACGTTCGGGAAGCCTTTCGGCAGCGGACCGACAAAATCCTGGACCGTTTTCTTGTCGGCGAAAATTTGCACCCTTCTTTTCTGGTGGCTCGTGAAGAACCCGTCATAGGCGACGATGACCGGCAGCCGCACGTCGGGGTGTTCGGCGATTTTCAGCGCCATGATGTTCATGTCGTAGACGGCCTGCGGCGTCTTGGCGGTCAGGATCACCCAGCCGATGTTCAGCCCGTAATACAGGTCGGAGTGGTCGCCCCGGATGTCCAGCGGACCGCTGACCGCCCGGGTGACCAGATTCATCACCATCGGAAACCGCGTGCCGGATTGCACCGGCAGCTGTTCGATCATGTACAGGAACCCTTGCGCGCTGGTGGCGTTCAGCACCCGCGCGCCGGCGACGGCCGCGCCGTAGCACAGGCCTGCGGAGCCGTGTTCGCCGTCCGCGGCCACCAGTTTGATGTTGTGTTCGCCCCGGGTTTTCATGGCGTCCAGGAATTGCGCCACTTCCGTGGACGGCGTGATCGGGTAATACCCCATCAGATGGTAATCGATTTGCGCCGCCGCCATGGCCGCCAGCTCGTTGCCCGATTCGAACACCGTCTTCTGCGGCGCGACGGACGTTCCCGCCTGCTTCAGATCCGCTTCTTTCAATGCCATGTCAAATCGCCTCCCCCACGTACGGAAAATGTTGCGGCGTCCTGTTCGCTTCGGCAAAGCCGGGTTCTTCCCGCAATTCCGTCAGCGCCTGCGTCGGGCAGGCATCCACGCACTTCAGGCAACCCTTGCAATACCGGTAGTCGATGCCGCGCAGGAACATCTGCGGATTGCCCCGCTTGTCCGGCGCCTGCTCCCAGACGAAGCACAGGTCCGGGCACACGGTGTCGCACTGCGCGCAGTTGATGCATTTGTCCGGATTGAACTGCGGCAGGAAGCCTTGCCGCGAACCGCTCAAATCTTTCAGCACGCTGCTGGCCATGTTCGTCAGCAGCCCGCCCGCAAGCTGCGTCCGGTAGCCGAGCAGCGGTTCGCCCCGCACGAACGGCGGGGGATCCTTGCGTTCCCCGTCGAGCCGGATTTCCTCGAACCGCACTTCCGAATAGCCGCGGTCGAAAGTGCGCAGGTTCGGTTCCACCAGATGCGGGTATTTTTTCTCGAAGGTGCTGCGGATGACCTGGCGCATCGCTTCCGGATCGAGAAAATCGCAGATGCGGAACAGCGCGCCGAGCATCGCCGTGTTCACCCGCGTTTTCTCCTCGACGGCGATGCCGAGGGCGTCCACGATGGCGAGCGTGCCGTGGGTCAGTTTCAGGTCGCGGGCGATTTCCTGCGCCGAACGCGTCGAGTTGACCAGCACGACGCCGCCCGGCAGGAGCCCCGCCGCCACGTCCACCGTCTTGTACAGCGCTTCGTGGAACACGCCGACGACGTGGGGCCGCTCGATCGGGCTGTGGTCGCGGATTTCCACATCCGGGTCGCAAAACCGGATGAAACTTTTCACGGGCGTCCCTTTTTTCTCCGAACCGTAGGACGAAAAGCTGCAGCCGTTCAAGCCGGCGCCCATGACGCCGGCTTCGGCCAGCATTTTGCCGGCCAGGTTGGCGCCGAGGCCGCCGATCGATTCCAGGCGGATTTCAAAGAAACCCCGTTCGTTTTTCGTTTTCAGCAAACTCATTCGTCTCTCCCCTCCGAGGCGTACTGTCCGATGACAACCCACTACAAACATACCACTCCCCGGCCGGTTTTCATGTGACATCAAACACAGCGGAAACCGGCCGGCCGCGAGGCGGGCGCCCGGCGGGCGAAAAAAAAAACGGCGGCTCATCGCCGCAGGTTCCACACGTCGCTTCCGTATTTGTCCCGCGCAAGCCGCGCGGCCGTTTTCCGCTCCGCTTCCGTCAGATCACCCGGCACAAGCCGCACGCCGAGGGCTTCCTCGAAGCCGGCGGCAAACGCGTCCTCCGCCTGCGCCGGCGTGACGGGCGACAGGCCCCGCCGCCGCAGCAGGTCGTTGACGGCGGCCGCCCGCTCCGAAAACGCCGCCTTCATCCGCTCCCGGATCCGTTCCGCCGGAAATTGCAGCACGGCAAACAACAGGTCCGCATCGAGTTCCAGCGGCACGGAACCGTGCTGGAGGATGACGCCCTTGTGCCGCATTTGGGCGGAACCGGCAACCTTGCGGCCGTCGGCCAAAAGTTCGTACCAGGAAGGCGAATCGAAACAGGCGGCGGACGCGGCTTCCGGATCCGCCCGCTTGCCGCCGGGGCGGCCGGCCATCCGCGCGGCAAGGCCCAGGCGGCCCAGACCGGCCGCCAGCCCCGCGCTCAACGCGCGGCACGCGTCGTTCACGCCGGCCGGCATGCCCGGGTGCGATGCTTGGACGACGACGCAGTACGTCAACTCGATGTCGTGCAGCACCGCGCGCCCGCCCGTCGGCCGCCTGACGAAGCCGAGGCCCCGCCGCTTCAGTTCGTCCAGATCGACCGCGCCTTCCGCCCGCTGGAAATAACCGATGGACAGCGCGGCCGGCTGCCAGCCGTAAAACCGCACCGTCGGCGGAGAAGCGCCTTCGCCGACGCTGATCAGGATCGCTTCGTCGATGGCCATGTTGTCCGCCGGGGCGCACCGGCCGGACCGGATCAGGCGCCAGACCGGTTTGATCATGGGCGATTTCCTTTCTTCCGATCTCCGGATTTCCTTTTTTCATCATTATAGCCGAAACGGGCGGACGCTCGCCCGCTCCGCCGCGTCGCCGCTTTTTTTTTTGCGCGCCCCGCTTCATCCGGTCTTTTGGCCGAAGCCGTCCTCTTTCATCCATCTCCCGTTATGAATCCGCGCGGGAATGCACATACTAGATTTCAACCAAGTGCGAGGGGAGGCGTTCGCGTGTCCGCAAACTCCGTCGTCCTGTCGCTCAACGGGCAGGTGGAGGTGCGTTTTTCCCGGGAATGGCTGGAAGACCTGGACGCCCGACGGCGGCAGAACGGTCCGTGGGACAGCTGGGAGATGGCCAGGCTGGCCTGGGAAGCGACGGAAAGCCGGCTCATCCGCCGTTTCGACGATCTGGAATGCCTGCCCCGCCTGAACGGATTCGAGCCGATGCCCCACCAGCTGGAGGCGGCCCGCCGCGTCATCCACGAACTCGGGGGGCGGGCGATTCTCGCCGACGAAGTCGGCCTCGGCAAGACGATCGAAGCCGGGCTCGTCCTGAAGGAATACATGGTGCGCGGCCTGGTGCGGCGCGCGCTGATCCTGGTGCCCGCTTCCCTCGTGCTGCAATGGGTGCGGGAGCTCAACCAGAAATTCGGCATTCCCGCGGTGGCGCAAAAGAAAGACTACATGTGGACCCATTATGACATCCTCGTGGCGTCCATGGACACCGCCAAGCGCGCCCCCCACCGGGACATCGTGCTGGCGCAGGACTACGACATGCTGATCGTCGACGAGGCCCACAAACTGAAAAACCGGAAAACTTCCAATTACCGGTTCGTCCAGGCGATCCGCAAAAAATATTGCCTGCTGCTCACCGCCACCCCGGTGCAAAACGACATGGCCGAACTGTACAATCTGATCACGATGCTCAAGCCCGGGCACCTCGGCGGGCAAAGCCGCTTCCAGGCCGATTTCGTGCTCGGCAAGCGCCGGCCCAAAAACGAAGAGAAGCTTCAGGCGGAACTGTCCAAGGTGATGATCCGCAACCGCCGCAGCGACGGCGGCATCGCCTTCACGAAACGGCACGTGCAAAACATCCCCCTCGTGCTGTCGGACGAGGAAATGGAGCTGTACCGGGGGGTCACCGACTTCGTGCGGCAGCGCTGCAGGGACGCCGGGTTTTCGTCCGGCGGCCAGCTGGCCCTCGTCACCCTGCAGCGGGAGGTGTGCTCCAGCCGCGACGCGGTCTTCCTCACCCTCGTCAACCTGTTCAAAAAGACGCCGGAACATTCGCCGTACCGCGCCCGCATCTGGGAACTCGTGAACGTGATCAAGAAAATCACGGCGAACACGAAGGCCGAAAAGACGCTGCAACTGATCCGCGGGCTCGGGGAAAAGGCGATCGTGTTCACGGAATACCGGGCCACCCAGGAGTACTTGCTGCACTTTTTCAAACAGCACGGCCTCGTGGCCGTGCCGTACCGGGGCGGCATGAACCGGGGCAAGAAAGACTGGATGATGGATCTGTTCCGCGGCCGCGGCGAAGTGCTCGTGGCCACCGAGGCCGGCGGCGAGGGCATCAACCTGCAGTTTTGCCGCAACATCATCAATTTCGATCTGCCGTGGAATCCGATGCGGGTGGAACAGCGGATCGGCCGGGTGCACCGGCTCGGGCAGGAACGCGACGTGAACATCTACAACCTGTGCACCCTCGGCACCATCGAGGAACACATCGTCCATCTGCTGCATGAAAAAATCAACATGTTCGAGATGGTGATCGGCGAATTGGAAGCCATTTTGGAAAAATGGGAAGAAGACGTCCCCCTCGAGACCCGCCTGTCGCAAATTTTGCTGGAAGCGGAAGACGACCGGGACATCCGGCGCCGGCTGGACGAGCTCGGCGATTCGTTCCATGCCGTCCGCAGCCGCCTGGCGGCGGAACGGTTGGCGGCCGGGACGCCGGAAGCGGGCGACCGGTTCCCCTCCGGGGTGACCCGATGAACAGGGAGCAGATTGCTTCGTTCTGCGAACGCTATTTTTCCGCCGCCGGCTGCACAATCATCGAAAAGACGCCGGTCTGGCTGCACGTGAAGCTGTCCCCGGAGGCGGACCGGGAGCTGACCGGCCGGGATTACTATTGGAATTTCGTCGAGCGCACCGGCGCGGAACCGGAAACGATGAGCTTCAAGTTCATCCTGGACCCGGAGGCCTATGAGCGGGAGAAGGCCAAAGCGGCGCACGGGCCGGGCGGTCCCTCCGCCGGCGGACCGGGCGCCGGCGCGACCGGCGCCGTCCCGTCCGTTCTCGCCGGCCTGCCGCCGGTCGCGCCCCGGCCGGGCCGCACGCTGGAAGAGCCCCTCGTGTTCGGTTCCCGGCGGCTGGACCAGCTGTTTGCTTCCGCCTGCCGGCGGGGAGCCTGCCTCCAGCTTTTCGAGGAACCGTCCGCCGGGCCGTCCCCGTTTTCCCGTCGGTATGCCACGTGGCTCGGCGTCAATTACAAGATCAGTTTCGTGTGCGACCGGAAGCGGGAAGAATTGATGTCGCTCGGCATTCATCTTTCCACGGGCGAGATCGCCGACGACTTTTTCGCCAGGCTGGAGCGGCGCCGCCTGGCGCCCCTGATGCCGGCGGGCACGATGCTCGGCGAAACGATTTCGCTGGAGCGGGCCGCCCGGCAGCTGGAGCAGCACGTGCTGGGCCGCCTGGCCGGGCAAAACCACGACTGGGCCGGCGAGGCACGCCGGCGCCTCGCCGAGGAAGAAGAGCGGGTCATCGCCTATTTCGAAGACAGGCTGGCGGACGCGGCGCTTTCGCCGGAGGAGCGCGAAGCCGTCATCGCCCAGCGCGGACAGCGCCTGGAAGAAATCCGCTGGCAGCACGAGCCGCGCATTGAAGTGCAGCCCGTCAATTACGGTCTGTTTCATCTGTGGACCGATACGTTTCGGCCCCGTTCCCGATGACCTGTCCAAAAGGAGGTGAAACGGCGTGGACATCATGCGGCCCGTCATCCGGGTGATGCTCCTTGCGCTGCCGGCGGTCCTGGCGGCGGCGCCGGCGCTTGCCGCGGCCGGGCCGGACGAAGCCGTCCGCAGGCCGGATGCGGCCGGATCCGCATTCGCGGCGCCCCCGGCTGCGCGGGCCGGTTGCCCGCCGGCCCCGGCGCGGCCTGTCCCGGCGTCCCCGGGCGGCGGCGCCGAAGATTCCGACGCCCGAACCCCGGAAGAAGCCGCCGGGCAATGGATGGCGGCGCTTTCCGGCATGCCGGGCCTGGAAAGCTGGAAAACCGCCGGCCTGAAGATGTCGGCCCTCGGCCCCGGCCGGCACGGCTGGCTGGCGCTCGTCGTCGACGGCCGGGAGACGGTCGGCCATCTGATCATCGCCGCCAAGCCGGACGGCGGGTTTGTCCTGACCGCTTGCGGACCGGGCGAACCTCCCGCGGATGTTCCGTAATCCGGCCGTACCGATCCCCGTGACGTCCCGCCGGGCCGGGTCTGTCGCCCGGCCCTGCGCCCTGCCGGCGGAGCGGATCCTGCCGCGCGGATGCCGATGCCGCGGAAAGCCGGCGCCATCCCGGGACCGCCATTGCGGCGGCCGTGCCGTTAGCTGCCCCATAACCGTTCGGCATGACGCACAAGCGACCCTTGCACCGGCCGGCGGGAAGAACCGAACGGCCGGCCGTGCGGCAGGCGGCCGGTCAGAACGCGACGGTCACGCCGACAAGATCCTGGACGGTGCCGTCGCGGGCGCTGCGGGTGTACACGAGGAGCGTGCCCGTCGGCGTCGACGGCGCCCGGTCGAATTCGAGGGGAACCTGAAATTCGCCGAAAGCCGGCGCGCCCGCCGACGTCATGAACGTCCGCTCGCCGGTCACCGGACGGCCGGACGCGTCCCGGATCTGGTAGTGGACGACCGCCTCGAAGGCGCGCGCCGCGCCGGCCAGGCTCTCGCCCGCGGCGATGCGGCTGGCGGGAAGCGGCGAGAACACGACGATGTTCGTCGACGACGGCAGCGGCACGACGAGCCGGAACCCGGGAAACAGCACATCCGGCGAAAACCCGGGACGGCCGGCATTGGCCCGCGCCAGTTCGCCCATCGGCGTGCCGTAGCGCTGCGCGATGCCGAACAGGGAATCGCCCGGCTCGACCTCATGGACGAAGGCGGGAATGTAGACGAGTTGCGCCCGCAAAATGTCCGGACGTTCCAGGCGGTTCAGCGCGGCCAGCATCTCCGGGCCGGCGGAATACCGCCCGGCCAGGCCGTACACCGTATCGCCTTCCGTCACCTGATGCAGCACGGCGCTTTGCTGCGACATGCCCGGCACGCGGACGAGCAGCTTCTGTCCCGGGTAGATCCGGTCCGGGTCCGTCACGGGCGGCTGCAGGGCGTTCGCCCGCACCAGGTCCTGGAAGGCGGCGCCGAATTGGCCGGCGATGGCGCAAAGCGTGTCCCCCGGCCGGACGGTATGGACGACGTGAGTTCCTGGGGCAATCGGCATCGAAAGCCACTCCTGTCATTGGGGGATATCCCCATCCTATGCGCATGCCCCGCCGTCCGCCACGTCCGCCGGAAGGCAGGATGCGGCCGTCGGCCAATTCGCGCCTTCAGCGGAACCTGGCCCGGTTTCCGGCAAAACGTCCCGCCACGCGCGCCGCAAAACGCTTCAGGCGGCCGCCCCGGTTCCGCCGCCAGTACGCAAAACCGAGCGGCAAAAGCCCGAACCAGCGGACGAGCCAGCCCGGCCTGGAACGGGCCCGCTCCCGTCTCAGCCGCTTGCGCTCCTCTGCCGTCAGCTCCAGATAATGCGCCAGCCGTTCCGCCATGTAGCGAACCAGCTTGTCATAATCGTAATCCGCCATGAAAAAACCCCCGCAACGGAATCGTTACGGGGATTATTGTGCCCGTTTCCGGGATTCGGCAAACCCCGGGCCGGTCCGATGCTTTTCGAGTTGGACCAGCCGGTCAGATTTTCTCCGGCGCCGCCAGCCCGATCAGCCCGAGCCCGGTTTTCAGGACGGAAGCCGCGGCCCTGACGAGGGCCAGGCGGGCCCTGCGCACCGCCTCGTCCTCCACGACGATCGGATGCTCGTGATAGAACCGGTTGAAACTTTGCGCCAGGTCGATCAGATGCCGGCTGATGATGGACGGCTCCAGCTTCTCCATCGCCTGGTGCACCTTCTCGGGAAACGCGGCGATGTCCTTCAGCACCGCGCGTGCTTCTGCTTCCGCCAGCAGGGCGGGGTCGAACCCGCCGGGCGCGCAGTCGGACGCCGGGTCGTCCCCGTACGTTTCCGCCGCCCGGCGCAGCAGGCTGCACGCCCTCGCGTGGGTGTACTGCACGTACGGGCCCGTCTCGCCGTCGAAATTCAGGGCCGTCTCCCAGGTGAACACGACGTCCTTGATCCGGTTGGCGCTCAGGTCGTTGAAAATGACCGCCCCGACCCCCACCTGGCGGGCCACCTCTTCCTTGTTCTCCAGATCCGGATTTTTCTCCCGGATGATGGCGAGGGTTTTCTCGATGGCCTGCTCCAGCACGTCCTCGAGCCAGACGGCGTTGCCCTTTCGCGTGGAAAACCCTTCCCCTTCCAGGCTGACGCGGCCGAAGGGCACGTGGACGAGCTGGCCGGCCCAGTCATAGCCCATCAGCTCGATCACTTTGAACCATTGGGCGAAATGCAGGTTTTGCGCGTAGTCCGTCACATAGATGCACTTGTCGAACCGGTAGGTCTCTTTCCGATACAGGGCGGCGGCAATGTCGCGGGTGTGATACAGCGTCGCGCCGTCCTTCTTGATGATGAGCGCCGGCGGCATGTTCCATTCATCCAGGCGGACGATCAGCGCGCCCTCGTCTTCCGCAAGAAGCCCTTTCTCCTGCAGCTCCTTCACGACATCCCGGCTTTTGTCGATATAGAAGCTTTCGCCCAGGTGGTAGTCAAACCGGACGCCGAGCAGGTCGTAGATTTTGTTGAACTGCCGCAGGCTGATGTCCACGAACCATTGCCACAGCTCTTTCGCTTCCGGATCGCCCTGCTCCAGCTTGACGAACTCGGCCCGCGCCTCGTCTTCCAGCTCCGGATGCGATTCCGCTTCCTGGTGGAACTTGACGTACAGGCGAACCAGCTCGCGCACGCCGTGTTTTTCCACCTCGTCCCGGCTGCCCCACTTTTTGTAGGCCACGATCTGCTTGCCGAACTGCGTGCCCCAGTCGCCGAAATGGTTGACGCCGATAACGTTGAATCCGAGAAACCGGTGGATGTTGGCCAGCGCCTGGCCGATCACCGTCGAGCGCAAATGGCCGACGTGGAACGGTTTGGCGATGTTCGGCGAGGAGTAGTCGATGACGACGGTTTGGCCCGCGCCGACATCCGACGCGCCGTAGCGGCCGCCGGCTTCCAGCACGCCGCGGATGACGGTTTCCGCCAGCGCGGCGGGATCGAGCCGGAAATTGAGATAGCCGCCCGCCGCTTCCACCCCGCTGAAGCCTTCCGGCGGGNTGTCCGCCAAACCGGCCCTCAGCTCCTCGGCGATGGCGGCGGGCGNTTTCCGCAGCACCTTGCTCAGTTTGAAGCAGGGCAGCGAATAGTCGCCCATGGCCGGGTTCGGCGGCACTTCCAGAAGCGCTTCCAGCTCCCCGGCCGGCACGGCGTCCACCAGGGCGTGAACGGCTTCGGCAATTTTCGTCTTGAACGGATTCATCATGCCCTCACTCTCTTCCACTCCAGCTGATATCCATTTATTATAAGCGAAGACCGCAAAAAGCCGCAAATCCCGGACGGCGCCGGTCTGAGTCAAGCTAGTGTGGGCACCTTCTTTGGATTCTGGATGCGAACTTGAAAAGAACCTTTCCCTTGTAAGCGCTTTTGATCTTCTTCCTTATG
>NICF_comb_assmDRAFT_10000698_pt1 | contig 28345 bp, 23 predicted proteins | sample NewIslPassag4_SG_FD_11279 | JGI IMG/M metagenome (IMG submission 11279) | reverse complement strand
TGTCGCCGTAGATGGGGCTCTTCTTGTCCAGAACGCACGAGCCGATGTGGATGTGGTTGAGGTATGGGGCGAGGAGCTTGAGGACACCCGGCTCCTCGCTCTGCAACCCTTCACCGTCGAGCAGGGGCATGTGGCTCAGGTCGTACATGAGGCCGAAGTTTCCGTGGCCGAGTTGCTTCTTCACCGTGTGGGCCACCTTCACCGCCTCGCGAGCGGGGCCGACCAGCTGGTGCTTGCAGCCCGGCTCATTTCGGCGGTCAAAAAGCTCGAGCGAGATCTCGAGGGGCTTGCGGCCGAGCTCTCTTGAGCGCTCCGCCGCATAGGTGCACAGCTCGTCGAGAGACAGGATCAGCGCCTCGATCGCCGAGAGCCGGTGGGCGGCCCCCGGGTCTTTGCCGCTGATGATGCCGATCCGGACGGCGCCGATTTCGAGCGCTTCGTCGATACAACCTTTCAGACGTTCGATCGCCCGCCGGCGATGCACTTCGTCGAGGCTGCTGATGTCGGTCGGGTCGATGATCTGATCCTCGTTGAGAAGCTGGACCGGCTGGGCGCTGTAGGTCACTTCCATCTGGGCTTCGCGCAGCATCCGGGCCACCTCGGCGCGCAGCGCCGGGTCCTTGATCTGGGTCACTTCGATGCCTCGGAAGTAGGGGTCTTCGATGATCTGGCGGATGCTTGCGAAAAGGTAAGCGGCCGGGGCTTGCCCGCGCTGGGTGGCCTTGGTGTTTCCGGGGCCGGGAAAGGCCATGGGATGCACGATACTGATGATGTTGTGTTCCAGCGCCATGAGCGTCTCGTCCCTTCTGAAAGATCGAAGGCTAGATGCGAACGATGCGAACGAATGCCGGAAAAGACGGGTCTTTGCTTCGAAGCTCTCTTGTCACAGGTTCTTCACCCAAGCGTGGTCGGGGTCGTCGTGGGGGACGAGCACCCGGCTGCTCCCTGACAGGAACCAGAGGTAGTAGAGGCGATATCCGGGCGCCGCGACCACAGGGTGGTAGCCGAAGGGCAAGGCGACGGCGTCGCCGGACCGCACGATGTGGGCCTCATTGAGCGGCCGGGCGGGATCCTTGGAGTAGAGGGCTTGGATGCCAAAGCCTTGAGGCGGGTCGACCTTAAAGAGATAGATCTCCTCCATCTTGTACTCCACGGGCGGCTGGTCTACGTCGTGTTTGTGGGGAGGGTAGCTGGACCACATGCCTGGCTCGTTGAAGGTCTCGCCGACGACCAGGCGGTGAGCGGGCCGGCTGTGGTCGATGATGTCGTGCACTTGCCGGCGAAAAGAGCCGCTTCCCCGGTGGTTCACCACCACCTGGTCCGCCGCGACGACATACGGGGCCAAAGCTCCCGGCTCGCCGCCCGGGGCGCTGCACAGCGCGATTTCAGCCGGCTCACCGCCTGTGACTTCCAGTGTGAACGAAGCGCCCGCCGGGATGTAGACGGCGGTCGCCTTGCCGGAAAAGACGTCCTTCCTTGAGCCGAGGTTTGGGAAACGCTGGGTGTTCACCGTGACGTCGACGACGCCCGAGAGGATCACCGCGGCGATCTCCCTGCTTCCGCTTTCACCCGCATGCCGCTGGCCCGGGACAAGGCGCGCGACGTCAAGGCCCAGCTCGGCAAGGCCCGCCTCGCCCGGGGCAAAGACCCGCATGTACCCGTTTCCGGCCGGCACCGAACGGAAAAGCTGCATCGACGCTCCTCCTCTTCTCCATGAACGCCCGCGCGCCCCGGCTCCGCCAAACGGCACCTGAAGGCGGCAGTCTCATCATGGGTGTGTGAAGATGTGAGTTTGTGACGGTGATTCAACAAAAACACTATCCGATCCTCTTTGGAGCACGAATAACAAGGAAGCATAGAATTGAGAGAGTAGTGCGTAAATAAGGTCGTCGGGCGGCCGGGGGCCGCCCCGTTTGCAAGGCGAGAACGGGACGAGGCTTGGATCGCGGCGTCGAGTAGGGGGGGGTCGATCGCCAAGCCCGCTCGCACAAGTGACGACACGAGGACGATCAAGAAGAGGAGGCAGTGATCGCATGGCGCGTGAGCCTAAGCTCGGTCTTGCCTTGTCAGGAGGGGGGTTTCGCGCGTCGCTCTTTCACATCGGCGTCCTGGCGTACCTTGCCGACTGCGACCTGTTGCGAAAGGTCGAGGTGATCTCCACCGTCTCGGGCGGCTCCATCGTGGGAGCGCACTACTATCTCAAGTTGAAACTGTTGCTCGAGTCCAAAGCGGACCGGGAGATCACGCAAGCCGATTACCAACGCCTGGTGCGAGAGCTGATCGACGAGTTTCTCGCGGCGGTGCAAAAAAACCCGCGGCTTCTCACATTCATCAACCCTATGAAGAACCTGCGGTTTCGCCGTCCCGACTACTCCCGCACCGACCGCCTCGGCGAGCTCCTCGACGAGCTCTTTTACCGCCCGCTGATGGGCCCAAGGCGCACGCCGGTTCAAATGCGCGAGCTTTTGATCCAGCCCAAAGGGGAGTCGCCCGGATTTGACCCGGAGCGGCAAAACCCGAGGCGCCATGCCAAGGTGCCCATCTTGCTGATCAATGCGACGAGCCTCAACACGGGGCGAAACTGGCGTTTCGAGGCGATCCGCATGGGTGAGCCGCCGATCGTCGATCCCATCATGCGCGACCTCGACAAGCGGATGCGCCTGCCCCGGCCGAGATCCTACGGGAAGCTCACGCCCGACCAGCAGAACATCGAGCTCGGTCATGCCGTCGCGGCGTCTGCGGCGGTGCCGGGCCTCTTTTACCCGCTTTCCATCAGCCGACTCTATGAAGGCGTCCGGATTGAGCTGGTCGACGGAGGCGTCCACGACAACCAAGGCGTGCAAGGACTCCTAGATCGCGGGTGCGACCAGCTGATCATCAGCGACGGCAGCGGCCAGCTGGACGGCGAGCGCAATCCGGGCACCAGCATCCTTTCGGTCCTTCCCCGGGCCAATTCGATCCTGATGAGCCGCCTACGAGAGGAGCAGCTGCTCTACGCGTTGGAAACGCTGGGAGGCCGGGAAAGCTGCTTGATTCACCTGCGGAAAGGATTGGAACCCGAAGCGATCGCCTACTACGACAACGGCAAGCGGGTGATCGGTGCTGCGGCGCCCCGGTCGACCACGCTGTCCGGCCAAAAGACGGCTCCGGAAGTGCAGTGGGCGCTTTCCCGCATCCGGACCGATCTCGACGCCTTCAACGACGCCGAGGCCTACTCGCTCATGTGCAACGGCTATCAGATCGCCGCCTCCCAAATCCCGCAAGCGGAAGGGATCTGGATGAGGAAGGGCAGGGTCGTTCATCCGCAGTGGTCGTTTATGGAGGTGGCGCGGCTTCTCGAACGCCCGACGGAACAGTATATGAAGCTCCTTCACATCGCCTCGTCGAATGTCTTCAAAGTTACCTCCCTTTACCCCGGCTTGGCGGCCCTGGGGCTCGCCGGGTTTGGACTGTTGGCGGCAGCGCTGGTCTGGACGTTTTGGGACATCCTCCAACAGCCGGTCATCGCGCCGGAGTCCGTTCCCACCTGGGCCGAGATCGGTTGGTGGGGGCTGAGCGCCGTGGTGGCTGCGCTCTTTGGGCGCTGGTGGATGGCGCGCTCGGCGGAGCGGTTGGGCAGACTGGCCGGATGGCTTCGGCGTCCGGGCCGTTGGGTGTACCGGATGGCCGTGCGGGTGCTCCTGCCGCTTCTTGCGACGGTGCCGATCTTCCTCTACCTCAAGCTGTTGAATCCGCTCTACCTCAAGGCGGGGAAGATCGACCGGCTCATCGACAGCGGCCAAAAGGAACGCGCGGGCACGATGATGCGCGGCGTGCCCACCTCGGGCGGTGTGCGCTAAGGTGCGACCTGCGGCGATGCACGGACAGGAAGAAAAGGCGCGTCCCCAGCCCAGGGCATCAAAGATTTGAGCGCACGCGGCCCGAGCCTGTAAACGTGCCGAACCGGGCGGGACGGGGCAGGCAGATCCTCCGCCCGCTTCGAAGTCCCCGCCCGGTTCTCAGGCCACTTCACGGCGCCGGAGCGAGAAGGCTTTAGCCCGACCGGGATCGGCAGGCACCCGGAGGGCGACGAAGGCCCCCGCCAAGGAAATGAGGGCCGAGATCCAAAAGAGCGGGCGAAGCCCGATGAGGTCGTAGAGCGAACCGACGACGTACGAGGCGGCGATTCCGGGCATCCCTGCGGTGACCACGGTCCACGCCGACTGCCCCTGCGTGCGTCGTTCGGGCGGGAAGAGAGCGTGGATCAAGGTGACGGAGGCGATGTGAAAGCCTCCGAAGGTGAAGGCGTGAAGCGCCTGCGATGCTAGGAGCAGCCCGGCAGAGCTTGCGGCCGCATAGATCGCCCAGCGGACGGAACCAGCGACGGCGCCGAGCAGGAGGAGGCCCCGCGCTCCGATTCTACGGATGACGGCGGCGCTCACCGCCATCAAGGCGACTTCGCAGGAGACGCCGATGACCCAAGAGGCGCCGATCAGGCTTTCCGGCATGCCGAGGTCGTCGGCGTGGATGGAGTAGAAGTTGGAGCCCGGGATCGACGCGAAACGGACGAGAAATCCTGCTAGAAAGAGCCAGCGGGCGCTGGGCTGTTGCCAGACGTCGGCGAGGCTGCTCAGGGCGGAGAGAAGGACGCTTCGGCGCGCCGGCGCCGGAGCGTCCGGAGAGGGGGAACCGGCCTGCACAAGGCGCCAGGCGACGGCGGCACCGCAAGCCGTCGCCAACAGCTGGCCTGCGAGGGACACCGTCAGGCCGACCCGTTCGGAGAGGACTCCGATCGCGCCGACGGCGACGATGTAGCCCACCGATCCCCAAAGCCGCACTCGGCCGTAGTCGGAGCCCGCCTGTTCCAACCGGCGGAGCGTGTCGTCGTCGAGGAGTGGGGCGATGGGGGACTGAAGGAGCATCGCAAGGAAGTAGACCAAAAGCAGCGGCCAAAAGGTCTTGACTCCCAGGAGCAAGGAAAAGGGGACGAGCTGCGCCGTAAGGAGGAGCGGCAGCGTCGAGCGGCGCACGAGAGCGAAGCGGTTGGCCGCGGCGACGGCCAAAAGCGGACCTACCATGTTGGCGATGGGCTGCATGGTCGCCAGGACGCCAATCTCGGCGCCCGAGAGCCCGAGGCGTTTGAAGTACAGGTTGACATATGGGTAAAGGCAGCCGATCGCTCCGAAGAAGAAAAAATAGAGAACCTTGTGCGCCGTCAAGGGATGATCGCCTCGGGTTAGACGGGATGGTTCGGCACCGGTGCGCACGGGCGCGCACTTATCGGGCTGATCGGCCTTCACGGTGTGGCTCGGCCTCGATGCCCGCCTATTCGACGAGCAGGGAGCGAACCCTCGCGGCGATGCCTCCGGGATTTCATATTCGGCTGCGAACGCGCTCTTGTATACTCAACGCGCGCAAATTCCGAGGTGTCCGCGCCGGTGAAGGTTGCGCGCGCCTGGTTCAAGGGATACGAGCTGAGAGTCCCGTGCCGCCGAGAGGTCGACGCCTCGGCGACGGCGAAGCGGTGTTGGGTGAGGGGGAATCGACGTGATCGTCCTAGTGACCGTATCTCTGAGTGAAAAGGCGCGCCAGCGCCTTGAGGAGCACGTCGCCGGGCTCGGGGGCCAGGCGGTCTTTGCCGCAAGCGCACGTGAGGCGGCGGTGGAGCCGGACGTGGTCTTTGGCCCGGCGCCTTTGGAGTACGTCGCCGCCCAGCCCAAGCTCCGCTGGGTACACGCCCATTCGGCGGGAGTCGATCACTATTTCGGCAAAGAGATCCCGTTTCCGCGCCATGTGAAGCTGACCAACTCGTCGGGAGTGTACGGCGCTGCGGGAGGCGAGCACGTCCTGGCGATGATGCTCTACTTTGCCCGGGGCCTGCACGTCTACGGGCGCAACCAGAGGCGGAGCGCTTGGGTGCGAGAGATCGAACACGCTCGCCTGCTCAAAGGGACGACGCTCTGTGTGCTGGGCCTTGGCGACTTGGGACGCCAGGTGGTCGCCAGGGCTAAGGCCTTTGGCATGAGGATCATCGGCGTCAAACGCAACCCGGAGCCCGTCGAGGGGGTCGAGCGCGTCTATTCGCCGGACCAGTTGGACGAGGCGCTGCCTCAGACCCAACACCTCGCCATCACCCTGCCGCTGACTCACGAGACCCGGGGGCTGATCGATGCCCGGCGCCTGTACCTCTTGCCCAAGGGCGCCTACCTGTACAACATCGGCCGGGGAGCCGTCGTCGACCAAGCGGCGCTGGTCGAAGCGCTCCGGAGCGGCCACCTCGCGGGGGCGGGGCTCGACGTCTTCGTCGAGGAGCCGCTGCCGGCAGACGATCCCCTCTGGAGCATGGAGAACGTGATCATCACGCCCCACATCGGGGCCGACACTCCGTGGGACAACGACCATGCGGCCGAGATCTTCATGGAGAACCTAAGCCGCTTTGCCTCAGGCCGGCCTCTGATCAATGAAGTCGATCCCGAGTTGGGGTATTGATCGGCCGGAAGGAACAATTTTCCCGTGCGGAGCCTTCACCCGGCCGGTGCATAGGGACTCCCCTGCCCGGCCGGGGGATGGTCCTCGGCGGCGGAGGGATCTCCCTGTCCATGGAGTGGGGCAGGGCCGCAAGCAGTGAATCGCCTTGGGTTCACGTTCTTTCCGCTTCTCGCCGGCTTCTCGCCGACACCGCTCTCTTGTGCGAGGGCGCGGCGGCCTGCCTCGATCGTGCGGATGATCGCATCCACGTCGTAGACTGAGCCGCCCCACGTGCCGCCGCTCACCCGCTGGAGGGCCGCCCACAGCCTCGTGTCGTCGGGCAGCGCCGGATCCGGCGTAAGGCCCGGGTGGGGCGGGCGGCTATCGAGAAGGGCTTGCGCCTCCTCAGGCGAGAGCCGCTTGCCTTCTGCGCCCACGAGATTGATGCTCCCGGTGAGGTTTTTGCGGTCGATGACGATCTCGATGAGATCGCCGTCCCGGACTTTGCCGATGGGGCCGCCTTCCAAGGCTTCGGGGCCGATGTGGCCGATGCAAGCCCCCGTCGAAACGCCGGAGAAGCGGGCGTCGGTCAGGATAGCGACGTGCTTTCCGAAGGGCAAATACCGCAGGGCGAGCGTGATCTGAGCCGTCTCCTCCATCCCCGAGCCCATCGGTCCCCGGCCGATCAAGACGATGACGTCGCCCTTTTTGATGCCGTTCGGGCCCGGGTCCTTGACGGCGGCGATCGCCGCCTTTTCGCTGGTGAAGACGCGAGCCGGCCCGACGTGGCGATAGACGCCGTCTTCATCGACGACGCTGGGATCGATCGCCGTGCTCTTGATCACCGAGCCCAGCGGGGCGAGATTTCCGACGGGAAACGTCACGGTGCTCGTAAGCCCTCTGGCCGAAGCGACGCCGGGCGCCATAATCACGTCGTCGGGATCGACGCCGTCGGCCTCCTTGAGGCGGCGCCGCAGCGCCTTGCGCCGCTCCGAGACCTCCCATTCGTCGAGCACTTCCTTCCACGTCTTTCCCGCCACGGTGAGACAGCTCTCGTCGATCAGGCCGAGGCGTCGCAGGTGCAGCATCACCTCGGGCACGCCTCCTGCCAAATACACCCGGACCGTCGGGTGAAATTTCGGCCCGTTGGGCAAGACGTCGACGATCCGGGGGACGCGGCGGTTGACGTCGCTCCAATCGTGGACCGTTGGCCGGGGAAGGCCTGCGGCATGGGCGATAGCCGGCACGTGCAACAGGAGGTTGGTGGAGCCGCCGAACGCGGCGTGGACGACCATGGCGTTGCGCAGCGCGGCTTGGGTCAGGATGTCGCCCAAGGCAAGCCCCCGTTCCTCCAGCGCGACGATGCACTGAGCGGCCCTGCGTGCGACGTCGAGCCAGATCGGCTGCCCCGAGGGGGCAAGGGCCGAATGGGGCGGCGCAAGGCCTAAGGCCTCCGCGACTACCTGTGCCGTCGCCGCGGTGCCGAGAAACTGGCAGCCGCCTCCGGGCGTGGCGCACGTGCGGCATCCGAGCTCCGCCGCCTCTTCGAGCGTGATCTTCCCATGGGCGAAGCGAGCCCCCACGCTCTGAATCCGGCCCGCGTCTTCTCCTTGTGTAGGAGGCAAGGTGACGCCGCCGGGGACGACGACGCAGGGGAGCGACGTCATGGCGGCGAGCGCCATCATCGTCGCGGGAAGGCCTTTGTCGCAGGTCGCGACGCCGATGACGCCCCGGCGCCTGGGGAGGCTGCGGATGAGCCGGCGCATCACCAAGGCTGCGTCGTTTCTGTACGCCAGGCTGTCGAACATCGCTTCGGTGCCCTGGCTGCGGCCGTCGCACGGGTCGCTGCAGTAGGCGGCGAAGGGGATGTGCCCCATGGCCCGTAAGGTTTCGGCGCACTCTTTCACGAGGAGGCCCACTTCCCAGTGCCCGGTGTGGTAGCCCAGAGCAATGGGCTCGCCGCCGGGGGATCGTAAACCTCCCATGGTGCTCACGATAAGGAATTGCTTTCCCGTGACGCTCGCCGGATCCCAACCCATGCCGACGTTTTGGCTGAGGCCGAAGAGATCGCCGCTCGGCGCCTCAAGGAGCATCTCCCGGGTGAGGGGCAGGCGCCCTGGCGGGCCCGGTGCATGGGTGATCACCTCGTACATCGACGGGTCGCTGGTCGCAAAGCAGTTCATGTCGCCGCCTCCCCTTAGGCGATGTCGAGCTTTGCCGCCGTCAGCTGGCGGTAGCACATCCGCCGGTACGGCCCGTCGACGGCGATCAGCTCCTCGTGCGGGCCGTACTGCACGATTCGGCCGTTTTCGAGGACGCAGATGTTGGTGCAGTCGCGCACCGTCGAGAGGCGATGCGCGATGACGATGGTGGTCCGCCCTTCCATCAGGCGGCTGAGCGCTTGCTGGATGAGGCTCTCCGTCTCCACGTCCACGGCCGATGTCGCCTCGTCCAAGATGAGAATAGGCGCGTCCTTGAGGATCGCCCGGGCGATGGAGAGGCGCTGCTTTTGGCCGCCGGAGAGCTTGACGCCCCGCTCGCCGATATGGGTGTCGTATCCGTTGGGCAGCGCCATGATGAACTCGTGGGCGTTGGCCATGCGGGCCGCTTCGATGGCGTCCTCTCGGCTTTTGCCGGGGTTGCCGTAGAGGATGTTCTCCATCACGGTGCCGTTGAAGAGGAACGTGTCTTGCAGCACCATGCTGATGTTGGCGCGCAGCGAATGAAGCGAGGCGTCCCGTACGTCGACGCCGTCGACCAGGATGCGGCCTGCGGTGGGGTCGTAAAAGCGGGGAATGAGGCTTGCGATGGTGCTCTTGCCCACACCGGTAGGCCCGACCAGGGCCAGCGATTCGCCCGGGCGGACGTGAAAGGAGACGTCTTTGAGGACTTCCACGCCCGGCACATAGCTGAAACTCACGTGGTCGAAGACGATTTCTCCACGAGCCCGGCCGAGCTGGACCGGGTTTCTGGCTTCCTTTACGTCGGGCTCCACTTCCATGAGGTCAGCCACCCGTTCGGAGCTTGCCAGCGCCATCTGCACCTGTTCATTCATGCGGGCAAGCAGCATGATGGGCTGGTAAAACATGCTCTGGTAGAGGAAAAAGGCGATCAAGTCCTCGACGGGGAGCTGCCCTTGAATCACGGCCCCCCCGCCGAAAAAGATGATGAGGAACGTGCCCGCTGCCCCAAGAAACTCGACGGTCGGATGGTAGATCGCCATGATCTTGAGAGCGGTAAGAAGGTCGGTGGTGTACCGCTCCGAACGGCGGCGCACCCTCTGGCCCTCGTGCTTCTCTCGGGTGAAGATCTGGATCTCCTTGATTCCGGAGATGTTATCTTGCAGAAGGGCGTTGAGGTCGGCGTAGCGGGACTCGGCGTGCTTGAACGCCCGCTTCGTCCTGCCGCCGAGGGTAAAGAAGGCGAGGAGCAAGAGCGGTATCGGAAGGAGCGTCATCAGCGCCAGGCTCGGAAACAGGAGAAACAAGATAGACGCGATCCCGGCGATCATCAGCGAGTTGACGATGAGATCAGGGATGTTGTGCGCGACCAGCGGTTCGATGTGCTCGGTGTCGTGGAGAAGGCGCGCCATTAGCTCTCCCGTCTGCTTGTCGTGATAGAACCGCAGCGAGAGCTTTTGGAGGTGGTGGTAGAGAGCGACCCTGAGGTCGCTTACGAAGTTCCACGCGGTGACGTGAGCTAGGTAGCTCGTGAGAAACTGACAGACGCCCCTAAGGACGTACGAGCCGGCGTAAAGCAGTGTGAAGATCGCAAGGTGCCGGGTGAAGTCGCTCGTCCTCTCCCCTCCCAAGCGATCGTGGAACAGGTCGAGGATCCCGCCTTCGACTACCCGTTGGATCTGTATATGTTGGAGAAACTCCCTCAAGATCCACGGCCCGGCGAGGTTCAGCGCGGTGACGCCAAAGGTTGCGACGATGACGGCGGCCATGTACCAGCGGTACGGCCTCAGAAAGGCTCGCAGACGCCAAAACGAATGCAACAGTGCGTTCGCCCCTTGAGGATGTCTTTTGGACTGACATTTTGTTTTATTCTACCATACGGGAAGGCAGAGCGCACGCCGGCCGCGGCATGCTATCGCGCTGGCTGAGCGCGTTGGGTCCTCGTCCCACCCCGTACGTTGAATCCAACGGGTCCTTGCCCTTGCTCCTTCTCCTCGCCTGGCTCGTTCGCCTTTCGTCGCCTGTCACTTCGTGCCGGCACGCTTCCTTTCTCGAGATCCGAGAGATCCCCGAGGAAAACCGCCGGCGAAAGCGAAGCCTCTTGCGGCTTCTGAATTGTCTACTCTCAACCGGAGGTCATTGACATGCCCACGCCGATGCGAGCCGAATCGACGGCGCCAAAGGCGAGCCTTGCGCCGGGTATCAGCCGCCGCAGAGCGATAACGCTCTTGACCTGCGCCATCGTCTGCTTTTGGAGCGCGCTCTACTTTTACGTGCCCATCCTCACCCCGTACGCCCAGATGCTCGGCGCCTCGATGAGCCTGCTTGGGCTGATCGTCTCGTCGTACGGGTTCTCGCAGCTTGTTCTGCGCATTCCTGTCGGGATCTGGTCGGATCGCATCGGCAAGCGCAAGCCTTTCATCGTGGCCGGATACGCAGCCTCCGCTGCCGCGGGTCTCGGGCTTGCGCTCTCCGGCGGGCCGCTGGGAATCCTTGCTGCGAGGACGCTTTCCGGCGTGTCGGCGACGATGTGGGTCGTGATCACCGTCCTATTCTCCAGCTATTTCCCCCCTGAGCGGGCGGGGTACGCCATGAGCCTCGTCAACTTCGCGACGACGGTGACCCAGCTTACGGCGTCTTTGATCGGCGGCTTGATCGCCGAAGCGTGGGGGTGGCATGCGCCTTTCTGGGCGGCTGCGGTCGTGGCCGGCCTGGGCCTTGTGCTCACGGTGCCGCTGCGTGAAGCGGCCAACGCCCGCCCCTTTGGCCTCAAGTTCGGCGAGCTGGCCGCGGTGGGCAAGGAGCGCTCGCTCCTCGTCGTCTCGCTCCTTGCGGCGCTCTACCAGTTCAACACGTGGGTGACCGTATACGGGTTCACCCCCAACTACGCGGCGGAGCTCGGCGCCACCAAAGCCCAGCTCGGCTGGCTCAGCCTAGTCTCGACGCTCCCCACGGCGATCGCGACACTGGGAACGGGCAGCTTCCTCGCCCGGCGCTACACCGAGCGGCAGATGGTGGTCGCAGGTTTCTGGATGTCGGCTGGGGCCACGCTGCTTATTCCGTTCCTGTCGACGCTGCCGCTTCTCTTTCTGACCCAGGCCGTGGGCGGCTTCGGCCGGGGTTTGATCTTTCCGGTGCTCATGGGCCTTTCCATCAAGGCGGTACCCGAAGAGAAGCGGGCGACGGCCATGGGGTTCTTCCAATCGATTTACGCGCTGGGAATGTTCGGCGGGCCGGCGCTCGCCGGGATCACCGCCGAGCTTTGGGGATTGCAAGGCGCGTTTTGGGCGACGACGGTGGTCACGGTCGCCGGCGCCCTGGGTTCGATGGCGGCGCTCCCAAGGAGCAACGAGCCCGGCGCCCAAGAGGCTTAGCCCGGCGCGAACGGGGACGTTTGTACCTTGACGATGTCGAAACTCTGTGGGTACTTTGGGGGGAGGGGAGCCACAACGGCCTTGACGACCTCGACGGCCCCGATGAGCTCGACGTCTTCTCTTTGGGCCTTCGGTGACGGTGTCACGCGAGGTTCCAAGGCTCCGATCCGCTCCCGAGAATCGGCACCGAAGCCGTGAGTGCGAGAGAAATGGGGTTTTGCCGTGCATCGTGCCGCTCACGCCACAGCTGCTCGCCCTGTTCCCCAACCGCTTAAAGGGCTTGCCATCGCGTCTTCAGTGGGGATGTTCATCGTCCAACTGATGGGAACGCTGGTGACCAAGACCGGCTCCGCTGAAGGGTGCGGCGCTTCATGGCCGCTTTGCGACGGCAGCTGGCTTCCCGCTCCCAACATGCACTCCATCATCGAGTACTCTCACAGGCTGGTCTCCGGCATCGCAGGCATCTTGGTCGTCGCGATGGCCGTTCTCGCTTGGAAGGCGTACCGGGATCGCAAGGACATTCGCTGGCTCGTCGGCAGCGCGGTCTTCTTCATCGTCTTACAATCCGCCCTGGGCGCCATGGCGGTGCTTTGGCCGCAGCCCAAGGCGGTCCTTGCGCTTCACTTCGGCATTTCGCTCGTTGCCTTCGTCTGCGTCCTCTTGCCGACCATCATCATGCTCCAGCTGGAGAGGGGTCAGACGTTCCGGAGCGTTCCGGTGAGCGATCGCCTGCGCCGGTGGGTGTGGGCGGCGGCGATCTACACCTATGGCGTTGTGTACTCGGGCGCTTACGTCCGCCACACCAACTCCCACATGGCTTGTCTCGATTGGCCGTTGTGCAACGGAGCGCTCATCCCCGAGCTCTCCGGGGCCGTCGGCATCCAATTTGCCCACCGGCTGGCCGCAGCGGGAGCGCTGGTGATCATCGCCGCGATGGGGCACGTCGCCAAGGCCGAGCGCAGAGAGCGCCCGGACCTGTTTTGGGGCGGCGTCGTCTCGGTGGCTCTCATCGCCGGACAGGTGCTGAGCGGTGGCTGGGTGATTCTCTCCCGCCTCACGATGACGTCGATGATGACGCACAGCGCGATCATCACGGCGCTCTTTGGGGCTCTCGGGTACTTGTGCCTACAAGTGACGAAAGAGCCTAAACCGCTTCCCGTAAGGGAGACGAGCGCGCCGCGAGCAGTGCCCGCCGGCGCGGGTGCCGAGGGGCGCTAGGGATTAGACCGGCGTCAAGGACGGTCGCCGGTGGCGGCTGGGCGGTGTGAAGCGCCCGTGCAAGAAGGCTTGAGGGCCCATTAGCGCACGCGCAGAACGCCCACCATTCCCGCTTCGCTGTGGCCTGGCTCATCGCAATAAAACCGGAACTCTCCCGCCCGGTCCGCCGTGAACGTGACACGTGCGGTCTCGCCCGGGCGGTAATCTTTTTTCACGCCAAACTCGTCGATCGAGATGTTGTGAGTGAGGACGCCGTCGTTGGAGATGACGAGAGTCACCGTCTCGCCGCGGGAGACTTGCAGCTCATTGGGCTGAAACCAGTTGTCGCCGCTGGTCATGGTGATCTCACGGCCGCTCGTCTGGGGCTGGTTGCTGCCGCCGCCCCCGCAGCTCGACAAGAGCAGTGCCCCCAGAATGATCGCCGGCACCGAGAAGGGAACGGCGCGCCTTCTCCACGTTCGGGGCTGAAGCATATCCATTCCTCCCGTGCCTTAGCATGGGGGATGCGGTAGGAGGATACTCAGGTAAGCGTTGGCGTACGGCCGGTAAATAAAGGCGAACGGCAGGATCCCAAGCCTTTCGACCCGGCTGCAAGAACTAGGCCCCCTGGATCCGGCGGCAACGGCCCACATCGCCACGGCCCACACCCAGCCGCGAGAATCAGGAGGGAAGAAGCAGGCCGCACGAATCAGGAGTCGAAGCGCATCGCCCGGCGGATGAGCGGCGCATACCCTGCTTGCGCTCTTCCATGCGGCGAACGTACCGAACGGGATGGGGGGCCTTGGGATGCGCTGTAAGAGCTGCCGGAAGCGAAAGAAGCGCTTCTGTCGCCATCTGAAGGCGGCTTTGCGCAAGATCGCTAAAGCCGTGAGCCACCTGCGTTCGGCTAGGGAGCTGGCGTGTAAAGTGGCCGTCGAGGAGGAGCTCACGTACGAGATCGCCGAGCTGCGTGCGGTCTGCCGGGAGCTTTCGGCCTTGCGGCGCCGTCGCTGCACCCGTTCCATTTGCGGCTGCTAGACGGGTTCGAGGCGAGCGGCTTGCGGCTTGAATGAGCGCTTCGGTGGGAGGAATGGCGCCAGCGATTCACAGAAGGATTCACTTTCGTCGTAGCTGAATGGTTTCTGCTGGCGCACAGCGCTTGTCCGGCCGCAGTCGCAGGCGGCGGTGGACAAGCTGCAGGCGCCTCAGTGGGAGAGGCGTCAAACGATCCTGCGCGTTCAACGATGACTCAGCAGTCAGCATCCAGTAGAGCGCGAACGAACGGCTGCGAAGAGCAAGCCAACAAAAGGCAGAAGATGCGACAAGACGCGAGAGAAGGCAGGCGAAAAGAGTAGAGGTATGAGCGAGAGGATTCGTGCCGCGGTCGTCGGCTTTGGCAACGTCGGCCGCTTTGCTGTCGAGGCGGTGCTGGAGGCCCCCGATTTCGAACTGGCCGGGATCGTCCGGAGGGTGCCGGAACGGCCCAGTGGGCTCGATCCAGAGGTCCCGGTGGCCCAAGACGTCTTAGAGCTGGGCCGCGTGGACGTGGCCCTTCTTTGCACGCCGACCCGGTCCGTTCCCGAGCAGGCCGAGCGGTATCTCGAACGGGGGATCAACACCGTCGACTCGTATGACATCCACGGCGAGCTGGTCAATGTGCGCCGCCGGCTCGACGAGGTGGCTCGGCGCCACGGCGCGGTGGCCATCATTTCCGCAGGATGGGATCCTGGCACCGATTCGATGATCCGGGCGATGCTGGAGTTCATGGCGCCCCGGGGGATCACGTACACCAACTTTGGGCCCGGAATGAGCATGGGTCACTCCGTGGCTGCCAAGTCCGTCCCGGGAGTGAAAGACGCCCTTTCGATGACGATTCCCGCCGGGCAGGGAACGCACCGGCGGATGGTCTACGTGGAGCTTGAGGAGGGCGCTTCGTTTGAGCAGGTAAGGGAGCGCATCCTTGAAGATCCCTACTTCAAGTACGACGAAACCCGCGTGATCCAGGTGCCCCGGGTCGCCGACCTGATGGACGTCGGTCACGGGGTGCGGATGGAGCGCAAAGGCGTTTCAGGAAGGACGCATAACCAGCTGTTCACCTTCGAGATGCGGATCAACAACCCGGCGCTCACGTCGCAGGTGATGGTGGCGGCCGCCCGGGCGACGATGCGCCAGTCGCCAGGCGCCTACACCATGCTGGAAGTGCCGCTTATCGACTACTTGCCTGGCGAGCGGGAGGAGCTCCTCCGTCGCCTGGTGTAAGGGCCGCCGGACAAGCGGTTCCGACCGGCGAGGGAGCCATTGCCACCGGCGAGCGACGACGCAGGGCGTGGGAGAAGGCGCCCCGGAAAAGCTGAGGGAGAGTGGGATCGTGCCCAAGTACCTGTACCTCATCGACGGTTACGGCCAGATCTTCCGCGCCTACTACGCGATCCGGGGCGGCATGCAAAGCCCGGTGACGGGCGAGCCGACCCACGCGGTCTTCGGATTTACGGGAATGCTCCTCAAGCTCTTTGCTCAGCTTAAGCCCGACTACGTCGTCGTCGCCGTCGACGGGCCCGGCAAAACCTTTCGGGACGAGATCTACACCGACTATAAGGCGACCCGGGACGAGACGCCCAAGGACCTGATCGTGCAGATTCCGCGGGTGCTCGAGCTCATCGAGGCCTTTGGCATCCCGGCCGTCTCCCATCCGGGCCTTGAGGCGGACGATATCATCGCGACCATCACGCAACGCGTGCTGGACGATCCCGCCTATGCGGACGTACACGTCCGCATCGTCTCCCGTGACAAGGATCTGGAACAGCTCCTTGGCCAGCGCGTGACGATGTATGACATCCACAAAGACGAGGAGATCGACGTCGCGGCGCTCAAGGCCGCCAAGGGGATCACTCCGGAGCAGGTGATCGACGTCTTGGCCCTGATGGGGGATTCGGTCGACAACGTGCCCGGGGTGCCGGGCATCGGCCCCAAGACGGCCGCGAGCTTGGTGCAGGAGTTCGGCTCGATCGAGGGGATTTTCGCCAACCTCGACAAGATCAAGGGAAAGAAGCGAGAAAGCCTCGAGGCGGCCCGGGATCAGCTGGCTCTTTCCCGGACCCTCGTCACGTTGAAACGGGACGGCGATTTCCCCTTCTCCCTTGAAACGGCTCGGGTGAAGGGAATCCGGCTCCACAAGGTGATCCCTCTCTTCCAGCAGCTGGGGTTCCGCCGCTACCAGGATGAGGTCCGCCGCCTGGCCCGGGAGCTTGGGGTAAACGACGAGCCCGGCGTGGAACCGGGAGCCGCCGGGAGCGCCGAGGGGGTCCTGGGCGACGGGGCCGACCGTGATGCCGGGGCGGAAGCGGGAACGAGCGCGCGGGGCGCAGGCAGCGCATCGGGCGCCGTGGCCGGAGCCTGGGCCCTGTATAGGACCGCACCGCAAGGCGCGGCCGTCGCGAAAGAAGGCGCGGCCGCCCAGGACGCGAACGAGCTTGCGGCCGCGGCGGGAGGCTGGACGAGCGGCGCCGCGACCGGCCTTGTGGACGGGCAAGCAGGGCTTTTTGACGGCGGGGCGGCGGCGCGAGGGGGTGCCGAGGGAGAACCGGCGATTCCTCCTCAAGAGCAGCAGCGCGGCTTCTACGAGGCGGTCACCAACGAGGCGCAGCTTCGGGAGCTGGTTGCGACCCTGAAGCAGCAGGAGATCATCGCCGTCGACACGGAGACCACGGGGCTTGGCCCCGAGGCCGAGCTCTGCGGCCTGAGCTTTGCGTGGAAGAGCGGGCACGGGGTTTACGTGCCGACTCGCTCGCCGGAGCAAGCCTCGCACCTCGACGACGCCACGGTGCTGGCGGCGCTGAAAGAGGTGCTGGAGGATCCCGCAGTCAAGAAGTGCGGCCACAATATCAAGTTTGACGCCCGGATCCTGGGGAACGCCGGGATCACGCTCCGGGGAGTCGTCTTTGATTCGATGCTGGCCAGCATCCTGCTGGATCCCGAACGGCCCGGGCACAAGCTGGACCAGCTGGCCCTTGACGTCCTGGGCTATCGGATGATCCCCATCACGGATCTGATCGGACCCGGCGGCAAAGGAGCTGAGAGCGGCGCAGGAAGGACCGGCGACGAGGCCGTCTCCATGGCCGACGTGCCGCTCGCGCGTGTGGTCGAATACGCCGGCGAGGACGCGGATATCTCGCTTCGCCTCTACCACGCGCTCCTTCCCCGCATTCGGGCCGTAGGGATGGAGGAGCTCCTCTGCCGGGTGGAGGCGCCCCTTGCGGTGGTCATCGCCAGGATGGAGCAAAACGGCATCATCTGCGACCCTGACGAGCTCACCCGCCAGGGAGAGGAGCTGTCAAAGCGCGTCGACGAGCTCAAAGCGCAGATCTACGCCTGCGCCGGGTGCGAGTTCAACCTCGATTCGCCGAAGCAATTGGGAGAAGTCCTCTTTGAAAAGCTCGGCTTGCCGGCGGGAAAGCGGACCAAGACGGGGTATTCGACCGACATCGAAGTGTTGACCAAGCTCGCGGCCGAAGAGGACAAGAACGATCCCAAGACCCTTGTCCCGGGGCTTTTGATCGAGTACCGGCAACTCGCGAAGCTGATCAACACCTATCTAGGGAATCTACGGGATTCGGTGAATCCCAAAACCGGCAGGATTCACTCCACCTTCCACCAGCTGGTGACGGCCACGGGGCGGCTTGCCTCGCAGAATCCCAACTTGCAAAACATCCCGGTCCGCACCGACGTGGGGCGGCAGATCCGCAAGGCCTTTGTGGCACCGCCTGGCCACGTGCTGATCGCCGCCGACTACTCCCAGATCGAGCTGCGGATCTTGGCGCATCTGAGCGAGGATCCCGGGCTCATCGACGCCTTTGTGCAAGGGCTCGATATCCACGCCGCAGTCGCAGCGCAAGTCTACGGCGTGGGCCTCGAGGAAGTGACCCGGGAACAGCGCTCTCACGCGAAGACCATCAACTTTGGAATCATCTACGGGATCACGCCTTTTGGCCTCGCCCGCAGGATCGAGGGGCTCGACGTGCGGCGAGCGACGGAGCTGATCGAGGACTACAAGTGCCGCTTTCCGGGAATCGAGCGCTTCTTGCAAGAGTGCGTGCAGCACGCCCTGGAGTACGGTTATGTCACCACCATCCTGGGGCGGAGGCGGTCGATCCCCGAGATCCGCTCGAACAACCGGGCAAAGCGCGCTTTGGGAGAGCGGCTGGCCATCAACTCGGTGGTGCAAGGAAGCGCCGCCGACCTCATCAAAGTTGCGATGGTCAACATCCAAGAGAGAATCGATCGGGACGGCGTGCCGCTCAAACTCTTGCTCCAGATCCACGACGAACTGATCTTTGAGGCTCCCGAGAAGGAGGGCGAAGCTTGCGCCCGGCTCGTAGTGGAGGAGATGGAACGGGCAATGACGCTCAAAGTGCCTCTTAAGGCGGAGGCGGGTATCGGCAGAGATTGGATGGAGGCGAAGTAGCGCTCGGGGTCTGTTCCTGCGCTTCCGCCGGCGCGGCCCAAGCGCAGGACCGGGAGCGGATTGGAGCGCGGATGGCGTGCACCGCACGGGCAGGCATCGAGCACCCGGCTCGGCCGGATGGCGGCCGGCGGTGCGCTGCGCCGGCGTCCCTCGGACCCAAGACCCAAAGCGCTTTCAGACAACTCGGAGGAAACTCTCCAGGAGGGAACGCGTCACCGTGGAGCCCGTGAAAGTGGGCATCGTCGGGTGTGGTACGATCAGCGGCATCTATCTCAAGAATGCGCGGATTCTCGAAATGATCGAAGTGGTCGCTTGCGCGGATATCATCCCCGAGCGGGCGAAGGCGAGAGCGGAGGAGTTTGGCGTCCCGAGGGCCTGTACCGTCGACGAACTATTAGCCGATCCGGAGATTGAGATCGTCGTCAACTTGACCGTCCCCAAAGCCCACGCCGAAGTGGCGCTCCGGGCGGTCCGAGCTGGAAAGAGCGTCTACAACGAGAAGCCCCTGACCACCGAACGAGACGAGGGCAAACTCCTGCTCAAGGAGGCCAAAGAGCGGGGCGTGCTCGTGGGCGGGGCGCCGGACACGTTCCTTGGGGCGGGGATTCAAACCTGTCGCAAGCTGATCGACGACGGCTGGATCGGAGAGCCCGTGGCGGCGACGGCGTTTATGCTCTCCCACGGCCACGAGAGCTGGCATCCCGACCCGGCCTTCTACTACCAGCGCGGGGGAGGCCCCATGTTTGACATGGGCCCGTACTATCTCACCGCCCTCGTCACCTTGATTGGCCCCGTGGTCCGGGTGACGGGATCGACGCGCATCACGTTCCCCGAACGGACCATCACCAGCAAGCCTAAGTACGGGCAAAAAATCACCGTCGAAACTCCGACGCACATCGCCGGCGTGATGGACTTTGCCAACGGGGCGATGGGCACCATTGTGACCAGCTTCGACGTGTGGGGCGGAAACGTCCCGCACATCGAGATCTACGGGACCGAGGGGACGCTCAGCGTGCCTGATCCCAACGGCTTCGGCGGTCCGGTAAGAGTTCGCAAAGCGGGCTCCCGGGACTGGACCGAAGTGCCGCACACCCACGGTTACAGTGAAAACAGCCGCGGTCTCGGCGTCGCCGACATGGCCTACGCCCTGCGCACCGGCCGCAAGCACCGGGCCAACGGGGAGCTGGCCTACCACGTCCTCGACATCATGCACGCCTTTGAGGAGGCGTCGGTCAAGGGAGAGCACGTCCGGCTGGAAAGCTCCTGTGAGAGGCCCGCGCCGCTTCCCGTCGCCTTGCCTTACGGCCAGCTCGACCCCTGAGGCCAGGGTCGCGGCGCGTGGGTTAAGAAAGAGCGCGCGAGGCTTGAGCGCTGACCCGTGGCACGAGCATGTGCCACGGGTCACGTTTTGCAGACCCCGGATGACTTGGCACGGCTATGTTTCGCTGGGTTGGTGTGCGAGGGTGACCTGTGGGTTTCATGTCACGCCGGCTCTATCGCCCATGCGAGCGGCGCAAGGCCCTGGGAACCAACAGAGCGACGGCGCCGAGGTCCAAGACGGCCGTAAGCGCGTAATCGGCGATCACCGCCCAGAGGGCGCCGACGATTCCCCACTTAGGATCACCCGCCAGCGTGTAGATGAGAGCAAGACGCAGGAGGCTACCGGCGACAGCGTTGATCATGGCGATCCCGGTGCGGCCCAGGCCGTAGAGGATCCCCGAGGCGATGTGGCCGATGTAGACGAAGGGGGCGGCAAAGGCGAGCGGCGTGATCAGAGAGCCCAGGTCGTGGACGCCGTAGAGCAGCACGCCGACCTCCTCGCCGTAGCGCCAAAAGGCGGCAGCGGCGAGGCCCGCCACGGCTGCGGCCACCGAGAAGCACTGGACGAGGAGGCGGATGACGGAGCGGGTCCGCCCTTCGGCAAGCCGCTTGGCGACGGCAGGGATGCTGGCGTGCACCAGCGGGTGGACGGCGACCATCGGCATGTACAGCGCGGGAAGCGCCATACCGAAGAGCCGTCCGTAGAGGACTGTCGCCTCGGTGGGGGCGTAGCCCGCCTCGATCAGCTCACGGGGGATCACCGCCACGTTGAGCATCCCGAGGATCCCGTTGATCAATCCCGAGAGCAACACGGGCGCGGCGATGGCCGCAAGGCGGCGCACCATCGGCAGGTGTTCGGGCCGCCAAAACGGCACGAGCGCTTGGCCGAAGGGAAAGGAGAGGGGCCTGGCCGTGCCTTCCCGCCTGCTGCGATCTATCCGTTCTCCCCGCCGGAAGGCCCCCTGGGGCCTTCCCCGCCGCATTCCCGGCGAGCGGGCAGGGCCGTCCCAGCTGCCACGGATCGCCCGGGCGAGGTAACAGACGGAGACCACCTCCCCGGCGACAAAGCCCAAGGCAATCCCTCCGGCCGCCCAGCTTGGGCCGAGGGGCAGGAGGAGCGTGACGAGAAGAAGCACCACCGGGACGCGGCTTGAGGCTTCGGCAAAACTGGAGAAGGCGACGGGGGCGAGTCTTTCCTGCCCTTGAAGCACGCCCCGCAGCGACGCGGAGAGGGCGGCCGGGAAAAGAAGCAGGGGCAGGATGGCCAGCGCCACCGCCGTGCGCGAGTCGGTCATCACGGTGTACGCCCAGATCTTGCGCGTCAAGAAGAGAAGGGCGGAGGCTGCAAGGGCGGTGGCCGCCGTGAGACTCAAGCCCGCGTGGAAGTAGCGGCGGGCGCCAGCGTAATCCCGCATTCCCAGAGCGTCGGCAGAGAGCCGGGCGATCGCCACCGGGATCCCCGCCGTGGCGACGGTGGCGGCGATCCGGTAGACCGGCATCGTCATTTGAAAGAGCCCTACTACCTCCTCCCCAGCGACGCGCACGAGGAGGACGCGGTACAACGTGCCGATGAGTCGGTTCGCGATGCCTGCCGCCATGAGGGCGGCGGCCCCGGCGAGCAGCGGTCGTCTCCTCAGGTCCAAGGACGGGCCCCCTTTTCCCATGGACCTATATGGCACGCCAGGGGTGATTTAGAACAGGCCGCACGGCGAACCGCAGGACGCGAACCGCCCCGACCCAGCCGGTCGGGGCGGTGTGCGTCATGATTGGCGAAGGGTTGAGCCAAAAAGGTGTCTAGCGCTTCTCCGCCGGACTCTCGCTATTATCGGATCGGGTTTTCAGGCCCCCGGCCGATGAAGGCGTCGACAAAGAGCTCGACCAGCTCCCGGTCGTATTCGTCAAGGCGCATCAGGTGTCGCCAAGCCGCGAGAGTAAAAGCGTGTTGCATTCCCGGGCGAGGGACAGCAAGGACCGCGGCCCAGTTGTCGGTCCAGCTCCTGGTGAGCCCCAGGATGTGTTGCTCGATCTCAGGCGTGAGCGCGTCCGGGCGGTAATGGATGATGACGTGCCCGTGCTCCAGGTTGTGGACCAAGAGCTCGTCGGGGAGCGTCCGGTCGTAAAAGCCCGGAGGCGCCCACTGGGCGTAGTGCGGCCCCGAATTGGGCGGATTCGTGCGGTAGCTGACGCGCTGGCCCGTCGGTACGTGGTTCGCACCTTCATCCGGGTGCCGCTCGACCACTTTGGCCAGCGCCGGATGGAGGTCGCTTCGCGTCGTGTTGTAGATGAGCAGCCCACCGATGACCAAGACGGCCACCACCGCAATGACGATGGTCGTCGTCGACTGCTTCTGTTTACCGGAACTTCGCGAGGTGGATTTGCCTTTGGTCGCAGGGGCACTTCGGCCCACGTTGGGCCCTCGGCTGGCAACCTTGGTTGCGCCCTTTCGAGCGCTGGTTCCCGCTTCTGGGCGGCGCTTTGACATCGTGATCACCCGGCTTTTGTGTTCTGTGCTGAGCTCCTCGTGCGCTTGTCCGTCACCGGTCTACGCGCACGGCGCAGGTTGAAAATGACGAAGTGAGCGACAAAACCAACGGTTGTCCCCCCGGTCACAGTCGGCTGGCAGTCAGATAAGAACTGCTATTCGTTGATACCTCGGCTAAATCCTTGGTCCTCTTTCGGAGGTCCGGCTCTGCTGCAGGTCTCGGTCCACGGCCGGAGAACGAGGAAGCTGAAGCGTTGGAAATTGCAAGTCGCAAAGCGCCGGAGCCGTGCGACATGGGGGGCATGCGGATGAGGAGCGTCGTCATCCACGGTCCAGGCAGGCTTGAGGTGGTGCACGAAGGGCTGGGACCGCTGGCCCCGGGCCACGTGCGGGTGAAGCTGATCCAAGGGGGAATCTGTGGTTCGGATCTCGCTGCGTACCTCGGGACCTCCCCGATGGTGCGCTATCCGAGGGTGATCGGCCACGAGCTGGTCGGCGAGGTGGTGGAGACCGCACCGGGCGACCGCCGGTGGTTGGGACGGCGCGTGGTGGTCGAGCCGCTGTTTTCGTGCGGCGCGTGTTATCCGTGCCGGATCGGCCGCTACAACGCCTGCGCCGAGCTGAAGGTGATGGGGGTGCACGTGGACGGGGGCCTGCGCGAGCTCTTCGACGTACCGGTTGAAAACCTCCATGAGGTGCCCGAAGAAATGCCTTCCTCGGTCGCCGTGCTCGCCGAGCCGCTCACCATCGCCCTTCAAGCCCTGACGCGGGCCAGGGCGTCCAACGGCGAGCGGGTGCTGGTCTTTGGCGCGGGGCCCATCGGCCTGCTGGTGCTGCAAGCAGCGGTGTCGTACCTCAAGGCGGAGGCGATGGTCGTCGACGTGCGCGAGGACCGGCTCCAGGCGGCGAGACGCCTTGGCGCGAGCGCCGTCTACGACGTGTCAGGCTGGTCGGGAGAAGGGACGGACCCCGGATTGGTGGCGGCGGTGAGGGAGTGGACCAACGGCGAGATGGCCCACGTGGCCGTGGAGGCGTCGGGGCATCCCGCTTCGATGAGCGCGGCGGTCGACTGCCTCGCCCATTGCGGCCGCATCGCCATGGTAGGTTGGAACAAGGGTCCGATCGTCGTCGACACCGTGCAGCTGATGCGCAAAGAGGCCGATGTCTACGGGTCGCGCAACAGCAGGCGCATGTTTCCCCTTGCACTCAAGGTGCTGGCAGGAGGGCATGTCGACGCCGGGGCGATGATCACGCACCGGCTGTCGCTCGGTATGGCACGCACTGCGTTCGAACTGATGCAAGATCCCAAAGCCGGAGTGATCAAGATCGTCCTTGAGCCCTGATGTTTGACGCAAGGAATCGAAAGGAGAATTCGACCCTCCCCGATGCGGCCGCATCCGGCAAAACCCCGGGGCTATGGGTCAGCGCTTGGCCATCTCGGGAACGATGCGGGCGAGATACTGCTCCATCTGCTCACGCGTGAGCTGGCCCAAGTGCACGGCCCGGATGATTCCCTTCGAGTCCACAAAGACGCTGGTGGGCAAGGCCCGGATGAGGAAGTCTTGGTTCATGCTCCGGTCGACGTCGAGAAAGACGGGGAACGTGTAGCCGAACGCGTCCAGGTAGCGCCGGACCGTAGGCAGCGGCTCGTCGGAGACGGCGATCACTTCGAAAGCCCCTCCCGCCTCGTCGTAGAGCGCCTGGATCTCAGGCATCTCGTAGCGGCAGGGCTCGCACCAGGTCGCCCAAAAGTTGATGAAGAGAGGCTTTCCCGAGAACTGGGACGACGCCACGAGCTCCCCGCTTAGGTCCATGACCGAGAACTGGGGAGCACGGTTCCCCTCGAAGGGTCCCTCCTCGGGACGATGGCCGAACCAGAGAATCACGGCGGCGACGGCGGCGACCAGAAGAAGGGGGGCGGCCTTGTGGACCCAGCGCCGCGGCCTTTGGGTTTCGTCCTCGCGGGGGTCGATGGGATGGCATTCGGACATGGTGATCCTCCTCGCGGCCGGGCTGTCGAGCGAAGCTCGCCGGCGTTCTTCCGGCGCCTTTTCAGCCCGCAACACTGGCAATCGTGATCCGTCGACCTGTCACTTTTTATGGTAGTCTTCCCCAAAGGGAGGGTCAACCGACCAGAAGCCTCCAAAGCCTGCTCAAGCCCGCCTGATCCCCATCTTTCACACATTCTTCACATTTGCCATGGGGCGCTCTGCTCCATTTGTGCTATCCTTTACGATGAGAATTAGCATCGCGGGGTCGAGCGTCGTGAAGAAGTCCAAGAGATTGATCATCGCTTCGTTTCTCGCTTTGGCCTGTCTAGGGTACTTGATCGTGACCGCGGTCTCCGATTCGACGATGTACTACCTGACGGTCGACGAGGCGCTGGCGCAAGGAATCGTCGAGTCGGGCAAAGAGATCCGCCTGAACGGCGAGATCGTGCCGGGCAGCATCGAATGGGAGCCCCGGCAGATGCGGCTCACCTTTGCAGTCAAGGGAGAGAGCGGAGCGATGGTGCCCGCGGTCTATTACGGGCCGCGCCCTGACAACTTCGCGGAAAACGCCACTGCGATCCTTGAGGGCCGCTTCGATCAAAACGGCGTCTTCCAAACCGACACGCTGATGCTCGCCTGCCCATCGCGCTTTGAGGTCGCAGGAGCCGAGCATCCGGAATCGATCTCTTTGGCGCGATGAGCGCCGCCGCGACGAACGCCGGCGTGCTGAACGCCGGGGAACTGCTCCGCGTCGCCGGCCTTTCGGTCCGGGTGGGGGAGAGGAGCATCCTCCATGCGGCCGATCTCAGCCTGCGAATAGGCGAGTGGAAGGCCCTGATCGGCCCCAACGGCGCGGGAAAGTCGACGCTGCTCAAGGCGTTGGCGACGCTTTCACCCTACAGCGGCTCCGTCACATACAAGGGGCGTGCCGTGAGCGACGATCCGCTCACCTACCGCCGGGAGCTGGGCGTGGTGCTGCACGAGCCGCTGCTCTACGGAGAGCTCACGGCCTTCGAGAACCTGGTGTTCTACGCGCGGCTCTACGGGCTTGAGAATCCCCGGCGTGCCGCAGCCGAGGGCCTTGAGGCGGTGGGGCTTGCGGCGTACGCGCATGAACCGGCCGGCCGCTTTTCCCGGGGAATGATCCAGCGCCTGGCGCTCGCCCGGGCGCTTTTGCACGAGCCGAAGCTTCTCCTGCTGGACGAGCCGCTCTCGGGGATCGACGCCCGGGGAGAGAACCTGATCCTAGAGCTTTTCCGCCGGGCCAAAGAGCGGGGGATCGCCGCCCTGTGGGTGACGCACCGGTGGCGGCGGGCTTGGGAGGTCGTTGACGAGGTCGTCGAGATGCAGCGGGGACGGATCGTCGGCGCGGTTCGCACCGCCAAGGCGCGTCCTGATCAATGGGCTCCCGCCTTCGTAGAGGAGGAGCCCAGGTGAGGGAGTATCTCAGGGTGGTTGTGGCCCTGGCCGGCAAGGACGTCCTGCTTGAGCGGAAGAGCTTCGAGACGCTGGTTGCCACGGCAAGTTTTGCTCTTCTCGTCGCCCTTCTGTTTCACTTCGCCTTTGACGTCAGCAGCGCCGAAGGGGCTCGCTTTTTCCCCGGTGCCTTGTGGATCGCCATCCTCTTTTCGGGCACCATCGGGATGGCTCGCTCGGCCCGGGCCGACGAGGTGGACGGCCGGGGCAGGGGCGCGGCGCTCGCTCCGGTGGATCGCAGCGCGATCTTCGTCGGGAAATGCCTCTATCACATGGCGCTGATGGCGGTGGTCGAGGCGGTGGCGACGCCCGTCTTCGTCGCTGCCTTCGCTCTGCGGGGGATCGCCCTGCCGCACCTTGTGATCCTGGGGCTGTTTCTTGGGACGTGGGGTTTCGTCGCTCTCGGCACGCTCCTTGCCGGCGCGACGGCCGGGGAACGAAGCACGGGGCTTTTGCTTCCCGTCGTCTTGTTTCCGCTCTTGGCGCCCGTCGCGCTCGGCGGGGTGGCCATCGTCTCCGCAGGCGTCGCCGGGGAGGTGGCGGCGTCTACGGGCTCTTGGATCCGGTTGCTCGTGGTCTTTGACGTCTTGTTTACGGCCATTCCGGCGCTCTTTTACGATTCGTTGTTGGAGGTGTGAGAGGGATGATCCAGGCTTTGATCCGGGCGAAAAAGGCGATGGGGTATCTCTCGCTGGTCCTCGTCCCCGTTTCGTTATACATGGCGTTCGTGTACGCTCCCGAAGAGGCGACGGGCGTCTTTCAAAGGATCTTTTACTACCACGTCGCCGCGGCGTGGAACGGATACCTCTTCATCGGTTTGGTGGCGGTGGCAAGCCTCATGTACTTGATCCGCAAGGACGAGCAGTGGAACGACGCCGCCCGCACCGCAGGCGAGCTCGGCGTGCTTTTCATCACGTTGACCCTGATCCTGGGTTCGCTATGGGCTCGCCCGGCCTGGAACGTGTGGTGGACCTGGGATCCCCGGCTCGTGACGACGCTGATCCTCTGGTTCATCTACGTAGCCTACCTTCTCATCCAAGCCGGAGCCGAATCGAACCAACGCCTTAAGCGGTTCGCCGCCGTCTTTGCCATCGTCGGCTTCTTGGATATCCCGCTCGTGCACTACTCGGCCATCCTTTGGCGGAGCATTCACCCCAACGTCATCCGGGCGGGAGATCCCGGAATGCCTTTCGAGATGCTCCTTGCCATGATCGCCTCGGTGATCGCGTTTACGCCGCTCGGGCTGTACCTTTGGGGACAGCGGCTTGAGGTGGAGCAGCTCAAGCGGCGGGTGGAAAAGCTGAAGGAATCGCTCCTTTGGACGTGAGGAGGCCGCTTCGATGACCTATCTGTTTGCTGCATACACCATCGTTTGGATCGGCATCTTCGCTTACTCTTACAGCCTGGGGCAGCAGGCCAAGCGGCTCGCCGCTCAGGTGGAGACGCTCGAGGCGGCGCTCAAGTCCCAAGGTGAGGCCGCTTCGTCCAAGTCCAAGGCGGCCGGCCGCACGGGGAGGGCGTAGGAGGTGGCCGCCACCACGCCCAAGACAGCGTCGTGGCTGCGCTATGTGCCGTTCTTCGTCCTTGTCGTATTTTTGGCGGCGGCCTTCCTGTACCGGGAAGGCCTCGCGGCCCGGGCGGAAGTGGGCAAGCCCGCGCCCGATTTCTCCTTGGACCTTTTGGGCGGCGGAACGCTCAAGCTGAGCGAGTTGAAGGGCAAGGCGGTCATCATCAACTTCTGGACGACCTGGTGCCCTGAGTGCAAGGACGAGCTGCCGGCGCTGGAGGCGTTTTACCGCCGCTACGCGGACCAGATCGTCCTTCTCGGCATCAACATGCGGGAGACGGAAGGGCTGGTGCGCCCGTTCGTCGAGCGCTATGGGGTGACCTATCCCATCCTTCTCGACCGGTTTGAAAGGGTGAGCAGGGCGTATCAGGTGACCGGCGTCCCCGAGACGTGGCTGATCGCTGCGGACGGGACGGCACTGGCCCACTACGTCGGCCCGCTCACCGAGGCGCAGCTTGCCCATGCCGCGCAGCTTCTGCTGCAAGAGGGCGCCGTCGCCCGGTCCGGGACTGGGGGCAGAAGCGAGTGAGCACAGGGAAGCGGAGAGCGCTCTGGGCGTGGATCGCCGGAGTTGCTCTCTTCTGTTTCTTTTTGCTTTGGGCGTTCCGGGCGCATCTGGTAGGCGGGGCGGTCGTCGGCGAGCCTCTGCCCGGATTTGTCCTCTACACTCTAGAAGGGGAGCCGGTCTCTCTTGAAAGCTGGCGGGGCAAACCGCTGGTCCTGCGGCTCTCCTCGGTCGGCTGCACGGCGTGTGCCGACGACTTTGCCTTGCTCGAGCGGCTGCAGTCGGAGCTTGGCGAGGAGGCCGTCGTCGTCGCCGTGCAGGTGGGCGATACGGCCGCAGGCGTGA
>NICF_comb_assmDRAFT_10000696_pt1 | contig 28366 bp, 24 predicted proteins | sample NewIslPassag4_SG_FD_11279 | JGI IMG/M metagenome (IMG submission 11279) | reverse complement strand
AGAGCGGCATGCCCGCCATGAGCTGGCTCGACGGCTCCTTCGATTCTCGGCTGCTCGACCTGGCGCGGCGAGTCGCCGAGTCGGTGCTGTCGCGGGATCCAAAGCTCGAGCTGCCCGAGCACCAGGCACTTCGAGCGCGGCTTGAAGCATTTTGGGCGTCCGTAGCGCCGGACGTACCGGCATCTTGACCCCACGCCAACGTATGATTTAGGTCGCGGCCGGATTGCCGGCCGTCACGGTTGTTCGTGATCTGAGGAGTGTCGTGCGCGTCATTGCCGGAGAGGCGAAAGGTCACACGCTGAAGGGGCCGCCGAGCCCGGCCACGCGGCCGATGACCGACAAGATCCGGCAGGCGCTTTTCTCTATGCTCGGTTCGCTGGGCGTTGAGCCTGATCGGGTGCTCGATCTCTACGCTGGCACCGGCTCGATTGGGATCGAAGCACTATCCCGGGGAGCGAGCTGGGCTGACTTCGTCGAGCAAAGCTCAGCCGCCTGCCGCGTGATCCGGGCGAACCTCCAACACACCAAATTCACCGACCGGAGCCGCGTCCACCAGATGACGGTCGCGGCGTTTCTCCAGCGCGACGAGGAGCCCTACGACTTGATCATCCTCGATCCGCCATACGCCGATCCAGACATCCTCCCGACGCTCGAGAAGCTCGCCGCCTCCCGGTTGGTACAATCTGGCACAGTCGTCGTTGTCGGCCATTCGCCGCGAGTGACGCTGCCCGATGAGATCGGACGGCTCCAGCGCCTGCGGCACCGCTGTCACGGCGACAGTTGTTTTTCGATCTACGAGGCCGGCGAGCCAATCGAGCCGAGCACGTAGCTGGCGTTAGCCGCGTCTTCCCGTGGCGCGCGGCAATCGGCAACCGGCGGGTGAATGGATGACGATCGCGATCTATCCGGGAAGCTTCGATCCGATCACGCTCGGGCATGTCGACGTCGCGGTGCGGGCAGCGCGGCTGTTTGAGCACGTCGTCGTCGCGGTCTACCGACAATCAGAGAAGCCGGGCGCGCTTTTCTCGGCCGAAGAGCGGGTGGCGCTGGCGCGGGAGGCACTCCTCCATATCCCGAACATTTCCGTTGACAGCTTCTCCGGACTCACCGTAGAGTACGCCCGGGCTAGAGGGGCGGGGATCATCGTTCGCGGACTGCGAGCGGTTTCCGACTTCGAATACGAGTTCAAGCTGGCCCATATGAACGCGCATTTGGCGCCAGACATTGAGGTCGTCTGCCTGATGACCTCATCGCGTCATTCGTTCGTCAGCTCGAGCCTGATCCGGGAGGTCGCCTCGCTCGGCGGCGACGTTACCGCGCTGGTGCCGCCGAATGTTGGCGAGGCACTTCGGGCGAAATTCGCTGTCACCGCGCGCGGCGGGGACGGCACCCGTCCGGCGTGATATAGATATAAGAGACGCATGGCATATCGAGAATCGACGTTGCCAGCGCGTGGGCGGTCGCCTCGGCGATCTGGGAGAGCGGAATCCGTGACGCCCGACGCGGTACCTGGAGCAGCCCGCCGCATGCATGAAGACGACGAACCGACCGACGACGGAACGGTAGACATCCTTTATCTCATAGACAAGCTCGAGATGTTGGTCGGGGAGGGTAAACGCGTCCCGTTCAGCGGCCGCGTGATGGTCGAGGAGGGCGAGTTCCTAGACCTCGTCGAGCAGCTTCGCTTCGCCGTGCCGAACGAGATCAAGCAGGCACAGCGAGTCATCCGCGAGCGGGAGCGGATCATCGCTGAGGCGCAAGAGGACGCGGCGAAGATCATCGAGACCGCGCGCAAGCGGGCCGAGTACATGGTGTCCGAGCAGGGCATCCTGAACGAGGCGCGGCAGAAGAGCGAAGAGATCCTGCGGATGGCGGACGAGAAGCGGAAACGCGCGCTTGGCGAAGTCGACGTCTACGCCATGCAGCAGTTCAACCACGTCGAAGAGGCGCTGCGCGAGGGCTTGGAGATCATCGACAACGCGGTGCGGGAGACCGTCGAGCTGCTCAATCGCGCCAAGAACGCGATCGGTCAGTAGCTTCCGGCTCGCGGATCAAGAAACGGCGCGCAGTGCTCCCAGCACGTCGCTGGCAAGCTGCCGCTTCGGCACCGATCGGAGCATCCTGCCGATCTTCGCCAGCTTCTCCTTCTTCGGCAACCCGTCAACGGTCAGGTATTCCCGCGCGATGTCAGACGCGAGTTGCGGGTACTCACGCAGCAAGTGGGGCCGCGCGTGCGCGAAGGGCGTCACGCGGCGAATCTTGCGTAGGTCCTTGAGAACCACGCTCTCCTCGAGCAGCTCCCGGTAGCGAGCTAGCTGCGCCGCTGAAAAGTCATTGCGCTCCTTCGCCTCGATGATTGCCCGCGCGGCGAGGCGTCCGGAAAGCATCGCGAGATTCGCCCCTTCCCGATTGACCGGGTTGACGAGCCCAGCCGCGTCACCGACGACGACGACTCCATCCGCATAGAGCTTCGGCAGCCGGTCGTATCCCCCCTCGGGAATCAGGTGCGCCGAGTACTCGATTGTCTCGCCACCAGCGATCAACGGCGCAATGGCCGGGTGCTGCTTGAAGCGGTCGAGCATGTCATTGACATTGATGCCGCTCTCAATGAGGTCGTGGAGGAGCGCTCCGGTGCCGATCGAGATAGATTCCTTGTTCGTGTAGATGAAGCCGTAGCCGAGCAGGCCCCAAGTCGATTCCCCGAAGATCTCATAGGCGGCGCCCATGCTCGCCGGCAGCTGGAATCGGTCCTCGATGGTTGCCGCTGGCAGCGCGATCAGCTCCTTGGCCACCAGCGCCTGCTCGATCGGCTCCCATTCTCGGTGCAGCCCTGCCCGCTGCGCTAGCAGCGAGTTCGCCCCGTCGGCCAGGACGACGCAATGCGCATAGAGCTCGCCGTCCGGATCGCCGGTTGTCACGCCGACCACTCGGCCATCTTCCCAGAGGAGGTCGGTAACGGTGAATTCGGGATAGACCTCGGCCCCGGCTTCTTCTGCCTTCGTCGCGTACCAGCGGTCGAACTCCGCGCGGAGGACAGAGTAGGCGTTGTAGGGTGGCTCCGCGAAGCGCATCGAGCGGTAGACACCGCCCAGCAGCGCGTCTTCAGTCAGGACCAAGTAGCGCTGCTCGATGATCGGCCGCTCGAGCGGAGCCTCGGCCTCGAAGCCCGGGCACATCTCCTCCGTCGGGTGCCGATACAGAATCCCGCCTGAGACATTTTTCGCACCCGGGTATTGGCCGCGCTCGAGCACGACCACCGACAGCCCCGCCGCCGCCATGTCCTTCGCCGCGGTGATGCCGGCCGGGCCAGCCCCGACCACGATCGCATCGAATCTCTCTTCGTCCATTGCCGCCGCTTTCCAGGGTTGTTCTCGTCAGACGGAAAACCGAGCGAAGCCGAAATTGATAGCCCCTGGCCCTCAGCGTGCTCTCACGCCTTGGCCGCGCGGAGCTCGGCGATGACGGCCGGAACTACCTCGAAGAGATCGCCGACGATGCCGAACGAGGCTATCTTGAAGATCGGCGCGTCCGGGTCGCGATTGATCGCGACGATGTAGTCCGATCCCTGCATCCCGACCAGGTGCTGCACCGCTCCGCTGATCCCCACGGCGATGTACAGTCGGGGCGACACGGTCTGACCCGTCTGCCCAACCTGCTCGTGGTGCGGCCGCCAACCGGCATCCACGACCGCGCGAGACGCGCCGACAGCAGCGCCCAGCTCGGCGGCCAACTCTTCGATCAACTGGAAGTTCTCCGGCTCCTTCAATCCGCGCCCGCCCGCGACGATCACCGGCGCCTGATCGAGCCGAGTCGCGCCGTTGGACTCTTCCGTCACCAGCCCCTTGACCAAGACGCGCAGATCATCATCCGAGAGATCGACCGGGATCGGCTCGACAGTGCCTTCGCTGCCCGACGCGGTCGCCTTCTCGAAGCTGCCTGGCCGGATCGTCGCCATTTGCGGCCGGCTCCCGCCGAGGTTCACCGCGGTTTGCACGCGACCGCCGAGGATCGGGCGGACTGCGACCACCGCTCCATCCTCAACGGCCAGCTCTACGCAATCGGCCGCGAGACCCGTTCGCAAGCGCGCGGCGAGACGAGGCGCGAAGTCGCGCCCGGCAGTCGTTCCTGGGATGAGGATGACGGACGGCTCCAACTGGCGCGCGATGCTGGCGAGGACGGCCGTCGTGGCTCCGGCGGTGTAAGCAGCCAACCTGGGATCGTCCACGACGAGCACCCGCTCGACGCCAAACCGGGCAAGCTCGCGGGCCGCGCTCTCGATGCCCGAGCCAAGCAGAGCGGCGACCAGCGGTTGGCCGAGACTATCCGCGACTTGCCGGCCCGCCGAAACGATTTCGAGCGACACCGGGCGCAACGCACCCTCGGTCGCCTCGCCAACGATCAGCACTCCCCCATCTGCCGCCATTACCGTCTCCCGTCGTCCGTCACCAAACTCGCCAGCCTCGCGCGCTCTTGCCCATTGACTCAACCGGTTGGGATCAACTTCTGCTCGCGCAGCCACGCGACGAGCTCTTTGGCCGCCTCCGCTGCCGGGACGTCTTGCAGGATTCGCCCGGCGGAGCCGCGCTCCAGTACGAATGGCTCGCCCCAGCGCAGACGCGCACCCGCCTCCGGCACCGTGACGCTGACCTGCTCGATCGGCTTCTTCTTCGCCGCCATGATCCCCTTGAGCGACGGGTAACGGGGTTCATTGAGCCCGGTCATCGCCATCAGCAGCACCGGCGTGCCGACCTCGACGACCTGCTTGCCCTCTTCAGTGTCGCGGTGCACTGTCAGCTGCTGACCGTCGAGTTCGACCTTTGTTACCGACGAGATGTGCGGGATGCCGAGCAACTCGGCGACCTGCGGACCGACGTGGCCGGTCGCGTAGTCGTCGGAGTTCTGGCCGCAAAGGATGATGTCGTACGTCATCCCGCGCAGGTGATTGGCCAGAATTTCCGCCACGGCGAGCGTATCGAAATCGTTGATTTGGTCGCAGGCCAGCAGGACGCCCCGATCCGCGCCCATCCCGAGCGCTCGCTGAATCGCGTCCTTGACGCTCGGTGGGCCAGCTGACACGACGACGACCTCGCCGCCGTGGGCCTCCTTGATTCGGAGCGCCTCCTCGATCGCGTACTCATCGAACGAGCTGATGACCCGTTGGTCGCTCAGCACCGGCTGACCGGTGGCGCGATCGATCCGGACAGCATTCATGTCCGGCACCTGCTTGACCAGGACGATGATCGAGTAGCCCATCCGCCGCTCTTCCCCTGCTGGCTCAGCGCCTCACGCTCCGGTGAAAACCGGAGGCCGCTTCTCGATAAATGCCTGCATTCCCTCACGCTGATCGGCAGAGCCGAACGCCGCCGCGAACGTCTCCGCCTCGGTCTCCAATCCAGTCGCCGTCTGCCCATTGAAGGCCAGCGCGATCAGCTGCTTCGCCGCCGCCATCGCGCGCGGGCTGTTCTTCGCGATCTGCCCCGCCAGCTCGCGCGCCCGCGGCAACAGCTCCGGCAGCGGCATCACCGCGTTGACCAGCCCAATGCGCAGCGCTTCTTCGGCCGAGACACGACGCCCGGTCAAGATCATCTCCGCGGCCATGCCGGGCCCGATCAATCGCGGCAGACGTTGCGTCGCTCCCCAGCCGGGCGGGATGCCAAGCGTCACTTCCGGCTGGGCGAAGACCGCGTTCTCCGAGGCGAGGCGAATGTCGCAGGCAATGGCGATCTCGCAGCCGCCACCGATCGCGAACCCGTTGACGGCGGCTATGGTCGGCTGCGGCAGTTGCTCGATTGCATTGGCGACGCCATGTCCCAGCCGCGCAAATTCCAGCGCCTCATCCGGCGACTTGGTCGCCATCTCCTTGATATCCGCGCCGGCGGCGAATGCGCGCTCCCCGGCCCCAGTGATGATCACGCAGCGGACGGCCCGATCCTCGCGGATCTCGCGCAGCGTCTTCAGCATCGCCTCGAGCTGCGGCGTATTGAATGCGTTCAGCGCTTCCGGGCGGCTCATCGTCACGAGCGCAATCCCATCCAACCGCTCGACCTCAATCGCCACCGCGTGTTCCCTCCGCCTCACGCAGCCAATCTTCAGTCCGGTCCTCCAGCGTCGCCTGGAACCGAGCGGCGTTCGCGATGTACCCACTCGCGCTGTCGAGGAGCGCGCGACGGCGTTCCTCATCGAGGATACGCTTGACCGTCGCCGGCACACCCGCGACGAGCGCACCGTCCGGAACCTCCATCCCTTCCGGGACGACCGCGCCGGCCGCGATGATCACGCCGTTGCCAATCCGCGACCGGGAGAGGATGACCGAGCCCATGCCGACGAGCACGCCATTGCCGATCGTTGTGCCGTGGACCACCGCACGGTGACCGATCGTGACGTCGTCGCCGACGATGCACGGGGCATCCCGGTCGAGGTGAAGCACGGCGCCGTCTTGCACGTTCGTCCGCGCCCCGATCCGCACCGGCGCGACATCTCCCCGAATCACAGCGTTGAACCAAACGCTGGAACCAGGACCGATCTCGACGTCACCGACGATGACGGCGCCGGGAGCGACGAAGACATCAGGCGCGATGCGCGGCGCGACGCCATTGACGGCCAGGATCAACGGTCGAGGCGATGCAGGCATCTCTCTACCCCTCGACCTCGATCACGACCGCATCGCCTTGCCCCCCTCCGGAGCAAATTGCAGCCACGCCGATACCGCCGCCGCGCCGCTTGAGCTCGAGCGCGAGGGTGAGGACGAGACGGGCTCCGCTGGCGCCGATCGGGTGCCCGAGCGCGACCGCGCCGCCATTGACGTTGACCTTCTCCGGGTCCGCGCCCAGGCGGCGTGCGGAGATCAGAGCGACGCTGGCAAACGCCTCGTTGATCTCGATCAAATCGACATCATTGATCGTCAGGCCGGCCTTCTTCAGGGCCTTGTCCGCCGCCATCTGCGGCGTGTAGGCAAGATAGGCGGGTCCCCAGGCGGCAGCCGCGTGCGCCAAGATCCGCGCCAGCGGCCGGACTCCACAATCCCGCGCCCAGGACTCGGATGTGACGATGAGCGCCGCCGCGCCGTCGTTGACGCCCGGCGCGTTGCCGGCGGTCACGGAGAGCTGAGGATCGAATGCCGGCGGCAGCTTCGCGAGTGCTTCGATACTGGTGTCCCGTCGCGGCGCCTCGTCGCGATCGACGACCGTCTTGTTCCCCTTCCGGTCCGTCAGTTCGACCGGCACGATCTCCTCGGCGAAGATCCCGTTGTCTTGCGCCGCGATCGCGCGCTGGTGGGAGCGCAGCGCCCAGGCATCCTGTTCCTCCCTGGTCACGCCCTCCTCCGCCGCGACGGAGCCGCCGTGGACTCCCATGTGACACCCCTCTAGGGCGCACATGAGCCCATCGGAGATCATCATGTCCTCAAGCGTCGCGTTGCCCATGCGGAGCCCTTGGCGAGCACCCCGGAGCAGATACGGCGCTTGGGACATGCTCTCCATCCCGCCGGCGGCAATGACCTGGAATCCTTCGGCGCGGATCAGCGTATCCGCCAGGGTCACCGCGCGCATACCGGAGCCGCAAACGCGGTTGATCGTCTCCGACGTAACGGTCTTGTCCAAGCCCGCCTTGAATGCAGCCTGGCGCGAGGGGATCTGACCGGCTCCGCCTTGGAGCACTTGTCCCATGATGACGTGCTCGATCGCGGACGCCTCGATGCCCGAGCGCTCGATCGCGGCGCGCAGCGCGATCGCCCCGAGCTCGACGGCCGGGAGCGAGGAGAGCGCCCCGTTCAGCTTACCGATCGGCGTCCGCGCCCCGCCGAGAATGACTGACCTGCACATCTGCTCTCTCCCAGGGGATGAGGACGAGGCGACACCACACGGCGGAGCGGCACCCCGGACCCTTCCGACTGGCGCGCCGCTGAGGACACGTCAGTCGGCCGCCACCGCATCCGGAGACTCGAAGCCGACGGCGGGCGGCTGCGGCCGTCGCAGCGGCTTGTCCTTCCGATAACCGAGCGCGTACTCCGCCTGCAGGATGGTATGAACCTCGCGCGTACCCTCGTAGATCACCGCTCCCCGCGCGTTACGCCAGAAGCGCTCGACCGGGTACTCGTTCGAATAGCCGTAGGCGCCGTGAATTTGGATCGCGTCGTCGGCGGACCGCAGCGCGACGTCGCAGGCATACCACTTCGCGAGCGACGTCTCCCGCGTGTTGCGGATGCCCCGGTTCTTCAGTTCGGCGGCACGCATCGTCAGCAGCCAGGAAGCCTCGTAGCCGGCGACCATCTTCGCGATCATCTGCTGGACCAGCTCGAATTTTCCGATCGGCTGTCCGAAAGCGTACCGCTCGTTCGCGTATTTCACGCTCGCGTCCAGGCACGCTCGCGTCAGCCCGCAGGCTCCTGCCGCGACGGTGAAGCGTCCCTGGTCGATGCAGCTCATCGCGATCTTGAAGCCTTCGCCCTCTTCGCCGATCCGGTTTTCGATCGGCACGCGGACATTGTTGAAGGCGAGCTCGCCGGTGTTCCCGGCGCGAACGCCAAGCTTTCCTTTAATGGTCCCCGTCGTCAGCCCTTCCATGCCGCGCTCGAGGACGAACGCTGTCAAACCATGGTGCTTCTTGGAGCGGTCGACGCTGGCGAAGACGAGGAAGTGATCGGCGACGTCGGCGAGCGAGATCCACATCTTCGCGCCATTGAGAATGTAGTAATCGCCGTCGCGGACGGCGGTGGACTCGATCGAGCCCGCGTCCGATCCCGCGTTGGGCTCCGTTAGCGCGAACGTCGCGATCTTCTCACCACGCGCCTGCGGAACGAGCCAGCGCTGCTTCTGTTCCTCCGTGGCCCACTGGTGCAGTGCCAGGCTGTTCAGGCCCACGTGGACGCTCATGATGACCCGGAGGAAGGTGTCGACGTACTCGAGCTCCTCGCAGGCGAGCGCCAGAGAGACATAGTCCAGGCCGAGTCCGCCGTACTCCTCTGGGATCGGCAGCCCTAGGAGGCCGAGCTCGCCCATCTTCGTCAGCACCTCGCGATGGAACTCGCCCTTCGCGTCCCATTCCTGGATGAAAGGTGCGACCTCGCGCTGTGCGAACTCGCGGACGAGGTCCCGGACCTGCTTTTGCTCCTCGGTCAGATCGAAGTTCATCCCGCCCCGGATCCTTTCGCTCTCTTGCGGATCCTCACCGGGGACCCGCGTTGCACGGACTCCATTGTCCTGCACGGTCCAATGGACCGCCAACCCGGCAGTATAGGAGAGCACTTCGCGGCCCCACAACCGCGGAATCCGGCGGCAAAGTAAAGGTCAAGGACCGCTCCCGCTCAACGGAGGGTGCCGCGATGCACGGCCCAGGTGCTGGCATCACAAGCCCGACCAGGGATAGCCAGGACTCCGACCACCGGAAAAGGGGGCCTCCCAGCGGCCGCCCACAGATCTCATCAACAGGCGGAGGGCACCATGTCCGGCGCCCTCCGCCCATCGACGGTCTGAGAGTGGATATAGAGGAGCCTAAGAGGGACGCGGCCGATCAATCGCCCGCTTACTGCAGCGGCTCTGGCGAAGGCTCAGCCTGCGTCTGCGCAGAATCCGACACGCCCGCCTTGCGGGTCTGGGTCTGGTCGGCGTCGGCCCCGTAGTAATCCTTGTCGTAGTAATAGTAGTAGCCAGCACCTTCGCGGCCGGTCTGGTGATTCACTACCACGCCGACGAGCCTGACCTCACCCTGCGTCAGCGTCTGCGCGGCCCGGCGCAACGCATCGATCCGCGTCCGCCCCGCCCGGCAGACGAGCGCGACGCCATCCACGCGCGGCGCGATGACCAGCGGATCCGACACCGCCAGCACCGGCGACGTGTCGATGATGACGATATCGACTGCCTGGTTGATCTCGTCGATCAGTTGCTTGAACCGATCGAGGCTGAGGAGATCGGCCGGATTCGGCGGAATCGGCCCGCACGGGATGACCGAGAGGTACGGCCCGAGCACCGGCACCGCCGCGCTCTGCCACGGCTGCTCCGGATGCGTCAGCAGCGTCGTAAGCCCGCGCATATTGCCGATGCCGAAGATCTTGTGCTGGGTCGGCCTGCGAAGGTCCGCGTCAATAACTACCGTTGTGAAGCCCGCTTGTGCCATAGCAATGGAGAGATTCGCGGTTATCGTGCTCTTTCCTTCATTCGGACCAGCACTAGTGACCGCCAGGCTCGTGATCTCCTTTGCCGCCGCCGCGAACTCCAAGTTCGCGCGCAGCAGCCGGACCGACTCAGCGACGGTCGATTTCGGCCGATGCAGTACGAAGAGCTGATCGCGACCATCCTTCAGCTTCGGCACGGCGCCGACGACGCTCAGCAGCGGCGCTCCAACGAGCGCCGGGAAGTCCAAACTCGCCTTGACCGTGTTGTCGAGGTACTCCAGAAGCCCGACCGCGCCAACCGCGATGATGCCACCGAGGAACGCGCCAAGTAGCGTGTAGAAGAGAGTGCGTGGTGCGTACGGTGACTGCGGAATCGTCGCGGGGACGTAGACACGGACCTGATTCTGCAGGGCCGCGGCATTGAGATCGAGATTCTGAGCCTGGACAAGGAGTCCCGCCAGCGACGTCTCCAGCTGCGACAGCCGTATCCGCAGACCGTCCAGCTGCGCCTGATCTTCCGGGCTAAGCTGCGGCGCTGCCTCGAGATCGCGGATTTGTTGACGGGTGTCTTCGACCTGCCGCTGCGTTTCGTCGATCAGTTGCTGGAGCGCCTGTCGGGCGCTGGTGCTACTTTCCAGCTCCTGCTCTGAGATAAACGCCGAGAACTGCTCCGCCACCGCGTTGGCGATCTCCGCCGCGAGCTCGGGATTCGTATCCGACGCGGAGACCCGCAGCAGCTGCGTGTCGCGAACCGTACTCGATGAGACCTTATCAGCCAATTGATCCGCGGTGTATGGCAGGGACAGCCGTTCGATGACGGGTTCAAGCACTGGTTCCGTCACAACAAGCTGCTGATAGGTTGCCGCCAGGCTTTGTCCGGTACGAATGGCCGTGACGTTGTCTGTGCCTTGCCCTTGCCCTGGCTTGATCAACAGCGTCGCGGTCGCCCGGTAGAGCGGCTGTTGCCGGGAGCTCACCGCGTAAGCCGTCCCAGCAGCCAGCAGCGGCAGCAGCACCAGCAACCACCACCAACGCCGGGCATACATGAAGAGGTGGCGAAGCTCGAGTTCCACCGTCTCCCCTCCCCTCCCCGCCGGCGACATGGCAATGCCCATGCGGGCTGGCGGGATGAGACGTTCTCGATTGGGTCGAAGTCTAGCGTGAGACGCTACTCAGAACCAACGGGTACAGAAGTCATGGCCCGGATGGATGCCGCTCGGTCCCGGTAAACGGCGTCATTGTGGGAACGCCGCCACCAGAGATGCCCTCTCGCTTGAGCACCTTGGCGACCGTCTTGACCAAGATCTTAGCATCCAGCCAGAGCGACCAGTTATCGACGTACCAGACGTCCAGCGCGAACCGCTCTTCCCAGCTCAGCGCGTTGCGGCCATTGACCTGCGCCCAGCCAGTGATGCCCGGTCGGACCTCGTGGCGGCGCGCTTGCTCCGGAGTATAGAGCGGCAAGTATTCCATCAGCAGTGGCCGCGGCCCGACCAGACTCAGATCTCCCCGGAGCACGTTCCACAGCTGCGGCAGCTCGTCGAGACTCAGCTGCCGCAGAAAGGAGCCAAGGCGCGTCAGGCGCTCGCCGTCGGGCAGCGGGCGGCCATCGGGGGAGAACGCCTCGCGCATCGTCCGGAATTTGACCAGCGTGAACGGCGCGCCATGCAACCCAGGGCGAACTTGCCGAAAGAAGACCGGTCGGCCGAGCGTCGTCGCAATCGCGACCGCGATCAGGAGCAGTAGCGGCGAGAGCAGGACGAGCCCCAGCGCGGCGACGACGATATCCAGCGCGCGCTTGACTGCCAGGCTAACCTGCCGTCCCACCTGGCGATCGGCGCTAGTCATCAACACGCCCCACAGTGAACACATCAACGCGCGCCGGCACGCCCTTGGCGACCACACCCGGCGGAATATCCTCGACGACCGCCGCGCCAGCGCCGACCGTTGCCCAATCGCCGATCGCGCGCCCTGGGATGACGCACGCCCCGATCCCGACGAGGGCACCCTCCCCAACACGAACGCCGCCGGCGAGGCGGGCGCCCGGGGCGATGTGCGCGAGATCACCGATGACCCCGTCGTGATCCACGCTACTTCCCGTGTTAATGATCACGTGCCGGCCGATTACCGAGTCTGGCTGCACGATGGCGCCGGCGAACACGATCGTCCCCTCCCCAAGCCGGACGCTCGGTGCGACGACCGCGCTCGGATGGACGAGGGTGACCCAGGTGACGAGCCCTTCGAGCCGGTCAGCCAGCGCTGCCCGCGCCCGGTTATTGCCGATCGCGAGCACCGCCCGCTCGACACCGAGCTCCCGCAGGCGATCGGGCGCAATCGGCCCGGTGACTGGCAGACCGAGCACCGTTGAGCCCCAGCGGCTGGCGTCGTCATCGAGCACGCCCACTGGCTCGAACGTGGCCATCGCTCGCGCCGTCTCGATCACGACCTTGGCGTGACCACCTGCTCCGATGATCCAGAGGCCAGACACTTGCCCAAACCGCCCCTAATTCGATCCGGCCACGCCCGCGGTCGCCGGCTCGTGTGCTCCCACGCTTTCGAATTCGACAATCTGATCCGGCTTTGGCGGAGGCAACCCCTTCTCCTGCAAGAGTCTCACGTATTCCTGGAAGAGCGCTTCCCAGATCGCCTCCTGCCGGAACTCGCGCAGCACCCTCTCACGACCCGCCTGCCCGTGCCGACGACGCAACTCGGGAGCCTTCAGGTAGGCGCGGATGGCAGCGGCAAGTGACTCCGGATCGCGCGGCGGCACCAACGTGCCAGTCACGCCGTCCTGCACCGCGTCCACGCAGCCGGGGATGCGCGTTGCGACGACGGGCACCTCCATCGCCGCCGCTTCTATCGGGGCAGTGGGGAACCCCTCCCTGTATGTAGGCAAGACCAATACGTCCATTGCGGCGTAGAGTTCAACGATATCCTCAATCCATCCAGTCAAGTGGATTCGGGAGTCTCCCAAGATTTCATCACGTTCCTCAGGCTTGATTGGATCCGTGTCGTCAAAGGTCCCAACAATGAGCCAGTGCAGGTTAGAAAACTCTTCGGACAGAGTTCGCTTCGCGGCCAATAGTTCCGTTATGCCCTTGTCCCGGGCAATTCGTCCGACAAAACCGACGACCAAGGCGTCAGGCGGGATTGCGTACCGCTGTCTGACGGCTAGCCGCTCTTTGGCCCCGAATCGTTCTGGGTTGAAGCGTCCTCTTGCATCGATGCCGTTGATCGTGCCACCGAGCGGCACCGCGATCTTCTCCGGCTTGCAAATCCGATCGTTCATCGCAACCTGCCGAACTGAGGGACTGACACAAAGCACTCGATGTGCAAGCCGGCAGGACAGCCGCTCTGTCCAACGCAGTAACTCTCGCTGGTATCCCGTGGCCGTCACATATCGCAAACCGTGCAGGTGGTAAACGCGCACGGGAGTTCGCGTTAGCCAGGCTGCGCACATACTCAATAACCCGCCTTTCGGCGTGTGCCCATGCACTATTGTGGGTCTCAGGCGGCGGAACAACCTCACCATCCGCGCCAGCGCCACGGCATCGCGCAGCGGGCTGATTTCCCGCGCCATCCCGATACCATGCACGTCGACCCCTTCCTGTTCGCCAAAGCGCACAAGCCCAGGTTCCGGTGACGACACTGCCGCTACCTTGAGGCCCCGCTGTGCCATGAATTGAGCCTGGCCGGTTATGAACCGCAGGCTGATTGGAACAGTGGTCACGTGCACCAGCCGTGTCACGAGCTTGGATCACCTCCCTAGCAGCGAAATGCATGCAAACCGACGGGGGCCGGGTCTCTACACCTCAGCAAGGTCGAAAAGTTGGCAACGCGGAACCTAGTAAGCGGGCTCCAAGCATTGGGACAACTCGCACCGCGCGGCTTCCAGCTGCCTCTTTTCTTTCCTAGATCGACACCTCACGGCTCCGAAGAATCTCCGTCAGGACCAGCGGAACCTGTGATACCGGCATGTCAGCTGGCAGTAGCACCATCCAAGTAGGCCGGCCTGACAAGGCGGACTTAACCACCGAGGGCCACGCAGCGAAAGTCGACTCGAAGGGGACAATCCCCGCGCCACACAGCGCCGGAGTTAGCCCAACGCAATGCCGGTCATACTCAGACAAGGTGCTACCAGCAATACGCGAAACTAGCATGTCATCTGGCTGAACAACCTTTGGAGAACAAATCGTGGGATCGCGATCGATCCAAATGCACGCATCAAGCGTCGCACATGTCGCTAGTGACTGGCTGCCCAAAACATCTGACGGTCTAACGCGCACAGATTGCGGATTGTGTCGACGTATCCAGTTAAGGAGGAGCGGCATCCGTCGCAGGATCGGCTTGACTCCGATCGCTAGCTTAGTCAGCAATTCATTGGCTAAGGCTGGTGCCGTGGGCCCCTTACCCTGTGCAAATAGCTCGGGGAACACCTCGCGGTGATAGGCATAGATCACCATGGCCTGCGGAAAACCGTAGCACCGACCGTCTGCTGTCAGAATGACGCGGTCGTCACCGAGGAGGCGCCAATGCTTGTCTCGTACAAGCGAGTTCGTGATCGCCGTCTTGCCGACCCCACCCCAGGAAGGGAAGATCAACGCCCGTCCGTCCAGCTCTACTCCCGCGCAATGCACGAAGCTAGCATTCTCTTGAAGAATCATCAATTGCAATAGCCACATGAACCATTCGACGGGTGCCTGAGGGCTCTGAATTTCGAGAATCCCATCCTCTGAGCGCTCGATCCTCACCCGGTACTCTGTATCGACCGCAGCAGATCCACTAATGAACAGCCCAGGACTGACCTCTCGCATGTTGGTGGTCACGATGCCGGGGCGATGCACCACCCGCAGAAACCGCCGGCGGCCATCACGACTCGGGTGTGCACTCGCTCGCTGACGGGTCTGCGAGATCATGTCGCCAAGGTAGTAATCAAAGTCATGGTGAAACTTCTCATCTCCCTCGATTTCGACTTGGACTAGATTGTGCAAATTCAGCAATTGAGTCGTGGCCATATTCGATGGGTCTCCTCATGCCCTTGTGGCAAGCGTTTGGCGCGGCCAACCGTGCCCCGACGTACTTGCGGCAATTCGAGCTTCCACCTGGCGACGCACGTACCGGTAAAAGCCCAAACGACGTTCCCGCAGCACATCCTCGCGATACTCCGCTGCCTTTGCGAGGTTCCGAGCCGACATTTGCGCCATCCGCTCGGGATTAGTGACAACTTCACGAACCTTCGCTGCCAAGGCAACCGCATTGTTCGGCGGGACTAGGTCCTCGGGCTCAAGCAGTTCAGGGATGCCACCCACGGCCGTGCCAATACACGGCAGGGCACGAGCCATCGCCTCAATCATCGCCCGAGGCAAACCTTCCGTCCGGGATGCCAGCACGAAGAGATTCGCGCGATCGAGCTCTGCCTGGACTGCCTCCCCCGCTGGTAATCGCCCGGTGAAAACCACCCGCTCACTTAGACTCAGTTTCGCGGCCTGCTCCTCCAGCTCCCCCCTATACCGACCGTCGCCGACGACTACGAGTCTGAGATCAAGGCCATCGCGGCAGAGGAGAGCGACGCTTTCCAATAGGACATCCACACCCTTGTAACGTTGCTCAAGCGATCCAACAGTGACGATTCTTATCGGACCTTCAACAAGTCGAGCGCATCGCGCCTCAGATGCAAACGCTGACGCACTTACTCTGACGCTTGAATAATGCGTGGAGTATGCGCCCGGTGCAGGCGGATATCGACGCTGCAGAGCCTCTTCTGTGACATACGCCGCAGCCTCGGCTCTGGCACTAAGCTTGCGCAGCTCCCTCGCAAACAAGTGCCGCATGAGAGGACGCAACGGGTGACGCACGGCGCCTGGAGTAAAGACATCCCACGGGTCCCCAATTACTTCGACAGCGTATGCCTGTCCCCGCCGACGCAACACTTTCGCCAATTCGTACGCGAGCACGGACGGTGCGCGCAGAATGACCGCGTCATGGCTTCCAGCCGCGTTTCGCAGGGTACGCCTAACCTCTCGAATCTGCCTCAAATACTGCGCCGGTCCCACGTAATACGGAACCGGGACAAACGATATTCCGGGTCCGTCAGCACGCAGAGCGCCGGGCGGGATGTCCTGAACGGGACGCGTCCGGGCTACGACACACACGTGGTCAAAGACCTCCAGGTACCGCTGCCAAAACGAGTAATGAAGCGCACCTTTCGTCCACGTTGATCCATCTGGCGCCTGGTCAAATCGAGTTTCACACGTGACCACGACTCTCACTTTCGCGCCCTCCGCCTATCAGCAATAGATTGAGCTGCAAGAGCTTAGATGAGAGGAGAATGACGATGAAGGGGATGGTTCCATTCTTGATCAAGAAAAACACGAGATTGTCGGAATCCATCGCCAAGACATTGAAGCATAAGTTGATCAGCAGCGGGGCCAACAGCAACCGACAGTCTTGAGTGGCCCTCCATGCGTGAATCCAATTCCTCACCCTCGCCACTACAGCTCCAAGCGCGACGAATGCAAATGGCGCAGCCCAAGGTCCGAAGTTGAGCATCGCCTCTCCAGCGAGTCCGTAGATTCGCGTGGCATGCAAGCCCGCTTCATAGGCGCCAGGCCCGAGGATCAAGTCGGTGCCTGCTTTGACCTTCGTAGCCGGGCGATTCGGCCATATCTGCCTCGGGATAACGAGTGCGAGGGCTCCAGCGTAGGTAGTTCCCCGAGAGTATGAATACGAGTATCCAAATCCATTTTCCGGCGACAGGCCATAGAGGACGTAGGCTTGTACGTCGCTTCTTCCCAGATCTCGAAGAATCAGTCCTTCCCACGTGCGCCCAGAATCTTCTGCGAGGCGAGCGCGCTCCTCGGCAACGCTGATCGCATCAATCCCTTCAGTGCCATAGGTCTTGTAGAATCCATAGACATAGAGAAAGACAAGAATGAAACCCAATCCAGCCAAAATGAGCTTCCTTGGGACCGTGCGGATCCAAAGGTGGATGATTCCTACTGCCCAGAAAAGTCCCCAGATGGTGTTGCTGCGACTTCCTCGAAGCCCTCCAAAGAGCAGTTTCAGCACAAGGAATGCTGCCAGCGCTCCAAAGATCACCCCCCATTGGCGCCATGTGACACGTTCGCGAGACAGGACTGCAAAGGCGAGGAACGCGAGAATGGGGAAGGACTCCGAAAGGGTGAATAGCCAGCCCATTCCCTCGAAATGTCCGGCTCTGGACTCAAATGCGGTGATGTAGCCAGTAATCCCACCAAACCTAAGATATACAAGTATTTGAAGTGCTGCTGTCAGGACTAGACTAGCACCGATCAATCGGCCAAATAGCAATGGCTTGAGTCGCCAGGCACTACGAGATTTCTGATTGGCGAATCGGCGCTGAAACACCGAGCGAGAGCCGAAGTAGACAAGAATCCCGGCAAGATTGATCACGGCCATTCGACCGAGCCATGGCCGCCAATCTGGTGGAGGCACCACGTATAGCATCCAGGAGTCCCACTTCACATGAAGGAGTGGTGCCAAGAAGAAGAAGTGAAACCCGAGAAGCCCGATGATGCCAATGGGATCAAATGTATCGATCTGACCGCGAAGCCATCGTACCAGATCCGTGCCAATGAGCACCCCGCTGGCGAACACCGGCACGATGAACCAGTGATGAACCTGATCAGTCGCAATGATGAATCCCACAAGTATGATGCTACAGACGTAGAACGAAATGAGGACATTGGTGCCTCCACTTCTCTCGACGGTCCGAGATATGGGAGACAAGGTATGGGGACTGAACTTGGCTTCAGCAATCTGCATCATGGTCGGACAATGTCCTGGATCAAGTGCCGGCACCTGCCAATTGACTGATTAGGGTCGCGATTTGGCCGATGTGGCCAAAACCTGCTCATAGCTTGTGGTACTCACTTGGTCGGAATTCTACGGGTGTTGGCGTCTTCGTCAGGAGACCAAAATAGACAACGAACGCCTTTAGCGCCACTTGAAATCCCATGCCTACGCAGGTTGCCCACGCAGCTCCAATGAGTCCATGATGTGGAACTAAGACACCACAAGCTATACCCACCACCACGAATACGGCGATACTAATCCTGAACTGATCGAGGAATCTATGTGCCGCAAAGATGCTACTGTCGAGGAACCAACCAGCGCACGCTAACGTTGCCGCGATCATCAACCAAAGGAGCACGTCATCAAATCGGGCATACTCCGGACCGTACAGGATCCTTAGAATCCACGAGCCGAATATCGCGCTCACGAAGCAACCGATGAAACCGATTACTGCCGCGACTCCGAGGAGCATGGAAACCAGCCTTTGAAATGAGCCTATGTCACCAGACGCATGATACCTGGAGAGACGAGGGAGCGCGGACTGGGCCAGTGCACTGGCTATGAGGTTCGCGGCAAGTACGACGTAAGCTAAGGCTGCAAAGATCCCGAGCTCATGCTCGCCGAGAAAACGCTCGACTGTGTAGCGAGGAACATTGGCGTTGATTGAATTAAGAGAAGCAGCAAGGCCGAGAGGGAGCGCCAATCGCAACAATCTTCGCATTGCCGGAGGTGAATGGTGTATCGCATAACCGTCGTTGCTCGGACGCCCTACGATTGACAATGGTGACCAGGTCTCAATCTTCTCTCTCTTGAGGAGAACAAGACCGGTTGGAATACTATAGCCAATGAGCACCACCAGCGAGGCAGCAGCATATCCTGCTGATCCCCAAACTACGCTCTTCGTTGCGAATAAAGCTACTGCCATTGCCAGCAAAGACAAGACTCCATTGGCCATCAATGCTCTCGCCACGAGATCCATACGCTCATGGTGTTGGAACAGTCCGTTGAATATGTCACCAATTGCGTCAAAGCCCTTTGCGACAGCAACTATGCAGATGACCAACGTTGTCTCCCTGGGAAAGTTTGCAGTTGCAGCTATGGCGAAAGTGACGAATAGGGCGAGGCTTGTGGTAATGAGTCGCAACGCCAACAGGTCGCCAAATCGATGCTCCTCGCGCGCATCGGATGCTTGGATTGTCCTCAGCGACAAATTGCCAAGCAGGAATATCGGAGCCGTAATTGCAAGCGCGAGTGCAAACTTTCCAACCAACTCTGGGCGCCCGAGCCTGGCCAGGATAGCCAAGCTCGCCCATTGGCTGGCTGCGTAAACCACATTTCCGACGAAGGTCCAGGAGAAGTTTCGTCTGAGCGAAAGTCCAGGGTAGTTGTGCGCTGCCCGACCTGCCCCCCTTTTCCTGATTTCAGATTGCGGCGCAGCCACCCGGGCTTGATCTGACATTACTGCAATTCCACGACTTGACGCGTGATTCTAGTGGAGCCACGCGATACGCTCCGGAGCGCGTCCCGTACATCGATGATGAACCGCGCACCGCACGCGTTCGTCTCACAGTCCGGAGTTGCCAGCCTCACCGTTGTCAGAGCCTCAGAGCTCATCGTCTCGCCACCAAGCTTGAGTCACGGCACATTCGGATCGCATTGTCAGCTCAACGCCTTCTGCTGGGCGTCAGCTGGACTTTCAGGTGGAATCAATGTGTTCACCATTGGTCTACTCCCAGAACCTGAATTCGCGATTGTCATGGACTAACGGAAACCTCAGACATTCTGTGGGTCTCGTCTTGACTTGTGGGGTCAAATGCGACGACGACCGCCTTGAACTTTCCGTTCGAACCGCGCGGAATCGTATCAAGATACCTGAAGCTCACCTTGACAGGTACCTGGAGTCTTCTGGCGATTTCCGAACGAACCTTCTCTTCAATCGAATCTCGATCAACTGGCGCTTTCTCATCTAGAACCATGTTGCAAACGAACGACTCGTAGTCTGTCTGAACAATTTGAGACTCCTTCACCCCCGAAAGATCTTTCATAGCATGGTAGGAGAGGAGGGCAATACGACGACCGTCTCTGGTCCGGATCAAATCTTCAGAGCGTCCTTGGATCTTGCCTATTGTGGGCCAACGCAAGCCGCAGGAGCAATCAGGATCGTATCCCGTGGACTCGGCTATGTCGCCTATCTCGTATCGCACAAGTGGCATGCTCCATCGGCGAAGGCTTGTAATCAGCACACGACCACACGCTCCTGCCGGTGCTGGCTTGTTCTCTTCGTCAACGATCTCAACAATTCCGACTAGTGGCGAAATGTGCATCTGGCCGTGATCACACTGCATCACCCAATGGCTAGCCTCTTGCGAGCCATAGAAGTCGTACACTCGGCGGCACAGCAGCGCCTCGATATCGTGACGCCAATGAGTCTCTAGCACTTCTGACGTCACAATGGCCACTCGGCGATCTCTTGCAGCACCCGTTCCCTCTGGAAACAACATTGCAAGCTGGTGGACTGCGGAGGCATATCCGTAGATCAGTTGTGGATCTAGACTCTGGAGGAGTTCTCTAATCTGCTCCCGGTGCTCCGATTTCAGGGCGTAAATTGAGAGGTAGACATCTCCGGTAAGTCGGTCAACCCAATACAGATCCTTGTCTGACGGAGTCGGAGTCAGAAATCCGGTCAAATTCAACACGCGAGGTCGCTTCCGACCAGTTAGGCGTTGCCAGTAGTCTTCACGAATGGCCTGTTGAAACGCTCGCTCCCAGATCGTGCCAGGAATTCGGAGCGGAGTACCGCTTGTCCCGCTAGTGGTGTGAAAGCTTGTTATCGGAAGAGGTGGCAACCACCAAAAATCCTCATTGTGTTCCCTAACCGTTTGCTTCTTCAGAACAGGCAGCGCTGCTAGAAGCTCCAAGACATGGTAATCGCCCACCGGCAAGTCGGGGTACTCATGACTTCGGTCTCGATAAAATTTGACCCTTCGTCGAGCATGACTATAGATCCTGCGAAATTGCTCGCCTTGGTATTTCCAGAACTCATCGGTGCTGAGATTCCAGGATCTTGCGATTTGGTACCTCATCGGTTTCCCAACAAGGCTCTTAATCATTGTGCGAATACCTGTAGCGGTTGCATGAGATAGTGGGACAATACTCATGAGTTCCTCCTCTGGCTGCAATCTGTTGGATTCACACCAGGTAGCGAGATTTCCCGAGTGTTGTCACTTGCCAAGCGTGTCACCGTATTCAAAGAGGCATGATCGTCCTGCTCCTACCAGCATGCTCCGTTACCGCTAATCCTTAATCCTTCGGGATTCCACAACTTCCGACCCTTGATACCTAGCCGAAGTACGCTGAACCCACCACTGTCGCACTTCGACAGGCCCACCAATTTGAACCTACCACGGGGCTGATACTCGGGGAGTCCAACTGGCCACAGCCATCTAAAGGCGGATCACTTTAGCGGAGCCATTCGTCCGGTCGCGGAGCGCGTTCCGCGTATCGATGATCAGCCGCGAATGGCGTGCAATCATCTCATAGTCGAACGCTCGATGGTTCGTGGCTATCACCACACAGTCGGCGGCCGATAACCGACTGGGCGTTAGCGCCTCGGATCTCATCGTCTCGCCACCGAGTTCGATCCGCGGCACATGCGGGTCGCTGTAGGCCACCGTTGCCCCACGCTGCTTCAGCAAGCCCATGATGTCGAGGGCGGGCGACTCGCGGCAGTCGTCGATGTCTGCCTTGTAGGCGACACCGAGCACCAGGATGTTCGCGCCTTTCACGCTCCGCTCGAACTCGTTCAACCCGTCGATCACTTTACTGACGACGTAGTGCGGCATTTCGGCGTTGATTTCCCCGGCGAGCTCGATGAAGCGCGCCCGGTAATTCAACGTCCGCATTTTCCAGGAAAGGTAATATGGGTCGAGCGGAATGCAGTGGCCGCCGATACCCGGTCCGGGGTAGAACGGCATGAAGCCAAAAGGCTTGGTAGCCGCCGCCTCGATTACCTCCCAGACGTTCAGCCCAAGCCGGTCGCACATCAGCGCCGTCTCGTTCGCCAGAGCGATGTTCACCGACCGGAACGTATTCTCCAGCAGCTTTACCATCTCGGCCGCTTCCGGAGAGGACACGGGCACTACGGTCTCGATCGCCTGGCCGTAGAGCAGCGCGGCGAGCTCGGTCGAACGCTCGTCGAGGCCGCCCACTACCTTCGGCGTGTTGCGGATGCCGTACCGAGTGTTGCCCGGGTCCACACGCTCCGGAGAGAACGCCAGGAAGAAGTCCTCTCCCGGGCGGAGCCCCGTCGCCTCCAGAATCGGCAAGATGACCTCTCGCGTCGTCCCAGGATAGGTGGTGCTTTCCAGCACAATCAACTGACCCGGACGGAGCGAGCGCGCTACCTGCTCTGCCGCAGCGACGACGTACGAGATATCTGGATCGCGCGTCTTGCTGAGCGGCGTCGGCACGCAGATGCTTATGGCGTCGACCTCCGCGAGCTGCGCCATATCATCCGCCGCGCGAAAACGCCGTTCCCGCACGAGCTGACCTACGCGCTCGGCCGGGATATCCGGGATGTGAGACAGTCCCTCGTTGAGTGCTCGCACCCGCTCCCGGTTGACATCGAGCCCGACCACTCGAAAGCCAGCCTCGGCGAATGCCACGCTGAGTGGCAATCCGACATACCCGAGACCAACAACGCCAACCCGCGCCCGACGAGTCTCGATGTCCTCACGGAGTTTCTTCGCGAGATCGGGCCACGTTCCGACGCCGGCAAGAACCGGCAAGGTCTCCGCTCCGCCAATCGCGGCACCGTTGGTCACCATCGCCATACTCGTTCGTCCCTCACGTAGAATGCCGTGTGCCCACGGCCGAAGGTGGGGTTCGCCTCAAACTCACGCGGGCGCGGGCTCCGCGGCTGCCGCGACCGTCTGGGCAATCCCGTCTTCGAACGGCACGGAGACTTGGTACCCCAGACACTCACGCGCGGCAGCGATATCCGCGAGCGAATCACGAACGTCGCCCGGACGCGGTGGGCAATAGCGCGGCCGCGCCTCGACGCCCATTCGCTCGGCGATCGTCGCTAATAACGTGTTGATCGAGACGGCACGACCCGATGCAACATTGAAGACGCGGCCCGCAACTCCGTCCGCCGTCGCCGCGCGAAGATTTGCATCGACGACGTTCGCGACATAGGTAAAGTCGCGTGATTGCTCTCCATCACCAAAGATTGTTGGCTCATCTCCTGTTTTCAACGCCTGGACGAATTTCGGAATCACCGCCGCGTACTGAGAATGAGGATCTTGGCGCGGTCCAAAGACATTGAAATAGCGGAGCGAGACCGTCTCTAGCCCAAAGACGTGCGTGAAGACAGAGCAAAGGTGCTCTCCGGTCAGCTTGGACACCGCGTACGGCGAGAGCGGCGACGGAGTCATCGTCTCGGTCTTGGGCAGAACAGGCGTGTTGCCATACACGGACGACGAGGAGGCGAAGACGATGCGCTTGCACCCAGCATCACGCGCGGCCTGGAGGAGGTTGAGCGTGCCCATGACGTTGACATCCATCGTCGTCTCTGGATCAGCGATCGACCGCGGCACGGAGGGCACCGCTGCCTGGTGGAACACGGTCCGTACTCCAGTCACCGCGCGACGCACGGCCTCTGGATCGCGGAGATCGCCCTCCACGATCTCGATTCGGTCCAGCACATCTGCCAGGTTTTCGCGCTTACCGGTGGAGAAGTTATCGAGGATGCGAACCGGTTCGCCCATTTCGACGAGGCGCTCAACGATGTGCGACCCAATAAAGCCTGCTCCACCAGTTACCAACAGCATGTACTGCTTTCCCCTTCGATCGTTGCGAGATCAGAAAGTCATCGTTTTCGTTGGATGAGCGGTGCGAGGCGGGTCACGTGTCCCTCTTGGGCCTAGGCCGATAGCCTCGCGGCCGGACAGAGGCCATAGATTACGCCGATAACGCGCTCAATGTCAGCAGGAGCGAGGTCCGAGCCGGACGGCAGGCAGAGACCACGCGCGAACAGGTCCTCCGCCACCGCGCCACCAACCACCTCGCACCCAGCGAAAACCGGCTGCTGATGCAACGGTTTCCAGAGCGGGCGCGACTCGATGTTCGCCGCCTCCAGCGCCAGGCGCACCGCCTCCCGATCAGCCCCAAACTCATCGGGATCGATGGTAATGCACGTCAGCCACCGGGTATGCCGGCCCCATGGTGCCTCTGGCTGGAAGCCGATTCCCGGCAGGTCGCCCAGCGCCACCTGGTAGCGCGCGAAGTTCGCCCGGCGCGCCGCGACCCGCTTCTCCAGCGCCGCCAATTGCGCTCGCCCGATCCCCGCCAGCACGTTGCTCAGCCGGTAGTTGTACCCAATCTCCGTGTGCTCGTAATGGGCGACCGGCTCCCGCGCTTGCGTCGCCAGCTTGCGCGCTCGCGCCGCCAGCGTCGCGTCATTCGTCACCAGCATCCCACCGCCGGACGTGGTGATGATCTTGTTACCGTTGAAGGAGTAGCAGCCGATCAGCCCCACCGTCCCCGGCGAGCGGCCCTTGTAGGTCGCGCCGAGCGCCTCCGCCGCATCCTCGATCAACGGCACACTATACCGGGCGCACGCCGCCACGATCGGGTCGAGATCGGCGCTCTGCCCGTAGATGTGCGCGACCACCACCGCTTTCGGCAGCCGACCGATTCGTGCCCGCGCTGCCAGGGTGTCTTCCAGCAACCCCGGGTCCATGTTCCACGAGGTCCGCTCGCTGTCAATGAACACCGGCCGAGCGCCGAGATACGTGATCGGGTTGGCACTGGCCGCGAAGGTGAACGTCGAGACTAGCACCTCGTCCCCATGACCAACGCCGGCCAGGATCAGGGCCAAGTGGAGCGCTGCCGTGCCGGAGCTGACCGCGATGGCATGCTCGGCGCCGACCATCGCGCGGAACTCCTGCTCGAAGGCGTCCACGTGCGGGCCCAGGGGCGCCACCCAGTTCGTAGCGAACGCTTCGCGCACGTAGCGCAACTCCTCGCCGGTCAGGTGCGGCGGCGAGAGGAGAATGCGCGCTCCCCGCTCGCGCTGCTCTGCCGGCGGCGCCAGCGGCGCACTGATGACTTCGGCAGGTGGCGCCTCGCTACCCCACATAGCGAACCTCCTCGAACGAGGTGGGCGGGGGCGGAGGAGGCTCCATCTCGTAGATGGCGCCGTCAATCGCCGCCACCTCGCGCATGACCGCACGACGGACGTCGCGGGCATCGCCTTCGGCAATCGCTTCAGCCAATCGCGCGATCACCGGCCCAAAGGATGGGCAGCGTCCCCGCGCCTGCGGCGTCTCGGCCAAGATGCGGATCTTCGGGTGTGGCGTCGGGTGGGCCTGCTCGAAATCGAGTGCTAGATCCTCGCGCAGCTTTTCACCCGGACGCAGGCCCGTGTAGACGATCTGAATGTCCTCCCCAACCCGCAAGCCACGCAGGCGAATCAGCCGCTCGGCCAGCTCGCGGATCAGGACCTCCTCGCCCATCTCCAGCATGTAGATCACGTCCCGATCCCCGAACGCTCCGGCTTGGATGATCAATCCGGCCGCTTCGGGAATCGTCATGAAATAGCGACGGACTTCCGGATGGGTCACCGTCACGGGGCCGCCCGCGGCGATCTGCTGCTCGAAGAGCGGGATGACGCTGCCGCGGCTGCCGAGCACGTTGCCGAACCGCACCGCGCAGGCGCTAAGGCCGGTCTCCGCCGCCACCGCGCGCACCGCGAGTTCGGCCAACCGCTTCGTCGCCCCCATGACGCTGCTCGGCCGCACCGCTTTGTCGGTCGAGACGAGGACGAAGCGCTCCACACCGTTAGCCGCCGCAATCCGCGCCGTTTCGTAGGTCCCGATGACGTTGACGCTGACCGCTTCTTGCGGATACGCCTCCATCATCGGGACATGCTTGTACGCCGCGGCGTGGAAGACGATCTCCGGCCGTTCCTTCGCGAAGACGGCCTCGAGGCGCTGCCGGTTGGTCACCGAGGCGACGACTGGCCGGAAATCCACCGGAGACGGCATCCGGCCGAGCTCCTGCTGCAAGTCGAACAGGTCGCTCTCGTTGATGTCAAGTCCGAGGAGCACCGCCGGTCCGAGCTGCGCGACCTGGCGCGCAACCTCCCGGCCAATCGAGCCCGCCGCGCCGGTCACGAGCACGCGCCGGCCAGCGATGAATGCGCGGCAGCGATCGACGTCCGGCTCGACGATCGGGCGGCCGAGGACGTCGGTCACTTCGACGCTGCGCAAGGTGGACGGCCTCGCCTCGCCGCGCAGCAATGCGCCGAGGTGCGGCATTGCCAGCACGCGCGCCGACGTCTGTCGCGCCAGATTGGCGATCCGCTGGATCGTGACTTCCGGCGCCGATGGGATGGCGATCACGACGGCATCGATGTGCTCGCGCCGGACGATCGCCGGCAAGTCGGCGGTAGTTCCAAGGACGGGCAGTCCGTGAACACGGGTGCCGAGCTTGTCGAGATCATCGTCCACGAAGGCGACCGGCCAGTAGCCCCAGACAAGGTTGCGGCGCAGCTCGTTCACCAAGAGGCGACCGCCCTCCCCGGCGCCGACGACGAGTGTCGCCTGGAGTTGAGCGGCTTGCGCGGCGTCGACGTCCCGGGGCAACGCCAGACTCGCCCCGTTGAGTGCGCGGCGCGGGACGATACCCGACACCCGGCGCACCCCTTCCCGCATCGCGATGCGGGCGGCGACAAAAAGGACGGAAACGACGTCGCTCGCCAGGAGCCAGCTTGCGCGCCAGAGGATCTTGCTGTCGAGCGTGAGCGACGCGTGTTTGGCGTAGTAGAGGTCGTACTCGAGCGCCAGGCGCGTATCCCGCGGCGTGTCAGCGTAGCGGAACCGCACCTGCGCCCAGCTTGCCAACCCCGGCTTGACGAGGTGCCGTTTCCCGTAGAGCGGCACGTCGCGCTCCCGGGCGGCCACATCCGCCGGACGCTCCGGCCGCGGCCCGATCATCGAGAGGTCGCCCCGCACCACGTTCCACAGCGCGGGCAGCAGGTCGAGGTGCAACCGGTGGGCAGCGCGTCCGATTCGCGTCAGCGCGCGAGCGGCCTGCCCCTGGGTCTCCGGTGTGGTTCTCCATTGGGGCTGGCGCTCAATACGGAAGAGCAACATCTCGAACGGCCGGCCGCCGAGTCCGACCCGCGCCTCGCGGACCAGGATCGGTCCCCGGTCCTCGAGCCAAATCGCGAGCGCCACCAATGCGGCCACTGGGGCCAGGACCAGGCCCAATGCCGTAGCGAGGACAACGTCAACGAGGCGCTTCGTCGCCGCATACCCACGGCTCAACCGCCGCTCTGGCCCCACGGTGGCCAGCCAAGTGTCCGTCGCCGCCACGTCGACGGGGAGGCGCCCGAGGAGTCGGCTCGCAAGTTCTGCGCCCGTCACGACCGGAACCCGTCGCCCGCGCTCATCGCGGACCGACGTCGCGTCAATCGCGCGATCGCCTGTCACGACGATTTCACGGCATTCGCTTTCTCGGCACCGCGCGACAGCGTCGGCAAAGGTCGGCTCACGTAGTACGCGCGTACGCCCGTGACCCGAGGCGGGGCCCGCGGCGTGGAGGATGCCAGCGAAAATGGCCGCCTCGGTGCCATCCCCAACCAGAATGACCGTGCCGGGCTGAGAGCGCGCCCCCCGCGCGACGCGGACAACGGCCATCCCGAGCAGCGCCAGCACCATGCCGGCGAGCATCGCCACCAGCCACGCCCATCTAGGCGATGGCCGGAGCACCGCTCCCGTCACGAGTCCGCAGACAATGCCGACGGCAGCGATGGCAGCAAGCCGAACCAGGATGGGACGAAGTCGATCGCTGGCCGCCGAGTCTCCAACGGGGAACTCAACGCGCCCTGATACCGCCACCCTTCCCTCCGTGTCTGCCGTTATGCAGGGGTGAGGCTCGCTGGCCGACGGCACGGCAGCAACGAGCCGACAAGGGTCAAACGCACAGCAGTCCGGAATCCGGACAGCCTCCGTTTCGGGATCGCGTGCGTGGACCCAAAATGCCCTCGCCTGCTCGGCGGAGCACTATTCGCGGCACGATTGTAGAGGTCCACTTGGTGCCGGTCAATCGGACAGAGTTCTTTTGCATAGTCAGCATTTCCTATCGAGCTAGGGGGCAGGTTTGGTGAGTTACTGGATAAGGACCTGCCTATACTTCATCCGCAGCCTATCGCGAATGCCGACTCCCGGCGCGTTCGTCGCCGGACCTGAATCCGACGAGACGCCAGTTCCGTTACGCACGAGGAGTACCAATGAGCACCGATCGTCCACTCCTAGTCTGCCTGTTGCCGGCGCGGAACGCGGCGGCGGATCTGCCGGGCTGGTTCGCCTCGGTGGAACGCTTTGCCGATGCCGTCATCGCCCTCGACGACGGCAGCAC
>NICF_comb_assmDRAFT_10000692_pt1 | contig 28499 bp, 26 predicted proteins | sample NewIslPassag4_SG_FD_11279 | JGI IMG/M metagenome (IMG submission 11279) | reverse complement strand
AGAGCTACGTAGGCGACCGCGACTGACCGGCGCGACCAGCGCCCGGCCGCGCACAGCCCGCTGCTTGCGCGGCACAGCTCGAGCGGCAGCCGTTGAAGGGCACAGCGCCTCCGGCCGCGTGCGCTGCTGTCAGAGCCGCAGCGCCGCAGCAGCGGTCGCGATCGCCGCGGCGCTTCAGGCGGCGAGACCGGCGAGATCGGCAACGCGGTCGCGTAGCTCGCGCCCGCGCGCCCACAGGTGGGCGTCGGTGCGAGCGCGTTTGAGGAAGAAGTGGAGATCGTGCTCCCACGTGAAGCCGATGCCGCCGAACACCTGTAACGCCTGGGCGGTCGTCCGCCACCCGGCGTCGCTCGCGTAAGCCTTGGCCATCGCTGCCGCCAGCTCGAGCGACTCCGGTTCGGCGTCGGCCGCCCACGCGGCGTAGTAGGTCAGCGAGCGCGCGCTCTCGGTTTCGAGCAGCATCTGGGCCAAGCGGTGCGACACCGCTTGGTAGGCGCCGATCGGGCGGCCGAACTGTTTGCGCTCGCGCGCGTAGGCGACCGCCATCTCGAGCGCGCGCTGGGCGACGCCGACGAGCTCGGCAGCGAGCACCACCAGCGCGCGATCGACACCCGGCCGCGGGTCGCCCGGCAGCTCGCTGCCCTCACCGGTGAAACGAACACGCCCGTAGCGACGCGTTAGATCGATCGTTTCGACCTCCTCGGCCGTGAACGACCCTTGCTCGTAGACGCGTGCCCGGCCGTCCTCGACGGCGACGACCAGCTCGGCGAGGATCGCATCGGGCACGAGCCGCGCCTCGCCGTCGCGGGCGAGCGCCAGCGTCGCCGCGAGCTCGCCGCGCGCGATCGGTGCGAGCCAGCGCTGCCGCTGCTCGGGGCTGCCCGCCGCAGCGATGACGAGCCCTGCGGCCGCCCGAGCCAGGAAGGGCACCGGAGCGAGCGCGTAGCCGAGCTCCTCGGCGAGGATCACAAGCTCGACCGTGCCGAGCCCCTGGCCGCCGTCCTCTTCGGCGACGAAGATCCCCGGCCAGCCGAGCTGACACAGCTCGGCCCACGCTTCTTCGTCGTAGCGCCGGCCTTCGGCCAGCTCGCGCACGCGCTCGGCGCTGAAGCGCGCGGCGAGCAGCTCGCGCGCCGTGCGCTTGATCGCTTGCTGGTCGTCGTTGAAGTCGAAGTTCATCTCCTCACCTCAGCTTCGGCAGCCCGAGCACGCGCTCGGCCACGATGTTCTTGAGGATCTCGGTCGTACCGCCCTCGATCGAGTTCGCCCGCGCGCGCAGGAAGCGGTAGACCCACGGCGAGTCCCACACGGGTCCGTCTTCGCCCCGCAGCTCGATAGCGAGCTCGGTCAGCCGCTGGCTGATCTCCGACCACTGCCATTTCGGCAGCGACCCCTCGGGGCCGGGCACGCCGTGCCGCTGGATCCGCGAAAGTCCCCGCCAGCTCGTCAGGCGGAGCGCCTCGACCTCGATCTTGAGCTGGGCGATGCGGTCGCGCACCAGCGGGTCGTCGGCGACCCCGCGTTCGCGTGCGAGCGCGACGAGGTCGTCGAGCATTAGGCGCACGCCGGCGGCGGCAGCTGCGCCGAGTCCCGAGCGCTCGTGCATCAGCGTCGTGATCGCCACCGCCCAGCCGTTGCCCACGCCGCCGACGACGTTCTCGTCGGGCACGCGTGCTCCCTCTATGAAGAGCTCGTTGAACTCGGCTTCGCCGGTGATCTGGCGGAGCGGGCGCACCTGCACGGCGTCCTGCTCCATGTCCATGATGAAGTAGGTGAGCCCCTGGTGCTTAGGCGCGTCGGGGTCGGTGCGCGCCAGCAGCATGCACCACTTCGCCTTGTGGGCGTAGGTGGTCCAGACCTTCTGACCGGTGATCACCCACTCGTCGCCGTCGCGCACGGCGCGCGTCTTGAGCGAGGCGAGATCGGAGCCCGCTTCCGGCTCCGAGAAGCCCTGGCACCAGATCTCTTCGCCCGACAGGATCGGTTCGAGAAAGCGGCGCTTCTGCTCCTCGGTGCCGTGGTGGATGACCACCGGCCCGCCCATCAGCAAGCCGAGGATGTTGGCGGGCTGGGGTGCCTTCGCCCGCACCATCTCTTCGGAGTAGATCGCTTGCTCGATGACCGTCGCGCCGCGCCCGCCGTACTCGCGCGGCCAAGACACGCCTGCCCAGCCGCCTTCGTGCAGCTTGCGCTGCCAGCGACGGCGGTACTCGAACGCCTCGTCCGGATCTTCGGGTTCCGGGCCGGGATGGTTGGCCTCGAGCCACGCACGCAGCTCGTCGCGGAACTTCTGCTCGGACGGTGACAGCGTTAGGTCCATGGCGACTCCGAACTTAACGTTTCCTCGTGGTGTAAACCAGGGGTGCAGTCCTTAGACGTGGCAAGCGCTAGGGTGGTCGTGTGAGCGCGCTCCGCTCGATGGCGTCGCTGGGCTGGCGCCTGCGATCGCGCTGGGAGATCGGCGGTGCGGTGGCGGTGGCCGAAGCAGCTGCCGCGCGGTTGGGAATGACCTCGATCGTGCTCTTCGACAGACCGCTGGCGAGGGACGATCGCCGCCGCGGTCCGGCGACCAGCGAGGTCGGGAGCGAGCACACCTTGCGCGACGGCGATGTCGTGTTCGCACCGCTCGGCAGCGACGACGCCGCCTCCTACGCCGAGCTGCGACCGTTCCAAGGCGCGAACGAGCTCGCCCGACGGCTCGCGGCGGGCTCGATCGGGATCGGCGCTTGGCGCGGCGGCGAGCTCGTTGGCGCCGCGTGGTGGCATCCCGGAGAGGCGTGGATTCCCGAGCTCGGGATCCGGATCCCGCTGCCGCCGGGGTGGGTTTACGCCTACGACGCCTACACCCGCCGCGACCAGCGCGGGCGCGGCATCGCCCGCGGCCGCGCCCTGGCTTCTTTCGCGCTCCTCGCCCGCGCCGGCTACCGCCACGGACTCTGTTACGTGCTGGCCCACAACCGTTCCAGCTTGCGCGTGGTCACCAGCGTCGGTTGGCGTGTCCTCGCACGCGCCCGTGCTGCGATCCTGGGCGAGCGCACGGTCGTGCTCTGGACAGCGCCCAAGCAGCCGCCGCGGCTAGAGCGGTATCGCCGCGTCGGTGGCCGCTGGCCGCGGCCGCGATCCGAAGATTGCGACCGCGGCAGTGGCAGCGAAGTGCTGGCATGGCTCGCTGGCGTGCGCAGCGCCGCTCGCGCCTAGACGCGCTGGATCAGCGTTGCGGTGCCGAGCCCGCCACCGCAACACATGGTCACGAAACCGATCTCTGCGTCGCGGCGCTCGAGCTCGTGGAGGAGCGTGGTGATGAGCCGCGCACCGGTCGAGCCGAGCGGATGGCCGAGCGCGATCGCACCGCCGTTCACGTTGACGCGGTCCATGTCCGGCTCGAGCTCGCGGCGCCAGGCGGCTACAACCGACGCGAACGCCTCGTTGATCTCGATCAGGTCGATGTCGTCGATCGTCATCCCGTTGCGCTCGAGGATCCGCTTGGTCGCCGGGATTGGGCCGGTCAGCATGATCACGGGGTCGACGCCGACCGTCGTCTGGTCGACGATCCGCGCCCGCGGCTTGAGCCCGAGCTCGTCGGCCTTCTCGCGACTCATCAGCAACACCGCCGCGGCACCGTCGGAGATCTGCGACGAGTTGCCGGCGGTCACCTTGAGGTTCTCTTCGCCGCCCACGTACGGCGCCGCCTGCGGGAAAGCGGGCTTCAGCTCGGCGAGCTTCTCGAGGCTGGTGTCGGGACGGATCCCCTGGTCGGTTACGTAGGTCGTGCCGTTGACCTGGAAGGGCACGATCTCGCGCTCGAAGCGACCCTCTTCGGTCGCCTGGTGGGCGAGCATGTGGGAGCGCAGACCGATCTCGTCGAGCTCGGAACGCGGGATCTCCCACTTCGCGGCGATCATCTCGGCGGAGATCCCCTGGGGCACGAGCGCGTAGCGTTCGAGCAGCTCCTGCGGCCACGGGGTACCGACGTCGTCGGCCCACTTGAAGCCGATGCCCATCGGGATGTGGCCCATGTGCTCGACGCCGGCACCGATGACCACGTCGTGCACGCCGGCGGCGATCTGGGCCGCCGCGAAGTTCACCGCCTGCTGCGCCGACCCGCACTGTCGGTCGACGGTGGTGGCCGGCGTTTCGATCGGCAGCCCCGCCTGCAGCCAGGCGTTGCGGCCGATGTTGAAGGACTGCTCGCCGTACTGCTGGACGCAGCCGCAGATCACGTCTTCGACGAGCGAGGGCTCGATCCCAGCGCGTTCGATCACGGCCTTGTAACAGGCGCCGAGCAGCGCGTTCGGGTGCACGTCCTTGTAGTAGCCCTTTTCGGGGTGGCCGCGCCCGATCGGTGTGCGCGCGGCCTCGACGATCACGACCTCGCGTCCGGGACCGTTCCTCATCTCGCTCGTGCCTCCTCCCGACTGTCAGCCGTCGCTCGGCTTTTGGAACCTCCGCCCCGAGCACCGCCGCACGCGCGTCGGCGCTAGGGTACGGTCCTCCTGACCGGCAGGTCAGCCACCTTGGCTGGCCAGCCAAACATCTGCCGTGAGTTTACGGGATTCGTACGGCGCGAACGCCGGCCGCACCGCCCGGCACGCGTCGCCGCGCCGGTTGGCGCCCGAGCGGTGGCCGGCTTTCGGCGCGAACAGTCCAGCACAGCGAAGCGAGCGAGAAACCAGGAGGAAACTTGGCCGCGCAACAGGTGCAAAAGCTCGGCATCGTCGGGAGCGGAACGATCGGAGCCGGATTGGCACGAGCGGCAGCGGACGCCGGCATCGAGGTGCTGGTGTGGGCGCGCTCGCCCGAGCGGGCGCGCAAGCGACTCAAGCGCGACCTGCCGGTGACGAGCGAGCTCGCCGACCTCGCTGGCTGCGACTTGGTCGTGGAATCGGTAGCCGAGGAACTGGGCGTAAAAAGGGAGCTGCTCGGGCGCCTCGACGCGACGCTGCCCGGGGACACCCCCATCGCCAGTACGACCTCTTCGCTGTCGGTGGCCGAGCTCGCCACCGCCAGCGGCCGGCCGGAACGGTTCGGCGCCCTCCACGTCTTCAACCCGGTAGAGAAGATGAAGCTTGTCGAGCTCGCGTTTCCTGCCGAGGCGAGCGACGAGACGCGGGCGCTGCTCAAGGGCGTGTGCGAGCAGCTCGGGAAGGTCGCGGTTGAGGTGCCCGACGTGCCCGGGTTCGTCGTCAACCGCCTGCTCTTCCCGTACCTCTTCGACGCCGTCCGCCTGCTCGAAGAGACCGGCCTCGACCCGAAGGCGATCGACACCTGCATGAAGCTCGGCGCCGGTCACCCGATGGGGCCGCTGGCGCTCCTCGACTTCGTCGGCCTCGATGTGTCGGCTGCGATCGGCGAGTCGATCGGCGTCGAGATTCCGCAGCGGGTGCGCGACCTGATCGCCCAGGGCCGACTGGGACGCAAAACCAAGGCCGGTTTCTACGAGTACGAGTGAGCGGCCATGCGCACGGCGTGGACGGCTCCTACTACCGACTAATTAGATAGATAGAGCGCTGGGGGCCGGCGGAGCCGGCCCCCAGCTTGGTTCGGGGTGGATCGGAGGTCGACCGGGGCGCTAGCGCACCACTTCGATCGTCGTCCTCTGTCCGGCCAGATAGTGGCCGGGGACGAGACACCAGAGCACGTAGCGACCCGGCCGCAGGGTCACCGTCACCCGCTCCGTGGCGCCGGACCCCAGCATCCTGCCGCGCGCCAGGGCGGCAGCGGGCGACGGCTCGGCCCCCTTCATCTGGAGAGGGGCACGGCCGACAGCGAAGCGATGCATCGCTTGCCCGGCGTTGCGGACCACGAAGGTCACGCGACCGGCTTTCACCGTGTGGGACGCCGGGCGCACGTACATCTCGCCGAGTTCGACCGCAAGCGTTCCGCTAGCCACGCCCTGCGGCTGTGCGGCCGCGGCCCCGTGACCACTCCCGTGATCACTGCTACTGCCGTCGTGGCCGCCGCTGGTCCGCGGCGCGTGAGTGGTTCGCAGCACCCCGATCGCGCCCCGGGCGGCATCGGCGAAGGAGTGGTCGACGAACGGATAGCTGCCCTCTTCGTCGAGTGTGAACTCGACGTAGCCACCCTGCGAGGGCGCGAGGTTGATCGTTTGGCTCGACCGGAAGGTGGTGTTTTCGACAACAGCGCGATCGAACACCGTCCCGATCACGTGGAATGCCGTCCAACGGTTCGGTCCGGCGTTCAACACCCACATCCGGATGCGCTCGCCGCGGCGCACGGTGATCGGCGCGAGCTTGTACTGCTCGGCGTAGCCGTTGAAGGCGACCACTGACGGTTTGTCGGCGCTCATCTTCGTGAGATCACCTGGCGCGCCCGGCTTTCCGAGGTAGTACTCCTGCTGCGTGATCCAGAGCTCCCGATCGACGGGGGCGAGGCCCCGCGGACGCACCACCATCATCCCCGCCATCCCGTTGCCGACGTGCCACAGCACCGGTTGTGTCGCGCAGTGGTACATGAACACGCCGGGGTGACGGGCAGTNAACGCGATGACTTTNGTCTGCCCGGGAGCCACATCGACGTAGTGGCGGCTCGGCGCCACCTCGGCCGAGTGGAAGTCGATCGAGTGCGGCATCGTCACGCGCATGCCACGATTGCCGCCGTTGGTGAACTCGATCCGGACACGGTCACCCTGGTTGACGACGATTGGTGGTGACGCGCCGGTTCCGGGATAGCTACGACCGTTGACGGTGTAGCTCCATACCTCGGTCGGGGGCAGGTTCGGCGCCACCTTCACGACGTGCTGGGTGACGCCGACGCGAAACACCTTCACGGCACCGGGCGGGACGGACGGCAACGTTGGGTCTACGCGCTTGAAGCTCTCGTAGCGGACGTGTGCTTGCGCCCCTCGAGTCGCGCGCGCCGCTCGCGTCTGAGACGGTGCCGATGCGATCGCGCCGTCGCGACGCTCGCTGCTTTTCGCGATCGCGAAGAGCGCGATGATCAGGCTCAGGAGAGCCGCGAAGGCCGCCAAGCCACCCAACATCAAGGGGACCGTGGTTCGCGTCCACGTCCCAGTGCCCGCTCCTTCAGCGGCGGACTTGGCGTCCGCACCGTTGTGGCTGCCGACACCGCTCTGTTCGCTGGACGGTCTCGGGGGTGACAACGTGCTGGGCATCTCGATCCCTCCTTTCGGAAGACGTGCGGCCTTGTGCTTTCAGGATCGAACCCGCACGCGGTGCAGCGGGGGCGGCGATGGGAAATGTCATGCCTTTTGGGCATGCAAAGGTCGCCGCCGCGATATGCCCCCGGCTCGCTCGTTGGCTCTCGCACAGGCGCGATCGCGCCTAGCCATTACCTTTCGTCATGAGCCGCATCTCGGGGGGTGAGCGGGCCCCGAGCGATCGAACGCCTAGCAGCTGGTCATGCACACCGCGTCCCTACGAGGAATCGATCTCGAAGATCTGCGCGCCTTTTGCTGCGCAGCCGAGGCAGGCAGCATCGGTCGCGCAGCCATCGCACTCGGAGTGTCACAGCCCGCTGTCTCGAAGCGCATCGCGAGCCTCGAGCGCCGAACCGGTGTCAGCCTGCTAGACCGCACGGCGCGCGGCGTCCGGCTTACCCCCGCCGGTCGTCGCGTGTATCAGTACGCCGTCGGCCTGCTCGAACGGGCGGCCGCGCTCGAGCGGTTACTCGAAGCTGCTCGCGCCGAGGTCCACCCGCTCCGTCTTGCAGCGAGCCACAGCGCTCGCGAAGCGTTCGTAGACGACTTTCTGGCGCGGCTGCACGACGAGGGGGGACCACTTGTCGAGCTCTTCGTTGCGAACAGTCAAATCGTGCGGCGCCTCGTCGCCGACGGGAGTGCCGATATCGGTGTCGCGGCGCGGCGCCCCGGCGCCACCCCCAACCCTTCCGTCGAAGAACGCGAGATCTGTCCCGACGAGCTCGTGTGTGCGGTGCCGCGCGCTCATCCGTGGGCCGTGCGCGGCACGATCGCCCTCGCCGAGTTCCTCTCCACCCCGTTGGTCGTCCGCGATCCCGGTTCGAACTCGCGTTGGTGTCTGCAGTCCGCACTCGAAGCCGCCAGCCTTCCCGCTCCGACCGTGTTGACGGAAGCAGCCACACCAGCAGCAGCGGTGCAGGAAGCGTTGCGACACAACGCACCAATGGTCGAGTCCCGGCGCGTCGTGGAGCGCTATCGCCTGCTGCAGGTGGTGCGAGTCGAGCAGCTGCAGTTGCCGCGCAGCTACGAACTGGTGCTGCCGGCGAGCGCGGAACCGACAGCGCGCGTGCGAACTCTCGCCGAGCGCATAGCCGCAGCAGCGGCTCGACCGCAAGCGGTCGAAACGGATGTCGACACGCCGCCTGCGACTTGACCCCGACTTGCCTCGCCCCCGGCCGGTGCAGCGCACGGCACCGCGGGCCCGGCACGACCGCGACCTTCTAGTTCGTCAACCCGACCGCTGGTCGGGGTCGGCCGCCGCCTGTTCGACCGGCCGGCCCTCGCCCGGCGGAGGGGGCACCACCCCAGCGTGCCGCTGGTCGCCACTGCCGTCGCCGCGCTGCGACCCCTGTGGCTCGCCGCGGTGGTCGCGGATGCGCACCGCTTCGACACGGTTCTCGCGCACCGACTCGACGCGCAGCGAGAAACCGTCGATGCGCACCAGGTCGCCCCGCTTCGGCAAACGTCCGAGCTGACCGAAGACGTAGCCGCCGATCGAGTTGTACTCGCCCGGTTCGATCGCGAGATCGATGCCGTAGTCGCGCAGGTCGGTGATCGGAACGTGCCCGCGCACCCACCAGTCGCCGTTGCGCAAGCGGCGCACGCCGGTGACGACCGGATCCGTCTCGTCGGCGATCTCACCGACGATCTCCTCGAGGATGTCCTCGACCGTGACGATCCCCACCGTCCGCCCGTACTCGTCGATCACCACCGCCAGCGACGCGCGCTCGCGCTGAAGGTCGGCGAGCAGGTCGTCGAGCGGCTTCGTCTCGGGCACGATCAAAACATCCTTGACGGCGTCGTCGATCGGTGCGTCGAACCCGTGCGTGAGCACGCGCCGCGCCAGCGAGTTGACGTGCACCACACCGCGCACCTTGTCGGTCGAGCCCTGCTCGGTAACGACGAGGCGAGTGTGTCCCGAGTCGACACAGCGCTGCAGTGCGACACCCGCGCTTTCCGAGATGTCGCACGTGACGACAGCGGGGATCGGCGTCATCACGTGGCGCGCCTGCTGCTCGTGGAGGTGGAAGACGCCCGACAGCATCCCCGCCTCGCCCGGGTCGAGCTTCGCCGCGCGCAGTCCGCGCGCCACCAGGTACTTGAGCTCTTCGGCGGTGACGCCCTCCTCGAACTCGGCGCGCGGGTCGACGCCGAGCAGGCGCAAGACGGCGTTGGTAGCGCCGTTGAGGACGCGCACGGCCGGCTCAAAGACGGTGTTGAACCATCCGAGCGGGCGCGCGAGCACGGCCACGACTCGCTCAGCGTGGACAACGGCGAACAGCTTCGGCACTTGCTCTCCGAGCACGATGTGCAGCGCGGTCACCAGTACGTACGCAAGCGTGACCGACAATCCCAGGGCAAAAGCTTCGCCCAGCGCCCCGGTCAGCAGCGGCGCGACTAGCTCCGCTACCGCGGGCTCGCCGAGGAAACCGATCCCGATCGCGGTCATCGTGTTGCCGAGCTGGCACGCGGCGAGGTACTGGTCGATGCGCTCCAGCTGGCGGAGCGCGACGCGAGCGCCGCTGCTGCCCTGCTTGGCGAGCTCCTCAAGGCGGCTTTGGCGCGCGCGCACGAGCGCGAACTCGGCGGCGACAAAAAAGCCGTTGAGGGCGATCAGGGCAAGTACGGCAAGAATCAGCAGCAGCGGCGTCAAGTCGCTGGCCACCTCCCCACCGACGGGGCCGACCCTGCGCTGCTCAGCGGCTCGCTACTTCGAGGCGGATCGTCGTCGCTCATCGGCGGAAGCTCCCCAACACGCTATCAGCTAGAGAGGTTGGCGAACGGCGCTCCGGGGATCGACAGGGCAGCGTCTACGAGGTCGGGATCGAACTGCCCCCCACCCTCGCGGGCGAGCTCCTCCGCTACCTGCGCCGGTGTCAAGGCGCGCCGGTAGGGGCGATCGAGGGACATCGCCGCGATCGCCTCGGCGAGGTGGAGCAAGCGCGCCGCGAGCGGGATGCTGTCGGCGTGCAAACCGTCGGGATAGCCGCAGCCGTCGAAGCGCTCGTGGTGCGAGCGCACGATCCGCGCAAGCTCGATCGCGCCGAGACCGCGCAAAAGCGCCTCCCCCGCCAGCGTGTGAACGCGCACGAGCTCGTAGCCGCTGCGGTCGAGCGGCCGCTGCGAGCGCAGCATCTCCGGTGGCCAGGCGAGCTTGCCGAGCGCCTGTACGCGGGCCGCGCGCTCGGCGAGGAGCGTCGTGTGCGCGTCGAGCTCGGCCTGGCGAGCGATCTCGCGTACCAGCCGGAGCGTCAACCGTGTGTGCGTCTCGCTCGCGGGGTCGCGCCGGTAGAGCGCCGCGACGAGAGCGGCAAGCTGGGGCCCCAACGCCTCCTCCGCGGTGCGCTCGCTTCCCTGGGCTTGCGCTAGCCGGAGCCGATCGGCAGGCGGGTGCGGTCGTCGCGACGGGATCGCCGGCGCCTCCGCCTCGTCGCGATCCCCCGCCGCGCGATGCTCGTCGCTCCCGCCGGCGGTCTTGTCGCTGGCGCCACCCTCGATCACCGCCAGGCGGTGACGCTCGGACGCTCCCCGCAGACCCGACCGTGTCGCACCTCTCGCGCCCGCGTCGCTCGCAGGCCGATCGGCAAGCACGGCGCGGTCCTTGCCCGCGCGTTTGGCCTTGTAGAGAGCCGCATCCGCCGCGGCGATCAGCTCGTCGCGGGTCGTGCCATGCACGCCCGCCTCGGCGACACCGACGCTGATCGTCAGCTTCACGGGAGCGGCGATCGCTCGCACCCGCTCGCATAGGCGTGTCGCAGCACGCAGCGCGCTAGCTGCTTCGGTCGCCGGCATCACGACGGCGAACTCCTCGCCCCCGATGCGGAACGCTTCGTCATCGCCGCGCGTACCGCTGCGCAGCGTGTCGGCGACGGCACGCAGGGCGTCATCCCCGACCGGATGCCCGTAACGATCGTTGATCTGCTTGAAGTCGTCGATGTCGAGAAGCGCGAGCGACAGCGGTGCCGAGCCGTGGGCGAGAAGTTCCTCGAGCCGCTCGTGGAAAGCGCGGTGCGCCGGCAGCCCAGTGAGCGAGTCGAGCCGCGCCTGTTCCTTCGTGCGTTCCCAGAGCAGCGCCCGGCGCAGCGCCAGCGCGCCGACGTCGGCAGCGTTGCGGACGACAAGATCGAGCTCCGATCCGGGCTCGGGCGCTGGCGAGAGCGCGACCGCACCGAGCAGCTGGTCGCCGTCGCGCAGCTCGAGCAGAGCGACGTCCGCGGCGAGCGACGCCGCCGCCTCGCGCACCGGCAGCTGCTGCGGTATGCGCCCCGCCGCAGAGACGCGCGCGTCGACGAGCTCCAGCAGCGCCCCGCGAGCGATGTAAACACCACACGCCGACGCCCGAAGGCCGTCGCTGGCAGCCCGTGCCAGACATCTGGCGACCGCCTCGGGGTCGATCGCCGCGCTCAGCTCCACGGTCAGTTCGTGCAAGCGGCGCAGGCGCCGCAGCTGCGTTTCACGGGCTTGCCGCAACTGTTCGTTCTCGACAGCGGTGGCGATGCGGTAGGCGACCGCACGCAGCTCCGCCTCGTCGGCGCGCGAAAAGGGCTCGTCGGCGCGGCGGCCTACGACAATCACCCCGACCTCGCGGCTACCGACGAGCCGCGTCCAGGCGACGTGCGCGAGGCCGTAACCGGCGAGCCAGCTCGGTAGCAGCATGTCGCCCATCGACACGAGCACCGCGTCGCGCGACAGCGCGGCACGTAGCTCGTCGCCGAGCGGCACCGGCCGTTCCGGCGAGGCGTGGGCGGCGAGACCCCAGCGAGAGGCGATCGCGAGGTCGTCGTCGGGCCCGACCAGCACCACGCATATGTCGGCTGAAAAGAGCGACGCGATGTCGGTCGCGGCGAGCTCGAGCGGCGCGCCCCCGCCGGGATCGGAACGGCCGAGCAGCGACACGACCTGAGCCAGCCGCGTCGCCCGCATCAACGCCTGGCTCGCGCGGCGTTCGACGTCGGCAAGGCGGGTGCGCAAACGCTCGTTCTCCTCGCGCAGCCGCAGAAGAGCCTGCTCCCACCCGTCCTCCGAGCTGCGCAGGGGGGCCTGGTGCATCTCGCCGCCCCTCTCAAGCGGAGAGCGCGAGCACCGCGACGCTCGCGTTGTGGAAACCCGTGCTGCCGGTTACCCGGCCGAACTCGCCGTAGGTGAAGAACCCGCAGAGCCGGCTCGTACCGCAGGCGCTCGCTATCCGCCGCGGCTCCTCAACGACGGCGTCCCCGAGGATCGGCTTGCGCGCTGCACACGAGAAAGCGAGCACGGTCGCGGCTGGCCCGGCGAGCTCGCCACGCGCTTGACGCGCCGCCTCCTCGGCGCCCTCCAGCAACTCCTCCGCGCTCGCCTCCATCACCTGCACCACCGTGCTCTCGGGTACGTAGGCGAACATCGCCAACCCGCCATCGGTGGCGTCCAGAACGTGTCGCACGTCGTAGCGCCCGCGGGCGTTCGGTATTCCGAGCGGGTGGTCCATCGCGAACGTCGCGAACGGCTGACCGTCAGGGAGCGGACGGTTGCGCGTCTCGAGGTAGGCGTCTCGTGCCGGTCTGCCCTCGAGTTCGACGATCACGTTCCCCTCGGCACGCGTGACGAGCATCGGGGCGCTCGCCGGGCGCCAACCGTGGGCGACACCGACACCGATCGGCTCGCTCGACTCGATCCAGAGCGCGACCACGCTGTTGGTGCTGGCGCCATCCGCGTACTGCCACGTGCGGCTGATGCGCAGGTCGTCTCCCGCCGCTCCGCCGACGATCGGCACCGCGGCGCCCGTCACCTCGTAGGCACCGCGAACGATCTCGCGCTGGTCGCCGGCGAGGCCGTCGCTGAGCAGCACGAGCGCGGCGTGTCGGCCCTCGCCTTCGGCGGTCGCCTGCGCCCGCGCCTGCTCGGCGGCGGCGCGTGCCGCACCGGCAAGCTCGCACCCGAGATCGCAGCGAGCGACCCCGAGACGGAGACCTCGCGACGAGAGATGCGCCGCACAGCACCCCTTGGCGATGGTGGCCGCGGCAGTGAAAGCACCGTCGCTCGAGCACGCCACAAGGCGCGCCGGCGACACCGCGTCGGCAGCACGCTCGAACGCGCCTACGGGGTCTCGGAAGCCTGCGCTGAAGAGCACCACCGCATCGCCCGCTTGCAGGTCGCGCCCGGCCAGCGCTCGCTCCACCGCTTCGAGAGCGGCACGGACAGGATCGTCCGCCTCCGAGAGGCCGACGCCGCTTGCGCTGCGGTCCGCCGAAAGCTGCGTGAGGTCGGCACCCTCGCCCCCACCGCTCGATCGATCGCGACGATCGGAGCGTGGCACCGCACGCGCACGGTGGTCGAGCGCAGAGCCGGGGCCCTCGTAGCGGGAAGGTTCGGTCATGACGGCATCCGGGCGGCCGCGGGCCGTCGCCTCGGTCGTGCGAGGACGGCCGCTACGGCCCGCCTTGCCGCTTATCGTCGACCGGGCAAAAGAGCGCTTTAGAGCGGCCCGCCGATACCGACAAAGCTCCGAGCCGCAGCGACCGGCCACACGGCCGATCACATCGGCGACCGGCCGCCACGGCGAGACCGCCCGCGCGCCACCGCTCTACCGGCCGCTATTGCCCCTGACCGCTCTCTCGGGCTGCTAGCTCGTCGATCCGCCGCGCGAGCTCGAAGTCGCGTTCGGTCAGCCCCCCGGCCGAATGGGTCGTGAGCGTTAGACGCAGCCGATCCCACGTGATCGCAACGTCGGGGTGGTGGTCGAGCTCGTCGGCGACCTCGGCGATCCGCGCGAGCATTCGGACCGATCCGGCGAAGTCGCCGCAACGCAACTCTTTGACGATCGCTTCCCCCTCGCGCCGCCAACCGGCGAGCGTGGCAAGTTGCTGGGCGATCGCGGAATCGTCGAGACGTGCCATCTTTGACTCCGGCGTGAAGATCGTTTCGCTGGTTCCCTCGGCCACGGAAGCGCTTTTCGCGCTCGGGCTCGGCGCGCAAGTGGTCGGCGTGACGCACGAGTGCGACTACCCGCCCGAAGCGGACGCGCTTCCCAAGCTCACGCGCAGCGTACTCCCTCCCGGTCTCCCCGCGCGCGAGATCGACCGGCGCGTGCAAGAAACCCTGGGCAGCGGGCAAGCGATCTACGAGCTCGACGCAGCGCTGCTCGCCGCGCTCGCACCCGACCTGATCGTCACCCAAGAGGTGTGCGAGGTGTGCGCGGTCTCCTACGACGACGTTCTCGCGGTCGCGGCCCGGCTCGAGTCGCGGCCACGCGTGCTCGCCCTCGATCCAGCGACGCTCGGCGAGGCGCTGGCCGACATCGAGCGTCTGGCCGAAGCCTGCGGCGTGCCGGAGCGCGGCAAGGAGCTCGCCGACGAGCTCGGTCGGCGCATCGAGCGGGTAGAGCGCGCCACGGCTGCCGTCGGGCGACGCCCGCGCGTCGTCGCTCTCGAGTGGCTCGATCCGCCGTGGATCGCCGGCCACTGGGTGCCGCAGATGGTCGAACTCGCCGGCGGCGAGGACGTGCTCGGCATGCCGGGAGAGCCGTCGCGGCGCGCCACGTGGGAGGAGATCGCGCTCGCCGCCCCGGAAGTGGTGGTGGTGATGCCGTGCGGCTACCGTGTCGAGCAAGCGGGCTGCGAAGCGCTGCGCATGCACGACGCGCTCGCGCCGCTCGCCGCGCGGGTCGTCGCCGTCGACGCCTCGGCCTACTTCTCGCGTCCCGGCCCGCGCCTCGCCGAGGGCATCGAGCTACTCGGCCACATGCTGCATCCCGAGCTTGTGGCAAGCCCCGGTCGGGGACGTGCGGTCGAGGTCGATCTCGCCCGCGCTGGTGCGGCGCCGAGCGAGCGCCGCTAGCGACGGGTGGCGGCGGGACTAGTACGGCCCGCCGGCCACCGCCAGGGAAGCGACGAACGCGCCCGCAGCGACCGCGAACGCGGCAAGCGCCGAGCGCTGTCCGCGCAAGCCGACCGCCGGTGCGCTTGCGACGAGCAACGCCGCCAGCGCTCCACCGGCGAGCCCTCCGAGATGCCCGCCGATCGAGATCCGCGGCACGAGAAAGGTGATCAGCAAGTTGAGCACGATCCACGCACCGAGTCCGCTCTCGAAGAGCGGAATGCCTTGGCGCCACATAAGCACCGCGGCCGCGCCCATCAAGCCGAACACCGCGCCCGAAGCCCCGACGGTGATACCCGTCGGCGACACAAGCAGCGCTCCCAACGCCCCGCTGACGAGTGCGGCGAGGTAGATCGCGAGGAAGCGCACTTGACCGAGCCGCTCCTCGAGCAGCGTGCCGAGGACGTAGAGGGCGAGCATGTTGAACGCGAGGTGGAAAACGCCGGCGTGGAGGAAGCCGGCGGTGAAGATGCGCCACCACTCGCCAGCGGCGACCATTGCCCGCGAGAGGCCGGCGTCGACGATCAGCGAACCGGCGCCGCCCGCGCCGGTCGCCCCACCGCCAGCGAGGAGCTCGCCGGCGAACACCGCCACGTTCACGGCGATCAGGGCGTAGGTGAGACGCGGCACCGCCTCGGCCGCGCCCCGCACCACACGCGTCGTCTCACCCGAGCACTCGGGGCAGCGCATGCCCACTGGCGTGCTCGTCATGCACTCGGGGCAGATCGGACGCCCGCAGTTCGAGCAGGACACGCCGGTTTCGCGGCGCGGGTGGCGGTAGCAAACGGGCATTCGCAGCAGCGTAGCTGGCACGAGGACGTGCCTGGGCCGCGCCGCGGGCAACAGATGGGCAACCGCCTCGGGACCACGCGCGTATAGCAGTAGTGAGAGGCGCAAGCCGAACGGCAGTAGCGAGAAGCGCAAGCCGAAAGTTGTAACCAAGGTAGGAGGTCAGGGAAGGATGGAAAACCGCGCGCCAGCCCAGCTGTACGCGCTCGTGTTCGGAGCCGTCTTGGTGGTCGCCGGGATCGTCGGCTTCTTCTACTCGGCGAGTTTCGGCTCGCCCGGAGACGTCGACGCGATCCTCGGGATCCTCGACATCAACGGCTGGCACAACCTCGTGCACATCGCGACCGGAGCGCTCGGGCTCGCCGCGGCGGGCTCTTACGCGAGCTCCCGGACGTACGCGATCCTGCTCGGCGTCGTCTACGTCGTTGTCGCAGTCTGGGGGTTCGTGATCGGCTCGGGCGAAGTCGATCCTCGGCATCATTCCGATCAACACCGAGGACAACGTCCTGCACCTCGCGATCGGGCTCGTCGGCCTCGGCGCGTACCTCGCCACGCCGGCGGTCGAGCGGCCAAGCACGGCTCCCCAGCACTGAGTCACGACGATCAGGATCGATCGACGTCGCTAGGGCGACCCGCGCCGGCGCGGGTCGCCCTTGTTTCATCTCGCGCGCCGCGTCGGCGCCGGGTACACCTCGCAGCGCACTGCTTGCAGCCAGCCGCCCGATCGCGTCTCACGCGAGTTGTGCCGCCGCCACGGCGACGGCCACCGGTGCAGCGATTGCAACCAGGAAAGCAACGTGCCAAGCCAGCCGCACGGCGCGTGCAGCGAGGGTGTGGGACCGCACTCGACCGGTGAGCCAGGGCGAGCCTTGAAAAACGTAATCCGGTAACGGCCGGCGCGCCGCCAGCGCAAACGCGTAACGAAGTAATAGAGCGCGCCGATCGGCGGCATGATCAGTGCCTGGGCAAGCGTGTAGTAGGGAAAGGCGATCAGCCAGCGCGAGCGCACAGGCCAGTTCGACAGCGTGGTGAGCAACGTGTACACAAGAATCAGCACAGGAATCACCTGCGTCGCCGTGATCAGTTCATGCCACTTGCCGTGCAGTAGCAGGTAGATCAAGCCGACGTTGTACATAGCGAGAACCGGGAAGCGAATCTGCTGCTCGAAGTTCAACACCGACAGACGGAAGTGTCCTGCCCACCAGCAGCGCCGCTGCTTGAACAGCTGTCGGAAAGTTTCGGGAACGACGGTGTAGACGACGAAGTCGACGTGACGCACCTTGAGCTGCAGGTGCTCGGCGATCACGCCGGTTTCGATGTCCTCACCGAAAAACCACAGCGAGTGCTTGCGCATGATCGCCCGCATCGCTTCGGTGCGCACGATGTGACAGGCACCTGAGGTAGCCCACGGGCGCACGTGGCGCCCGCGCATAGCGATGTCGTATTCGACGCCCTGCAGCTGTTCGGCGACCGTGTGACGCCGCGACGGGAGCACTTTCACCGAGCACACGTCGGCATCGGCGTCTTCGGCTGCCGCTACCGCTTTGCCGAAATCATCGGCCGGGAAGGAGTCGCCGTCGAGCCGTAGCACCCATTTCGTATCGACAGCGGCCAGAGCCTTGCGGATCGTTTGCGCCGGGCTGATCTTTGGGTCGTCCCAGGTGCGGAACACACGCCACCCTTCGCGCTCGATCCGGTCTGCGAACGCCGCCATCTGCGGTGTGTGGACGTTGCAGGCGAGCAGGACTCGATCCTTGTAGGGCTCGAGGTGCTCGCGATTTCCCCAGTAGCGGGGATCTCCCCAGATAGGAACAATGATCGTGTAGTCGCGTGTGGTGCGTCCTGTGGGCTGAACCACACGCCAGTTCATCCCCGCGGCGACGTTCTGGACGTCGAACGCGAGCAAGAACAGAACGACGAGCAGAGGCGGAACGATGTCGGGGATCACCGCCGTCGCTCTCCGCCGCTCGCGCTACCGGAGTGCGCCTGTCAGCGCTGTCGTTCCTCGACGAATGCGACGCGCTCGAGCACGGTTTCACGATCGAGAGCGGGGTCGAGCACGTCGTGCTCGCCGGTGGTGCGCTCCTCGGCGCGACGGGCAATCTCGCCGATCGCGAGGAAAAGGAGCAGCACCGCACAGGTGATCGCAGCGACCGCGCTCAACGAGAGCTCACCCAGCTGAGGCGGCACGACCACAGCGGCGGTGATGGCGCTTCCAGCGCCTCCGATCGCGCGGACGGACATCGGCGGGGGACCTCCTTGCGTCGACAGGTCGGGGCTTTCGCTCTCCTCGGCGCCCGGCTCGCATCCCTGCCTGCGGCGCCTGCGTAGTGGTGAATCGTCAATCGCGAAAGTTGCTTTACGTAGGACATCCGTCCAGCTGCGCGGCTAGCGGCTCAGGCCACCCGCGCGAACTGCCGACCCGTGGTGCGGGGGCTACACCGCGGGCACCGAGCGAAGGGATCGGTGTGGGGGTCCGTCCGGTCGCTGCGCCCGTGGACAACTTGCGGGGGCGCCGCCCTCGGGGCGGCGCCCCTTGTCGTGCTCAGAATCGCGGCCTTCTTTGCCTGCGAGCCGCTACAACTCGCGGCACCACGCCCGCCGCCACAGCCCCAGCACCGAACAGCGCCGCGGCCCGTCATGAGCGGCGACGTGGTGGTCAGGAGCGGCGACGGGCCGCGCGGGCCAGGCGCCGAAGGGACGCCGCGCGCGCAGCCGCCGCGGACACCACCCTGCGCGCGCCGCGTGGCCGCGAGCGCCGCGCGTGCTGCCAGCGCAGGAGCGCCAGCGCCGTGGCGGCGGCGCCACCGGCTACGAGGGCGATCACAGCCCGCAACCAACGGCGCGGATCGCGCAGCGCTTTCAGCTCCCAGTCGGCGAGCTCGTCGGCAGCGGCGTCGCGAACGCCGCGCAGCCGGTTCTCTAGCCTGTCACGCAGCCCGAGCGACGGCTCCACCGGCCGCAGCGCGCTGCGCAGCAAGGTTTCGACGTCTGCTTCGCTCATAGCGGTGGCGTCAGCACACCCATCGCCCGCGGTTCGTCACGGAACGCTCGTTCGCCTTCACTACCAAGTACCGATCTGCCGCTGGAACGCTACGCGTCACGGTGCGCTCTCACCTCCGCCCTACCTTCGCGCGCATCGCGGCTGTTGGCGTCGCGCCCCTCGGCCGGCTCGCCCGTCTCGCCGCGCCGCGCGGCGAGGGCCCGCTCGAGCTGGCGGATCGCACGGTGCAGCAGCACCTTCGTGGCGCCCTCCGAGCGCCCGAGTGCACGAGCGATCTCGCGGTTGTCCATCCCCAGGGCGAAGCGCATAACCAGCGCGTCGCGGCGGTCTTGGGGCAGCTCGACGACGCACGCCAGCACCTCGCGCACCTCGGCGCGCTCGGCGGCGAGCGTCTCGGTGTCGAGCGGGCTCGGCAGCGGGCTCGCCTCGTCGAGCGCCGTTTGCGGCCGGCGGCTGCGGTCGCGGTGCAGGTTGGCGGCGAGGTTGTGGGCGATGCGAATCAGCCACGGCCGCAACGGCCTGCCGTTGGCCTCGGCGCGCGCCCGGGCGTAGTGTCGGTAAGCCTGCAGGAACGTCTGCTCGGTGAGGTCCTCGGCGTCGTGGTGGTTGCCGACGCGGTAGTAGGCGTAGCTGTAGACGTCGCGCAGATGCGTCCGGTAGAGCTCGCTGAACTCGCGATCGAGCTCAGCCTTCGAGGGCTCGCGCTTGCTCACGCCGCAAGCGAGGCTAGAGGCAGGTGCGTCACGCTGGACGCTGAGTCGGCCGCGGACGCCGGACGCGCTCGAGCCAGCGCTTGTGGTCGAGCCGACCCTCGAGATGGGCGCGCAGCGAGCGGATGAAGGGGGCGTCGACCCCCGCCTCGCCCATCCGCTGTTCGAGCAAGGCCACCAATCTGCGCGCCTCGTGCAACGAGGTCCGCACCCGTAGCGGCTTCGCCGTAGCGGTGCCGCGCCGCTCGAGCCGCGCCAGCACGGCGCTCACGACCTGTCCAGCGCCAGCTGGACCGAGCAGCGTGCTGGGCCGCGCCCCGAGACGCCGGGCGAGGTGTTCGACCTCCTCGAACACCCTGCCCACCGCCACGCCGGCGAGCGTGACGCTCTCGCTTGCTGCAGCCTCGGCGGCGGCCGCGGCAGCGCTTTGCGCGCAGACGGCGAGCTCGAGGCCGATCACGTCGGTGGTCTCGTCGACACCGAGACCGCCCGCGCGCAGCGCCTGCGCGACGCGCGCGCGGGCAGCAGGGTCGGTCGCAGCGACGACCGCGCACCCCTCGCCGCGAGCTATCGCCGCGACGTCGAGCTCGTCGTCGGCGAGAGCCGCCCCGCCGATAGCGACGACCGAACCGGAGCGCAGCTGCTCGGCTACGTACGCAGCCGGGGTAGCGCCCGTCGGTCCGACTAGGCCGTTCGCCGCTACCAGCACAGCGGTGCGCTCGCCGATCAGCGGCCGTATGCGCGCCACCGCGCTCGGCAGCTCGTCGGCACCGACGGCGAGGACGACTAGGTCGGTCTGTGCGCACCGATCGGGCTGCGCGAACCCGTCGCTCTCCGCTCCCCCGCCGTGCCGGCGGTCGTCGGCCGCGGTCGCCGCCACGCGCGTGACGGCGACACCAGCACGCTCGAGAGCCGCAGCAAGCGCATCGCAGGTAGCGCCCTCGCCGACGCACACCGCGCGTCGCAAGGGGGGGTCGCCGCCGAGCCACTCCCACTGCACCTGTACGTGCGGCCACACCCTTTCCAACACCGCCTCGGCTAGCGACGGCGACGGTCGGTCGACGCGCGGGAAGCGCAGCGGGGCGCCGCACCGGACGCGCACTTTGACCGGCCGGATGATCAGGCCGCGGCGTGCGCGCTCGGTACCGGAGACCGCGATCGGAACCACTGGCGCGCCGGATTCGAGCGCCAAGCGCCCCACGCCGCGCCGCGGGCGGCCGAGCGAGCCGTGGCGGATGCGCGTGCCTTCGGGGAAGATGACGACCGCCTCGCCGCGCTCGAGCAGCGCCAGCGCCGTCGCCATCGCCTCTTCATCGGACTCGCCGCGGCGAACGGGGAACGCGCCAAGCCAGTTGAGATAGCGCCCCCAGAAACGGCGCTCGAACAGCTCGCGCTTGGCCACGAAGTAGATCGGCCGGCGCAAACAGCAACCGATCACGAACGGGTCGAGAAAACTACGGTGGTTGCTGGCGAGGATCACGGGCCCGTCGGGGATGTGCTCGTGGCCGATGCGCTCGAGCCGGAAGTAAGCGTGGATGAGCGGCTGCAGGACGATGCGTGTCAGCCAGTAGACGACCCGGTTCACGCCGCGACGTCGGGTGAGGTCGTGGAAGCGCTCGAGCGCGCGCTCGGACGGGTCGGGGCGACCTGCCAGGCCCCGGTCGCTCGCCGCGGGCAGAGCGATCCGCGTGATCGGTGTGGAGAGAGGACGCGGCTACAGGGGGCGCTGTCGGGGGTGACGCGTCGCGCGCGTGGCCTGCCGCCTCGGTCGGCGGCGCGATCTCGCTGCTTTCTCTCGGGACGGCGAACGTGCGCGACGCGTCAGCGCCGGCGAGTTCGCGCACCCCACCGCTCTCTGCGCTCATCCACTAGAGCGCTACCCGCCGCCGCGCGCGCGGTTACGCGCAGTGGCACTGCGGTGACCCGTCGCCGCTTCCCACTGCGCGGCTCAAGCCCGCCCCCGGACTCGAACCGGGAACCCCTGCATTACAAGTGCAGCGCTCTACCAATTGAGCTAGGCGGGCGTTGTGGTGTCAGTTCAGCGTAGCGGCACGGAAGCGATGCACCGCCGGCGCGGCGCGCCGACGAGCGGCCTGCGCAAGGGGCGCACACCCCCGCGGCGACAGCGCCGCCGCCGGGGCGATCCTACGCTGCTTCGGCGAGCTGAACGCCCGCGGCGCGGCGCTGTGCGCCCGCCGCGCGTGCCTTGGCGGGCTTGTGCCGCGCACCCTTGGTTGCGACTGCCGTTAGGCCCGGAGCACTCGCGTTCCCCGCCACGCGCCGCGAGCGGGTCGGCATCGCGCGCCGCGAGGTGCGTGCCGACCTTGCGCTTGACGCGCTGCAGGGCGTTGTCGACCGCCTTCGCGTCGCACCCCAGGCGCCCGGCGATCGCCTCGTAGGAGTGACCGTCGAGGTACAGGGATAGCACCCGGCTCTCGAGCTCGGAGAGACGCGTCGTGAGGCACTCGAGGAGGCTGTTGAACTCCTCTTGGCGGATCACCTCGGCGGCGGGGTCGCGGTCGATCGTGCCGGCGAGAACCTCGTCCAGCGTCTGGTCGCTGTCGGCGGCCGCGCCGGTGTCTGCGAGAACGAGACGTACTCGTTCAGCGGTGCGTGCTTGTGGCGGGTCGACGTTTTCACCGCGGTGATGATCTGACGGGTGATGCAGAGCTCGGCGAAGTTGCGGAAGCTTGATTCGCGATCCCAGCGGTAGTCGCGAATCGCTTTGTAGAGACCGACAAGCCCTTCCTGAACGAGATCGTCGGCGTCGCCACCGACGAGGAAGTAGGACGAAGCCTTGACGCGCACGAAGCCGTGGTAGCGGCGCACCAGGGCTTCGACAGCGTCGCGCCGACCGCGCTTCGCCAGCGCCACCAGATACTCATCATCAACCTCAGGTTGAGAGTTAGATCGTGTCCCGTTCTTGGCACGCGCGAGCGCCGACGACTCGCCGGACGCGTGGTCCGGCGCCGCCTTCGCGCGCGCGGCCACGCTCGTCGCCGCCGGTTCCGTGACTGCTCGACCTAGCGCAGCCGCTTCTGCGGCCGGCTCGTCACTAGCGGTCTCGATACGTGGGGAGGCAGCAGAGGTGGTTGCCATCGCAAGCTCCTTTCCGGGCAGAAGCCCCGAAGCTCCGTGGCGCCTACCTCCCCTCGGCGCCGGACTAAGCCGACTGTCGTTTCTGAGCTGAACCTTAGGTTCAGCCTCAAGCACGTTATCGGTATCGCAACAGAAATGTCAAGAGCAGTCTTTCGGTTGCAAAATTCCTTGCCGCAGCGCGCTGACGCCGTAGGCGAGCGCAGCAGCAGCGGCAGCAACGTTGAGGGAACCCACTCGACCGCGCTGTTCGAGCGCGACCACAGCGTCGCTCACCGCGCGCACGGTGCGTCTCGCGCCCCGACCCTCCGACCCGAACACGAGCACGACGCGACCGCTGTAGTCGTAGCGGTGCCAAGGATCTCCCTCGACATCGGCGAGGTAGACCCAGGCGCCTGCCTCCTTCGCACGCTCGAGCCAGCGCGGCAGGGTCTTGACACGGGCCACGCGCACATGTTCCACCGCCCCCGCTGACGCGCGACAGACGGCCGCCGTGACGCCAACCGCCCGCCGCTCGCAGATCACCACCCCGCTGGCGCCGACAGCGTCGGCGATCCGACACACCGACCCGAAGTTGTGCGGATCCTGCACCTCGTCCAGCGCCAGCACGAGCGCGTCGCGCTCGGCGAGCAACGCGTCGGCGTCGACGTACGGGTAGCGGTCGGCGAGTGCGACCACCCCCTGATGCTCCACGCCGGCGAGCTCGTCGAGCTGCGAGCGCTCGACGATCCGCACCGGCACAGCCGCGGCGAGCAACCACTCCTCGCCGGCGACCCTGGCGGTCGCGAGCACCTCGTGCACACCTCGCCGGCCGGCGCGCAGCAGCTCGCGGACGGGGTTGCGGCCAGCGACGATCTCGCCCACCCCACTCCAGCCACCGCTACGGCCAGCCCGGTGTGGTCCGGTCGGCTACGGGCCGACGCGTCGTGGCCCCGTCGGCTACCGGCGGACGAGCTGTGGCCCCGTCGGCGTGTCACGCACTTCCCAACCAAGCTCGCGCAGGCGCGCGCGCAACGCGTCGGCGCGGGCGAAATCGCGTTCCCGCCGCGCCCGCTCGCGCTCCTCAAGGAGCGCCTGCGCCTCGCCGTCGGCGGTAGCTGCTGTGTCGCCGGCCAGGAGCGAGTCGAGTCCGAAAACCCACAGCAGATCGCGCAGCCGACCGGGACCGAGGCGCTCGCCCGCATCGAGCCTGCGGTTGAGCTCGCCGACCCACTCGAACACGACGGCGCGCGCCTTCGGCGTATTGAAGTCGTGGGCGAGCGCTGCATCGAAACGCTCGACGAGCGCGTCGGCGCCAGGCAGCTCGGGACCGTCGGGATCGAGTCGGCGCCCCAGCTCGCGCACACGTTCGGCGGCACGTTGCGCTTCGCGAAGCAGCTCCTCCGAGAAGCGCAACGGCTGGCGGTAGTGGCCCCCGACGAAGTACATGAGCAGCGCCTCGCGACCGAAACGGTCGAGCACCTCGTGCAGCCGGCGGATGTTGCCGACCGATTTGGCCATCTTCTCGTCGCCGAGCTCGACCATGCCGTTGTGCATCCAGATGCGCGCGAGCGGCCGGTGGCGAGCGGCCTCCGTTTGCGCGATCTCGTTCTCGTGGTGCGGAAAGACGAGGTCCGAACCACCGCCGTGGATTTCGAACTCGAGGCCCAAAAGCGCCTCAGCCATCGCCGAGCACTCGATGTGCCACCCTGGCCGCCCCTCGCCCCACGGCGACGGCCACCAAGTGTCCTCGTCGGGCTTGCGCGCCTTCCAGAGCGCGAAGTCCTGGGGAGCCTCCTTGCGGCGGGCGGCGTCGTCGCCCTCGCCCTGCTCCATCTCCTCCAGCGAACGATTCGACAGCTTGCCGTAGTCGGCGAAGCTGCGCACGCGGAAGTACACGTCGCCGTCGACCACATAGGCGTGGCCCTGGCGGACCAGCTCATCGATCAGGGCGACGATGTGATCGATCGTCTCGCTCGCGCGCGGCTCGGCGTCGGGTCGGCCGAGACCGAGGCGGTCGGTGTCGGCGATGTAGTGGCGCGTCATCTCGGCAGCGAGCTCGGTGCTCGCCACACCGGCGCGCCGCGCCGCCTCGTAGATCTTGTCGTTGATGTCGGTGATGTTGATCACCAGCCGCACGTGGTAGCCCAAGCGCGTCAGGAAGCGCTTGAAGAGCGAGAAGACGACGTAGGGGCGCGCGTTACCGACGTGGATGCGGTCGTAGACCGTCGGTCCGCAGGCGTAGATACCGACCTTCGGCGGCTCGCGCGGCTCGAGCCGCCGGATGCTGCCGGTAAGCGTGTCGTGGATTACGACCTCGCGCACGCCGGCAGTGTACGTGCGCGCGGGGCGCGCGCCGCTCGCGCGGCTTAGCCGCGCGCCGCGCGCACCCGGGCTGCGACGCCGTCCTCGGCCAGCGGCGGGCGGGGCGGCGGATCGGCGAGCCCGAGCGCCGCCTCGATCTCAGCGCCGACGCGCATCAGAAGCGACTCCGCGCCGCGCGGGGCGACGAGCTGCACCGAGCGTGGCAGCCCGTCGCCGGCGATCCCCGCCGGCAGCGCGAGCGCCGGCAGGTCGAGATGGTTCCAGGCGATCGTGAACGGGTAGACCTGGCCCATCGCGAAGAGCGTGCGCAGCGCACCCGTGCCCTCCCACTCCGTCGCTGCGACCGGAGGTCGCGCGACCGTCGGGGTGACGAGCAGGTCGTAGCGCGAGAAAAACTCGTCGAAGCGTTCGCGACTGGGAGCTGCGTGCGCGAGGGCGCGATCGAGCACCCGGTCGGACACGGCGCGGCCGAGACGCACGAAGCCGCGCGTTCGCCGCTGCAGCCGCGCGGGCAGGTCGAGCGCTGCCGCGTCGTCGGCGATGCCGCGCAGGTAGCGGACGATCGCGGGCAGCGCCAAAAGACCGTAGGGAGGGTCGGCGCGGTCGACGGTGTGCCCGAGCTGCCGCAGCTCGTCGGCGACCCGTTCGACCGCGTCGCGCACCGACGCGTCGACCAGTGCTGGCAGCTGCGGCCGCCTCGAGACCGCGATCCGCAACCGCGGGGCGCGCTCGGCGACAGCTTCCGACCACTTGCGCCTAGAACCGTCGGGGGAGCGCTCGGCGACAGCTTCCGACCACTTGCGCCTAGAACCGTCGGGGGAGCGCTCGGCGACCGCGTCGAGCAACAGTGCCGTGTCCGCCACGGTGCGAGTCAAGAAGCCGTAGACGATCAGTCCGTTCCAAGGGTTCTCGGCCGGGGCTGTCGGCACCAAACCGCGCGCGGGCTTCAAACCGACGAGGTGACAGCAGGCGGCGGGGATGCGGATCGATCCCGCGCCGTCCGACGCCGTCGCGGCGGGCACGAGGCCGGCAGCGACCGCCGCCGCACTCCCGCCCGACGATCCGCCAGGCGTGCGTTCGCGCTCCCAAGGGTTACGCGTCACCCCGAAGCCGAGCGACTCCGTCGCCCCGATCGCGGTGAGCTCGGGAACGTTGGTCTTGCCGACGACGACCGCCCCGGCGGCACGCAAGCGCCGAACGAGCTCGCTGTCGCGAGCGGCCGGTCTCGTCACAGCGAGCGTTCCGCGCGTCGTCAGCTCGCCAGCCACGTCCTGGTCGTCCTTGATCGCGACCGGAAGGCCGAGCAGCGGACGCTCGTCACCGGCGGCGCGGCGGGCATCGGCCTGCTCCGCTTCCGCTAGCGCGCGTTCCGCGAAGACGCAGCGAAAAGCGCCGAGCTCGCCGTCGATGCGCTCGATCCGCGCCAGCAGCGTCGCGACGAGTTCCCGTGCCGACAGCTCGCGCCGCGACAGCGCCGCCAACACGCCGCGCACGCCAGCGAACGCGAGCTCCTCGCCCGTGGCGCCCTGCGCGTCCCCCGGGTCCGCGCTCGCGCGGTGCTCTCGATCCGCCCCTCCGTCGCTCATCGTCCCCCCTCTCGAGTCGCCTCTTATCGCTCCTCGCACACTCCCGACACCGCCGATCGCTGGCCGCCGCCGCTAGCTCGCCGGCGCGACAGTCGCGACCGCGAGCGCGGCGACGCCCTCCCCGCGACCGACGAACCCCATGCCCTCGCCGCGCGTGAACTTGACGTTGACGCAGTCGAGTGAAACGCCGAGCACTTGCGCCAGGCGTGCGCGCATCTCGTCACGGTAGGGCGCGAGACGCGGCGCTTCGCAGACGACGGTGGCGTCGACGTTTACAGGCACGAAACCGGCGGCGCGCACCGCGGCGGCCGTGTCGCGCAAGAGCGCGATCGAGTCGGCACCGCGGAAGCGCTCGTCGTCGTCGGGGTAGCGCTGCCCGATGTCGCCAAGCCCTGCCGCCCCCAACAGCGCGTCGATGACGGCATGAGCGAGCGCGTCGGCGTCCGAGTGGCCAAGCAACCCGCGCTCGGCATCGGCGATCTCGACACCGCCAAGCACGAGACGGCGCCCCGCCACCAAGCGGTGCGCGTCGTAGCCGATTCCGCAGCGTGGGGTGGTGATCACGGCAGTGGTTCGAGCCGGCGCGCGCGCCGCTCGAAGACGGCGATGCGCTCGACCCCCGCGTCGCGCAACAGCTCCACCGCTTCTTCGTAGCGGAAGCCAACCTGGTCGGGGCGGTGGGCGTCGGAGGAGAGCGCGATCGGCCGGCCGAGCGCCACGCACTCGCGCAGGAAAGCCGCATCGGGGTACGGCTCGCCGATCGGTTTGCGCCAACCGGCGGTCGAGAACTCGACAGCCACGTCGCTTCCGGCGATCGCCTCGAGCGCGACCTCCCAATAGAAGCGCGGATCGCGTTCGGGCCACGGCCCGGAACGTCCTTGCACCTTGACGAGATCGGGATGGGCGAGGATGTCGAACAGGCCGCTGCGCGCCGCCTGCCCGAGCAGCTCAAAGTAGCGCCGCCAAACCGTGTCGGGGTCGAAGCGTCGCCACGCGTCGTGGTCACGCCAGCGCGCGTCGCCGAGCAGGTCGACGATGGTGTCGTCGACGAAGTGAACCGAGCCGACCACGTAGTCGAAGTCGTGGGCCGCAACCAGTTCGGCGATCCGCTCCTCGCGCCCGGGCAGATAGTCGAGTTCGATACCGAGCTTGAGGTCTGTCTCTTCGCGCACGAAGGCGCAGTACTCGTCGAGATCGTCGGCCGCCCAGTGCCGGTACCACGGGTGGTCCCAAACCACGAGCGACTGGTGAAAACGGTGGACGTGCTCGGAGACGCCGAGCTCCTCGATGCCGGCGGCGGTCGCTGCCTCGCGATAGCGCTGGGCGTTTTCGGCCGTGAAGTGGTCGCGTGCTCGCGCCCGCTCGTCGTCGGGGCGTAGATGCAGGTGGTAGTCGGTCAGCACCGGCCGCTCATTCTCGCGAACCGCTCGCAGCGACGCCGGCAAGCGCCGCCGCCAGCTCGAGATCGTCGCGCACGGTGATCTTGAAGTTGCGCGGGCTGGCGGGCACGAGGCGCACTCGCCCGCCGCAACGCTCGACGAGGGCGGCCTCGTCTGTCGCCGCGCGCACGACCGCGTCGGGGAGAGCGAGCGCGGCCCGCAGCGCGTCGGCGCGAAACGCCTGCGGCGTCTGCACCGCCCAAAGGCGCGAGCGGTCGAGCGTGCGGTAGACGTAGCGGCCGTCGCTCGACTCCTTGACGGTGTCGACGAGCGGCGTCGCGGCGATCGCCGCATCGGCGTCGGCGAGCGCGTCGAGACAGGCGCGCGCGAGCAGCGGCGTCGCGAATGGACGCGCGGCGTCGTGGACGACGACCGCCTCCGCGTCGCCAGCCGCCGCGACCCCGGCGCGCACCGACAGCGCTCGCTCCTCGCCGCCGGCTACCAGTCGTAGCGGCACACCGCTACCGGCGAGCGCGGCGCGGAACGGTTCAGCGCCCACCTCGGGTGGCACCACCACGACGAGCACGTCGCACACGGGCGCCA
>NICF_comb_assmDRAFT_10000691_pt1 | contig 28537 bp, 24 predicted proteins | sample NewIslPassag4_SG_FD_11279 | JGI IMG/M metagenome (IMG submission 11279) | reverse complement strand
GAGCTCCTGGCCATCGACGGCGCCCGCCTCAACGGGGCGCGCGGCGAGGCGGCGGCTCCGCACATCGTAAACCTCTCGTTCCCCGGCGTGCGCGGCGAAGTGCTTGTCCACGCCCTGGAGGATCGGGGTGTGTTTGTCTCGACGGGTTCGGCGTGCACGTCGCGCAAAGCGGAGCCGAGCCACGTCCTCAAAGCGCTGGGCCTTTCCGAAGAGGTGCTGGAAAGCTCGATCAGGATCAGCCTTTCCCGAAGCACGACGGAGGAAGAAGTGGTCTACGCCATTTCGATGATCAAAGAAGCGGTGAGCGCCTTGCGAACGATGCTCGCGCGGCGATGAATCACCGGGCGGAGGGGATGCGGCCGTGGCTTCTGTGATTCTCGTGCGATACGGTGAGATCGGCCTAAAGGGGAAAAACCGCCCTGCGTTCGAAAAGAGGCTTGTGGCCAACGTCCGCCGGGCGTTAGGCAAAGAGGTGGGCGCCGACGTGCGCAGCGAATACGGGCGGATCGTGGTGGACTTCGGCGAGGCGGAGGCTCCCCGCTGGGCGCTAGAGCGGATATGCTCCGTCTTCGGCGTCGTCTCCGCGAGCCCGGCCGTCTCGGTCCCGCTTTCCCTGGAGGCGGCGGAGAAAGCCGCGGTCGCACTGGTCGATGAGCGCTGCCGCAGGGCCGGGAGGCCCCTGCGCTTTAAGGTGGAGGCGCGCCGGTCCAACAAGCGTTTTCCGCTGACGAGCCCTGAGATCAACGCCCGGCTGGGGACGCACGTGCTGAAACACGCGTCATCCCCGCCAATAGTCGACGTCCACGACCCGGACTTCGTCCTAAGCGTCGAGGTGCGGGAGCGGGCGATNTACCTTTACACCGAGGTGGTGGCCGGTCCGGGAGGTCTTCCCGTAGGGTCAAGCAGCTCGGGCCTCCTTCTACTTTCCGGTGGAATCGATTCGCCAGTGGCCGGTTGGTTGGCCATGAAGCGGGGCATCCGGATTGAAGCCGTCCATTTTCACAGCTTTCCGTTTACCAGCGAACGATCCAAGGAGAAGGTGATCGACCTCACCGCCGTCCTGAGCCGATGCAGTTTCGAGGCGATTCCGCTGTATGTCGTCAACTTCACCCCAGCACAGACGGCCATTAGGCAAGTGGCTCCGGCGGAGATGGGTATCACGCTGATGCGGCGGATGATGCTGCGCATCGCTGAGCGGCTCGCCCGGGAGAGGGGGATCCCGGCCTTGATCACCGGGGAGAGCGTGGGCCAGGTGGCCAGTCAGACGCTGGAGAGCATGGCGGCGATCAATGAAGTGACTTCGATGCCGATCTTGCGGCCGCTGGTCACCATGGACAAGGCGGAGATCATCGCCTTGGCGGAGCGCATCGGGACATACGAGTTGTCGATCCTCCCGTACGCCGACTGCTGCACGGTCTTTGTTCCTGAACGGCCCGAGACGCGCCCGAAGCTCGAGCGGGTCCATCGGGTGGAGGAGCGCCTTCCCATCGAGGAGCTGGTCTCCCAGGCGGTCTCGACCGTCGAGCGGCTCGAGCCGGCGGCCCTCGCTCGCGCGTAGCCAGCGTAAGCCCGGAGCACCGCCCTGAAGGAACGGCGCGTCTGCCGCATCTTGCCTTGGGAAGCGGTGATTCCGCCCGAACCATTGTCCACTGAACCTTGGCCGAAGAGGGTAACATCGTGAAAGGAGCTGCGGTCCGTGAAGAAGGGCGACATCTACACCGCCGTCGAGGTAGAGGAGAACGCAAGCGGAGTCCTAGTCCGCACCGATGCAGGCGACCTCCTCGGCGTGGTCGACGCGAAGGGCGTCAACGTCGGCGACAGGATCCAGATCGGGCCGGTATGCGGCGACTGGTGTCGCATTTTCCACCGTGGCGAGGCATACCGGGCCCAGATCCTTCAGCGTTCGGTCAAGTCCTCGTAAGCGGGGTCCACCGCCCGGACATACGGAGCGAAGTCCGGGTACCGCTCCATCGCCTTTCGGTACATGTCGTACGCGATGCGCCGGTAGGAGAAGTGCCCCGTCGGGCGCGTCCTGAGCTCGGCGATGTAGGCGAGCTCCGCGAGGTCCATGCTGAAAAGGGCCCGGCAGCGGGTACCGAGCGGCAAAAGATACGCTCCTAGCGGCGGGAGAGCCTGGTTGATCCGTTCGGCCGCGGTGAAAGCTTGCGCCATCGCCGCCCGGTACACCCCCGCGACGCCGGCGGTACGCACCATCTCCGGCTCTTCGTATCCAAGGCGCGTCGTCCACTCCTGCCGCAGCTTCTGGCAGCGGCGGTGGCGCTGGAGATCCCGGTAGGCCCCGATGTCCACCACCACGTCGAAGTTCAGATATCCCGTGCGAAACTCAGCCAGCCATTCGTCGTGGGAACCCCGGTTCTCAAAGGCCAGTTCGAGCAACTCTCGAATCTCCAGGCGCGTGAGGGTCTGCACGTGCAGAACGATTTGGCTAAAGGGATGGTATCCCACGGCGTAAAGGAGCTTGGAAAGCGCCTCGACCGCGGGGTCGTCCACCTGGACAAGGGAGACGTTCTCGGTCACCCCTACGGGTACTCTGCCCAAGAGCCCCTCGTACACCTGGCGCATTCTGTCCAGGGTCTTGAGCCTGTACCCATCGGGCGCGGTGTATTTCACCAGCGTCGGCGCCGCCGCGGCCGGAGCGAGCACCTCTTTCAGCTGGGCGATCAGTTCTGCTTCACACGCGGGCTCGAGCTCGGAGAGCAAGCTGAGCGCACGCTCAGCGCGCGGGTTTCTCGCAGGCGCCCGTCCAGCCTTGCGCATCGCTTCCCCGATCCGGCGCACTTCGCCGTAGGAGCTAGAGAGAAGGCGGCTGATCTGCCGTTCCAAAGTGCGTGCCGAGGTGATCTGGCCCACGCTCGTGCCGGTCGCCATGGGCAAGAGGTATCTTCCCACGTCAAACGCCCGCGCCCGTAAGGTGCGCTCGAAGGCCTTGTCGTCCATGCCTTCAGGCTTCGAAACGGTGGCGCGATAATGCGCGAAGACGGCTTGACTCACATGCTCGTACGCCTTGAAAAGAGCGTCGGCCGTCTCCACGTACAGGCCCTCCAGCTCGGTGCCTTTGATCTCGCTCGGTACGATATACCCCGTCACCGAAAAATCCTGATAGCGCGTGCTGCGCTCTTGGCCGTCCCACAGCGCCTCGGCGACGATCTCGATTGCCGCGAGGATGCTCACGTTCTCGACGGCGATGGGCACGTGGGCCATGTCGGCGATGCTGCGGTGGCCGTAGGCGAAGTAGAAGGTCTCGAGGAACTGGGCCGCCTTCTGGCCAGTGATGTAGCTATTGCTCTCTAAGAAGCTCCGCTTGCTGCGGGAGTACGCCGCCATGGTGTATGCGAGCTCCTCGGGAGGAATCCCAAGGACCGCAAAGACCTGGCGGGCCGACTCGTCTCGGGCATAGGACGCGGGGGAGGCGTGCGACGCCATCAACGACACCACCTTTGAGAGATAGGTGCTTACCCGCCGCCTAGCGGGCCAATCCGGCGGAGGCCAAAAGCGGCAGGGCAAGGAGGCCGAGCGCATGGGCCAGCGCCGCGGGAAAATACCGGTTCGAGCGGGTGAAGGCAAGCCCAATGCCGAGCGAAAAACCAAGCCCCGCTCTCCAGGACATGCCGAACGGGCCGTAGGTCGCATGGAGCACGGACGCGATCGTAGCCGCCGCGGCGGCCGCCGCCAACGCGGACCACCCTTTTCGGCCTTGGGCCATCCGTTTGGTAAGGCCCGCCTGCACCAGCCCCCGGAAGGCCAGCTCCTCAAAGAGCGCGGCAAGCCCCGCTCCTGAAAGGAGCCAGACGAGCCAGACCCACGAGCCCGTCTCCGGCATGCTGCCGGTCCAGGGAACGCCGGCCCGAATTCCCGTCATCCAGGCGCCGGCGCAGGCCAGCAAGAGCGCCGCGACGACCGTCCGCCCATCGCCGGGACGCACTCTCAGGTCGAGGGGGGCTGCAGTCCACGGCCGGACTCCGTAGAAATAAGTGGCAAGGAGAGCCGGGGCACCCAGGCTGCCGGGGCTTAAGCCCTGGTGGAGAAGTCCTCCCCCGATCTCGCCGGGCCAGGAGAACCACGAACCGTCGAATCCGGGCAACCGGGGAAGGAGAAGCGAAAGAGTGACGACGCCCCAGTCGACGGCGTGGGGCCGGGGAGGCAGCCGCATGATGAGCGGCAGCGAAAAGGGAAGCGAGTAGACGAGAAGGCGCAGGAAAAAGAGGCCCACGGCGGCCACGGCGCCCAGGCGAAATGCGTCGGCGGCGGCCCCGACGAAAGCAGCGCCGAAGGCGAATCCAATGCCAAGCAGGGGACCCCTATGTTCGATGACGTGGTGGCGCCAGCGGGGTACAAGCCAAAGATAGAAGCTCAAGAGATGCCAGAGGGCCGCGGCGGCAAGGAGCACGCGTCTTATTGCCGGCAGGCTTTGGGCGGCGGGAGAGAAAACCAGAAGCAGCGCCCATAACAAGAGCGCGGCAATCGCGACGATTTCTGCCACAGGGGCGTTTGGCTTATTGGCAGCGGTCGGCATAGCTCAATGGATTCGACGGGGGAAAGGCGCTGACCTGCTCTCGATTGCGGCTAGACGACGAGGTTCTTTCCTTCTCGCTTGGCGTGGAAATTGGCGCGGATCGCCTTGTGGAGGAGGCGGTCGGCGTCCCAACCTTCCGTCTCGGTGCTCGCCACGCCGACGGAGACGGTGACGCGCTGCACCCACTCGGACGAGGCGTCCCACACCTGGCGGCGGATCCATTCCGCGACGGCCACCGCCTCCCTGTGGGTGGTCCGGGGCAGGATCACCAAAAACTCGTCGCCTGACAGCCAGCGGCAGGCGAAGTCGCCCCGGCGGATACTCTGCTGGATCACCTTCCCGAGCATCCGGATCATTTCGTTCCCGCCTTCGTAACCTAATAGGTTGTTGTAGGTCTTGAGGTTGTCCCCATCGATAAACAGGACGGCGCAGCAGTCTTTGCCCACTTCACCGGAGGCAAGGGTCATGCGAAGATATCGCTCGCCCGCCCGGTGATTAGGCAGGCCGGTGACGGCGTCGGTGTGGGCGGCGTCATACGTCTCTTCCAGGAGCTTGATGGTCTCTTTGATGCGCAGGACCATCATGTCGAGGACCCGCATGCCCCATGCGGGCATCGCGACGGTGGCAAAGCCGCCGTCGCTCAAGGATTCGCCCATAGCGACGAACACCTCGGCGAGACTCCCCTCGCCCACCGGATACGGAACGACGCCCACGTGGATCCCGTCGACTTCGACCCCGCTTGCCCGCAGTTCGGAGAGGAACTGCTGCTCGAAGACGTGCGCAAGGGCTCTCGCCTCGTCCTGCGACTTTCCTGGCAGCAAGACGACGAACTCGTCTCCGCCGGTGCGAAAGACGGTCGGGCGGTCTTTTCGTTCGACGCCCGGACGCTGGCGGTCTGGGAAGTCTTTTAACACCTTGGCCAAGCTCTGAATGGCGAAATCGCCGGCGGTCCTGCCCCGGAATTCGTTGAGGGTCTTAAGCCCCTTCAAATCAAAACAGACCAGCGAGCCGCTTCCTTCCTTGAGGGCGGCTTCCATTTGGACGAAAAACGCGAAAAAATTGGGCAACCGTGTCATGCTATCGACGGTAAAGTGAAGGTTTTCCATCCTTTGCCTGCCGCGTCACCGTGGCGACCTCAACGGGATCTTGCGGGACCTCGCAAAAATCGGGAATCAATTACTCCATGCAGGCAGAAAATCCTCCCTGACGAGCGCGTGGAGGTCGGTCAGAAGGCGATGGGAAAGCCTTGGGACAACGGTGCGGCTCGCTCTAGCCCTATTGAGCTGCATTCCTTCGCTCTGCTATAATGATATGGATTCGTCAGCGGGATTGGGGTGAGGGATGATGATCGAATTGCCAGTGATCGGTCGCCTCGAGGAGGCTGATCTTGAGCGGCGTCTCAAGGAGAAGAGGCCTGGGCAAAAGGGCGTGTGGATCCAGACGCTCGGCTGCCAAATGAACGAGCACGACACCGAGATCATGCTCGGAATGCTTTCTCAGATGGGCTATGTCGAGGTGGCGACGCCGGTCGAGGCCGATCTCATCCTCTACAACACTTGCTCCGTGCGGGAGAACCCCGAGCGGAAGGTGTACGGCCAAATCCATATGCTTCGCCAGCTGAAGGCGAAGAATCCCGATCTCATCATCGGGGTCTGCGGCTGCATGGTGCAGCAGAAGGCAGAGCTCGAAAGGATCAGGGAAAGCCTTGAGCACGTCGACCTCGTCTTTGGCACCCACAACATCCACAGGCTGCCTGAACTCCTGCACAAGGTGAAGGTGACCGGGGAGCGGGTCATCGAGGTATGGCATGAGGAAGGCGAAGTGGTCGAAGGCCTCCCCGTCCAGCGCGAAGGGAAACTCAAAGGATATGTGACCATCATCTACGGGTGCAACGAGTTCTGCACCTACTGCATCGTCCCTTACGTCCGGGGCAAAGAGCGCTCGAGGAGCCTTGAGCGGATCGTCGCCGAGTGCGAACAGCTCGGCAAAGAGGGCTATAAGGAGATCATGCTCCTTGGGCAAAACGTCAACGCTTACGGCAATGATCTTCCAGGCGACGTCAACTTCGCCCGGCTTCTCGAGGCGGTGAACCGCGTCCCCGGGATCGAGCGGATCCGGTTTACCTCGCCGCATCCCAAGCACTTCACCGACGACGTCATCGACGTGATGGCCCGCTCGGAGAAGGTGTGCGAGCACATCCATCTCCCCGCGCAAGCGGGCAGCGATCGGACGCTGAGAAGGATGGGGCGCCGCTACACCCGCGACCAGTACCTGCGGCTCGTCGACAAGATGAGGAGCGCCATCGACGACCTGGCGATCACCACGGACCTCATCGTCGGCTTTCCCGGTGAGACCGACGAGGACTTTCTTGAAACCATCCGCCTGGTCGAAGAAGTCGAGTTCGACGGCGCCTTCATGTTCATCTACTCGCCGCGCATCGGCACCCCGGCCACGCGCCTTAAAGAGCAGGTGCCCGAAGAGGTGAAACGAGAGCGAATCTATCATCTCATCGAGGTCCAAAACGCGATCAGCCGCAAGAAGAACGAGGCGTGGGTAGGGCGCACCGTCGAGGTGCTGGTCGAAGGGACCAGCCACAAGGACTCGTCCAAGCTCTCCGGCCGTTCCCGGCAGAACAAGCTGGTGGTCTTTGACGGCCCCACGGAGCTCATCGGCAAGACCGTCGACGTGCGCGTCACGGAAGCGCAGACGTGGAGCCTCGCCGGCGTCTTAGCCGGTTGATCCGGCCGCTTGGCGGCTAAAGTCCTCGAGCGGGGACGTGTTCTTGGCAAGGGGAGAAAGGAGTGGGCGCGGTTTGAGAAAGCGCTGGCGGCGGGAATGGCCCAAGGCGGTGCCCCTCGATCCCGACGAGACCCTGTTTGAGACCGGCTCCAGAGAGGTGTGGCAATCCCTCCTCGTGACCCAAGACGGTGCCGAGATCGGCCCGGTGGTGCGGCAAGTCGTCGAGCCGCGCCTTTATACCATCCGTTACCTGGTGGTCTACGATCTCGAACGGGATCGGCACATCCTCTTGCCCTCCAACACCATCGTTGACATCACCGAAGATCGCGTCCTTTCAAGCCTCTCTCGGGCCCAGGTGGCGGAGCTTCCCGCATTTCACCAAAAGGTGAACCGCAGCTACGAAGAGGCGCTGTACCAAGCCGTGGGCCGCACACCTTATTGGCTCGAGGAAGAGGCGGCCAGGCGCCATATACCTCCCGAGACCGAGTCGTAATTGGAGGAAGCCCTTCGCACCCGGCGAAGCTCTCTTGGGCTAAGCCAAGGTAGGTGCCTTCCATCGATGCAGAGCCTCACTCCTATGCTCCGCCAGTACTACGAGATGAAGAGCGAGTACCCGGGGTGTATTCTCCTGTTTCGCCTCGGGGATTTTTATGAAATGTTCGACGAAGACGCGAAGCTCGCCTCGCGCCTTTTGGACATTACCCTAACCTCGAGAGAAGCAGGCAAAGGCCAGCGCATTCCCATGTGCGGTGTGCCCTATCATTCGGTAGAAGGTTACATCGCACAGCTTATCGGGGCAGGCCACAAGGTCGCCATCTGCGAACAGGTCGAGGATCCCAAGGAGGCTAAAGGCGTCGTCCGCCGCGAGGTGGTCCGGGTAATCACCCCCGGAACCGTCCTTGAGGCGGGCATCCTCAAAGAGCGGGAGAACAATTTCCTCGTCGCCGTCACTCGCCGTGAAGTCGGGCGCGCACATCTCGCGCACGGGAGCGCCGGGGAGGGACTCTCGTCGCAGGAGAGCTTTCTTGCGGCCCAGCCCGCATCGTATGGGCTGGCCGCTTGCGACCTTTCAACCGGGGAGTTCATCTGCACCCAGATTGAGGGCGAGCAGGCTTTCCCCACGCTGCGAGACGAGATCGGCAGGCTCAATCCGGCGGAGCTCCTCCTGGAACCGGCGTTTGCCGACCCCATCGTCGCGTCGGAAGTGGAGGCGCTTTCTCAGGCGAGCAGGGCCGTCATCGAGATCATGCAGGAGCCCTCCGTGAGCGCCTCGGCTGCCCGCAAGCGGTTGCTTGAGCATTTCGGGGTAGAGTCGCTGGAGGGGTTTGGCTGCGAGGGCTTGGACCTCGCGGTACGGGCCGCGGCGGTGGTCCTTGAGTATCTCTCCCAGACGCAAAAAGGGGCGCTCGGGCAGATCACTCGCCTATCCACCTATTCGACGGCTTCTTACATGACGCTCGATCAGGCGACGCGCCGCAACCTGGAGCTGACGCGGACGCTGCGATCCCACGAGCGAAAGGGATCGCTCCTTTGGGTCCTCGACCGGACCAGGACCGCCATGGGCGGCCGGCTGATGCGCCTTTGGATCGAGCGGCCCCTCCTCGACGCCTCTCAGATCAACCGCCGGCTTGATGCGGTTCAGGACTTCGTAGACGACGGCGAGCTGCGCCTGGGCGTTCAAGAATGCCTCGAAGCGGTGCACGACGTCCAGCGGCTTACGGGCCGGATCGGCCACGGCAGCGCCGGCGGGCGCGATCTGGTGGCGCTCAAGAACTCCCTGTCCTCGATCCCCCGCCTCAAAGAGCTCATCGTCTCCCGGGCGAAAAGCGCCACGCTTCAGGAGCTGGGCGCCGCCATCGACCCGTGCGAAGACATTCGGGACGAGATCGCCGCCGCGCTGGTGGACGATCCCCCGGTGACGGTGACGGAGGGCGGCTTGATCCGGCCCGGCTATAGCCGCGACTTGGACGAGCTTCGGGCGGCGAGCAAGGAGGGGAAAGAGTGGATCGCCCGCCTTGAGCAGAAGGAGCGGGAGAGGACCAACATCAAGTCCCTCAAGGTCGGCTTCAACAAGGTGTTTGGCTATTATATCGAAGTGACCAAGCCCAACCTCCCGCTCGTCCCCAAAGAGTATGAACGCCGGCAGACCTTGGCCAACGCCGAGCGCTTCGTCACGCCGGAGCTCAAAGAGAAAGAGGCGACCATCCTGGGAGCCGAGGAGCGGATGGTCGGCCTCGAATACCAGCTCTTCGTCGAGCTGCGCTCCCGACTGGCCGCGAAGGCGGCGAGGCTGCAGCGGCTGGCGCAAATCCTCGCGGAGCTGGACGTGTACGCCTCCCTGGCGGAGGTGGCGGTGGAGCGGGGATACGTCCGTCCCGTCGTCGACCATGACGATGTGATCGAGATCAAGGCGGGCCGGCACGCGGTGGTCGAAGCGATGCTCGAGGCGGGTACTTTTGTCCCCAACGACCTCAGGCTCGACCGGGAGACGCAGATTATCTTGCTCACCGGGCCCAACATGGCGGGGAAGAGCACATACCTGCGCCAGGCGGCCTTGACGGTCCTGATGGCGCAGATCGGCTCCTTCGTTCCCGCCCAGTCGGCCAGGATCGGCGTCGTCGACCGCATCTTTACCCGCGTCGGCGCCTCGGACGACCTGGCGACGGGCCAAAGCACCTTCATGGTCGAGATGAACGAGGTGGCCAACATCCTGAACCACGCGACTCAAAAGAGCCTGGTCATCCTCGACGAGGTGGGGAGGGGAACCAGCACCTTCGATGGCCTCAGCATCGCCTGGGCGGTCACCGAATACCTCCACAACCACGAGACGACCCGCCCGAAAACCCTCTTTGCCACTCACTACCACGAGCTCACCGAGCTTGAGCGGTCGCTGCCGCGCGTCAAAAACTACTCGGTCGCCGTCCACCAGCGGGGTAAAGAGATCGTCTTCTTGCGCCGGATCGTCCGGGGCGGGGCCGATCAGAGCTACGGCATCGAAGTGGCGCGGCTTGCGGGCCTGCCGGCTCCTCTCATCGAACGGGCGCGTGCGATTCTCGAGCAGCTGGAGGCGACCGAGGCCGCGCGCCTCGCCCTCGAGAGCGCGGCCGCGGCGGACGGCGCCGGTGGTGCCAAGGCCGGCTTGGGGTCGGGCGCGGCGAAGGGAAGGTTCGACAACGCGCAGCAGCTTTCGCTTTTCGAGGAACCCGTCCATCCGCTGATCAAGGAGCTCGCGTCGCTGGACGTCAACGCGATGACGCCCCTAGAAGCGCTAAACCTCCTCGCCCGTCTCGTCAACGCCGCAAGGGAGGAAGGAGCTTGAGAGCGCCCATCCGGATCCTTAGCGACGACGTGAGCAACAAGATCGCCGCGGGTGAGGTGATCGAGCGGCCGGCGTCGGTCGTAAAAGAGCTGGTCGAAAACGCCATCGATGCCCGCGCTCGCCGTATCCACGTGGAGGTGCGGGGCGCCGGCAAAGAGCTGATCCGGGTGGTCGACGACGGCGTCGGCATCCCGGCCGAGGAGGCGCCGCTGGCCTTTATGCGCCATGCCACCAGCAAGATCTACAAGGCCAGCGACCTCGTGGCCATCGCGACACTGGGCTTTCGGGGCGAGGCGCTGCCGAGCATCGCGTCGGTCTCCAAGGTGGAGCTCATCACCCGGACGCCCGAATCGGGGGAGGGCGTTCGCCTCGAAGTGCGCGGGGGAGAGATTCGCACTTCGGTCTGCGGCGCTCCTTGCGGCACCCAGGTGAGCGTCTTCGACCTCTTCTACAACACGCCCGCCCGCTTCAAGTTCCTCCGCTCGGATACGGCCGAGCGCCGCTACATTGCCGACTTTCTCACCGCGGTCGCCCTCGCTCACCCCGATATTGCGTTTCGCCTCTCGATGGAGGGGCGGCAGGTGCTGAGCACCACCGGGTCGGGAAACCTAAAGGAGGCCATTGCCGCGGTGTACGGCCGATCGGTCTTGCCGGAGCTGGTCGCCGTCGAATGGGAGGCCCCGTGGGGCGGGCTCTCGGGCTACGTGGGAAAGCCGGCTTTGGCGAAGGGGAACCGGGGCGCCGAGACGCTCTTCGTCAACGGGCGGTGGGTGCAAAACCGCACCCTCTATGCAGCGGTCGAAAAAGGTTACGAGTCGCTCCTTGCTCACCGCCGCTTTCCCCTGGCCGTCCTTCACATCAGGATCGACCCGACGCTGGTCGACGTCAACGTGCATCCTGCCAAGACCGACGTGCGGTTCCGAGACGAGAACGAGATGTTTCGCACCGTGATGCGGGCGGTGCGCGCGGCGCTCATCCAAGCCAACCTGGTAGTGGATATCGGTGAGCGCAGCTTTCCTTCTGCGGGGGTCGCCTCCGGGAAGCGAACGGAGGATCCCGCGCCTGCGGCTTTGGGAACCGATGAGGTCGGCCAGCAGCGCCTGTCGTGGGGAAGCTGGGCGCCGCCGCTCAAACGGCGCGAGGAGCCGGAGGTCGCCCCCCAGTGGACGGGAGAGCGAAGGGCGGAGTATGGCGCCGGGGAGAAGGCGGGAGGATTTTGGCAAGGATCCAGGGGGGACGAGGCGACGGGCGACGGGACGTCAGCGCTCGCCGGGAAAACGCCTGGAGCTTTGGGCGCTGCGGCTTCTCGCGATTCCGGCAGGCCGGTTCTTCCGGAGAGTCCCGAAGCAGAATCCAGGGACGAAAGTGATGACGGCGGGGCTCACACTGGTCTTCCCCTCGCCGCCGCCGAGGCGGAGCAGGCGATGATCCGCCTTGCGGCGGAGACGTCGGCCATGGGCTACGATCCGCGGGAAGTGCTTTTGACGGCTCCGGTCCTCGGTCAGGTGGCCGCGACGTATCTGGTAGTCCCCGTCCCGTTTGGGCTATGGCTCATCGACCAGCACGTGGCGCACGAGCGGATCCTTTACGAGGAGGTGCTCAAAGCCTTGGGCCGGGGCGAGGTCGTCTCCCAGGAGCTTCTCATACCGCAACCGGTCACGCTCGCTCCGGCGCTCGCCACCGCGCTCATCGACCACCGGGACGAAGTGGAGGCGCTGGGATTCGCGGTGGAAAGCTTTGGCGGCAACGACTTTCTCTTGCGGGCAGTGCCTGCAGCGATCGGATCCCGGTCGGGAACGGCCCTGGCGCGGATCGTGGAAGAACTCGCCGTCATCGTCGGCCAGGGAGGGCCGTCGCCGAGAGAGCGGGCGGCGGCCAGCATCGCATGCCGGGCTGCGGTGAAAGCCGGCCAACGGCTCCAGCCCGAGACGATGGAACGGCTCGTAAGGAAGCTCGCCACGGTGGAGAATCCCTTCGCGTGTCCCCACGGGCGGCCCATCATCGCCCAACTGGGGCTCGCGGAGATCGAACGGAGGTTTGGCAGGCGATGACGGCCGGCGAGGAGCTGGCGAAGTGTTCGACGGCCCTTGGGCGCCCCATCGCTTGCGTCACGGTGGGGCGAAAGTCAGGCGTGCGAGAAGAGGAGCGGGCCATCGCCCTCGCGAAAGAGTGGGGGCTCGCGTACCTTGCCCGCGAGGGGCGCTCCCTTAAAGCGTTGGCGGAGGAGGCCAAGCGGCGAGGCGTCCCGCAAGGCGCCCTTCTCGTGGTTCAGGCAGACGGTTTGGTGCTCCATGTGGGTGAAGTCCGCTTTCGCTATCACCCTGGGATGGGTCTCAACCGGTTGCGCCGCATCAAGCAGGGCGAAGAGGATTGGATGCTGCGGGCGATGGGCCTTCGCGAAGGCGACTGGCTTCTCGATGCGACGATGGGTCTTGGCAGCGACCTCTTGGTCGCGTCTTTCGCTGTGGGAGAAAAAGGAAGGGCGGTTGGCGTAGAGTCGGAGGCCCTGATCGCACTCGTCGTCCGGGAGGGGCTTGCCACCTATTCGTTGCCCGATCCGGATTTGGTCTCGGCGATGCGGCGCATCGAAGTAGTTCCCACCACCCACCAGGCGTATCTTGCCGGGCTGGCGGAGCGGAGCTTTGACGTGGTCTACTTCGACCCCATGTTTCGTAGCCCCGTGGAGGAGAGCCACCAGATCGCTCCTCTGCGGGCTCTTGCCAATCCCGCGCCTCTCGATCCGGGAGCGCTTCAACTGGCGCTGCGGGTGGCAAGGCGGAGGGTCGTGGTAAAGGACAGAAGGGACGGGCCCCACGCCACCTCAGGCTGGTTTGACCGCGTAGTCGGAGGGCCGAAGAGCCGGATAGCGTACTGTGTCAAAGAATTGCAATGATGGTGAATCGCCCGCGGCGCACGCTTTTTCACCGGGAGCTCAGGCACGCCCGTTTCAACGCAAGGGCCGGCGAGCATAGGGTGCGGTTGCTGCCGGGCGGCGTGCTGGGTACAAGGAGCATCGAACGCGGTGGAACGATATCGTGAGGGCCAAATGCAGGAAAGCCCAAAGAAGCCGCTGGCCGTAATCGTCGGCCCGACGGCGGTGGGTAAGTCTAAGATCGCGATCGAGCTTGCCTTGCGGTTAGACGGCGAAGTCGTAACGGCCGACTCGATGCAGGTGTACCGGGGTCTCGATATCGGCACGGACAAGCCGGCTTTAGGGGATCGCAAGGGCGTTCCGCACCATCTGGTGGACGTGCTCGACCCAGACCAGCGGTTCAACGTCGCGGAGTACCGCAAGCTTGCTCACGATGCGATCGCGATGATCCATGCGCGCGGGCGGCTTCCGATCCTCTCGGGAGGAACGGGGCTTTACGTCAAGGCCGTTCTCGACGAGTTCCTGTTCCCGGATGAAGGTGCCGACTACGATCTGCGGACGCGCCTTGAGGAAGAGGCTCGCCTTCTTGGGCCGCAGGCGTTGCACAGAAGGCTTGCTCAAATCGACCCTCCGACGGCGCGCCGGCTTCATCCCAACGACGTGCGCCGTGTGATCCGGGCCATCGAGGTGTACGAGACCACGGGGCGGCCGCTGTCGGAGCACCTGGCGGAGGCACGGGCTCCAAGCCCCCGCTACCGCGTGGCGATAGTGGGACTCACCCGGCCGCGAGACGTCTTATACCGCAGGATCGAAGAGCGAGTCGACCGGCAGATCCAAGAGGGCCTCGTCGACGAGGTTAAGCGATTGATGGAGCGCTACGGCGAATTGCCCGTCGCCCGCCAGGCCCTGGGCTACAAGGAGATCACGGCATATCTTAGGGGCGAGTGCTCTTTGGAGCGGGCGATCGAGATTCTCAAACGAGATACCCGGCGATTTGCGAAGCGACAGTTCACCTGGTTTCGGAAAGACCAACGGATCCGCTGGTTTGACCTGGAGGAGCTCGGGACCATAGGGCGCGCCGTCGACGCTATCGAGTGCTACATCCGTGCCGAGCTCGGGCTGGAATCGCCCTAGAGGCCGGCCCAACCCGCGGGACAGAGCGCTCTAGAACGAGAAGCCGGCTCTTCCGCCTCGTGAGAAGGCGAGAGCCGGCTGACAAAAGGTCAACTTATCCGATCTCGATCATCCGCTCGATTGCCCGCCTCGCCCTGGACGCCGTCTGCGGATCCACTTCGATGGGGTAGACGTCGTCTTTTAGCGAGCGGTAAACCTTTTCGAGCGTGATCATCTTCATGAAGGGACAGACGGCCTCTTCCGAGGCGGGCACGAACCGCTTGGTCGGGTTGTCCTGCTGGAGCCGGTGCAAGATGCCCACCTCCGTCGCGACGATGAACGACTGGGCCGGCGATCGCTTCACGTGCTGGATCATGTGCCCCGTCGAAAGCAAGGCGGTGTTGGAGGGAAGTCCTCCGGCCGCCACCTCGTACATCGCCGACGTGCTGCAGCCGCACTCGGGATGGACAAGGAGCTCGGCGTCGGGATAGGCTTGGGTGAGCCGTGCCACGTCATCGGGATGGATTCCCGCATGGACGTGGCACTCGCCCATCCAGATGTGCATCTTGCGCCCCGTCATCTTCTCGACGTAACTGCCGAGAAACATGTCGGGGAGAAAGAGGATCTCCTTGTCCTCCGGGATGGAACGTACCACCTCGACGGCGTTGCTCGAGGTACAGCAGATGTCGGACTCGGCTTTCACCGCGGCCGACGTGTTCACATAGGCCACGACCACCGCGTCCGGGTGCTGCTTTTTCCACTCCCGCAGCTGCTCGGCGGTAATGGTATCGGCAAGCGAACAACCGGCCAAGAGATCGGGCAGAAGCACCCTCTTGTCGGGGCAGAGAATCGCCGCCGTCTCCGCCATGAAGTGCACGCCGCAAAAGACGATGACGTCCGCGTCGGTCTTAGCGGCTTGGCGGGCGAGGCCCAAAGAGTCTCCGGTGAAGTCGGCGAGGTCTTGGATCTCCGGGATCTGGTAATTGTGCGCGAGAAGAACCGCGTTTCGCTCTCGGCGAAGGCGGTTGATTTCCGAGATCAGCTCATCTTGCGTGACCGGTCCGTCGTTCCGGGTCAATGCCGTTGTGGAAGCCCACTTGTCGGCGCTCATGGTCGACACCGCTTTCTCTATGGTTCGTTTAAATTATAACACAAATGATTGCCCCGTGCCGCAGGAGCGCACCAGTCGGCGATCGATCCGTCCGGCTGAAGGAGATAAGAAGGGCTCAAGGGAATCTGGCTCGCAAACAGCCCCAGCCCAGGGCCTCGATGCGCTCGGGCGCTGGGGGCGGAGAGCCGAGGGGGATAAGAATTGATTCATCCCAAACTTCCGAAAATATGGTATGGAGGCGACTACAACCCGGACCAATGGCCCCGGGAAATTTGGGACGAGGACATGCGTCTCTTCCGCCTCGCCTACGTGGACGTGGCCACGCTGCCCGTCTTTAGCTGGGCGTTGCTGCAGCCCGAAGAGGAGCGGTATAATTTTGCCTTCTTGGACGAGATCCTCGAGCTCATGGCGAAAAACGGCATCTACGCCTGCTTGGCCACGTCGACGGCGGCGCATCCGGCGTGGATGGCGCGCCGCTATCCCGACGTATTGCGCGTCGATTTTCACGGACGCAAGCGCCGCTTCGGCGCCCGGCATAACTCGTGTCCCAACAGCCCCACGTACCGCTACTATTCGGCGAAGCTGGCAGGGAAGCTGGCTGAGCGCTACAAGGATCACCCGACCCTTTTGGTCTGGCACGTTTCCAACGAGTACGGCGGCTATTGCTACTGCGATAACTGCGCCAAGGCTTTCCGGGTCTGGCTGCAAAAGCGATACGGCTCCCTCGATGTCGTCAACGAGCGTTGGAACACCCGATTTTGGGGCCACACCTTCTACGACTGGGAAGAGATCGTCCCGCCCAACATCTTGAGCGAGCACCTGAGCGAGTTTGACCAAACCCGTACGGCGTTTCAGGGGATCTCCCTCGACTACAACCGGTTCCAGTCAGATAGCTTGCTCGAGTGCTACCTGGGTGAATACCGGGCGATCAAGGAGCACACGCCCGACGTGTGGGTGACCACCAACTTCATGGGCACCTACAAACCTCTCGACTATTTCAAATGGGCCAAGTATTTAGATGTGGTCTCGTGGGACAACTACCCCTCCAACCGGACGGACGCGGCCAGCATCGCCTTTCGCCACGACTTGATGCGAGGGCTCAAGGGCGGCCAGCCCTTTATGCTGATGGAGCAGACGCCCAACCAGCAGAACTGGCAGCCCCACAACGCCCTCAAACGCCCCGGCGTCCTGCGGCTTTGGAGCTATCAGGCCGTAGCTCACGGGGCGGATACGGTGATGTACTTCCAGCTGCGCCAGTCGAGGGGAGCGTGCGAGAAGTTTCACGGGGCGTTAATCAGCCACGCCGGCCACGAAAGGACGCGCGTCTTCAGGGAATGCCAAGAGCTGGGAAGAGAGCTCAATGAGCTGGGCGACGCGATCATCGATGCCACCATCGAGGCTAAGATCGCGATCCTCTTTGACTGGGAGAACTGGTGGGCTTTGGAGTACTCCAGCGGCCCGAGTGTCGATTTGAAGTACGTCCCCCAAGTTGAGGCGTACTATGCCGCCTGCTGGGGGCAAAAGCTCGCCGTCGACATCGTCCACCCCGAGATGGACCTTTCCCGCTACGATGTGGTGATCGCCCCGGTCCTCTACATGCTCCGTCCCGGCTTCGCCGAGAAGATCCAGGCCTTCGTCGAAAGAGGCGGAAGCTTTCTCACTACCTTTATGAGCGGAATCGTCGATGAAAACGACCTCGTGGTCCTGGGCGGCTACCCGGGTGAACTGCGAGAACTGCTGGGGATTTGGGTCGAGGAGACCGACGCGCTTTTTCCCCAGATGCGAAACGAGGTCGTCGTCGAAAGCCCACCCCCGGGGCTTGAGGCGCTGGCCGGCCGCTACGAGGCGAGGCTGATTTGCGACGTCGTCCACGCCGAAGGAGCGGAGGTCGTCGGCCGTTTCGGCGCCGATTTTTACGCGGGTGCTCCGGCGCTCACTCGTCGCCGTCTTGGAAGAGGCTGGGCTTGGTATGTGGCGACGGCGCCCGAGCCTCTTTTGATTCAGCGCCTCGTGGCCCATCTTGCGGAAAGCCACGGTATCCAGCCGGTCGCACATGCCCCCGAGGGCGTCGAGGTGACGCGCCGCGTCAAAGGCGGCGTGGGCTACACCTTCTTCCTCAACCACAACGAGGTCGCTGTGGAAGTCGACGTGGGCGAACGGCCCAGACTTGAGCTCCTCGGAAAAGTCGAGCGCTCCGGCAAGGTCGTCCTTCCGCCCCGGGGCGTGATGATCTTCAAGGACGCATGAGTCTACGGCTTTTCCCCTACGTATAGAGAGGCGACGCCGCCGGTAAGAGGGATCCTCCGGGCACCCTTTAGCCCCGCCTCCTCCAGCAGCTCGAGGATCTTCGTGGGAGGCGGCAAGTGCTCGAGGGAGTAGGGAAGATAGGTGTACGGGCGCAGCCGGCGCAAGGGGCTTCCGTCGGGAAGCCGCCGTTCGGCCATGCGGCCCAGGATGGGAACGATGCGGTAAAAGTAGACGTTAAAGCCCGCCCGGATGAGAGGATTGTCAGGCCTCGAGACCTCAAGGCAGATGATCCTTCCTCCGGAGCGGGCGACGCGCGCCATCTCCCGCAGGGCCTGGCCGACGTCGCCCACGTTGCGCAGGGCCCAGCCCATCGTGACCGCGGAGAAGCCGGAGGAGCCGTGGCCGTCAGGAAAGGGCAGGGAGAGCGCGTCGCCTTGCACCCACGACACCTCGGCCAGGGCGTTCGGATCCTTCCGTCGCAAGGAGCTGTCGCGCTTTTTGGCGATGGCCAGCATGTTCTCGGAGAAGTCGAGACCCGTCACGCGCCCTTGGGGTCCGACCTGACGGGCCATCAGAAACGACAAGTCGCCGGTGCCGCAGCAGACGTCCAAGGCGTGTTCACCCGGCTTAAGCCGGGTGGTGCGAAGGAACGCCCGATGCCACAGCGCAAGGAGTCCGCCGGTCATGATCCAGTTCATCCGGTCGTAATCCTCGGCGATGGAGTCAAAGAGCTCTCGCACGTACTGGGGCTTGTCATGAGCGATGATTGCCTTCAACTCTTCGCGGGGGTGTTTGACGTCGGAGGTCATGCGCCCGCACTCCTCTCTTGGAGCTCCAGCTTGCGCTCGTGGAGCCGCAGGTACACTCCGCCGGCTACAAGCATCAGACCGATGGCCCAAAAGACCGAAGCGTTGCCCAAGTGGGTGCTGACGAGGCCGGCGATGGTGGGGCCGATGAGGCCACCGATGGTGTTGGCCGCCTGCTGCATGCCGAAAGCTCGCCCTCTAAACTCCTCTTCGACTTGCTCGGAGATGATCGCTCCGGTCACGGGCCGAAGCCCGGCGAGGCACACTCCCTGTAGGAAGAAGAGGATGCCAAACAGGAACAGAGAGCGGACGAGGCCCAGCGCGATGCCTAGCGTTCCCGAGCCGACAAGGGCCCACAGGACTGCCGTATCGTACCCGCGGCGCTGGCCGATTCGGACCCAACTGTTGGCGGTGAGCACCAGCGCGAGGCTGGGCAGCGCGTAGATGATGCCGCTCAGCGCCGTGGCCCTGGATGGATCCGCGGCGAGCTCACCGACGTAGACGGTGAGGATGGGCTGGATCGAGACGGTGCCTAGCATCGCGAGGACGGTGATACCCATCACCCGCATCAGCGCCGGGCTGTGCAGCGCCGTCGAGAAGTCCTCAAGCAGCGTCGAGCTCTTGGACATCGATGCTTTGTTGGGCTCCTTGACGACGAGAATTACGAGGAGAACGGAGAACAACACGTTCGCACCGGATAGAAAGAGGGCTCCCCGAATGCCTGCCATTGAAGCCAGAAGACCCCCGATCACGGGACCGGCGACGCTGCCCGCGGCCGAAGCGGTCTGGAGCAAGGCCACGTACCGGGCCGCCAGGTTTTGGGGGGTGTTGGTCGCGACGAGAGCCATCGAGCTTGGGATGAACCCGGTCAAAGCCCCGTTTAGAAAACGCAGGACGAGGACGTGCCAGGGGGCAGTGGCAAGGCCCGTGAGAAAGTAAATGGCGCTGAGACACAGGCCAGCCCGGATCGTCATCAGCTTGCGTCCCCGCTGGTCGGCGATCTTGCCCCAGATAGGGGCCATCAAGAACCCCGCCGCAAACTGGAGCGAGACGGCAGCGCTCGACCATTGGGCGAGGTTGTCGGTGACGCCGAGCTCTTGCAGGTAAAGAGGGAGGAAGGGGACGACTTGAGTCCAGCTGGCCGAGGCGAGGAAGGTCGTCAGCCAAAGGACGATGAGGTTCCTCCGGTAATACGGCAATTTGGCTCGCGCCTTCTTTCCGTACGGCGTGATGGACACGCATCCTTTGGCTCCCATTGTAACAGGTTGCGAAAAGAAACGGAAGCGACGGGAGTACTGCAGGCGCGGCGCGTCCCGAAGCCCTTCCGCGCTCATAAGGAGACTTAAGGCGCTCTCGGCCGAGTAACGATGAAGGCAAGGAGGTGAGGCCGGTGCGCCTTGTGCGATGCCTTGTGATCCTCGCCGTCGCAGCTTTGTCCTCGCTCTTCGGGCTTCAAGCCGCGCCGGTCCCGGGTGCGCAAGCGGGATTCGTCGAGGCTGTCCTCGACTTCTCGCACCAACGCGACAGGCGTCCGTCGCTCGGCATTTTCCCGCCCACCGAAGTCGTCGCACCGGAGCGCCTCTCTGCTCTTGGGGTCAAGCGCGTGCGCCAAGGCTTGCTTCCCGAGGGGCTCTTCGTCGAGACTCGCCGGGCTCCCGACGGCGCCTACGTCACGCAGTACGGGGACGACCTCTTCCTCACCCAACGCTTGCTCGCGGCTCGTTCGTCCCGTTGGACGCTTCTGGTTCCCCAGGGGACCGCGGGCACGATCCGCGTCGGCGCCGCCCGGGTGGGCGAGGCCACGGCATTAGGCGTAGAACGGGCAGGGGAGTTTGCCAGGCTGGAGTGGACCGACGGGGAGTGGAGTTATGTCTTCTTCGACGTGAGCGGGGCTTGGGGCATCGAACGGCTGCTTGAGCTCGCCCGTTCCCTCGAATGACGGCCTTGCCGGAGAAATTGTCCAAAGCCCAAGGGCCGGTGCAGGTCCTTCCCAGAAGGCATGGAACTCTCCTAATCGCGGATGAGCGCCTTGTTTGCGCTCTAAAGCGCGTCTAAGCTCAATGTTTCACCGAGGAGGTCGTCGCTTGTCCAAGACGACGCATCACAGCCAGAGCGCATTGTTTGCAGCCGCCGCCTCGCTCCTCATTGCTGCGCTGCTTTGGATTTCGTCCGCTTGCCCGGGCAAGGCACAGGCTCAAGGGTTCGACCTCGACGTCTGGAGGGATCCCCAAGTGGAGATCGCGGTGCCGACAGGCTGGAACCGGATCGAAGCCTCGTGGGTCGCCGAGCGTATGCTCATCGCGACGCCGGCTTCTGTCGATCCTCAAGCAATCCTTTCCAGTTCAGGCCTTGACGTGGATGCGGCGATCCACGTCAAGATCGACGCTCTCGATCCGGTCCTGCAGCAGATGCCGCTGGAAGAGATCGCAGAGGCAATGATTCACGAGGTCTCCGAGAGGCTAAAAGGCGAGGGCCTCGAATTTCGCGTCCTCGGGCGAGGCGAATCCACCGTGGGCGGGACAAAGGGTGTCATCGTGAGCACCCGGCAGGGATCGATGATCAGCCACGCACTGCTCACTCGGACCGATGGATACCTTTTTGAAGTGGCGCTGACTTACGAAGCCAGTGAGGCCGACCGCTACCAGATGCTGGTGCAGCCCGTCCTGGGGTCGGTCAGGTTTAAGGAAGGCACCGTCCAAGTGCCGACGGAGGAGCGGACCACGCTCCTCGCCCGGCTCCGGGTGCCCCGGGGATGGCACGAGTACACGGAGGAAGGAGCCGTTCCCCAGGTGGTGATCAGCCGGGAGCAGCTCGCCCAAAGGGGCGATCGCTATCACGCCGGTTTCTCCATCCTCAAAATCGCCGACTACCGGCATGTCTTTAACCTTTCGCCGCAAGCAAGCCTCGACGAGGTGTACGCCGCCTGGCTTGAGGCCTACGTGAGAGGGATGGCGGATTCCGCGTACCGGCTGCTGCAGGCGGGATTGCTCGCACATGCGACCGGGCCGTCGTTCCTTATCGAAGCTTCGTTTCAGGATCCGTTGAGCGGTCGCTACGTCCAGCTCTTCAACCTCGTCACCGCATTGGGCGACGACTTCTATGTCGCCGTCTACGAGGCTCCGGTCGAGGAGTTCTACCAGCTCCGCCAGGCGTACCTTGACAGCATCTCGACGATCCGGTGGCGATAAGACGCAGGAACGAAAGGGAACGATGCGGGCCGCGGTCTGAACGAAAAAGCCGCGGCCCGCTTTGGGTTCGCGAACCATCCGTCAGGCGGCTCCGCGCCCGCTGCGACGGAAAGCCTCACGCCTCACCCAAGCTTTGCGCGGGGAGACGGCGTAAGCTACGAGAAAGATCAGCGAGAGGACAAGGACGATCGTCGCACCCGAGGCGACGTCGAGGTAGTAAGAGACGACCAGGCCCGAAACCGAGCCGATCACGCCCGTCGCTAGACTGATCCAGAGCATTTTCCGAAAATCTTTCACAAGCTCGAACCCGACGGCGGCCGGGATGACCAGCAAAGCCGAGCTGAGCACGAGGCCGACGGCTTTCACCGTGACGACGACGGTCAGCGCGATGGCGGTGAGAAGCCCGAAGTAGAGCGGCCCGACCGGCAGTCCGTCCGCACGGGCGAGTTCCTCGTCGAAGGTCATCGTGAGCAGCTCTTTAAAGAAGACGCCGACGAAAAGGAAGACCGCGGCCGAAAGCCCACCCAACAGCCATAGGTCGGTTTCGGTGATCGCGAGGATGTTGCCGAAGAGAAAGCTCATCAAGTCGGCCGTGTAAGATTTGGCAAGGCCCAAGAGGATGACACCCAACGCCATGGAGGCGGAGAAGAAGGTGCCGATGGCTGTATCCTCGCTGATGTGTCCCTTGCGGCTCACCCAACCGATGAGCCAAGCCACCGCCGTGGCGAAGATTCCCCCGCTGATGACGGGATCGACTCCGGCGATCACGCCTAGGGCGACGCCGCCCAAGGCCGAGTGAGAGACGCCAACGCCCACGAACGACAACCTCTTCAGGACGACGAAAAACGCGACGACCGAGCAGAGCGCGCCGGTGATCACGGCGGCGGCCAACGCTCGCTGCATGAACCCGTACGAAAGCATCTCAAGCCACATGTCAATCCCCCGGTCTGTGGCGAGCCATCGCTAGTTGCTCTACTTCGCAGCCGTACACCTGCTCCAAAAGCGGGCTTGCTTGAACCTCGGCCGGATGCGCATGGATGTGCAGCCGCTTGTTGATGCAGAGGATGCTGTCGGCGAACTGGCTCACCTTGGCGACGTCGTGCGAAACGACGACGATCGTGAGGCCCTGCTCTTTCTGGAGCGTGTGCAAGAGCTGGTAAAAATGGTTTTGAGCCGGGACGTCAAGCCCCGTATTGGGCTCGTCGAGGAGCAAAAGGCGCGTGTGGCTGCAAAGAGCGCGGGCAAGGAAGACCCGCTGCTGTTGTCCGCCGCTCAGCTCCCCGATGGGCCGATCCTTGAGGCCTAACGCGTCGACCAGCTCAAGGCTCCTCTCTGCCGCTTCGCGGTCCTCACGGGTGAGGCGGCGTCCAAGCCCTCTGCACGCCACGCGGCCCATCATGACCACGTCGAGCACCCGAGCCGGAAATCGCCGGTCGAAGTCGGAGCGCTGGGGCACGTAGCCGATCATGTGGCGGCGCTCCCCAAGGCGCGCCGGCGGCTCTCCAAAGACCAGGACACTCCCCTCGTAGGTGCGGACGAGGCCCAGGAGCACCCTGAGAAGGGTCGTCTTGCCCGCGCCGTTGGGGCCGACCACCGCGACGAAGGAGCCACATGGGATCTCAAACGTCACGTCTTCCAGCACTTTCTGGCTGCCAAGCCAGACCGACAGGTCCCGCGCCTCGATGGCGGGTCCCTGGCTTTGCTCCATCTCGATCACTCCCGTCACCGGGCCGACGCGAACGCCTCGGCTAAGACTTCGGCGTTGTACCGCATGAGGTCGGCGTACCGGTCTCTCCCAGGCAATCCTTCGCCGCCGATCGGATCCAACATGAGGACGCGCCCTCGGATCTCCCGGGCGATGGTCTCGGCGGCTTTGGGACTCAATTGAGGCTCGGCAAAGACGACGGCAACCCTATTGTCCCGCGCGGCTCGCACGACGTCGGCCACCCAGCGTGCGGAAGGCTCTTGCCCTGGGAACCCGGCGACGGTGGCCACTTCTACAAGCCCGTAGCGGCGTGCAAAATAGCGCCACGCCGAATGGTAGCTGATAAAGGCTTTCGGCTCATATGATGAGAGCCGCTCCGCGATCCAGGCGTCCAGCCGGGTGAGCTCTTCTTGCAAAGCGGCCAGGTTCCGCTCGACCTCGTCCCTGCGGTCGGGATGCGCGGCGCCAAGACGCTCTGCGATCACGGGCGCGATGACGTCGCGCACGATGACCGGATCGAGCCACACGTGAGGGTCGATGGCCCCGTCGTGCGTGTGCCCGTTGCCGTCCTCGGCGTGCACGTCGTGGTGGTGCTCCTCGATCTCCTCGTAGCCGATTCCAAGGCCCGCCGCCGCGACGTGGTCTCCTACCAGGAGGAGCTCGCCTTTGCCCGCCGAACGGGCAAGATCGGCGACCCAATCGTCCAAGCCCTGGCCCACGGCAAGGATGAGCGAAGCCCCGGCAATGGCCCGCATGTGCGCCGGCCGGGCTTCAAAGGTGTGCGGGCTTGCGCCGGGGGGGAGGAGAGCGTGGACGTCTAGCCACTCCCCGCCGAGTTCCCGGGCGATGGCGGCCAGGGGGTGAATGGTGGTGACGACCACAAGGCTCTGGGCGCCGGCGACTCCGGCGGCACTCGCCCAGGCGAGGATGAGGATCAAGAGCCTGACGGCTGGTTTCATCCTCGGTCGCTTTGGGTCCAATGGCATCGGCCCCCTCATGCGGGTTCTTAGGGATAATCGCTAATAAGAATATACCTATCTGAGGGGTGAGTCAAGCGCAGCCGGCGCAAGGCCGCTGAACTGAGCCGCTGGAAAAGCGGGTGGCTTTTCGTTAGTATTTAGGTATATTATCACGTAAGAACAGCGGGGTGGGTTCGATGCTCTCGGTCGATGAGGTCCTCGAGCAGCTGAAAGAGCGTGGATACCGGCGTACGCCGCAGCGGGAGTGCATTGTGGGGATCCTTTGGGAGAGCGGAGTGCCGCTCAGCGCCCGGGAGGTGCACGAGCGCGTGCGGGCTACGTTTCCCCACGTGAGCCTCGACACCGTCTATCGGAACCTCGAGCTTCTGCGAGAGGCGGGCCTTGTGAGCCAGATCAACCTGCAGAGCCGGGAAAGCGCCCGCTTTGAACTCTTGAAAGGCGAACACCACCATCACCTGGTCTGCCTTGAGTGCGGCGAGTCGGTCTGTTTGCCCGCCTGCCCCGTCGATCTGCACGAGCTTGAGCGGCGCCACGCGGGCGAGTTCACCGTGATCAACCACGCGTTTGAGCTGTACGGCTACTGCAAGAGCTGCCGCTCGTAGGCTTGGACAATCCTCCTCCAATAAACATTTCCCGGGTGATACTCCGGCTTTACGCCTCGATCGCCCGTTCCTCCGGCATTTGCCATTCGGTCCACTCTTCGGCGTGTCAACAACTCCCCGTATTCGACTGAGTATATATAACTCATGACCGACGCGTGCTCTCATCGACTGTTCAGCCGTATTGCACTCATTCTAACGCCCAAAGGCAGGTGTGTCGCCCGTGCCTGAGGCCACCCAGCCCCCTCGCACCGCTGACGAGGTCTTGGACTGGCTCGAACAGGGAAAGCTCTCCCCGGCCGAGGCCTTTGAGCTTTTCTGCGCTCTCGACCGGGAGAAGCCGCAGAACTCCGGGCTGCGCGTCGTCGCTCGAGAGACGCCTCGCGAACCCGATCCCGAAGAGGCGAGGAAGCTCCGTCTCAAGCAGGCCCTTGACGAGCTCGACTCGCTAATCGGCCTTGACCCCGTCAAAGAGCTGGTGCGCGAGGTGCAGGCTTTCGTCGAGATTCAACAGCGCCGCTCGAAAGTGCGCCTCGCCACGGAGCCGCTCGCCTTGCACATGATCTTCAAGGGGAACCCCGGAACGGGGAAGACCACCGTCGCCCGCATCTTCGGCAAGATGTTTGAGGCCATGGGTGTGCTGCCTAAGGGGCACCTGGTCGAATGCGAGCGGGCTGACCTTGTCGGCGAGTACATCGGCCATACGGCGCAGAAGACCCGGGAGCAGATCCGGCAGGCCCTTGGCGGCATCCTCTTCATCGACGAGGCGTACTCGCTCGCCCGTGGAGGAGAGAAGGACTTCGGTAAGGAGGCCATCGACACGCTCGTCAAGGCGATGGAGGACAAAAAGGACCAGCTGGTCCTCATCCTGGCGGGCTACCGGCGCGAGATGGAGATCTTTCTCCAAGCCAACCCGGGGCTTCGCTCCCGCTTTCCCATCCACATCGACTTTCCCGACTACAAGACCAGCGAACTTCTGCAGATTGCCGATCTGATGCTCGAGCGGCGCGAATACCGCCTCACCGACGGGGCGAGGCGGCGCCTGCGCGATATCCTCGAGCAAAAGGCGCGCACGCAAGATCCCAACCTGGGAAACGCCCGCATGGTGAGAAACCTCATCGAACGGGCGATTCGCAGGCAAGCCGTCCGCTTGGTGCGGCGCGCCCGGGTGACGCGCGACGACCTCGTCATGATCACCGAGGCCGACATCGAGGAGGTGCCGGTCTAACGTTGAAGCGGTGCATCGTGATCGGCAAGACCAACGTGGGAAAGACCCTGTTTGTCATCCAATTCGCGGCGTACCTTGGGGTCCGGCAGCTGGAGTTCACGTTTGAGGAGCCGAGCGGGCTCAAGCGGTCGGCCACTTACACCGTCGAGGATGCGCTACGGGAGCTCTCCTCGGAGGAACCGCACCAGACCCGGTGTTTGCAGTCCATCCGGCTCGAGCTTCCGGTGGGAAAGGGAGTAAAGCGCTTTGAGATCGTCGACACAAGTGGGCTGATGGAGGGGATCCACGGCGACGTCAAGGTGAGAAAGGCCATGGCGCAAAGCCTCGCGGCGGTGCGGGACGCCGACCTGATCCTGCACCTGGTCGACGCCTCCAAGGCGGGGCAGGAAGGGGTCATCCGAGCGGTGGGCGACGTCGACTACCAAGTGGCGCAGTTCGCCCAAATGCGAGACGGTTATCTGATCCTTGCCAACAAGATCGACCTCCCCCACGCAGAGGAGGGGGTAGAGCGAATCCGCCGGGAGTTCTCCGGCCACGCGGTAATACCGATCTCCGCGCTGCACCGCCACGGTTTTAGAGAGGTGAAGCGGTTTGTCTGGCGTTGGGTATGATCCAGCCGGCCTATGGGAGATCCTCCAAAACGCGGCCGCGATCCTCCTTGCCGGCGGCGTCGTCAAGCTGATGGACGACTTCCTCGACCTGCGCTACGACATCTTCGAAGGCGAGCCGAGCCTCGCAGTCCGGCTCGGGGAGGGGACGCTGCCTTACTCCCTGCTCCTCTTTGCGCTAGCCGTCCTCGCCGAGGCGGAGGTTGCCTGTGCGCTCTTTTTGGGGGCGTACGCCGTCGGAATGGCCGGGGATCTCGAACGGCAGTTGCCGTCGGGCCTTTACGGTTACCAGGAGGCTGCTGTCGCCCTCATCGTGGGGTTTCTCTTCCTGCCGTGGCACTCGGCGCTTTGGGGAGCCTCCGTGATGCTCGCCGTGCAGGCGGTCGACGACCTCTTTGACCTCGCGCCCGACCGCACCAGCGGCAATCCCAACCTCGCAAGGCGCTACGGAATCGTCGAAACCCAGTTGGCCGGACTTTTAGCTCTGCTCGTCGCGGCGGTCACCCGGCCGGTGGGCACGGCCACCGTCTTCGTATCGATCCCGCTTCTCCTTTGGGCGACGCACGCGCTAGCCTGGCCCGGGAGGCGGACCAGGGGGTGGGAACGCTGAGCGGGGAGATGTGGCTTGGGCTGCGCGTCTTGGTCATCGCATCGTTCTTCGCCTTCTTCGCAGGGTATGCGTGGGGCAGGCGGCGTGGGAAATCGGAAGGGTTCTCCGAGGGCTTGAGATTCGCTCCTTTGGAGCTTCGGCGCCTCACCTGGGAGCGGGGCCACTGCGTCATCTGCGGGGCGGGCCCGTGCGAACGAAGCGAAGAGAGCGCGCCGGCTGACCCGGCCCTACAGGCTACATGCGGCCCGGTGGATGACGGGGACGATGCTGGCACAGTGGATCCGAACACCTCGCCGCATGTCGGCGGAGCGGGCGAGAACGAGCCCGCCGTACGCATCGAGCGAGGGGACCATACAAAACAAGAGGAGGACACAAGCGGTGACCGAAAGTTGCGAAGGACTTGACACGAAAACCTGACATGAGTCCTTGACGTGCTTTTGTCCGAGGCCTCACAATGATACCCAAATCCAAAACCTCTTGCGGACGGCTCGGGAGGTGCGCGCCTTGCCGCTTCCTTTCGTCAAACTGCACGGTTTGGGAAACAGTTACATCTACCTGGACCTGACAGAGGGCGCACCCTCCAATCTCGACTTGGCCGCACTGTCCCGGCGGGTGAGCGATAAGGGATTCGGCATCGGCTCCGACGGCCTGATCGCCATCCTGCCCAGTGAAGTGGCTGACGCTCGCATGCGGATCTTCAACGCCGACGGGAGCGAAGCGCAGATGTGCGGCAACGGCATCCGCTGCGTCGGCAAGTACCTCTACGACCGCGGAAAGGTCCGGCGGACGGAGGTTTTCATTGAGACCGGCGGGGGCGTGCGTGCTTTACGCCTCAGCGTGGAGAAAGACCGTGTCCGCTCGGTCCAAGTGGAGATGGG
>NICF_comb_assmDRAFT_10000689_pt1 | contig 28543 bp, 27 predicted proteins | sample NewIslPassag4_SG_FD_11279 | JGI IMG/M metagenome (IMG submission 11279) | reverse complement strand
GGTGGCGCNGGGGGCCGCTGGAGGCGCTGCTGCGCCTGCCCGCCGCGCTCGCCAACCGGACCCAGGCTGGCGGGGAAGAGGGAGGTATGGCGGGTGGGCCATAAGAAGCGTCGGGACTATCGGGACCGTCAGGACCGTCGGGATGAGCCTGGTCCTGGGCGCCCCGAACCGCCGCCCGGGCACAGCGCAGGCGAAAAGGAAATCGGCGGGGAAGGCCCGGCGGCCATAATCCGCCTTGATCGGCTGCTGGCGGAAGCCGGTGTCGGCAGCCGGCGGGACGTGCGGCAGCTGGTCAAGCAAGGCCGCGTGGCGGTCAACGGGACGGTGGAGCGGGATCCGGGCTGCCGCGTGAGGGCTGGGCTGGACACGGTCACGGTCGACGGCCAGCGTCTAGAGACCGGACCAGCCGGGCCGCTGATCTTGATGCTTAACAAGCCCCGGGGCGTCATCACCGCGACCCGGGACGCGACGGCCCGTACTGTGCTGGATCTGCTGCCGCCCGCCCTGGCGCGGCGCGTGTTCCCCGCTGGCCGGCTGGACAAGGACACCGAAGGCCTGCTGATCTTAACCGACGACGGTCAACTCTGCCACCGGCTCATCTCGCCCCGGCACGGCGTCGAGAAAGAGTACTGGGTGGAAGTGGACGGCGCGCTGCCCGGAGAGTTGGTCGCGTCTTTTGCCAAGGGCATCCGCCTTGACGACGGCTACGTAACCCGGCCGGCGCGCCTTGCCATTGAGCAGGCTTCCGCACCGGGGCAGGCCCGGGTCGTCTTGACCGAGGGCCGCTACCACCAGGTAAAGCGCATGTTCGCGGCTTGCGGGCTCAAGGTCACCGCTCTACGCCGCCTGCGCATCGGCGGACTGCAACTGGATCCCGACCTGCCGCCGGGCAAGTACCGGCCGCTGACGCCCGCCGAGGTGCAGCTCCTGTTGATGGAAACCGGCTCCGGGGGCGGAAGCGGTCTCGAGGCAGGCGCTGGAACGGCTCCTTCGACGGCCAATGGAGGTGCGGACCCCTACCCGCCCGCCAACGAGTGATGACCCTCCCCCCGGGACACCCTATCATCGTCACCTGCGGCTGGGAGGCGAGTCGGGATGCACGACGGGGTTTCCCCTAGGGGGACGGAGACCAAGCTAACCCGCGCGGGCACACCCACGCGTGCTCCGGGGGCGTTTGGCGGAGCAGCGGACGAGGACGAGGGCCTCTCGCGCCGGGCGGCTGCTCCGGCCGCGACCGCGGGCGGGGTTGTGGGTCGAGATCGACCGCTCCTTGCCACAGTGGGGTGGGCGAAGGCGGAGGGCGCAGCCGGCAGTCAAGACCCGCGTAGGGCCGCGGAAGAGGCGGAGTACGACATGATCGTGGAGCAAAGCTTTCCCGCCAGCGACCCGCCGCCGCCGAAGGGTTGACGCACCCTTCTTGGGCGGTGCCGCGAACCGCGCCTGTGTTGGTTGAGAGCCTCACTATCGAGTTCAGGCGGCGATCCGCGTCATTTGACACGGGGGTTTCCAAGCCTTACCCTGGGGATAAGCCTTCATCGCGCCGGTCAACCCAGGGGAGGAGGTGAGCCCCGTGCTGGTGGACCGCTTCGGCCGTCGCGCCCGCAAACTGCGAATTTCGGTCACTGACCGCTGCAACTTCCGCTGCATCTATTGCATGCCGGAAGATGTGGCCTTTAAGGACCGGGCGGAATTGTTGACATTTGAGGAAATCGAGCGCGTGGCGCGCGTGGCTGTCGGGCTGGGCATCGAGAAGATCCGCCTTACGGGGGGCGAACCGCTGGCCCGCCGCGAGGTGGAGCACTTGGTGCGGCGCCTGGCTGCGATACCCGGCCTGCACTCCGTCAGCATGACGACCAACGGGTACTTCCTTTCGGAAAAGGCTGCCGCCCTCAAGGACGCGGGGCTTAGAGGCATCAACATCAGCTTGGACACGCTGGATGAGGCCCGGTTTCTCCTGTTGACCCGTCGGGACTATCTGCGGGCGGTGCTCGAAGGCATCGAGGCGGCACTGGCGGCGGGGCTTGAGCCCGTTAAGATCAACATGGTCGTCATGCGGGGCTACAACGACGACGAAGTGGAAACCTTCGCGGCGCTGGCCCGGAGCCGGCCGCTGGTGGTGCGTTTCATCGAGTTCATGCCCCTGGACAACGGGGACGTGTGGAGCAACGACTTTGTGGTGCCGGCCCGGGAGATCCTGGCCCGGGCGGCTGCGGTGGCGCCCCTCGTGCCGGTGGACCACGACCCCAGCGACCCAGCCCGCCGCTACCGCTTTGCCGACGGGCGCGGAGAGATCGGGGTCATCGCTTCGGTGACCGAACCTTTTTGTGCCCGCTGCGACAGGTTGCGCCTCACCGCCGACGGCAAGCTGCGCAACTGCCTCTTTGGCCTGCAGGAGTACGACGTGCGGGCGGTGTTGCGCTCGGGTGGGTCGGATGAGGAGATCGCGGCGGTGTTTGGCGAGGCGGTGGCCCAGAAGTGGGCGGGCCACCTGATCAACCGTGAGGGATTCGTGAAACCGGAGCGGACCATGCACGCCATCGGCGGTTGACCAAGCGGCGGGTCCGCTCCGTTACGACTGGTACTGGCGTCCGCGGGCGAGATCCCTGCGTCGCCGATCAGGCGCCGGCGGCCGCCCGGGGGGGACGTTTAACCGGGGGACGCGCGCGGGGATGCCCCAGCCCTGCCCCCCGGCTACGCGAGCCGCGGCTTGCCCAAGAGCGCCCGCAGGGTCATGATCTTGCCCCTGTGGTAGCCCCGGTGGCCGATCACGTACAGCACGCCCTCGGCCAGCGTGGCGTAGTTCGGGGTTCCCTGGGTGGGACGAACCAGGGCCTCCGGGTCGTCGATGAGCGCCGCCACGCGCTCGCTGCCTTGCCGGAAGAACTCACGCACCGCATCCAAGGACGGCAGGTTGCCGCGGCCGTCAGTGCCGATGGGGAAAAGCTGCTCATAGGCGGCCGGGATGTCTGCCTCAAGACCCGCCCGGCGCAGCAGTATGGCGTCGTAATAGGCGACGTGGCCCACCTGCCACACGATGGGGGTCAGGTCCTGCGGTCGCGCGACGGCTTCCTCCGGCGTCACGTCCGCGATCGCCTGCAAGAACCGGTCCGTGCTTATTTGCCACTGCTTCTTTAACATGGCTTGCCAGTCCACGGTCATCCCCTTCCTGTGGGTGGAGTCGGCGCCTGATTTAGAGCGCGCCCGCTATCACATCAACTCTTACACCATGTTCGGTAATCTCCTGCCGGGGTCACCGGGTGCGGTACCTGATCCCAGCGGCCCGCCTTCCGGGCTCCCACGGCAGCACCACCGACACCCGCGGCACCCGCATCAATCCTCCAGGGTCTGGACTTCCACCGACAGCACCCGCGGCAGGTGCTTGGCCGCGGGGTGCCACGTTTCCCCCGCGTCCATGGAGCGGAAGACCTGCCCGCCAGTGGTGCTCAAGTAGAGTCCGCACGGATCCAGGTTGTCGACGGCCAGCAGGCCCGCAGCACGTAAGCCGAATGCGGAGGGCAGGCCTTCGGTGATCTCGTGCCATGTCTCGCCGTAGTCGTCGCTGTGGTAGACGCCGCAGTGGTCTTGCTGGAACAGCACGTGGGGGCCGCGCCGGATGAAGCGCCATGCGGTGGACGCAGTAGCCGGCAGGGGGCTCCGGTTCCGCCGCCCATTCGATCCGCAGGCCCTTGTTGATGGCGTGCCAATGCCCGCAGCCGTCATCGCTGCGGAAGCACCCGGCTGCCGAAATGCCTACGTAGATGCGTTGCGATTGCCCCCGGGGCTACCAGGACGGTATGCAGGCACAGTGTTGCACCTGCACATTTCACTCGAAGCGCGGGATGACGGGGGCGCGGCCCCCGGGTTACAGTAGAGCCACACCTCGAGGTGAGCTGCGCGCAGCGCAACATTCCAACTCTCCTCTAGGAGGTGTCGGTTCATGTTGCGTGGGCGTCGAGTCATCGCGGCGGTGTTGATGCTGACCCTGGTGCTGGCGGCGGTGCCGGCCGGTGCTATGGGCAGGGCGGCGGCGTCGCCTGGGACCCCGGCCGTCGTGCTGCCGGCCGGAGAGGAACTGGACGAGGCGGCACTTCAGGAGGTGACCGGCAAGGCGGGTCCCTTGGCGGGCGCGGCGGCGGTGGCCGTGAAGGCGGCGGCTGCCTGGATCGGCGTCAAGGTGGCCGAGAGCGCGTGGAACAATGTCATCGAGCCGGCACTCGACAAGTACGTCTGGTCGCCGATCCGGGACTACCTCGGTCTCTAGTAGGCCGGTCAACCGTGGCGAGGGCGGGGGCTCAGGCTCACCGCCCTCGTCGCTTTCGCGAGCGGGGTGATGGACTGGTGTCTGGCAACAGGATCGTCTGGTGGTGGGAACTGCGGTTCATCGTGGCCCTGGCGCTCTGGTTCCTGCTGTTCAATCACCTGTGGGACGTGGGCAAGTCGCTTCTGTCCGGCAGAACGCCCGGACTTGCGGCCGTAGGGAATGCAGTTCTCCTGCTGGTTCTGGCATTGCTGGCCAGCTGGAAGCTGCCGTTGTACCCGTCCCGCTGAGCGTCGCCGTCAAGGATGGCCGGGCTTCGCCCGACCGCCGGATCAGGGGAGGGAGCCGGCGGTATTGCCGGGCACCCGGGTAGAAGGCGGCGCCGGCTGTGGCTGTCCAGGCGACTCGGCCGCCGCGGTGTCGCCCGGCGCCAAGCTGCCCCGCTGAACGAGGGTGTCCAGCAGTTGCTGGCAGTAAGCCCACAGCTCCGGCGCGCCGCGCCGGACCCAAGGACCGGAGCGGGTTTCCACGTCGGCGCGGGTAACGCCGAAGTCCCGCCAGGTGCCGCCGTCCAGCAGGTAGTTGCCGTAGATGGGGTGAAAGCGATCGAGCGCGCGGGCAAAGGCCGCCTCCGGTGTTTGACCGGCTTCAAACTCTTCCCACAGCCCCTGGAACCGCTGGGCCTGGTCCTGCGGCAACAAGCCGAAAAGGCGTTGGGCCGCCAGTTGCTCCCGCTCATGCTGGTCGCCGCCGGCGTTGTAGTAGAAAGTGTCGCCGGCGTCGATCTCGACGATGTCGTGGATCAAGAGCATCTGGACGACCCGAAACAGGTCGATGGACGGCGCCGGCGCCAAGTCGGCCAGCACCAGCGCCATTAGCGCCAGGTGCCAGGAATGCTCGGCTGCGTTTTCGCGGCGGGAGCCATCCAGCAACCGGTTGTGCCGCTGGACCGCCTTGAGCTTGTCGACTTCCCGCAGGAACTGGAGTTGCTGCTGCAGGCGTTGGACGCGCTGGTCATCTTGTTGGAGCACGTCGGAAAAACCTCCTGGACCGGTTGTCGCCTGGCCGGCGCCGGGTGGTGCCCGGGGCGTGGGGACGAGCCGTCCGTCGTTGCGAATCGCGTGGTGGGCCTGCCGCAACCCCGGCAGGCTAGGCGCAGGCAGGACAGGGGGTCACGTCAGTAGGAGCCGGTCTTCCAAGAGTTCCTCCCCGCGGACCCGGCTGAACTCCCGCAGCAGGTCCGCCACCGTCATCTGGGACCGTTCGGGCTCCGACAAATCCAGGACCACCCGGCCCTCATGCATCATGATGGTGCGGTCACCCATGCGCAAGGCGTGCTCCAGGTTGTGGGTCACCATGAGGGTGGTCAGCCCGTACTGGGCCACGATGCGGGTCGTAAGTTCGAGCACCTGGCGAGCCGTCTTGGGATCCAATGCGGCGGTGTGCTCGTCTAAAAGCAACAGGGACGGCCGCGTCATGGTGGCCATGAGCAAGGACAGCGACTGTCGCTGTCCGCCGGACAATAAACCCACTTCGCTTTGGAGACGCGCCTCCAGGCCGAGGCCTAGCTGTGCCAGGAGCTCCCGGTACCGCTCCCGGCCGTTGCGGGTAACTCCCCGGGCCAAGGTGCGGGGCTGGCCCCGCCGCTCGGCCATGCTCAAATTTTCCTCAATGGTCATCGAGGCCGCCGTGCCCTGCAGGGGATCTTGAAAGACGCGCCCGATGTACTGGGCGCGCCGGTGTTCGCTCCAACGGGTCATGTCGATGCCGTCAAGCAGGATGCGCCCCCGGTCAGGCAGGAAACGGCCTGCGATTAGGTTGAGCAGGGTGGACTTGCCGGCGCCGTTGCTGCCGATGATGGTGACGAACTGGCCCTTTTCGATCGTCAGGTTAACCCGGTCGACGGCGATCTTGACGCTGCCGCCGCCGACGGGAAACGTCTTGGTCAGCTGCTCCAGCACCAGCACGGCTCACATTCCCTCCTTGCCGGCTTGGGCCGCCGGCAGGTGCTGGCTGCCGGGACGCTTCTCGGGCGCGCCGTTTTCCGCTGGTGCGGTTGTTGCGTACAACGCGGCTTCGCCGGTGGCAGTCCGGTTGTTGGCGCGGGACCAGGAGCCATTGGCCAGCCGGGCGGCGTCGCTGTGCACCGACCGGGCGATGGCGTCCAGGTCTTCATCAGTAAGCACCCGCCGGCCGTCGAGGCGCTCCTTAATGGCGGGCGCGGCCAGGGCCAGCACCACGAGGACGGCCGTTACAATGCGTAGGTCCGTCGGCGCGAAGCCCGCGTTGAGGGCAAAGTAGATAGCCAGGCGGTAGAGAACGGCCCCCACGACGGCGCCCAGGGTGCCGCGAAACACCGTCGTCGGCCGGATGAGAGCGTGGCCCAGGATGACAGAGGCCAGCCCCGTAATGACGGTCCCCAGGCCCATCCCGACGTCGGCGAAACCCTGGTACTGGGCCATCATCGCGCCAGCCAGAGCTACGAGCCCGTTGGAAAAGGACAGGCCCAGCACGGTCATGGCGTCAGTGTCCACGCCCAGGCTGCGGATCATGGCGGGATTGTCCCCGGTGGCTCTCAGAGCCAGCCCCACCTGGGTGTTCAAGAACCAATCGATGCCCAGCTTGATCACAAGGACCAGCAGGGCAAACACGACCAGCGCTTGCAAGGGGTGGTTGAAACCCCAGTCGCTCAAGTTGGTGAACAGGGTCGGCTGCCTGAGGAGCGGCACGTTGGGTCGGCCCATGATGCGCAGGTTGACCGAGTACAGGGCCGTCATGGTCAGGATGCTGGCCAAAAGCCCCTGTATCCGCATCTTGGTGTGCATGAAGCCTGTGATCGCGCCCGCGGCCAAACCGGCCACGAACGCCGCGACGACGGCAACCACTGGCGCGGTGCCGCTCACGATCAGGGTTGCAGCCACGGCCGCGCCCAGGGGGAAGCTCCCGTCCACCGTTAGATCCGCAAAGCGCAGGATACGAAAAGTCAAGTAGACGCCCAGGGCGAGTATACCGTAGGCCAAGCCCTGCTCAATGGACCCGGTTAGGCCGTACCAGTTCAAGGCGGAGACATCCTTCCAGTCCGATACGTGGGGGGTCGAGCCCGGACCGATCCGTACACGACACGTCGAGGCCGCGCCCCGCGTTCCGGAACGACCCTTATTTCTCAAAAAAGGGGTGGAAGGCCGAGAGGGCCTTCCACCCCAAGCTTACCACAACTTGTCCAGGAGATCAGTCGCCGATGATGCGCACCGCTTTTGCGATGACGCTGTCCGGGATGGGGACGCCCATACGCTCGGCGGCGTCTAGGTTAAGGACGATGCTCATCTCGCTCTGGTACTCAATGGGAATGTCGGCGGGGTTCTCCCCCTGGAGCACCCGGTAGGCGATGTCGGCCGTCTGCCGGCCCAGCTGGTAGTAGTCGATGCTGACGCTGGCCAGCGCGCCCTTGGCGACGCTGTCAGCTTCGCCCGCGATGAGCGGCAGCCGGGCCCGCTCTGCCACCAGAACCACCGACTCCAGAGCCGAGACGACCGTGTTGTCCGTGGGCACGTAGATAGCGTCCACGCGACCCTGCAGCGACTGGGCCGCCTGCAGGACCTCCGAGGAGTTCGTCGCTGTGGCCTCGATCAGTTGCAGGCCCAGTTCTGCCGCGGCGGCCCGGGCGATCTCCACCTGCACGACGGAGTTGACCTCGCCAGCGTTATAAACGACGCCCACCCGCACGGCAGTGGGAGCAATCTCCTTGAGGAGCTCCAATTGGGCCTTGACCGGCGTCAGATCCGACGTGCCGGTCACATTGGTGCCCGGGCGCTCGATGGATTCCACCAGCTCCGCCGCGACCGGGTCGGTGACGGCGGTGATCAAAATGGGAATGTCCTTGACGAGGTGCGCCGCCGCCTGGGCCGAGGGCGTAGCGATCGCCAGGATCATGTCCACGCCGTCGGTCTGGAACTTGCGCGCTATGGTCTGAGCCGTAGCCCAGTCACCCTGCGCGCTGTGATAGTCGTAGAGGACGTTGGTGCCTTCCACGTAGCCTAACTCGGCCAGTCGGTCGATGAAACCTTGCCGCGCCTGATCCAGCGACGGGTGCTCGACGATCTGCGTGATACCGATGCGCAAGGGCGCCGACTGGGCGAAGGCTGCGGTCGACATGAGCAGCACGGCGACGAGCAGCAGCGCAATGCGCCTTGACAGTTGAGACACCGTTGATCCGGCTCCTTCGTTGTGGTTTTATATGGGTTTCCGCAATCGTTGCTGCCGCGAGGCTCCCTCCGAACTTAGTGGGTCAAGTTCTCGATGGCGGAGGGCACTCCTGCCGCCCGACCGACGCGAAGGACAAATGTCGAATAGTACAGAATAGACAGTTATATGGGACGGCCGGCAACGTCCGGTGTTCCGGCGCGCGTCAGCGGGCAGGGGAAGAGCCGCGCAGTTCCGCCGCCCGGGCGCGCGCCCGCTCGATGCGTTCCGAAGTCAGCGGGTGGGTGCTGAGAAACTCGAGGAAAGGCACCTCTTGCCCCTGGAGCCGTTGCAGCACCTCGAAGAAGCGGACCATGCCCATGGGATCATACCCGGCCGCAGCGGCCAGGCGTTGGCCCCGGTCGTCGGCTTCGTGCTCCTGCTCCCGGCTCCAGCCGAGGGAGATGAGCTGGGTGGCCACTTGGGCGGCTGTGAAGAGGGCGTTGTCGCGCTGCTGCTGGCCGCCGAATAACAGGTCCAGCACGAGCCCAATCCCAAGTTGGCGGCCGAGGGTGTTCATTCCGTGTTTGTGCTCCACATGGGCCACTTCGTGGCCCAGGACATTGGCCAGGGCGTCCGCGTCTTTGCCCACGTGCTCCAACAGCGCTGTGGTAATGAAAATGTACCCGCCGGGCGCTGCGAAAGCGTTCACCACCTGGCTGTCCAGCACCGTCAATTGGTAGGAGATGTCCTTCCGGCGGGCTTGGGCGACGATATCCGCGAAAATGCCCTGCACCCACTGTTGGCGGGTTGCGGGGAGCCTGGCGGGCGGTCCGTATTCCCGGACGACGTTGTCCGCGACGGAGCGGCCAATGGCCACCTCAAACCCGCTCAGAAGTTCGTCCCAGAAGCTCTGCGCCCCAGCCGGCGCCGCCGAGAGCAAAACGGCCAACAGGCAAGCGAGGATCACGGCAACAGCCCCCCGGCCGCGCCGCACCGAGGCCGTCCGCCACCCAAGCTCGAGCGGAATCGGCGGCAGCGGTCCCGGAGGTCGGCGTGCGGCGACTGCCCGCCGGGGCGTGGCTGAGGCGTGCATGGCCGTTCCCTCCTTAGGTATGCAGCGCTCCACACGCACCAGCCGGGGCGGCGCCCGGCGCGTTCACCCGGGCTGCGCCGGCTCGGCGGCGCTGGAGCGTGTTGCCTGCGTGCCCTAGGTTTGCCATGTCTTCTCTGGCCGCAGCGCCGTCTCCTGCGGCCCGCTCAAGCGGCACAAGACCGAGACGGTCCTAGGACTTCCGGCAGCGACGGTATGGTTTTTCATGTGGATTCGGGACGGCGCGCAGCTCGTTGGAAGGAGAGGGTTACCAAAGATGGAATAGTGGCGCTGTAAGCCGCCAGAGGAATCCGGTCCAGGGGGCCCGGACAAATTGAGGAGGTCGGATTTGTTGAGACACCTAAGAAAGCGCTCCATGCCTGTCATTGCCGGAGTGGTGCTCCTGGCGTTGTCCGGGATGGCGCTTGCCCAGTCGCCGGGCTTCACTGCGCCGCTGGGTATGTCCACAGTCGAGGATGAACTGTTCCTCGAGCCGGTGGCGTTGGGACCGGTCGGATCGGTTGCCTTTTTCGTGATGCAGCAGATTGCCGACGTAACGGTTAGCGATCGCACAGGGATTTTCACCCTGATGTCGGCCGAGGATCTCGGTGAGCGGCTTACTGTCGCCGTCCGGGCCCGCATCGAGGTGTTGGAGCCCGATCCCGGATCCGGCAGCCCGCGGGTGCGGGTCCAGGCCCAGGCCATCGACCCTGAGACGCTCGAGCCGGTTTCGGGCCGGATCTGGGACGGCGTGTACGTGTTTGTTGAGAAAGAGGCGCAGTTGGTGGAGGGCGACGAGCCGACGGCGGAGGAATACCGGACGATGGTCAACCCCCGGTGGCTCGCCAGCCTCTTGGGTGCCGCCCAGGAGGACCTGCCCGGCCCGCCCCTGCGTCCTGGCGACCGGTGGCAGTCTGTGACCGTGGCTCCTGAGCTGGAGGAATTGGGCCTTGAAGGCGGGCAGCTGCCGCTGGACGGCGAGTTCACCGGATGGGTGGACGCGCCAGTCGGTCGGGCCGCGGTGTTGACGGAGTCGGTCAACATTCAGAACAGTATCCGCCAGCCGGTCGAGGAAAGCTTGTCCTTCGACGTCGACTACAGCGTGGCCGGTCAATCGCAGGTTTGGATCGTGCCGGGGGACTTCCCCTACATGCTCACCGGCTCCCTGGAGGGCGACTTCCTCTTCGCCACCGCCGGCGGAGAGGACTCGCCTTTGAGCGGCCGCATGCGCATGCAGATCGTCTACGGCCAGCGCATCGAGCGGGAGCTGGACGGCAGCTTACAGCCGTTCACACCCCCGGCTCCCGAACTGCCAGTGCTCGAGATCGGCGCTACGGTGACCGGATTCCTGGCTGAGGGCAGCAAGGACTTGGGCGACGGCACCTGGGCTGACTTTTACGCCCTGTACGGCGAGGCGGGCGACGAGATCGCCATCCGCATGTACGCGGAACAATTCGACGCCTACCTGGAAATCTGGGACGACACCCGCGGCAGGCTGGAGTGGGGTGACGACACCGCCGACGGCACCGACGCCGAGCTGTACGTCCGGCTTCCCTACACAGGTCTCTACTACGTGGTCGCCAATTCCTACTATATCGGCGAGGGCGGCGAGTACACCCTTACGATTACGCGAGAGCCGGTGCCGGAGTGGTGGGGAAATGCGGAAGAAAGCGGGACCTGGAACGACGAGCCGGACGTGAGCATTCTCCTCGAGCAAGCGATCGCGCTGCTACCGCTTCTGGAGGACGTGCAGTCCATGACCGACGATGAGCTGAGCAACTTGGAGGCAGTGCTGTGGGAGCTGCTGGATGTCGTCTGGACCGAACAGGACAGGCGGGCCGCGGAGACGGAGGCCGACTGACGGCGGGTTGTGGGCCCGTCTAGGAGGCAGGCATCGCCATGGGCTTGAAAACGGCCCAAGTCGCCCTTTTCAGCGTGCTGTGGTGCTGGTTGATGGGGACCGTTGCGGAGGCCGCGGGGCGCGCCCCCGCAACGGTCCGTTTCGTCGCGGAAGCCATCGCGTTTACCGCTGTGTTTACCGGTGAGGAGGTGAGGCTGTTCTTCCACGATGGTCAGGATGTCACATTGCCCCGGGTAGCTTCCCGCAGGGGCGGGAGCGTGCGCTACGCTGCCGGTGACATCAGCTTGACTGTGCAGCGGAGCATGGCGCGGCTAGAGAGACACGGTCTCGTCTACTTGGTGCAGAAGTGGGATCCGTGGCTGGATCCGTGGGAACGGGCCAGGCGGGCCGGTGTGCACTTTCGGGCCGTCGGCCAGGAGCCCGGCTGGATGGCGGAGATCCGCGACGGCCAGCGAATTGAACTTTTGCTGGACTACGGTGAAACCCGGATCGAGACGCCCATCTCGCCGCCTGCGCCGGGCGCCGACGGGCGCACCACCACGTACCGCACGCCCGCCCATCTGCCTGTCCAGTTGACGGTGATCGTCACGGCGGGCGCGTGCTACGACGGCATGAGCGGCGAGGAGTTTCCAGCGTCGGTTACCTTGCGACTGGGTGGCAGCAAGCGGGAATACCACGGGTGCGGCCGGTGGTTGCAGTGACCCGGGATTGCACCGGCCTGGGACCGCTGTGGCCGGTAGCCCACTGCCCGGAGGCGCCAGTAACGGGTGGCTGAGAGCACCGGTGTAGTGCGCAGCGGAGGACTGCCCCGGACTCCACCACGGTTCCCCGCTCAATGGCCAGAGTCTTGTTGCTTATCCGCCGGAAACCAGCGGTCGTGGGAAGTGACGATCAGCGTCCCTTCGTATTCGACGAGAAGCTCCTCGAGTTTCTCACGCGTGTCCACATCCAGATGCTCCAAAGGTTCGTCCAAGATGAGCAGGTTGTATTCGCTGCGCACGAGCTTGAGGAGGGCCAGGCGCTTCTTCTCCTCAGAGCTCAAGATGGCCGTAGGCTTGTCCAGATCGTCGGCCCGGAACAGGAACCGGTGTAAGAGGGTGCGGACCCGGGTCACTTCCTCCGCGGTTCGGAGGGGCACCACCGACAAAGCCTCGTCCAGCACATTACGGCCAGGGTCAAGCCAACGCACCTCCTGGTCCAGCAACCCTACGCGAAGGACCGGTGACGTCCACAACCGTCCGGTGGACGGCAGCTCCTCACCGCAGATGAGACGGATGAGGGTGGTCTTGCCGCTGCCATTGCGGCCGACCAGGGCCACCCGTTCGCGGGCCTTTAGGTGAAACGTGACCTGGGCAAAGATACGGCGAAAGCCGTACACCATGCCCAAACGGTCGACATGCACGATGGGTCGCTGTGGTGAGGACATAAGACAACCCCCTGTCTTTGGACACGGGGGTGAGAGGACGCCTGACATATTCTGGTTTGGCCAGGTGTCAGGGCAGGCAGGGAGATGGTTCGGACGGAGACGCTCCCGACGCGCCCGGCCGGCAACCGGCGGACCCCCACCCCGCAAGGTGCAGCAGAGCTATGGTTGCCGTAGCCCGGTGCACGCGTGTCGCCTCCTCATGGCCGGCAATAGGCCGCCGGCGCACCTGTTATGGCCATTGTACCGCAGCGGGCGAGCTCCGGCAACTCCTAGCGAACGCGCATTGAGCGCCGGTGGCAGGTCCCGTACAATGGATTCGGACTCCGCCGGGAGCTAACAGGGGAGCTAACAGGGTGATTCAGGCGCAGACCATTCCCGGCATGCCGGAGCCGGGGGACCGCGGGCAGTTCCGGCACCGGCGCACTGGGTGGTGTATAGGGGGGTATCTTTGTGGAACTGCGTATCCCGCCGCCTGTGGTTTTTATGGTGTCCGCCGTCATCATGCGCGTTCTCGCCTCGGCGTTGCCGTTTGTTGAAGTATCCGTGCCGGCCATCATCCGGGGCGGAGTGGCCGTGTTCCTGTTTGTGCTCGGGCTGGCCAGTGGGGTGATGGGGCTGGCTGCGCTGCAGCGGGCTGGCACCACGTCCGACCCGCGCCGTCCAACTGGGGCTGCGGTGCTGGTCACCACCGGCATCTACAGCTACACGCGCAATCCGATGTACTTGGGGCTGGCGGCTGCGTTGCTCGCCTGGGCGGTGTGGTTGTCCAATGTGGCAGCCCTGGCGGGCGTGGTGGCCTTTATGCTTTACATCCAGCGTTTCCAAATCCTTCCCGAAGAACGGGTCCTGGCGGCCCGCTTCGGAGAGGCGTACGAAGAGTACAGGCGATCGGTACCCCGGTGGTTGTAGTCACGTCACTTTCGTCATCCTCGCTACTCGCCGTTCCGGATCCGATGAGACCGATCTGGACTGCACAAAAGGCCCACCGCAGGCAGTCCGCTTTTCACGCAACCGCCAGTTGATGTCGTCGCTGGTCGCCATCGCTTACCACCCCAACAGCCTGATTTGCAACACCACAGGACGCGCTGGGGACACTTCCGTACCGGTTTCCGCGTGGCAGCAGCCTCTAAGTCGGTGCACGGCGCCCGCACCTAAGCGGAATACGTGCCAGTGGCTCGTGCCCCCAGAGAATTAGGCCGGATTTTCTGGACACAGCAGGAATCGGAGAAACCCTCTCGAAATATGTTTCTGAAACACGAGAGAGGATCGGTGAAACATGCCAACGCTGCGGGACGTGGCCCGGGTGGCGGGCGTCAGCCCGGCGACCGTTTCGCGGGTGCTCAACGGCAATCAGCAGGTGGCGCCTGAGTTGCGGGCGCGCGTGCATGCGGCCGCCGCCCGGGTGGGCTATCAGTTGGCCAACTTGCGCCGGCCGCGGGTGCACCTGCGCCAGGTGGCCCTGGTCGTGCCCCACGTCAGCTCACCCTTCTATTGCGAAGTGCTGGCGGGGGTCGAGCGGGAGGCATTTCAGCGGGGCTACGATCTGATCTTTTACACTACCGCCGGGCGGTCGCACCAGAACGTCATCGAGCGGGTGCTTCAAGCGCCGCAGGTGGCGGGGCTGGTGGTCATCACGCCACGGCACGGGGAGGAGCGGCTGCTGGCTGACCGCCCCGACGCACCGCCGGTCGTCGTGGTCGATCACCGCAGCGCCGGAAGCCCCCATCCCCATGTGGTGGTGGACAACTTGCGAGGCGCGCACCGGGCCGTGTCCTATCTGGTTTCCAAAGGCTACAGGGACATCGCGATGATCCAGGGGCCCGAGGACATCCAGTCATCCATGGATCGCACCCGCGGGTTTCTGCTGGCTCTCCAGGAGGCGGGACTGCCGGCGGGCCCGGACCGGGTGTGGGCCGGCGACTTTGAGCAGCGTTCCGGCTACGAAGCGGTGGCCCGGCGCCTGGATAAGGGAGAGAAGCTGCCCCGTGCCTTGTTTTGCGCCAACGACCTCATGGCCTTGGGGGCGATCCACGCCCTGCAGGAGCGGGGCTTGCGGGTGCCCGAGGATGTGGCGGTGATGGGATTCGACGACCTGCCCATTGCCGCCGCGGCCATGCCGCCGCTCACCACCGTGCGCCAGCCGTTGCAGGAGATGGGCACCATCGCGTTTCGCATGGTGATCCGCCTCGCAGCGGGGGAAACGCTGGAGAGCCGGCGGATCGTGTTGGATACGGAACTGGTGGTGAGGGGGTCGGCGTAGATGGCGCCCCAGGGTCTTGCCCGCCCGCGATCCGGTCCTGACCGACGAAGCCCGGTCGAGACCGGGGTTTCGGCCGCCCGTCCGGCCACCGCCGCGCGGCCGCGCGCGGATGGGGTGTACCTGGTGCGGCGGTTTCTGGTCCGCATGGGCCCGGCGTACCTGCTCATCCTGCCGGCCGTAGTGGCCATGCTGTTCGTGCACTATATTCCCATGGCCGGCGGGATCATGGTGAGTTTCCGGGACATCAATCTGTTCACCGTCACCCGCTGGTACGAAGCGCCCTGGGTAGGCCTGGCCAATTACGTGGCCGGCCTCGACCCGAAAGGATTCTTGGGCGAGCGCTTCTGGCGGTCGCTTTGGAACGTGACCTACTTCGGCGCCATCACCATCGCCGCAGGTTACTGGATCGGCATGGCGGTGGCGCTTTTGTTGAACCGCCCTTTCCCCCTGCGCAACCTGATCCGGGGCATCATCCTGCTGCCCTATATCACCCCCGACTCCGTGGCCTACAGCGTTTGGCGCTTTATCTTCCAGGCGCGCATCGGCCTGGTCAACATGTGGCTCATGAAACTGGGCCTCATTGACGAGCCCGTCATCTGGCTTGTGGGCGCGAACTCCATTTATGCGGTGATGGTGGCGGCCATTTGGAAAGGCTGGCCCTTCGCGGCGCTGGTGCTGCAGGCGGGTCTGCAGACCATCCCGCGGGAGCTGTACGAATCGGCTATGATCGACGGCGCCTCCCGCTGGCAGCAGTTTCGCTATGTAACCCTGCCCATGCTGGCGCCGGTCACCCGCATGCTGATCCTGGTTTCTATTCTCTGGAATTACAACGCCTTCAACCAGTTCTACGTCATGCTAGGCAAGGACCCGGGGCCGGCGGCCGACGTGCCGTCCACCCTCATCCTGCGGGAAACCTTCAGCACCTTTAACTTCGGCGTCGGCACGGCCATGTCGGTGGTGCTTATGGTGGTCATGCTCCTTTTGACCATGGTTTACCTGCGGGCTTTGCGGGCGGCGGAAAGGGGGCAGGCGTGAATGGCGGGCGAAAGCGTTGGGGCTGCGGAGCGGGGCCTGGCGGCGGTGCGCGGACACGGTCCGGGCGGACCCGGCAAGCGGTGGCGCACCGGGCGCGCGCTGGCCGGAAAGGTGTTTTTCGGTCTGGCCCTGGCGGCGGTGCTGGCTGGCGTCCTCATTCCCTATTTCTGGATGGTCTCCGGGTCGTTCAAGTCCACCGTGGAACTGCAGGCGGCGGATGTGACCAGGCCGGGCCTGGAGCCGTCGTGGATCCCGCGGGAGCCCACTTTGGTCAACTACCGCGACGTCAACCGGACCGTACGGATCTTGGACTACCTGCAGCACAGCCTGATCATCAGTACCGGCACCATGGCGGTGGCCACGACCTTGGCGCTTTTGGCCGCGTACGCGTTGAGCCGCTGGGCGTTTCCCGGCCGCAACGCCTACGTGGTGGCCGTGCTGTCCACGCAGATGTTGCCCGGCATCCTGTTCCTCATTCCGTACTTCATTCTCTTTACGTGGCTGCGCAACCAGTTTGGGATCCAGCTTAGGGACACGTACACCGGCATGATCCTGACCTACACGTCTTTCGCGCTACCCTTTGCCATCGTGATGCTGCGCAGCTACCTGGACTCGATCCCCCTTGAGCTGGACGAGCAAGCGCAGATCGACGGTGCGAGCCGCCTGCGCATCCTGTGGTCGATCGTGCTGCCCCTGGCTCGGCCCGGCATCGTGTCGGTGGCCATCTACTGCTTCATCATGGGCTGGAACGAGGTGCTGTTCGCGTCGGTGTTGACGGGCAGCAATACCCGCACGGTGGCCGTGGGGTTGCTTGAATACATCACCGCCCACGAGGCCCGCTGGACCATGATGATGGCCGCCTCCATCATCGTGTCCTTGCCCGTACTGGTCCTGTTCAGCTTCATGCAACGCTACGTCATCTCGGGGCTCGTGTCGGGTGCGGTGAAGGGATGAAGCGTTCGTACGCCGCCGCCTGGCCCGTCCCCATCCAGACGAAGGGCCGGTGCAGCCGTGCTTCCGGGCGCCCGGCCCGCAACTGCGAGCGGTGGATATGGCGGCGGCTGCCAGGTGCTGCCAGGTGCTGGCGGTGAGCTTGGGAAAGGGGGGATGTGCGGACAGCGGGGCCGAGGCTCAAGAAGCCGGGCACCTGCCGCGACCGCGGCGCGGCGAACGGCACCCGGGCGGGACAACCGGGCCGGGAAGCTAAGACGGCACCGGTGCCATGCGGCCCGCTGTTCAAGAGACCTGCGGCAGGCGTCCAGCGACGTAGGTGTCCAGGTTTCGCTGAGGGAGGAAAAACGCCCGCAAGGAGGGAATCGCTGTGCACGGCACAAGCCGTTGGCTGGCCGTCGCGCTGACGGCCGCGCTGCTGTTGGTCACGGGGGCTGGGGCGGCTGCCCAGGAGATCACCTTCTGGGTTATGCCCAACGCCGCGGACGTGATTCACGTTCCCTGGCTCGACCAAAAGGTGGAAGAGTTTTTCCAGGAAACCGGCGTCCGGGTGCGCTATGAGATCGTCGGCTGGGACCAGGCTTGGTCCCGTATCACCACGGCGCTGATCACCGGCGAGGGCGTGGACGTCTTCCAGGCCGGCACCACGTGGAACCCGCAGTTTGCCGCCACGGGCGCTGTGGCCGAGATCGACATCAACGAGTTCGGCGGCCCCGAGGCCTTCATGGAGGCCAACCTGATCTCCACCACGTACAAGGGCAAGTACTACGGCGTGCCGTGGTTTGCGGAGACCCGCGCCTTGTTCTACAACAAGGACATGTTCGCGGCCGCGGGCGTGGAGCCGCCGCAGACCTATGACGAGCTGGTGGAGGTCGGCAAGCGCATCACCGAGGTCTTCGGCGAGGGCAGCGCCATCGCCATCGCCGGCACCAACGCGTGGGACCTGATCCACAACTGGGCCATCATCCTTTGGGCGTACGGAGGCGACCTCGTGGACGCCCAGGGTCGGCGGGCCATCTTCAACGGCCCCGCGGGCGTGCAGGCCATGGAGTACTACGTGGACCTGGTACGCCTGGGCCTCGCGTCCAGGGCCACCGCGGAGTACAACCAGCCCCAGGCGGATGCGGCTTTCATCAACGGCAACGTGGCCATGGCCTTTATGGGCCCGTGGAACATCGCCGACATCGAGGTGCAGAACCCGAGCCTCAATTACGGCGTTGTGGAGCCGCCGGCTGGGCCCACGGGGCGGGCATCCTTCTCGGGCGGCAGCAACTTGGTGGTCCTGGGCGCAAGCCCGAACAAGGACGCCGCCATCGCGTGGATCAAGTTCCTGCTCCGCCACGAGAACCTAGTCAGCTACACGCGGGACTTGTCCAAGATGTTGCCGGCCAAGGTGGACGCCTTCAACGACCCGTACTATGAAACCGGCGTCTGGCAGGTGTTCCGCCGCGGCTTGAGCTACGCCACCGCCTACCCGCCCTTGGGCGTGTGGGGCGACATCGAGAACGCCATCGTGGCCGAGTTCCGCAACATCCTCACGGCCTACGTGGAAGGCAGCCTGGAGCGCCAAGGCGGTGTGCAGGCGTTCCTCAACCGGGCCGCCCAGCGGGTGGACGAGGCCCTGGCCCGGGAGCGGTGAGGCCTTGGGACCGGCCGCCCGCGAGCGGGAGATGGAGCCAGGCCTAACCCCGCCTGGTGCCATGCCGTACCGGCAGCGCCGCGGGACAGGGGCCCATCCGGCGGCGACCGCATCCGGCTCGCGGGCGGCTTGCCCGCGCGTGCCGCACCCGGACTGACGCTACGGACGCAGGAGGAGACCATGATCGAGTGCCCGTTTCCCAACGGCTTCCTGTGGGGAGCCGCCACATCCGCCTACCAGATCGAGGGAGCCGTCGCGGAAGACGGCCGCGGCGAATCCATCTGGGACCGGTTTTGCCGGGAACCCGGCCGAATCGAGAATGGCGACACCGCTGACATCGCGTGCGATCACTACCACCGCTGGCGCGAGGACATCGCCCTCATGCGGCGGTTGGGCCTAAACTCCTACCGGTTTTCCATCGCCTGGCCGCGGGTGTTTCCCACGGGCAAGGGACCGGTAAATAAGCCCGGGTTGGACTTCTACGAGCGGCTCGTGGATGGTTTGCTGGCCGCAGGGATAGAGCCGCTTGTGACCGTGTACCATTGGGACCTGCCCGCGGCCCTGCAGGAGCGAGGCGGGTGGACCAACCGGGACACGGCCTACCGCTTCCGGGACTACGCAGGCTTGCTGTTTGAGCGCTTGGGAGACCGCGTCGACCGGTGGCTGACGATCAACGAGCCGTACGTGGCGGCCATGGTGGGGCACGTCCTGGGAATCCACGCGCCAGGGCTCAAAGACCCGGACGCGGCGCTGCGGGCTGCCCACCACCTGCTGTTAGGCCACGGTCTGGCCGTAGAGGCTTTTGAGGATGTGGGGCTGGGCGGCGCCAATCGCAGCCGGGGACCGGCCCGCATCGGCATCGCGCTGGACATCCACGCCTACAGCCCCGCGACGGATCGCGAAGCCGACTTGGAGGCGGCACAGCGGGCGCAGGTGCTGGAAGCCCGCTGGTTTGTGGAGCCGCTGCTAGCCGGCCGCTACCCGCAGGAAGGACTGGAGTGGTACGAGCGCCTGGGCGTGCGCCCGCCGGTGAAGGACGGGGATCTGGAGCTCATCTCCCGCCCCATTGACCTTCTTGGCCTCAACTATTACCGGCGGCACGTGGTGGCCCACGACCCTGCTCGCCAGCTTTTCAGCTACCACGTCCAGGTGCCGCCGGGGCGGCCCGCGACCCAGTTGGACTGGGAGGTGTATCCCGAGGGTCTGTACGAGGTGCTGGCCTGGCTGCAGGAGAATTACTTGTCGCACTCCGCCAGCGACCGCCCGCCGGGCGCGACGCCCACGGAGCCCGGCGCGTCTGGCCGTGCCGCCGGGCCGGCCGGCGAGGGGATCGGCGAGAGCGCGTTCCGGAACGGTGGTAACGCCGGTGGGGAGGCCGCCGGAGACTGGTCGAGAGGGCTTCGGGACGGGCACGCCCGCCCGGCTCGCCGGGTCGCGTTTCTTATCACCGAGAACGGCGCGGCCTATCCCGACACCGTCGAGGTTGCTGCCGCTCCAGGCGGCGGGGCGGGCGATGGCGACGACGTGCGCATCCGGGACGAACGGCGGCGCGACTACATCGCTCTGCACCTGCATCAGGTGTGGCGGGCGGTGCAGGCGGGCCTGCCGGTGGAAGGCTACTACGTGTGGTCCCTCATGGACAACTTCGAGTGGGCGTGGGGTTACAGCGCACGCTTTGGCCTGGTATACGTGGACTACGAAACGCAGCGCCGCATCGTGAAGGACAGCGGCCACTGGTACGCCCGGGTGTGCCAGGAAAACTGCCTCGTCTTTGACCCGGAGCGAATGACGCTGCGGGCGTAGGTCTCGCGCAGGGCGAAAACGGGAGTGGCACGGCCGTGAGCCGCGGGCAGCGGCCGCCGTGGGCGGCGGCGTTCGGCGAGCGCGTCATTGTGCACGTGGACATGGACGCTTTTTTTGCCCAGGTGGAGGCCCTGGACCACCCTGAGTACCGGGGCCGGCCGCTGGTGGTGGGGGGCGACCGGGACAGCCCCAGAGGAGTTGTCTCCACGTGCTCCTACGAAGCCCGGGCGTATGGCATCCGTTCGGGCTTGCCCATCCGGCGGGCGGTGCAGCTGTGTCCCCATGCCATCTTTGTGCGGCCCCGCATGGCGCGCTATCAGGAAATGAGCCGCCGCATCCGGGCGGTCCTGGACGAGTTTAGTCCGCTGGTGGAGCCCTTGTCTATTGACGAGGCGTTCTTGGATATGACCGGCGCGGAGCACGCCTTTCGCGACGCGCTAGACCTGGGCAGGCAGCTGAAGGCCCGTATCCGGGAGGCCACCCAACTGACGGCCTCGGTGGGCATCGCCCCCAACAAGTTCGTGGCCAAGCTGGCGTCCGACAGCGGCAAGCCCGATGGGCTGGTGGCGGTGTCTGCGCGAGAGATGGACGACTTCCTGCTGCCGCTGCCGGTGGAAGCCGTGTGGGGAGTCGGTCCCCGCACGGCGGTGCGCCTCCGCCGGGGCGGCATGCAATCCATTGCGGACGTGCGGCGCCGGCCGTTGTCCGATCTGCAGGCATTGCTGGGCCATAAGCTCGGGCTGCACGTGTACGAGCTGTGCTTGGGCCGCGACCCCAGGCCGGTGACGCCCGAGTCCCAAGCCAAGTCCCTCGGCCGGGAAACCACATTCCCAGTGGATGTGCCCGACGGTCCCCAGCTGCGGGCCCACCTGGCGCGGCTAGCGGCGGAGGTGGGCGCGCGCTTGCGACGCCACGGAATGGCTGCCCGCACCGTCACCGTCAAGATCCGCTATCCCGACTTTGAAACCCACACCAAAAGCCGCAGCCTGCCTACGCCCTTCCGGGACGATGAGCGCATTTATCGCGAGGCCAGCCGCCTGCTGGATGGGTTTGCCCTCAAGCGCCCGCTGCGCCTTTTGGGCGTCTATGTATCGCACTTGGTCCCGGACCGCCAGGCGCGACTTTTCCCGGAGAAAGCGGACCGTGTGGCCGAGGTCATGGACGCCATCAACCGGCGCTACGGAGCCCGGGTGCTGCGCCGGGCGCGGGAGTTGGGCTGATCCCGGTCTTGGGGCCAGTCGGGCGTCGGGCCAGGGGAACTGGGTCGACGCCGCGGTCTCACGGCCGGCGGGTGGTGACCATCTCCGCGTCGCCTGCCCGGGCCGGCGCGCGCCCGCTGGACTCGCGGACTTCGTTTCCAGGGTCACGCGCGCCCAAGGGCAGTGCTTTCAAGAGCACCGTTGCGGCGAAGGCCATCATCACGAAGACCAGCAAGGCCCCGAAAACCGGCTGGTACGCCTCCCACAGGGCCGTGCGGATGCCGGCCACCACCTCGGGGGGCAGGGCCGCCAGGCTCGCCGGCTCAAACAGTGCCGCTACGCTGCCTGAGCCGCTGGCCTCTGACGGCAGCAGCCCATCCACGGCTACGCCCGCGGGCAGGTGGCGCGGCAGGGTGCGACGCAACGCGGAGTTCATAATGGTGCCCACCAGGGCCACGCCCAGCGTTGAACCCACGTTGCGGGCGAACTGTACGGCGCCGGAAGCGACGCCTAAATCACTACGCCGGACGGCGTTTTGCACCACCAGCATGTACGTGTGCAGGGAGGTGCCCAAGCCGGCACCGATGCACGCGACGTACAGGGCAAGCGGGGCCATGCCCGCGCTGGGGGTCAGCCGTCGCAGCAGGAAGAATCCAAGCCCCATCAGCGGCAAGCCCACCAGCATCTGCGGTTTGTACTGACCTGTCCGGGCGATGAGGTAACCGTTGGCGATGCTCACTACCATCAACAGCAGCTCCAGCGGGATCAGCAGGAAGCCGGAACTAGCCACGCTCAGCCCCAGCACCCCTTGGGCGAACATGGGGACGAACGCGATCGCGCCGAACATGGCCATGGCCAGGGCTAGGCTGGCCACGCTGGCGGCGGCGAAGACGGGGTTGCGCCAAAGGTAAAGCGGGATGACCGGCTCCGGTGAGCGCCGCTGGGTGGCCAAAAACAGCCCCAACAGGAAGGCGCCGCCCGCATACAGGGACAGCACGGGCGCCGACATCCACGGGTACTCGTTCCCGCCCCAGGTGGTGGCCAAAAGCAGGGCTAGCAGCCCCAAGGTCAAGGTGGCAAAGCCCGCGTAGTCGATGCGGGCGGCGCGCTGCACGTGGGGTAGCTTCATGTGCTGCACGATGAACCACAGGGCCACGAGTCCCACGGGCAGGTTGACAAAGAACAACCAGCGCCAGGAAAACTGCTCTGCGATCCATCCGCCCAGGGGGGGACCGCTGACGCTCGCGATGCCGAAGGCGCTCCCGATCAGCCCCTGGTACTTGCCCCGTTCCCGGGGAGGGGCGATGTCGCCGATGATGGCTTGGGACAGGGGCATGACCGCGCCCATCCCGACGCCCTGTACAATCCGGGCTGCCACCAGCCACCAAAAGCTTTGCGCCGTGCCCGAAAGCACCGAGGCGGCCATAAACAGCACCAAACCACCGATCAAGAAGGGCTTGCGGCCGAACAAGTCGCCCAGTTTGCCAACGGCGGGCACCACCACCGCAGCCGTTAAGGTGGCGCCCATGATCACCCAGCTGTAGTGCTCCAATCCGCCCAACTCCGCCACGATGCGGGGCAGAGCGGGGGTCACCGTGGTCAGGTTGAGGGCGGCTACCAGCATGCCCAAAAGCAGACCGGCGGCGACCAATCGCACTTGCCGGGGCGTTAAGGGGACGTCGTCGTCGGCTGCCGGCAGGGATTGCGAGGCTTGGCGGCTGCCGGCCACTGGGTCAGTACCTGCCTCATGACGAGAGGGAGCGGCAGCGTTGGTCGTCAAGGGATAGCACCTCGCTTTTCAGGCCGTAGTGCCCGCAGAGCCTGCCCCGGGCGGGCGCCGGCGCAGGAGCTTGCGGAGCACGAGCCCGGCGGTAAACTGGGCGGTGGCCACCGCCACGACCGTGGCGCCGGGCGGGGGGGACAGGGAAAAGGCGGCGTACAGCCCGATCCACGTTGCAGCCAGTCCGCACGCCACTGCGGCTGCCAAGAGCCGCTCCAGCCGGCGGACGAACAGTGAAGCGGTGGCCGCCGGCGTGATCATCAGCGCGACCACCAGCACGACTCCGACCGCCTGCAGCGACACGACCACCGTCAGCGCGACGAGGGACAACAGCAGCCACTGCAGGCCGGCTACGGGCAAGCCCGCGGCCTCTGCCCCGCTGGGGTCAAAGCTGATGTACACCAGGTGGCGGAAACTGGTCAACAGGACCACGCCGGTGATGGCCGCGGCAGCCAGGATCCAGTAAATGTCCCCAAGCCGGATGGCGAGCACGGAGCCGACCAAGAGCGCGGTCAGATCGCCCGTGAAATTGGGCCTGCTTGCCAGGCCCAGCACGCCCAGGGCGAACGCGCCCGTGAATAAGATCGCGAGGGAAGTGTCCGCCCGCAGGCCGGTTCGGCGCCCGAGCGCCGTTAGACCGGCAGCCGTAGCCAGGGCAAAGGCCAGGGCGCCCAGGTGCAAGGGCAAGCCTAGCAGCATGGCGGCCACCAGCCCCCCGAAGGACGCGTGTGCGATGGCATCACCGATGAAGGCCAGCCCCTTGAGCATGACGAAGGCGCCCACCACCCCCGCCAGCACGGCAATCAGGGATACGCCCAGGAAGGCGCGGGTCATGAACCCGTACTGAAAAGGTTCCGCGAGGAACTCAAGTGCGGTGCTCAAAGATGGTCACCCGTCCCTCAGCCGTCACCAGCGGCACGTGCCGGCCAAAGACGGCCTGCAGGTGCTCGGGCTTGAGGGCTTCGGCCGGCGGCCCCTGGCAGACGACCTCGCCCCGCAGGCACAGCACGGTGTCGAAATGGTCCGTCAAGCAGTTGAGATCGTGTGTGGTCGCGATGACCGTGCGCCCTTCCCGCTTTAGATCGTCGAGCACGTCCAACAGCTCATGCTGGGCAGGCGCGTCTAACCCCGTGGCCGGTTCGTCCAGCAGGATGAGCTGGGCGTCCTGCAGGAGGGCGCGAGCGATGAGCACCCGTTGCCGCTGGCCCCCCGAGAGCGCACCGATAGGCCGTTCCGCCTCCGCGGCCAGCCGCACCCGTTCCAGGGCCGCCATGGCCGCTGCATACGCGTCCTTGCCCGGCGGACGCCACCAGGGCGTACGGGCGAGCGCGCCCTGGAGCACCACGTCCACGGCCCGGATGGGGAAGTCCCAATCGATATGCTCGCTTTGGGGGAGGTAGGCCAAGAGGGGACCGGCCTGCCCCGGCGGCCGTCCCAGCACGCGCACAGTGCCCTCGAGCGGCCGGAGTTGCCCGACCAGGGTACGCAGCAGGGTCGACTTGCCGCCGCCGTTGGGGCCGATGATGGCCGCCGACGTGCCGCACGGCACCGTCCAGCTGACGTTGCGCAGCACGATGCGGTCGTCGTAGCCGACCGTTAGATTGCGCACTTCCACGCAGATGCGCACGTCGTCCCCAGCCATGGCCGCCCTCCTTCCCATGCGCAATCCAAACAGCGTCGCTCGCGTTTCACTGCAAGAGGGCCACCAGGGTTTCCGCGTTGGCGCGCATCATGGCCACGTAGGTGGGTGCGGCAGCCGTAAGCGAGTCGGTGTACAACACGCCAATGCGGGCGCCGGTTTCCTGGGCCAGCGCTTCCGCGAGGCGAGGGTTGACCTGCGGCTCCACAAACACCGCCGGCACCCCCCGCTCCCGCATGACTTGCACGAGCCGGGCCATGACTTGAGCCGACGGCTCGTGATCCGGGCTCTGCACCAGGAACCCGGCCGATTCCAGGCCGTACCGCTGTGCCATATACTCGTAGGCGTTGTGGTACGTGATTAGCACCCGCCGCTCCGGTGGGATGCGCTCGATCTGTTCTTGAAACCAGCGGTCCAGCTCTGCTAGCTCGGCCGCGTAGGCGTCGGCCCGGGCGCGGTAGTAGGCGGCCCCGGCGGGGTCGAAAGACGCGAGGGCCTGCTCGATGCGGCGCACGTACGCGATTGCGTAGGTCACATCCAACCAGAGATGCGGGTTGACCCCCTCAGGCGACTCCGGTGCCAGGCCAGCGGCCAGCTCGACCACGACCAGGTCGGGCCGTCCGCCGCCGGTGAGCAGCCGCGGCGCCCACGGCTCGAGCCCAAGACCGTTGTAGATGAAGATGTCCGCGGAGCTGAGCGCCCGGATGTCGCGGGTTGTGGGCTCCCACGCATGGGGATCCGTTCCCTCACCCAGCAGCGGGACGACCCGCACTCGCTGGCCGCCGACGTTGACGATGAGGTCGGCGAAGACGCTGGTGCTGGTGACCACCTGAATGGGCTTTTGCGGCGCCGCGCCGCCGCGCGCGTTCCAGGCCACCCCGCCCAAAGCGAACGAGGCCACGACAAGGACAAGCGCCAAGCCCACGACGGCCCACGCGGGCCGCAGCGTTGACATCGCAGAACCTTCCTTTCCACGGTGCCGATCGGGCAGCCCGTGTGCAGCGAGTAGTGGCTTGCCGGTTAGTGATACGAAGTATCAATAAGTACCTTTAGTCTATCCCAGGCCCATGGGGTTGTAAAGGGGCGCCGGGAGGCGCGTTACCCGGCCGAGCTGCACTCGGCGCAAACGCCGACGATGTCCAGGTGGTGCCCGTCAACCCGATAGCCCGTGGCCGCGGCGATGCGGGCGAGGGATTCCTCCATGGGGCACTCCTCGAGGTAGGCGACGCGACCGCATTCCCGGCAGATGAGGCGGTCGTGGTGGCCGCTGCCGCGGCTGCCGGCCGCGGGGGTGACGATGTAGCGCTGGCAGCCGTCAGCCAAGTGCAAGCGGGCCAACACACCCAATTGTTGCAGCAAGCGCAGGGTGCGAAACACCGTGGCGCGCCCCAGCCCCGTGCCCCGGAGGCCTTCGTACAGGTCTTCCCCCGTGAACGGCCGCTGCTCGCGCGCAGCCACCGCCTTGACCAGTTGGACGCGGGGCTCGGTGAGACGGTGCCCCGCCTGCTCCAGCCGGTGCAGGATGTGCTCTTCGAGCGTGCGCGCCGCGGCGGGTTCCTTTTCGTGTGCGGCAGCGGTGTTGGCACCGGTGCCGCGATGGTGGGCCCGCGTTTCCATATCTTAATGATGGCACGGGCGTGCTCCGTTGGCAAGGCGTGTGGCCGCTCAGCGCCCCAGTCCCAAAAGCCCCGAGACCAACGCGAAGTAGATTGCGAGGCTGGTGAAGTCCTTGATCGTCGTGAGGAACGGGTCTGCCCCAGCCGCATGGTCAAGCCGCAGCTTCACCAAGGTCCACGGCAGGAGAAAGCCGAGCAGGCACGCGAGGGTGGAAGAGATAAAGAGAGATACGCCCACGGCGAAACCCAATTGGGCAATGCCGTTGGGTGCGCCCTGCCACAGGTACGCGATGGTGCCCCCGATCAGCCCCAGAATCGCGCCGATCACCATGCCGACCCGCACTTCCCACCATAAGTGCCGGCGAAACCGGGACAGGTCGATGTGACCCAAGGCCAGGCCGCGCGCGAAGATGGTGGTAGACTGGGTGCCGACGTTGCCGCCCATGTCCATGATCAGGGGGATAAAAACCGCGACGGCCGCCACCGAAGCCAGGACGTTCTCGAAACGCTCAATCAACCGGCCCACCACTAGCCCGCCGACGAGCGTGATGAGGAGGAAAAACATACGTACCCGCACCGGGTACAGCAACTCGCCGCGGGTGAGCCGCTCGCTGCGGACGTCAGCGTCCTGGCCGACCGGAGCCACGCCGGCCTTCTGGTACATGGTTTCGGACGTGGCCTCCTCCAGCACGTCCATGGCGTCGTCAAAGGTGACGGCGCCCACCAGGCGGTTTTCCCGGTCCACGACGGGCACGGCGGGCACATCCAGCCGCTGCAAAAGGCGCGCCGCGGCCGTAGCGGCGTCGGTGGCGGCCACCCGCACGTCGGCCCCCTCGATGAGCTGGCACACGGGAGCATCGGGTTCGGCCTTAACCAGATCGCTCAGGCGCACGAAGCCCTCGTAGCGGCGGGTGGCGTCGGTGATAAACACCACAGCGATGCCCTCCCGCTTCAAGGGCGAGCGGCGCACGGCCTTCAGGGCCTCCGCCACGGTGACGTGGCGGCGCACCATCACGTAGTTGGGGCTCATGATGCGCCCCGCACTGTCCGGGGGGTAGTTGAGCAGCATGTGGATGAGGGCCCGGGTCTCCGGGCGCAGGTCGCGCAAGAGCCGCTTGGCCACCTTGGCTGGCAGCTCATCAAATAGCGCGGCACGGTCGTCGGGGTCCAGCCCTTCGATGATGGCGCTGGCCTCGGAGCTCTCCATGGCGACGATGAGGGACCGCTGTTCGTCAGGCGTGAGTTGCTCAAAGGCGGCAATGGCGCGATCTTTGTCCAGCAGGCGAAAAGCGACGGCCCGGTCCGCGGCGGAAAGCTGCCCCAGGCAGTCGGCCGCGTCAGCGGCGCTCAGCCGGTTGAGCAGGGCCTTGGCTCCTTCGAAATCGTGGCCCCGCAACAGTCGCGTGATGGCGGCGGCGGCAGGCATACCGTGACCCTCCTTGCCCAGCCATCCGCCGCGCGGCAGGGGCCTTACATCGCCAAAAGGCGCGTCGCGAAAGCGGGTGAGTAGACTGCGGGCCGCGCCGGATGGAGGGCGATCTCCAGGTGCCGTCGGCCGTAGGCCGACGGTTTCAGTATGGCGGTGGGGTGAACCGATTTACTGGGACCGTCGTAATCCATCACGGGACACCTCCCACGCGCCCGGCTCCGGCGCACAGTGGAGTTATACCAGCCACGAGGTGGGCTTGTCAACGGCCCGGGGCGATGGGATGGCGTCAAGCCACTGTCGCACGAGTAGGGATGGATCGTCCGACCTCACCGTCGCGGCGGACTAGACGGCGATAGACTGAGACAGTGCCCGCAG
>NICF_comb_assmDRAFT_10000688_pt1 | contig 28551 bp, 28 predicted proteins | sample NewIslPassag4_SG_FD_11279 | JGI IMG/M metagenome (IMG submission 11279) | reverse complement strand
GACCGCCGGGGCCGATCGGCGGCCTCCCGGGCCCGCCGAAACCGCCGGGTCGGCCGGGGCCTCCGGGTCCGCCCGGAAAGCCTCCGGGACCTCCGGACCTGCCGCTGCCGTTCCGGCGCAGCAGCGCTTCCTTGCGCTCTTCGCTGATGCGGCTCATGAAGCGGTCACCTGCCGATCCATCTGGGAGTAGTAAATCTCGGCATACGCCTCGCAATCCCGCATCAATTCTTCATGCGTTCCGACGCCGACAATCTTGCCGCCGTCGAGCACGACGATCTTGTCCGCGTTCATGACCGAAGAGATCCGTTGGGCGATCATGATCGTGGTGGTGTCTTCCAGCATCCGGCTCAGGCCCTCCCGGATTTTCGCCTCGGTCGCGTTGTCGACCGCGCTCGTGCTGTCGTCCAGAATGAGGATCTTCGGTTTCTTGAGCAACGCCCGCGCGATGCAGAGCCGCTGCTTCTGTCCGCCGGACAGGTTGACGCCGCCCTGCTCCAGCTCGGTGTCGTAGCCTTTCTCGAACGAGCTGACGAAACCGTGCGCCTGCGCGATCTCCGCGCACCGGATCATCTCCTCGTCGTCCGCTTCCTCGTTTCCCCATTTGAGATTGTCCCGAATCGTGCCGGAGAACAGCACGTTCTTCTGCAGCACGATGCCGACGCCGTCGCGCAGATGCTTCAGCGAATAATCCCGGACGTTCACGCCGTCGACCAGCACCTCCCCGCGGTCCGCGTCGTACAGCCTCGGAATGAGCTGGACGAGGCTCGTCTTGCCGCTGCCGGTCGATCCGATGATGCCCACCGTCTCGCCCGGCTCGATGACGAGGTTGATGTCCTCCAGCACCCATTTTTCATTGTTTTTATAATACTTGAAATACACGCCGCGGAACTCGACCTTGCCGTGCCGGACCGTAAGATCCTTGCGCCGCGCGTCTTCGTCCGTCAGATCGATCTCCGTGTCCATCACCTCCCGAATCCGCTTCAGGGAAGCCAGGGCCCGCGAGCCGTTCAGGAAGATGAAGGACACCATCATGAGCGAGAACAGAATCTGGAACACATAGTTGACGAACGCGGTCAGCACGCCGGCCGTCATGTCGCCCGCGATGATCTGCCGGCCGCCGAACCAGACGACGGCCAGCACCGTGATGTTCATCGCCAGCATCATGACCGGCATGGCGAAGATGACGATCCGCATCGCGCCCAGCGTCGTTTCTTTCAGGTCCGCGTTGGCCCGGCTGAATTTCGCTTCTTCGTGCCGCTCCCGGACGAACGACTTGACGACCCGGATGTTGGTGAGGTTCTCCTGGGTGGTCGTGTTCAGGGCGTCCATTTTCCGCTGCATGGCGGTGAAGCGCGGGAACGCTTTTTTCATGATGAGGGCGATGGCCAGCGCGAGCACAGGGATGACGCACAGAATGACCAGCGCCAACCGCGCGTTCAGCGCGAACGCCATGATCAGCGCGCCGATCAACATGCCGGGCGCGCGCAGCGCCATCCGGAGCAGCATCTGGATCATGTTCTGGACCTGGGTGATGTCGTTCGTCAGCCGCGTGATCAGGGAGCCGGTCTGGAATTGGTCGATGTTGTTGAAAGAGAACTTCTGGATCCGGGCGAACAGGTCTTTCCGCAGATCGTTGGCGAACCCGGTCGATGCCATGATCGCGAAGTAAGCCCCGCCCACGCCGCCGGCCATCATGACGAGCGCCGTGAGGACCATCGCCGCGCCCATCAGAACGATGTAGCCGATGCCCCTGTTCCCGATCACGCCATGGTCGATGATGTTGCTGAGCAAGAGCGGCATGACCACTTCGCCGATCACTTCCACAATCATCAGAATCGGGCCGATGATGAAAGCGGGCAGATAAGGTCCGATATATTTCCAGTACCGTCTCATGCCGTCATCCCCTTCCCTCATTGGATTGGATCTCCGCTTCCATTCTTTCCAGATTGGCGTTCACCTTGCGCAGCAGGGCGTACAGGACGGCCTTCTCTTCCTCCGTGACGCCTTCCAGCACCCTCCGGTCCGTCTCCTCGAAAATTCGCCTGCTTCTCTCGACCACCTCGCGCCCCTTCCCGGTGATCGTGATTCTGTTGAGCCGGTTCTCCCCCTCGTCCATTTCGCGCAGGATGTACCCTCCCCGCTCCAGCTTCTTCAAGGCCACAGCCACCGTCGCCGCGGATACGTCCATGATCCGGGCGAGATCGTTCTGCGATGCGCTCGGATTCCGCGCGATCTCCATAAGCAACCGGTGCTGGGCATGATAGACGCCGGTTTCGTCCAGATACTTCTGCATGATCTTCCGGTGTTTGATCGCGAAAAGGATGAACTGGCGGATGACCTGTTTGTCGCTGACCGGTTGCTGCGGCTGATCGGCCATGGCTCCCATATGCTCACCGCCCTTCCCTGATATTTCGTTAGCAAGCTGATCGTTTCTATGCTAATGATTAACTAGTTAACGTTCCCGCATTTTAACACGCCGTTCGGCCGAAAGTCAACAGGCCCGGAGAGCCGCGCCGGGAGCCGGCATCGTTCCCCGGGCCACGTGTGGCAGCTTGGTTACGGTTTCCGTCACTGCGGATTGAGCGGTTGTTTTGCCCGACTTCTGAGCTTCCGTCTGACTCTTGCCGCATCAATCAGCCAATACACTCCATCGTGATCCAGAACCGTCGTCAGGTAATCTTCTCTGATGCCGGATTTCCAACGGCCATAAGCCACGGCCACCAAAGCCGCCATCAGGGAATCTCTGAAATGCGGCTCTTCCGCGCCACAAATCGCGTTGACCTGATCCCAGTTGGTTATTCCATCTGTATTCGTCTCGCACAACAACTCAAGAAGTTTGGACAAATACTCGGCTTCTTTATTTGCAGATTTTTCGTGTTTCCTGTTCATGCCCGGATCGTACAGCTTGAAATTGCTTTGGGGATGGGTCTCCAGAATAATCCTTTTCCTGACGCCGTGCAAAGGCATTGCATTCAGGAGATCGATGGCCTTATGATAACTTCTTCCCTGCCAAGATAAGCCGGATTCCAGTTTGTTGTTCAACTCTTTCTCGCAGTCCCTGTTATAATAATGCGGTTTTGCCGGTTTCGACAGACACGCATCAATGCACAGAACCAGATATTTTTTGTTGAGGCTTTGCGCTTTCTCCGGCAATTCAGAGAAAAATTTAAAAAAATCTGTTTTGCAATCACCCGCCTGGTTGCTTTCGATCATCCAACCTGAATTTGCATCCTTCCATAGAACGGTGCAGACGTCGTTATCAGCCGTATTGGCCGATTCTCCAATATCCACGCCTGCGAACAATCCTTTGCTCAACAAATCATCTTTACTGTGCGACAAGAAATTTGAAATCCGCATTTTTTATTCCTTCCTTAGTGCAATGTATCAAGCTTCATCTCTTCCGCTCGGTCGCCACTCCGACAGGGCGTCAATGATTGCCTTGTCCACGCGCGGCGTCATGGCGCCTTGATCCGGTCGGCGGCCGCGTTGTCCGGGGGCGGCATTCAAGGCAGTCGGAACTTGTCGGGCGGCCCGCATCCAACAAAGGAAGAGTCTTCCTCCGCCCCGATCGCCGCAACTTAAGCCATCTCACAATTGCCGTCTTCTCAGAATCTCCAGGCACCGCTTCAGCACCTCGAAGTTCCGATAAACGACGATGAACAGCTCCTCGCGGGCGCGGGTCATCTGCTGGAACAGCATCTGGCGCGCCTGATGCTCCGCCGGACGTCCCTTGCTGTACAGCCGGCCGTTCACATAATGAAAATGCTCGTCGATCACGACGGCCACCTTGTCGAATTCGAGGCCGATGATCTCCTGCACGCTCCGGTGCGCGCCGAACACTTCCCATCCTTCCCGGCTCTTCAAGTGGTCCAGGAACTTCCGCAGCGCCTCCGCGTCGTCGAAATACTGCAGATGGATATTCCGGTACCGGAAATGCGGATCGTAGTTCAATCTTCGCAGTTCCAGCAGCTTGTCGATGAAGGAGGCGATCTCCTTGTTCGTGCGGATCGTCGTTTTCAGCCTGTGGGCGACGTACGGAACCTTCAGCCGGTTGAACAGCGCGCCCCGGTTCTCCGCATTCGAGATGTACTGCTTCGGATCGTAGGAGAAAATAAACTTCGCATCCACCGACGGCATCCGCTCGAAGATGCCGATCATCCGCTCCCGGCGAATCCGCTGGGCCTCATCGAACACGACCAATCCGCCGCTCCGGTCCGCCTCCCGCAGCGCCGCGTCGCAATCCCGGATGTCGCAGATGTTCCAGTCGTTGTTTTTCAGGTACAAATGCCCCTCCGACAGCCGCCCGCAATGCACCATGTACACTTCCCGCCCGTACTGCCGCTTGTAGTGCAGCGCGATGTCGTACACGAGCAGCGTCTTGCCCGTCCCGGCGGTGCCGGAGATCAGCGCGCATTTGACGTCCCGGCCCGCGAACGACCGCAGCACCTGCTTCTTGATCTCTTCCTGATGGTTCGTGAGGAAATAGTGCTGGTTGACGAACTTCTCCGGCGAGCTCAAGGGGGACACCAGGTATTGCTTCGGCGAGAACAGCCGGTCCAGATCCGCCGCCTTCTCGATTTCCTGCTCCCGGATCGCGCGGACCAGCTCCTCCGCCGTCGCCGGATAGACCTCCGCCGACCGTTCGTCGATGCCGTACAGCTCGCCGGTGGAGACGATATAGGAATAGCTCCGGATGCCCGGTTTCAGCGCGAGCAGATAGTGGCGGTTCTGGCGGAGCTGCTTCTGAATCCGTTCGATCGGGCCGATGTGCTTGATCTCGATGTTGAGAATGTAGTTGCGCCCGATGCGGAGCAGGTCGAATTCCTTGGATATCTGGGGAATGGTATAGCCGATATAGAAGCCGTCGAGATCGCCGGGATCGGCCATCTCCTGCACCATATCGATGAAGCGCATGATGTCTTCCCGCTCCTGCTGCTTCCGCATCGTGATGCCGAAGGTGTCCAGATACGCGTGGAACAGTTCCGGAGAATGCGACATCAAGGCTTCATGCGCTTGTCTGAGCGAGATCAGGTTGATCGGAAGCAATGCCGGTACCTCCAATTTGTGCCTTTCAATGCCGATCATTTCTATGAAAGGGTTCACATAATCGCAAAGTATAATAATATATTATTAGGGAAGCAAATATTTTGAAAACAGGAAGGTGCCCTATGAGCTCCATCATTGTCGCCATCGACGGGTCGCCCCAATCGCTCCTGGCGCTACGTTGCGCGATTCCGATCGCGAAAGGGTGCGGGGATGAGCTCGTCTTGCTGAGCGTGCACAGCACTTCGCAAATTCTGGGAGAACACCTGCTTCAGGAAGCGGTTGCAATCGCGGAGCAGGAAGGCGTTTCGTATCGGACGAAGGTCAGGGTGGGCGGAAATCCGACGGTCGAGATCAGCTTCGAAGCGAACGATCCCGATGTTCGTTTCATTGTCATGGGGCTTCGGGGAAGCGGGAGCTCCGATGCCGCTGACAGAACCCTGGGGAGCGTCAGCCAGGGCATTCTGAAACTCGCGAATCGCCCCGTCATGTTTGTTCCGTATGCCAATGAATGAGCAGGTCCAATGAATGCGCGGGACCGGCCCTCCGCGGCGGAGGCGCCGGTCAAGTCGTACGGAGGTTGTGCGAATGCCGCTTGTGATCGTCCAGGGAGATATCACGAAGTTCCGCGTCGACGCCATTGTGAACGCGGCGAACCCGACGCTGCTCGGCGGAGGCGGGGTGGACGGCGCCATCCATCGGGCGGCCGGGCCGGAGCTTCTCGAGGAATGCCGAACGCTGGGCGGGTGCGAGACCGGCCAGGCCAAAATCACAAAGGGATACCGGCTGCCCGCCTCCCATGTGATCCATACCGTCGGACCGATATGGCGCGGCGGCGGATTCGGCGAGGAGAAGCTGCTCACGGACTGCTACCGCAATTCGCTCGCGCTCGCGCAGGCGCGCGGGCTCAAGAGCGTCGCGTTCCCGCTGATCTCCGCGGGCGCGTACGGGTACCCGAGGGAGCAGGCATTGATAGTAGCCGTGGCGGCGATCCGCGAATTCCTGTCGCGGCATGAGATGGACGTGTATCTGGTGCTGTTCGACGACGCACTGTTTGCACTGGCGAAGACACGGTTTCCGGATGCGGTCAAGGCGGAATGAAGCTCGCCGCATGATGAAATCGCCCGTTCCCCTCAAGCGGGGAACGGGCGATTCGTTTACCTATCCGCTTCCAGCTTGTAGAACTCCGCCAGATCTTCCTGGTTGTACACGATTTCCCGGTAATACCAGATGATCTTGCCGTCCAGCACCAGCGGGTCCATGTTTCCGGGTGATGCCACGCCGTCCAGTTTCTTCGGTTTTCCGATCATCTTGCCGCTTCCGTCCACGACGGCGTAACTGACATTGTGACTGCTCGAGCTGTCGCTCCACAGGATCACGAACCGGTCATCGCTAAGCTTCACCAGATGCGTTTCCCCTACGGAAGATTCCGACGGTCCGGTGAGATAGGCGAAATCCACGTTCTCGTCCGTCCCGGCATGCTTGGGCACCGCCGCGAGGAACAAACGCCCGTGGTAGGTTCCGACCGCCAAATAATGACTCTCCGACACTTCCAGACCGCCGACGGTCGCACCCGTATAGTTGTCTCCGATTTCCCCCGGGAAGGTGAGAATATCGATTTTCCGAATGATGCGTTCCGCCTCTTCCACCTGCAGGTGAATCGAGCGCGGATAGGCATCCCCGTGATCCAGATACACGATGCGATCGCCGTCGAACTTCACATAGTTCGCGAAGGAGTGGCTGACATGGTTGCGGGGGAATTCCCCGCCTTTGTACAGAACGGTCATATCGTCCATCCGGATATGAATGGGAATATTGGATTGGTGATGCTTCCCGTCCGGCGTCAGATACCGTTCACGGGCGGAATAGACGACCAGGACGCCGTCTTTGCTGGCCATCGACAGGTTGCTGGCATGGAATGGGATCGTGACGAAGACATCGCTCACATCGACATGGGCGATTCGGTTCCAGCGCTGGTCGTATTTTACGATGCGATAGACGGGTTTGGTGTCGGATTCCTCGGCATTGGACTGCCCGAAGACCAGATAGAAATTACCGTCGTCTCCTGCATGCGCGCCCCCGAACAACGGCAGTTCCGGCCGCAGGACCGCTTCGCCCTTCTTGCGGAACGATTCGTCGAAAATGCGGATGAACAGTTGATCGCCCCATTTTTCAAGCCAGTGAATTTCTCCGTTCTGGCGCAGCAGGAACCGGGTGGCGATGCTGAAGAAATTACCGTATGCATAATCGTCCGTGTCCACGGCCACCGATGAAGGGATCCATTCCACCTCCAGTCCGGGATGACCGAACACCTTCACGATCCGGTTGTTCGGCTGCCAGATGACGGGAAGCCCGAGCTGCTCGGACACGAACCGGAGCGGAATATACACCCTGCCCTGAATGCTTCGGACGGGCACGGGCATGGCGACCTCCGCGCCGTTCACCACCGCTTTCGGATTGTCGACGGTCATCCGGACGACGGTCTGATTCAGCTTCGCGGTGACCGTGCGGGCCGCTCCGTTCCATTCGACTTCCGCGCCGACAGCTTCCAGCAAAGCCCGCATCGGAATGAGTGTGGAGCCGTTCTCCGTCAGGACCGGCACATCGGTTTTGAGGAAGCGGTTGCCCACGCACACGAAGATCATGTCCTGCGGATCCGGCAGCAGGGAATAGTCATAGACGATCCCGCCAAGCGAGCCGGAAGGCCGGGCCCTGCGACCGTCGTGCGCGCGCTCGTAGCAATCGTCAGAATCGGTCTTGTAACCCATGGCCAGGTATTCTTCATATGTAACCCGATGGACTTTCCCGCTGGCCCGGGCATCGGGCTGAATCGGAACGACCAGACTGATCAGGAGTGCGAATGCCAGTGTGTACATGATACGTTGTCTCTTCATGGTGAATGCCTGTTCTCCTTTTATGTATAATGTCCGGCTCCTTCATCCTGCCCCTCCGCCTTCCGCAACCGTCCCGGCTTCCGGCGCGCTCGAACAGTTTCTCGAAGAAGCCGTTTCTGTCCAGATCAAGGCGGCCATCTTCAAGCACCTGCAGGTAGGCCTTGACACCCGCGAGCGGCGTGCCGATGTCATGGGCGATGTTGGCGAGCATCCGAACGCGGGCCTGCTGCAATTCCTCCAGTTCGGCGGATCCGATAGGTGCCGTATCCGAAACGGGACAGATCGTCCCGCTCCCGTGAGAGCATCCGCCAGGAACCCGGCACCGGAATGCGGGCGGGTTCGGACGCTCCGGCGGCGAAGTCCTGGGGAGTCAGCAGCCGGTACCTGTAAAACTCCCATTCGCTCGCGAGCATGCGGCTTTCATGTTTATCGGTATCCGTCTTGAACCAGGAACCTGCCGCCAAGACGGCAATCATGCCGATCAGGAACGCCAGAACGGACACCGGCAGGATCTTCTAGGTCATGGAACATCTCCTTCGCCGTCCGGAGCGAATCGAAGAATGGGCTTTACGGATGATCCGGATTATCGCCGGCCGCGGCAACGGTTCCGATGCTGTGGTCACCTCAGCATGTTCAGGAGCAGTCAGCAATGCGATTCATCTTGCGCCGACAGGTCCAACGGTGAAACAAGCCTGCATTTCCAGCATGAGGGGAACGGCTACTTGCGTGCGGCGGTTTGTCGCTGGATCGTCGCAACCGCCACGCCGATCACAATCAGCAGTCCGCCGATCAGGAAGTTCAAATCCAACCGTTCCTTGAGCAGCAGCCACCCCAGCAGGGCGCCGACGACCGGTTGAAAAAAGAGGAACAGCGAGCCGATGCCGGCGTCCATCAGCTCCAGCCCTTTGTTCCACAGGAAAAAGGCGCCCGCGGTTGAAACGACCCCCAGATACAATATCCCCGTCATTATGGAAACATCCTGATAATGGACTTCATGCGTCTGAAGCTCCCACAACATCGCGGGCGTCGTGAAGAGAAGGGCGAACAGCATCGCATAGGTCGTGATGGCCAGGGATGAGACGCGGACGGACGCCACCTTGACGTAGACGGACATCAAAGCCCAGGTCAACGCGGCTCCCACCAGCATGATGATGCCCGAAGTGCGGGTATCGGCCGATGCGTCCCAGCCGATGACGATCACAACCCCCAGCGTCGCCAGCAGCAGCGATACGATTTTTCTGACCGTCAGGCTTTCCTTCAGGATGAACCACGCAAATACCACCACAAATGCCGGCGTCACCGATGTCACGAGGGACCCCGTATGCGCATCCGTCCATTTTGTGCCGATGAACTGGAGCACCATGGACACGAAATAGCCGATAAAACCGATCCAGGCCAGCAGGCCCCAGTCTCTTCTCGTATTGACGCTGCGATGACCGCTTCTCGCTTCATGGATTTTCAGCATGACGAACAGTATGGCGAACGCGACGACAAACCGCGCCCAGACCAGCGTAACAGGCGGCACATAATCCAGCACATATTTGCTGACGACATACATGCTGCCCCAAATGCCGGCGGCCAGCACCAGACAGACGGCTCCGACCACTTGCTGTTTCATGAATTCACCACTTGCTCCTTCTTTCCGGCACTGTTTTCCCGATGCTGCCGCAATGTCATGGTTCGGGATGAACGGGATTGAGGAAAATTTTTCCCCTATTTCCCTCGGATCCGCAATTCTTCTCAAGATTAAGGAAGCATCTTCCTTTATTCCAACCATGAAACGATCTGTAAACGTTTGCAAGAAAAAATAGAAGCAATTTTTTCTTCTATTCTCGAACAATTGGCGATTATCAGTGAAATAAAAGAAGAAATTTCCTTTATTTTTTTGGGAAGGGCATCGGACGCACAACCCTGCCCCGCTCCAATGAAAAACCATATGAAAATATTACCGCACCAGCGGCGCCGCCGTCCATGTCATCCGCACCCAAGGATCCTATGTTTTGGCTGCCTCCCGAAAATGCGGGACGGGCTACTCCCACCTGATCTTGAAGCCGCCGCTATGACCTTTGGCGTCAACGCGGAGCGTCAATGTATCCTTGTCGGCGATGTCCGCGAGAACCTCAAACGATGATGTCGGAAGGTTCGAGCCTTTGTAATATTCCGTCCCGTCCTGTCCCGTGATGGAAAGGTTCAGCTCGCCCGATTTCGTTGTGACCTCGATCGCAATTCGATGTGTGCCTTCGTCCAGGGATATACGCCGCTGCCTGTAGCCGTTCAGCTCGATATAGCTTACGTCCCAACGGTTGCCCCAGCGCGAGTCGAGCTCCCCGAGAGAGTAGTTGCCGAACTGCCAGCCGGACACACGCAACGCTCCAAATACAAGGCATGCGAGTAAAACGGGAACGGCGACCGCGGCGATCCGTTTCGTCAATTTGTTCTTCACGGTCGGCGCTTCGTATTCGTTCGTCTCCGCCGCTTCCTTGAGTTTTCGGACTTTATGCGAAGTCTTCAAACCCGGCATCAGCCACAGGAATCCGAGCGTCCCGCAGAGAACCGCTCCCAACGCGATATAGACCGATCTCAACCACACCGTATAGAGCAATAGCATCAGCGCAACAGAGAACATGCCCCCGGCATACCAGAAATAGGCCATGCGGATTTTGCGGTACAGCGTCAACAAATCCGTCAGATCCGTGTGAAGTTCAAAGGGCTTGCCGTCTTTTTTCTTTTCGGCAATGATAAGCTCTTTCTGCAAGCTGCCGGGAGCCGTCGCGATTTGCCCCGCGCCCTCTCCCCACGGACGCCATTTGGCTCCGAAAAACAATCCGACATATACATTTTTGTAGAACGTTCTGTATCCCATGCTTTCGAGAAACGCCCTGTAGTCCCTGGACTTCGCATAAGACTTGTCCGCGACAAAATCCACGGCATACTCGTATTCGCCCGGTTCGCACCGTTCGAATTCGTAGGATAGTTGTCCGCATTTGACAAGCCGCCAACCTTTTGCCGCCATTTCATTCAGCCATTTTTCCTGACCGTCCGTAAAGTCGAAAAAATAGCGAAACACCCGCTTCGTCATGTTGGTTCACCTCCAATGATCCTTGAAGCCAAACCATACAACTCGGCCAAGCGGCTTAATTCCTTTTCGGCGATCTGTTTGCCGAGGTCCGTGATCACGTACGTTTTTTTGTTGCTCCCCGGCTCGGCGTCACCGTAGGGAGCAATCCACTTTTTCTTCAGCAAGGCGTTGATCGCGCCGTACAGCGTCCCCGCGCCGAGCAGCACCCTTCCATTGGTCTCGCGCTCGATGAATTGCATGATGCCATAGCCGTGATTGGGCGTGTAGGTGGACAAGAGGACGAGAAACGTCGTTTCGGTCAGCGCGCCGCCGGCCGCATGATCGCGCATATGCCTCCACTTCCCATTATTACGTTTAGCGTATTATATCATTAAACGTAATAGTGATCAACAACATCTCCCGGCGGGATTGAACATGATGGGGTCAGCCCGCTTGCGGAGATTACTTTGCGGAACTCTCATCCTGAATCATGTCGATCAGTTTTCGCAATGGCGTTGCAATATAGTCGTCTTTCCGGTAGATGAACACGGTCTCCACTTTGCCGAATCGTTCCGGAATCTCGTACAGGCAGATCTGATGGTCCTTGGCTTGTTTCTCCGCGACGCTTCGGGGCAGAAGGCTGATTCCCAGACCGGCGGCCACGCAGCCGACAATGCCGTCAAGGGTTCCGAATTCGATGATTTTGTCCGGAACGACCCCTTCGTGACGCAGCCATTCCTCGAACCTTGCCCGATAGGCGCACCCGTGGCGGAACACCAAAATCGTCCGGTTCCGCATTTCCCTTATGGACGCGAACCGGCGAGGCGACGCGTCGGTTACGAGCACCAATTCTTCCTCTGCAACCGTCCGGCAGGCGAGATCCGGATGCCCGACGGGACCGGCCACAAAAGCGCCATCGAGCTCATAATTCAGGACGGCTTCAATGTTTTGCTGCGTGGTGCCTGTCTTGAGCGAGAGGTCCACGTCCGGGTATTCCCGATGGAATCGGGTGAGCAGCTTCGGCAGACGAACCGCGGCGGTCGATTCCATCGAACCGATGCGCAACGGGCCTCTGGGTGTCGGATGGTCGCCCAACGCGTCGCGCGCCTCGTCGATCAGTTGAAAAATTCTGTCCGCATAGGACAGCAGCAATTTTCCTTTGTCCGTCAGCACCGTCCCCCGATGGTTCCGGTAAAACAGCCGGGCATGCAGCTCCGATTCCAATTGCCGGATTCTTGTCGTGAGATTGGATTGGGCGTAATTCAATTCCCGGGCCGCCTTCGAGATGCTTCCCGATCGGGCCACCGCCCGGAAAAATTGCAAGGTTTGCAGATCCATGACCATACCCCGATCCGGTTGTTTTGGGTATATAGAAAAGCGATACCTGAACATCACTATTCTGAATTATACCATATGGGCAACAACGATTAAGATGAAAATATGAACAGAAACACTTTGCTCGTTCTGATCGGCGGCATTTGTTCCCTGATGGTTGCCATGGGGATCGGCAGATTCGCCTATACGCCCATCCTGCCGCTGATGCAAGCCGACCTTCGCTTTTCCGACGCGGCGGCGGGTTATCTTGCCTCCAGCAACTACGCGGGGTATTTCGTCGGGGCCGTGTTGACGGGCGTTCTGCCGCTGAAGGGGCGCAGAGTCTTCTGTTTGCGAACCAGCCTCGCGGTCAGCATTGCGACCACCGGCATCATGGGATTATCCCTGTCCTATGAGCTGATGCTGCCGGTGCGCTTCGTATCCGGCGCGGCCAGCGCGTTCATCTTCGTGTCGGCCTCCGGCATTGTGCTGGACCGGCTGGCGGCGGAGGGCAAAACGCATTGCGCGGGCTTTTTTTATTCCGGTGTGGGCCTTGGCATCCTGTCGTCCACCCTCCTGATTCCTTATCTCAACCAATGGCGGATGTGGGAAGGCGCCTGGATCGGATTATCCCTGTTCAGCGGCGTGCTTGGCCTGTTGGCCTGGTCATGGATCCGGGAATCCCCGGGCGGCCAAAAAGGGCGAACGGATAGCCGAACCGCCGATACACACGTCCCCCCGCCCGAATGGTTTCCATACCTGGTGCTGGCCTACGGTCTGGAAGGGCTCGGCTACATTGTGACCGGCACCTTCATCGTGTCCATGGCCGAAGGAACGCCCGGCCTTGCCTTCGACGCTTCCGTGGTGTGGATGGCGGTCGGCGCCGGCGCCATTCCGTCCTGCATCATCTGGTCTGCCCTCGCAAACAGATGGGGGATGGTTAAGGCTTTGACGCTGTCGATGTTCCTGCAATCCGTCGGCATCGCGCTGCCGGTTTTCCGGCCGGATCCGTCCGGTTTCATCGCGAGCGCGCTGCTGTTTGGCGCGACTTTCATGGGGATCACGACACTCGCGACCACGCTGGCGCGTCAAATGAATCCGTCCGGCGGCAACCGCATGATCGGCTATCTGACGGCCTTCTACGCCGCCGGCCAGATGGCGGGTCCCGCCGTCGCGGGTTGGCTGCTGTCCTCCACCCGAAGTTATCACGCGGCATTGCTCGGAGCGGCCGGAGTCGTGTTCGTCGGGGGCCTGTTGCTCGCGGGCGGCTTTCGGCTGATTTCGGGGAAATCTTTCCGGTAAATCTGTTCTATCCGCGCGCCGTGCAATCCGAATCGGTTCACCTGGCAACGGAAAGACCGCCCCGGTCAGGAAGAGCGGTCTGTCATTGGCTTCATATTAAATCCCGCGCGCGATCGCCCGCCGCGGGAGTTCTGAGCATCAAGCGCGGCCGCCTGGGGCGACCGCCCGGCCGGCCCCGCCGGCCAAATCCTCGAACAGCACTTGGGTCTTGATCCATCGGACCACGTCCTCCACCCCTTCGCCCGCGCGCAGATTCGTAAAGAGATAAGGACGCTCCCCCCTCATCCGTTTCGTGTCCCGGTCCATCACGGACAGGTCGGCGCCGACGTAGGGGGCCAGATCGATTTTGTTGATCAGGAGCAGATCCGAACGGGTAATGCCCGGCCCGCCTTTGCGGGGAATTTTGTCGCCTTCGGCCACGTCGATGACGTAAATGTACGCGTCCACCAGCTCCGGACTGAACACCGCCGCCAGGTTGTCCCCGCCGCTTTCGACCAGAATGATTTCCAGATCCGGAAAGCGTTCCTGTAGCCGCCGGATCGCTTCCAGATTCATGGACGCGTCCTCCCGAATCGCCGTATGCGGGCACCCTCCCGTCTCGACGCCCACAATGCGCTCCGGCGGAAGCACGCCGCTGCGGACGAGGTACTCGGCGTCTTCCTTCGTATAGATGTCGTTCGTCACCACCGCGATGCTGTATTCCCGGCTCAGACGCGCCGCCAATTTTTCCGCCAGGGCGGTCTTCCCCGATCCGACCGGACCGGCGATGCCGATTCGCACGCAATTCATCGCAGCCGCACCGCCTCTTCCCCATGATGGGGATGGTGGAGATGATGGTGGCCGCCGCCCTTCGGAATCGGTTGAAAACGCCGGGTTTCCAGGGCGAACGGAGCGTTCAGTTTCGCGAGCAGCAGTTTCGTCGGATCGTCCGGAAGCAGGACGATTTCTCCCTTGTCCGTTATTTCCAGGGGCAGATGGCGGTTGCCGAGTTCATACGCCACCACCCCGAATTGGCGCACCGATTCGGGACGAACAACCAGCACTTCGCACGGCTCAAGATATACAACGATCGCGGGCGCGTCGCCCTCCCGCGCCAGAATGTCCCCGTGGCGAAGGAGCGTCTGATGCGCCAACTGAATGCCGATTTCCCGGCCCGAACAGGTTGTCTTGCGCAAAATGCGCTTTGCGCATTCATCCCACTCCACCGCGACGGTCTCAAAGCCGCGCAGTTCCTCGTTATCGGCCGCCAGCCCTTCTTCGAACACGTTTCCCCAAATCCGTGTGCAGATCAATGGGCAGCCCTCCGTTGTGCTCATTCGGTTCCGTTATCTCAGAAAATAAAGCCGGTTCAGCGGGATTTCCCCGGCGGGTTCGCACGTGATGTGCAGGCCGTCGATTTCCACCCGATACGTTTCCGGATCGACGGTGATGTCGGGACACGCGTTGTTGCGGACCATATCGCGCTTCTGCAGCGATCGGGTGCTTCTGATCGGCTTGAGCTTGGACGCCGAGAGCGGCAGCTTCCCGGCGAGCCCCTTGTCGAGCGCCGCCTGATTGACGAAGATACAGGACGTCGCGTTCGGATTGCCGCCGAAGGCGCCGTATTGCGGGCGGTACAGGATCGGCTGGCACGTCATGAGCGACGCGTTCGCTTCCCCCATGGCCGACCAGGCGATGAAGCCGCCCTTGATGATGATCTCCGGCTTCGCGCCGAAGAAGGTGTGGCGCCAGATCACAATGTCCGCGAGTTTCCCCGGTTCGAGGGAGCCGACATAGTCCTGGATGCCGAACACGATCGCGGGATTGATCGTGTATTTGGCCAAATACCGGAGCACGCGGAAATTGTCGTTCCCGCCCCGCTCCTCCGGCAGCGGCCCCCGCTGCCTGCGCATCTTGGAAGCCAGTTGCCAGACGCGGGAAATCGTTTCTCCGACGCGCCCCATGCCCTGGGAGTCGGACCCCATGATGCTGATGGCGCCCATGTCGTGCAAGACGTCCTCGGCCGCGATCGTCTCCGCGCGGATGCGGGAGTCGGCGAAGGCCACGTCCTCCGGCACGGCGGGATTCAGATGGTGGCACACCATGATCATGTCCAGATGCTCTTCCACCGTGTTCACGGTGTACGGGTTGGTCGGATTCGTGGAGGAAGGAATGACGTTCGGCAAGCCGACCGCGCGCAGAATATCGGGCGCGTGCCCGCCCCCGGCGCCTTCGACGTGATAGGCGTGGATCGTCCGGCCGCGGAACGCCTTGAACGTGTCGTCCACGTAGCCGCATTCGTTCAACGTATCGGTATGAATCTGCACCTGGAACCCGTATTCGTCGGCCACCGACAGGCAGGTGTCGATGACGGCCGGCGTGCTGCCCCAGTCCTCGTGGATTTTCAGCCCGATCGCGCCCCCTTCGATCTGTTCGATCAGCGGTTCCCTGGCGCTGGAGTTGCCTTTGCCGAGCATCCCCATGTTGACCGGGAACGATTCGAAGGCCTGGATCATCCGCTGAATGTTGAAGGCGCCGGGCGCCTCGATCCCGACCGTCTTCGGCCCCGTGCCGCCGCCGATCATCGTCGTAATGCCGCTGGAGATCGCCTCCATCACCTGTTGGGCGGAATCGAAATGGACGTGGGTGTCGATGCCGCCCGGCGTGGCGATCATGCCCGGATCGGCGGAAATGATGTCCGTTCCCGGACCGACGATCAATCCGGGCGTGATGTCCATCGTCTCGGGGTTTCCGGCTTTTCCGATCCCGACGATTTTCCCGTCCTTGATGCCGATATCCCCTTTGACAATGCCGAGGATCGGGTCCATGACAATCACGTTCGTGATGACGAAATCCAGGGCGCCTTCCGCATTCGGGATGCTCGATTGCCCCATGCCTTCCCGAAGCGTTTTCCCGCCTCCGAACACCGCTTCGTCCCCGTAATGCGGCGCGTTGAAGTCTTTCTCGATCTCGATCCACAGGTCCGTGTCGGCCAGCCGCACCCGGTCCCCGACGGTCGGCCCGTACAATTCCCCGTATTGTCTCCTGCTGATCCGCATGTTACCTGGCTCCTCCTTCTTCCGCCGTTTCGTTGTCCGCGGGGATGTACCCTTCCCGCCGGGCGCGCCGGAGCGCCTCCGCTTTCACCGCCGGGTCGTCGCAAGCGCCCATCGTCAACGCGTTGAAGCCGAACAGCCGCCGGCGTCCTCCGTATTCGACCAGGGTGACTTCCTTTTCTTCCCCCGGTTCGAAGCGGATCGCCGTTCCGGACAAAATATCCAGGTGCATGCCGAAGGCCCGTTCCCGGTCGAATTGCAACGCGCGGTTGACTTCGAAAAAATGGTAATGCGAGCCCACCTGGATCGGGCGATCGCCCGTGTGGCGGACCAGCACCTTCTCTCTCCGCAGGCCGGGACGCAGTTCCAGCGGTTCCTCCCGAAACACGAAGGCCCCGATCTCCCGCTGCCGTTCTCCGCTCATGGCCGTCCCTCCCCCAGGGTGATGTACGTTTCGTTCGCCAGCTCTTCCCGGTTCGGAAGCCGAATCGGTTCATACACCGTGATCAGCTTGGAGCCGTCCGGAAACATCCCCTCCACCTGGATGATGGGCATCAGCTCGGCGACGCCCTCCATCACATCTTCTTTGGTCAAGATCCGCGAACCGAAGGCGATCACTTCCGACAGCCGCTTCGTCCCGCCCCGGGCCTGCTCCAGCAGCTCGTCGCAAATGACCGCCATCGCCTCCGGATAGTTCAGTTTCATGCCGTTGCGCCATCGCCGCCTGGCCAATTCGGCCGCCACGTAAATCAACAGGCGCTCGGTCTCCCTCGGAGTCAAATGCATGATCGTTCCCGCCTTCCGTTTCTAGGACATGCACAATCTCGTATACAGCGTTTCATGGCGCATCGACGCCACCTCCAGGCCGGGGCTGAACGTCTGCAGCTTCTCCAGGCACAGCCCGGAGACGTCAATGCGCCACGAGGTCAGCACGCGGTTCAATCGAAACAGCAGCTTCTGGGCTTCCGTCTGTCCGAGCGGCATAATTCTGGACGCGACCGAGACGAGCGAAGCCGCCCCGGAGAACAGGTACGTCTCCACCGTTTCATCCGGCGGCAAACGCAGCATGGCGGCGATCGTGCCGTACGCGACCGGATAATGGAGGACCGGGGGCGGCTTCAAAGGCAAAAACCGCCCCGCGCGGATCGCCTCCGCGTCGTCCAGCAGCGTTTGCACGCCGCGCAGGAGCGAGCGCCCCGTTTTCAGGCTCGCCTCATGCGTCTCCCGGGCCGTTTTCACGGTGGAGTACAGATCGTGCAAAAATTGAAGGCGCTCCGTGTCCCCGACCTCCGCCGCTCCATGCGCCTCCTTGACGAAGACGGCATCGGTGCCGAGGGACGCCTCCATGAACGCGATCATCAGCTTTTCGATATCTCCCGCATGGCGGGCGCGCCCTTCCTGGATATAGGTTTCAAGACCATAGGAGTGGTTGAAGCATCCCGTCGGAAAGGAGCCTCCCGCGATTTGCAGCCACAGCAACAAGGGATTCCAATCATTTGCGGACATCGGGCAACTCCTCTTGCAGCAGAATCGGGCGCAGCCGGGCCCAGGCGGCGTGAAAGCAGCTTTTGATGTCCTCGCAGGTATTCCCCAGCGCCTTCACGATCAAGACGCCGGAGGGGTGCAGCGAACAGCCGCCGAACACCCCTTCGCGGCGGGCGGCCTCCAATCCGTCGCGGGCGCTCTCCAGCAGGAGCGACGGATCCCCCTGGCCGTAGACGTACAGGCTGCCCCAATGGGTGTACTCATCCAGGATCCCCGGCGTACCGCCCCGGAGCGTATCCCCTTCCAGCCGATACGTCTCCCACAGGACCAATCGGCCGCCGATGCGAATCGCCAGCTCGTTCTCAAACTTCCGAAACTGAAACTGTTCCCCCGAATGCTTCCGGCCGGAGGCGACGATGTCCCAACAGGCGAAGACGGAGCTTTCGGCCGCCTCGATTCGCGTCACGGCGGTCATCGTCGTCTCCCGAAAGAGCATGCTCGCCTCCGGAAAATATTCGAGGCCGGCCTTCTCGCCGACGGACAGCTTCGTCCGGACGACGGCGCTGTCGCGGGGCATCGGATGGGCCTTCGCCGTCGAAGCGTTCGTGAAATACAACCGGGCCCCGTCATCCACCCGAATCTCATAATCAATCGTGTCGCCGCCCAGCAAACCGCCCGCGGCATCAACGGCATAGACGAACGCGGTGCCGGCCGCATCGAGGTAGAAGGGCCGCATGATTTTGACGGGGAATGCGCAATGCGCGCCGGACAGGAAGCTCCTCCCGTTGTCCTCCGCCGATACGCGCAAACGAAGCTGTCCCTTCATCGCGCTTCTCTCCGCCGGTTACCGGACCGGAACCCCTTCGACCGGAATGCCTTCGATCGGGCACTCCTCCGTTCCGAGGGTCGAACGGGTGATTTGCTCGACATTTTCCCGGGCCTTCTCCGGATCGGCAACCCACAGCTTGTAGAAATCGAACGGGCATTCCGCGACGCCCTTGTCGCCGTCTCCCGAGTTCAGCATGCCGGTGTAACCGCGATGGAGCAGCTTGAACAGGTGGTTTTGAGACTGGGCGTTTTTGCGGAAATCGCGGATTTGGGACAGCGACAGCTCCGCGTACTGGATTCCGTACTCCTCCGTGCCGCATTCCCCGAGGGTGCGGCCGTCGAAGCCGATGATCGCCGAATGTCCGAAGTAGGAATAGACGCCGTCGAAGCCGGTGCAGTTGGCCACCGCCACATAGACGTTGTTCGCCCAGGCCATCACTTTGGACATCATGATTTGCTGCTCTTTGGGCGGATACATGTATCCCTGGCAGCGAACGATGAGCTCAGCGCCCTTCATCGCGCAATCCCGCCAGATTTCCGGATAGTTGCCGTCGTCGCAAATGATCAGGCTGATCTTCAAGCCCTTCGGCCCTTCCGTCACATACGTCTTGCCGCCCGGATACCAGCCCTCGATCGGGGTCCACGGCATGATCTTCCGGTACTTCTGCACAATCTCGCCCTTGTTGTCCATCAGGATCAGCGTGTTGTAGGGGACTTTGCGCGGGTGCTCTTCATGCCTTTCGCCCGTGAGGGAGAATACGCCCCACACGTTGGCCTTGCGGCACGCTTCGGCGAAGATCCCGGTCTCTTCGCCGGGAATGGTCGCGGCCGTCTCGAACATTTCCTTGCTGTCGTACATGATGCCCGAGGTGCTGTATTCCGGGAAGATCACCAGATCGAGCCCCGGCAGCCCCTGCTTCATGCCGACGATCATCTCCGCGATTTTTTTCGCGTTTTCCAGCACCTCCGCCTTGGTGTGCAGCCGCGGAATCTTGTAGTTGACCACGGCCACCCCCACCGTGTCTTTGCTGCTCGAGATGTCTCCATGCCTCATTTGAACCTTCTCCTTTCATGATTTTTTATATGGTGAGAAACTTTTTGATCGAATCCATGGACTCGCGGGCCGTGTCGCCGGAATGGACGATGGACCCTTTTTCCATCACATAGAAGCGATTGGCGATGTTGAAGGCGAAATCGAGGTTTTGCTCGACGATCAGCACCGACAGATTTTTCTCCGCGTGGATGCGGTTCAGCGTCCTCGCGATCTCCGCCACGACGTTCGGTTGAATGCCTTCCGACGGCTCGTCGAGGATCAGAATCTTCGGATGGCTCATGAGCGCCCGGCCGATGGCGAGCTGCTGCTGCTGGCCGCCGGAGAGCACCCCGCCTTTGCGGTTCAAGTGCTCCCTCAGCGCCGGGAAATAGTCCAGCACCTCTTCCATCCTCGATTCGATCTCTTTGGGCGCATGGGCGATCGCGCCGATCTCGAGATTTTCCCTCACCGTAAGCATCGGGATGATTTCCCTGCCCTGCGGCACGTAGGCCATCCCCATGCGCGACCGCCTGTTCGCCCTCACGGCGGTAATGTCCTGATCTTCCCAGAAAATCTTGCCTTCGCTCGTCATGAGCAATCCGATCAGGCTTTTGAGCAGCGTCGTCTTCCCCACGCCGTTGCGGCCCAGCAGGCAAACCTTGTCTCCCCGTTCGATCCGGAGACTGACCCCGTTGATCACCCGGCTTTTCCCGTAGGCAACGTGCACCGCTTGAACGTTAAGCATCGACGTCCCCCTTCAGGTACACTTCCTGCACCTTCGGATTGTTTTCGATTTCGGCAAGGGTTCCCTCCGCCAGCCATTTCCCCTGGTGGAGCACCGTCACCACCTGCGCGATCTGCCGCACAAAGGCCATGTCGTGCTCGACGACGATGGCGGTCCGGCCGCGGAACACCGACTGGATCAGCTCCCCGGTCTTGCAGGTTTCCTCCGCCGTCATGCCGGCCGTCGGTTCGTCGAGAATAATGAGCTGCGGGTCCTGCGCCAGGAGCATCCCGATTTCCAGCCATTGGCGCTCCCCGTGGGACAGGTTGGCGGCCAACTGCTCCGCTTTGTCCTTCAGATTGATCACGGACAGAATTTCCGCCATCCGGTCTTTGATCTCCGCGTTTTTCCGGTAGAACAGCGCCGAGAACACGCGATGGTACCCGCGAAAAGCGACCTCGAGATTTTCGAGAACGGTCATTTTGTCGAAGACGTGCGGGTTCTGGAATTTCCGTCCGATGCCCAGCCGCGCCGTTTCATAAGGCTCCAGCCCGGTGATGTCTTTCCCGTCGTAGCGGATCGTTCCGCTCGTCGGCTTCGTCTTGCCGGTGATCAGATCCATCAGCGTCGTTTTTCCCGCGCCGTTCGGGCCGAGAATGACGCGCAGCTCTCCCTTCTTCACGCGAAAATCCAGATTCGAAATCGCCTGGAACCCGCCGAATTGAACCGTCAGCCCTTCCGTCTCCAAAATGTACCCGCTCACGCCCGCCACCCGGCTTTCTTCAGATCCACTTTGCTTTCGGTCAGCAGCACGGCCTTCGTTTCCTTCTCCGCCCTGTGCAGGCTCCGTTCTTTCCACCAATGCTCAAGCGTGCCGTACAGCCCGTTCGGCAAGAACAGGACGATCAGGACGACCACGGCGCCCAGGAAGAGCTGCCAGAGCGTCGGATACTGCTCCGAGAGCAGGTTGGACAGCCAGTTGACGGCCAGCGCCCCCAGCACGGGCCCCATGAGCGTTCCCCGGCCGCCGATCGCGAGCCACACCACGACGCTGGTGGACATCACCACGCCGACATCCTGCGGGGAAATAAATCCGTTCATCGGCACATACAGCATGCCGGACAGACCCGCGAGCATGCCGGAGACCGTGAACACGAAGATTTTGAAACGGGCCGGGTTGTATCCGAAGAACTGGATCCGGCTCTCGTGCTCGCGGATCGATTTGACGACTTTGCCGAAATGGGTCTCCATCAGCCACTTGGTGAACAGGTAAGCGAGCGCGGTCACCCCGAGAACGATGAAGTAATACGTCATGAGCGGCAGCGGCTCCCCGTTGACCGGGAATCGGGGCAGACCCATGAGCCCGTTGAATCCGCCGGTGTACGCCTGCATGTTGACGACGAACATTTCGAACAGCATCGCGAGCGCCAGCGTGATGATGGAGAAATACGTGCCGCTGACCTTGCTCGTGAAGATGAAGTAGCCGATCAACCCCGCCACGACGCCGGGAACGAGGATGCCCAGGAGCAGCGCGAGCGGCACGCTTTCGAGCGGCCTCATGACGAGCGGAATTTCCTCGATGCCGAAACGGGACATGAAGGGGGGAACCCCGTTCTGCAGGCTGTAGGCCAGGCCGAGCATATAGCCGCCCAATCCGAAGAACACCGCGTGNCCGAGACTGAGCAGCCCNGTATATCCCCACACCAGGTTCAGCGACAGCGCGAACAGGGCGTAGACGAGAAACTTCCCCATCAGCTCGACGCGAAAATCGGAGGCAAGCAACGGAAACACCGCCAGAAAGATCAGCGTGACCACGGCCAACACGTTGTCGATCCGTTGATTGTACAGACGCATTCCCCTTACCTCCTCTCCATTCGAAAGAGCCCCTCCGGCCTGAAGCGAATGACCAGAATGACCAGCAGGAACACGATCATCTTCGCCCCGGTCTCGCTGATGAAGGCGGTCATGAGCTGGTTGCTTTCCCCGAGGAGACCCGATCCGAGCGCCGTTCCCGCCAGGGATCCGATGCCGCCGAGGACGACGACCATGAACGAGTCGATCAAATAATCGAGGCCCATCGACGGCGACACGGTTTTGATCGGCGCCAGGACCGCGCCCGCCAGACCCGCCAGCCCCGCTCCGAAGGCGAAGGTCAGCGCGTCGATGCGGGACGTGTTCAGCCCGAGGCACTCGCTCATGCTCCGGTTTTGCGTCACCGCGCGAAGCTGCATCCCGAATCTCGTCCTGAACATGACCCAGGCGGTAACGAGAATCATGACGATCGCGACGATGACGATGAACAGCCGGAACAGGGGGATGGCGAACCGCCGATCGCCACCTCCATCTCGGCGGAGACGGAACTGGCTTCCACCTCCCATGTCCCGGCGGGACTCTACTCCAGTTCGCCGTATTTCAGCACCGTCAACACGTACAAGAACCGGATCTTCGTCTCCGATTACCGCAACACCTACGGCACGGACATCATCAGCTCTTCCATGGAAAATGCGTACAACGCGGTGTTCCTTCTCGCGGAAGCGCTGAAGAAGGCGAAGGATTTCTCCACGGACGCCATCCGGCGCGTGTTGCCCGGACTCACGTTCGAAGCTCCGCAGGGCACGATCCGGATCGACGACAAGAATCAACACCTGTGGCTGAATTCCCGGATCGCCCGCTACAAAGGGGAGGGCCGGTTTGAAGTCGTGTGGGAATCGGAGAGCATGCTGCCGCCCGTCCCCTTCGTGGAAATCCGCAGCACCGCCGTCCACATGGGTTCCATGCCCGACCAATGCGACGAAGACGAGCTGGAGAGACGCCTTGCGGAACACGAGCTGATATTGAAAGAATTGAAAGACGCCGTCAGACCGTTCCCCTATACCTTCGCCTATTTCGACGCCGACGGCGTGCTGCTCGACGTGTTCGAAGGCCTGTCCGCCGCGCGGCCTTCCATTGACAAGTATCTGCGGATCGGCAGCAATCTGTGGACGCAATATCCGTTGAACAAAACCGGAATCGGCCTGGCGCTGACCGGTCATACCCTTTCCCGCGTCGATCCGGAACAACACGATATTCCCGAATTGAAAGATTGGATTTCCGCGGGCCTGCCGGTCACCTCCAAGTCGGAATCCGTGCCCATCGGCGTGTTGGGCGTGTTTATCGAGAAAGGCGTGGAATGGGAGTCCACCATACCGCTCCTGCTGAAAAGCTTCTCCGTCATCACCGGTCTTTGCGCCGAACTGCAAAGCAGGCATCACAGCAATTATTCGCTGTCCAAGATGTTCCGCGAAGTGACCGGGCATTTGTCCAGAGCGCTGTTCGTCCTGCACAACGGCAAAATTTTGTTCCACAACACCCATGCCCAAGACCTGTTAACCAAGAAAAGGGACTTTGTTCATTCCACGCTTGCGGAAATCGCCGACGCCCGGGAGACCAACGCGATCATTCGCAAGGAAAATTCCGACAGCTTATATGAAGTGCAGACGCTCGAGTCCGCCGGCTACCGTTACGTCTACTTCAAGCAGCTCGCGCAGCGCAACGTCGTCAGCCGCCGCAACAAGAGCCAACTGACCACCAAAGACCTGGTCGGCAAGGACCCGTTGTTCCTGAAAACCGTGTCCCTTGCGGTGTCCGCGGCCAAAACGACCGCCAACGTCCTGCTCCTGGGAGAAAGCGGAACCGGAAAGGAAATGTTCGCGAGGGCGATCCACAATGAAAGCTCGCGCAAAGACAAACCGTTCATCGCGATCAACTGCGCGGCCATTCCGAAGGAACTGATCGCCGCCGAATTGTTCGGTTATGCCGACGGAGCGTTTACGGGGGCGAAAAAAGGCGGAAGCCCGGGAAAATTCGAGGCGGCCAACGGGGGAACCCTGTTTCTGGACGAGATCGGGGATATGCCCTTCGAACTTCAGGCGGCGCTGCTCCGGGTGCTGCAGGAGAAAGAAGTGGTGCCGGTCGGCGCGCACCGTCCGATTCCCGTCGACGTGCGCATCATCGCCGCCACGAACAAAAACTTGATGCAAGAAATCGCCTATAGCGGTTCTTTCCGCAGCGATCTGTACTATCGGCTCAATGTCTTCACCATCGAACTGCCTCCGCTGCGGCAGCGGATCGGCGATTTGCCGGAACTCGCCGCCCACTACATCCGCCAACTGTCGATGGAAACGGGCGAACCGGAGATCTCCATCGCGCCGGAAGCGATGGACATCATGATGGGCTATTCATGGCCCGGCAACATCCGCGAACTGAACAATGTGCTCGAAAGAGCCTTCTATTTGGCCGCGACGGACTTGTCCAATATGATCACGGCCGATCATCTGCCGCAATACATGACCCAGCAATCGCCGAAGCCGAACGGGCAGGAAGAACAGACGGATCCCGCGGAAACGATCCGGGACATGAACGCTCCCCACGGCATCCGGTTGCCGGGCGGCGACAAGGAACGGTTCATTCAAACGCTGCTCAACAGGAACGGAAACATCAGCCAGGCGGCGAAGGACCTGGGGATTTCAAGAACGACCCTGTACAAGAAAATGAAGGAATACAATATCCAAATCAAACGATAATCAGCCGCTTCGCCGTTTGGCGGACGGCGCGATGCCCAATTGCTCCCGGTATTTCGCGACGGTTCTTCGGGATACGGCAAACCCGGCCTCATTCAGCAATTCGGTCAGGGCTTGGTCGGAATAGGGCCGATCGCCCGGTTCCGACCGCACCAGTTCTTTGATTTTCTCTTTCACCGACTCCGACGAAACGCCGCCGTCTTCCTTCCGAATGCCGGAGGTGAAGAAAAAGGAAAGCGCGAAGACCCCTTGCGGAGTCTGCGCGAATTTGTCCGCCACCGCCCGGCTGACCGTGGATTCGTGCAGGCCGGTTCGCGCCGCGACCTCCTTCATGGTCAGAGGAACCAGGTGACGCCTGCCGTACAGGAAGAAATCCCGCTGGCAAACGGCGATTTGTTCGGCGACGAGCTGCAACGTGCGCTCCCGCTGTTCCAGGCATCGCCGGAGCCAACGCGCCGATTCGACGCAATGTTTCACATAATCGCCCGCCTGTCCGCCGGACATTCGGGACAGGTTTTCGTAAAACCCGTTGATGCGGACCGAAGACGAGCCGGACCGGTCGACATGGACCGCCAATCGGCCATCATCCGTCACGTCGATGAACACTTCGGGAATCGCATAGACCGTCGGCGATTGCTGAAATGCCGCGCCCGGCCGGGGATTCAGCAGAAGGATCGTGCGAACCGCCTCGTGCACTTCGCCGGGCGTGCATTTCAGCGCTTTGGCCATCTCTCTGAATTTGCGCTCCGCCAGACAGTCCAGATAGTCGCTGACGATGCGGACGGCAAGGGGATGCGGGCGGGTGCGCTGCCGGAGTTGGAGGAGCAGGCATTCCCTGAGATCGCGGGCGCCCACCCCCGGCGGATCGAAGGATTGCAGCACGTCCAGCGCTCTCTCGGCCACCTCGAGCGGAACGCGCCGATCGGCGGCCGCCTTCTCCAGCGGCAGACGCAAATATCCGCTCGGCTCCAGGTTTCCGATCAAATATTTGACCATGCCGTACAGTTCGCGGTTTTCCCGATGGACGGCCAGGTTCAATTGGATCAGCAAATGCTGTTCAAGGGTGTCGATCAGCCCCACCTTCGTCGCGGGGATGTCGCCCGCTCCCTCCGGGCGCCTTACGGCGTTCCTTCCCATATCGGCGAACGTGTCCACAGGAGCGGCGTCCAGTTCGATGACCGGGTTTTCCATCGATTCATTCGTCAGATATTCTAACAAACTTGCCTTGGACAACTGCAAAATATGCAAGCTTTGCTGCATTTTCGGCGCCATCATCAGCCGTTGCGTTTGTTTCTGGACCAGTTCGAGCCTCATTTTCTTCCCTCCTGACGCAAATTCCAATTCCTGTTATTTCTTTATGCCGCACACCGGGCATTTCTGCAAAGAAAGCGGGACCTCCAGGCCGCATTGGTCCAGCAATTCCCCGTTGGTCAGCACCTCCGGTGTCGCCCCGTTGGCGGCAACTTCGCCATCCTTTAGCACGATAACGCGGTCGCATGTTTCCATAATCATATCCAGATCATGGCTTGTGATGATTTTGGTATGACGCAAGCCTTTCAGGAAGTTGATCAATCGCCGTCTCGCTTTCGGGTCCAACCCGGAAGTGGGCTCATCCATGATCAACACATCCGGCTTCATGGACAGGACGCTCGCGATTGCGGCAGCCCGCTTCTCGCCGCCCGACATTTTATATGGCGCCCGATCTTTCAACTGGGGTATGCCGACCATGTCCAGCGCCTCTTCAACTCTGGCCCTGACTTCATGTTCGTCCAGATGTTCGTTTCGCGGTCCGAACGCGACATCATCGTATACGGTTGTCATGAAGAGCTGATCGTCGGGGTCCTGGAATACCAGCCCGAGTCTCCGCCGAATCGACGCCAACGTTTTTTTCGTCACGGCGACATCTCCGACTCTCACTTCACCCCTGTCCGGCAAAAGAATCCCCGTCATGAGCGACAAAAGCGTTGTCTTGCCCGACCCGTTCGCGCCGATGATGCCGACCGATTCGCCTCGGGTGATCGCGAAGGAAACATCTCGGATGGCTTCATGACCGTCCGGATATGAAAAACAGAGGCTGCTCACTTCGATTTCATGCCGGCTCATCCCTTGCTCATCTCCTCAAGCAGCAAACCCAGGAATACCGGTATATTGCAGATCCTTGCGGCAATGAAAAATACGCTCCACGCCAATAAAAACAGGATGTCCTTCCTTGTGATTTTGGATTGACCATAGGCATGGAATTCTCCGCTAAAACCTCTCAACTTCATGGCATGATAAACCCGTTGGGCTCTGTCATAGGTGCGAAGCAGCAACTGTCCGACGAAAGATCCGCCGTCCTTCAGCCGCACGCCCTTCCGCCGCGGCGCGCGCAGGGCGTACGCCCTCGCCATCCTTGCGATTTCCTCCGTCAGAAGCGAAATGTAGCGGAACGTCAGAAGCAGCTGCAACACGAATATGCCCGGCACTTTCAGCGTTCTCAAGGCCTGCGCGATTTTGTCCAGGCCGGTCGTCGAAACCAGAACCAGGCAAGCCGTCACCGTCAACCCGCTCTTGATCATAATGGAAGCGAACGTGATCCAACCCTTCGGATCAAACAGGGGATTCAAAATTCCGATTCCGATGATCAGCTGCTCCACCATAAGCAGCCGTTTCAGGAGCGGAACGACCGGCAACTCGGCAAGCAGGATGAGCACCAGGGGATAGAAGACAAACGGCAGAAGTCCGATTGTTTCGTATCGATCAAACGATACAACCGCGAGCAAATAAACGATTGTCGCGAGAAGCTTGGAAACCGGGTGCAAGCCGTGCACCGATGTGTTCTTCCGCGCCAGGTCGTCCAACAGCCTGATATTGAACATCAAATCTGCCATTTTTGCCATATCATCTGTCCTTGTCGCCTGGATTATCGCAAGAAAGGGGCGGTGTTACCCCCTACCCCTTCGGATCATTCGTTATTGCCGCGCGGTCTTCGTTTTCTTCTTCTTGTACGCGCTGATCATCAAACCGGTCAATCCCGCCAGGACAAGCGTCAATGCTCCGCCCGCAATGCCGGCAACACTGGTTCCCGCGTAACGGCCGGCCCCATCTTCCGCCGCCGTCCTGAAGTTATAGTCCGGCAAAAACGCCGTCTTGCTTTGCACATTCGTGAGAACCTCGTATACGCCGCCCGACGCTTCCAATTCGGCGGTTCCGGCGGTTCGTTCCAACGACCATTCGAGTCCGTCGGGGTTAGAGGACGCAAACCAGGAGACGAATCCGCCGATCCCGATTGCGGCG
>NICF_comb_assmDRAFT_10000685_pt1 | contig 28575 bp, 26 predicted proteins | sample NewIslPassag4_SG_FD_11279 | JGI IMG/M metagenome (IMG submission 11279) | reverse complement strand
CGCGCGCGAGTCGCTGGAGAATGCGGGCCCAGCTCCGCGCGCCCTTGCGGAAGCTCGTCAGATTGTACTTCTCGTTGGGTGAGTGAATGCAGTCGTCATCGGTGCCGAAACCGATGAGCAGGCTGTCCATGCCAAGGTGTGTCTTGAACGCGGTGACGATAGGGATCGAGGCACCGGAGCCCATCAACGCTGCAGGCCGGCCCCATTCCTCCTCCAGTGCTTGAGCGGCGGCCTGCACGTACGGCGCATTCGGGTCGAACGAAATGGCGGCATTGCCGTGAAACGGCACGAACTCGACCTTGCAATCAGGCGGCACGCGCTCGGCCAGGAACTGCTGGAGGCTTGCGGTGATCTTGTCGGGATCCTGCCCAGCCACGAGCCGGCACGTTATCTTCGCTGAAGCGCGCGAGGGGATGACCGTCTTGGTTCCGGGCCCCTGGTAGCCGCCGGTGATACCGTTGAACTCGCACGTCGGGCGGGCCCATAGTTGCTCCAACGCGGTGTAGCCCTTTTCCCCAGCGGGCACGCTGAGGCCAACTTCGCCGAGGAAAGCCTTCTCATCGAAGCCCAGGCGCCGCCACTGCTCCGCCTGACTGCTGGGCACCTCGGCGATACCGTCATAGAAGCCCGGCACCCTCACGCGCCCGTCGTCATCGTGAAGCGCCGCGAGCATGCGGACCAGAACGCGGATCGGGTTGATGGCCGGCCCACCATAAAGGCCGGAATGAAGATCGCGATTGGGGCCGGTTACGATGACCTCGGTTCCGGCGAGGCCCCGCAGCATCGTCGTGATGCCGGGAGTGTCCTTGTCCCACTGGGTCGTATCGCACACCAGAGCGACGTCGCAGGTGATCTCCTGAGCGTGCTTCTCCAGAAATTGAGGGAGGCTCGGTGAGCCGCACTCTTCCTCACCTTCGAGGAGCACTGTAATGGCGACGGGCAACGTGCCAGCCACCTGCTTCCATGCACGCGCGGCTTCCAGAAAGGTCATCAGCTGACCTTTGTTATCCTCCGCGCCGCGCGCGACGATCACGGTGCCATTGCGCGAATCCTCGACCAGCCGCGGCTCGAACGGCGGCGAGGTCCACAAATCGAGCGGGTCCGGCGGCTGGACGTCATAGTGGCCGTAGAAGAGCACGTGCGGCATGCCCTTCGGAACCTCCCGGTGGGAGTGGCCCACGACCATGGGATGGCCGGTCGTCTCCCGAATGGAGACTTCGAAGCCGATCTGTCGCAGCGCGCGTGCGCACCATTCCGCCGCAGCCGCACATTCGTCCTTGTAGGCGGGATCGGTGGAAATGCTCTTGATACGCAGAAGCTCGAACAAACGCGCAAGCGCTTCGTCCTGAGACTTATCCAAAGCATCGAGTACCGCGGGAAGATGATCGGCCATATCGGTCATGCTCGCGTCGAATTGGTGCGCTGTCTGCCTCAAGACTTGAAGCTCCAGCGCCGTCCTGTCAAAGGGAAGCGAAACGAGCCAAGCACCTGCGCGTTTGCTCCAGGCGTCTGACGAGCTTATGTCCATGCGCGCACGTGTTGAAGCATAAGGAAAGGTTCACCGGATGAGCGATACCGCTTCCGCCCCCGACAGGAGACGCAAGTGGGTCTATCTCTTCGGCGCCGGACGTTCGGACGGTTCCGCAGAAATGCGGGAGCTCCTCGGCGGCAAGGGCGCCAACCTGGCCGAGATGGCAAGCTTGGGCCTGCCGGTGCCTCCGGGGTTCACGATCACCACCGAGGTCTGCACGTACTACTACGCTAACAACCGAACGTTGCCTGAAGGTCTCGAGTCGCAAGTCGAGAGCGCCCTCGGCATCGTCGGCGATGCAGTCGGCGCGGTATTCGGCGATCCGAAAAACCCGTTGCTCGTTTCGGTCCGCTCGGGCGCGCGGACCTCGATGCCCGGCATGATGGACACGATCCTCAACCTGGGCCTCAACGACGAGACGGTGGAGGGTCTGGCAGCACGCTCAGGCGACGCACGGTTCGCCTACGACAGCTATCGCCGCTTCATCCAGATGTACAGCGACGTCGTGCTGGGCGTCGAGATCGGCGTGTTCGAGGACATTCTCGAAACGCATAAGAACCTCAACAACCTGACGTCGGATACAGAGCTCACCGCGGAGGACTGGCAGGAGATCGTCGCGCGCTACAAGGAGGCTGTCGAGCGCGAGATTGGCCAGCCGTTCCCGCAGGACCTGAAGACGCAGCTCTGGGGCGCGATCAAAGCCGTGTTCGGCTCCTGGGAGAACCCCCGCGCCATAACCTATCGACGTCTCCACAACATCCCTGACTCTTGGGGCACGGCCGTCACCGTCCAGGCGATGGTGTTCGGCAATATGGGCAACAACTCCGCCACCGGCGTTGCCTTCACGCGGAATCCCTCGACGGGTGCCAAGGAGATCTACGGCGAATTCCTCGTCAACGCTCAGGGCGAGGATGTCGTCGCTGGCATCCGCACACCCCAGAGCATCACTGAGAAGGCGCGTATTGAGGCCGGTGACACGGCGCCGTCGCTCGAAGCGCTGATGCCCGATGTCTTCGCCGAGCTGAAGGAGATCTTCGCGAAGCTCGAGGCGCGCTACCGCGATATGCAGGATGTCGAGTTCACCATCCAGAACGGCAAGCTCTGGATGTTGCAGACCCGCTCCGGCAAACGCACGGCCGAAGCCGCGCTCAAGATCGCGGTGGATCTCGCCAACGAGGGGCTCATCACCCGCGAGGAGGCGGTGATGCGGATCGATCCCTCGACGCTCGACCAGCTGCTGCATCCGACGATCGATCCGTCGGCGCACAAGCACGTCATCACGCGCGGTCTGGCGGCCTCCCCAGGCGCCGCTTCTGGCGAGATCGTCTTCGATCCCAACGAGGCAGAAGCGCTCAAGGCGAAGGGGCGCGACGTGATCCTGGTCCGCGTGGAGACGAGCCCCGAGGACATCCACGGCATGCACGCTGCGGCGGGCATCCTCACCGCCCGCGGCGGTATGACAAGCCATGCGGCCGTCGTCGCCCGTGGCATGGGCCGGCCCTGCGTGTGCGGCGCAGGACAGCTCAGGATCGACGTCAAGGCAGGCGAGATGATCGCGCCCGATGGCAAGGTCTATCGGGCGGGAGACATCATCACCATCGACGGCTCGACCGGCGAGGTGCTCGAAGGCAAAGTGCGCATGCGCCAGCCGGAGCTGTCCGGCGACTTCGCAACTCTGATGTCCTGGGCCGACTCGGTGCGTCGGCTCCGCGTTCGCGCCAACGCGGATACGGTGCGGGATGCTCAGCAGGCGCTGCATTTCGGGGCCGAAGGCATCGGGCTCTGCCGTACCGAGCATATGTTCTTCGAGGCCGATCGCATTCTCGCCATGCGCGAGATGATCTGCGCCGAGGACGAGGAGGGCCGTCGGCGAGCCTTGGCCAAGATTTTGCCGATGCAGCGGGCGGACTTTGAAGCCCTTTTTGAGATCATGGCTGGACTGCCGGTTACCATCCGGCTCCTCGACCCGCCACTTCACGAGTTCCTGCCACGCGAGGAGAAGGAGCAGGTCGCCGTTGCCGAAGCACTCGGCGTGCCGGTTTCTCGCGTGAAGTCGCGGGTCGCCGAGCTCCAAGAGTTCAACCCGATGCTCGGCTTCCGCGGCTGCCGGTTGGCCATTCGCTATCCCGAAATCACGGAGATGCAGGCGCGGGCGATATTCGAGGCGGCGGTCAATGCTGGCAAAAGGACCGGCAAGCCCGTCGTGCCCGAGGTGATGATCCCGCTCGTCGCCTATCGGAAGGAGTTCGACATCCTCCGTGATGTGATCGTGGCAACGGCGGAGGCGGTGGAAAAGGAGACGGGTGTCAAGCTCCAGTACCAGGTCGGCACCATGGTCGAGTTGCCCCGCTGTGCTCTGCGCGCTGAGGAGATTGCGGCAGGGGAGGGTGGCGCCGAATTCTTCTCCTTCGGCACCAACGACCTCACTCAGACCTGCCTTGGTCTCTCCCGCGACGACGCGGCGCCGATCCTCGAGAATTATCTTGGCCGCAGCATTTTCGAGAGCGATCCGTTCGTCTCGCTCGACCAGGAAGGCGTCGGCGAGCTGGTGCGTATCGGCACGGAGCGCGGCCGGAAAGCCCGGCCTGATCTCAAAATCGGCATCTGCGGTGAGCATGGTGGCGACCCAGCGTCGGTCGCATTCTGCCATGCGATCGGGCTCGACTACGTGTCGTGCTCCCCTTTCCGCGTGCCGGTGGCGAGGCTTGCGGCGGCCCAAGCCGCCATTTCGGGGCGGATCACGCCGAAAGAGGGCTAAGCCAGATCCGAGCCAGCCGCTTCGGTGGCTGGCCTCCGGCCGCTGACTTTAGTAGCTGCTGACCAAACGAGGGCGGAGCGTGAAGCTCATCGAGCACCAAGCTCAGGACTGCGAGGATTGGCGGCCGGGCGTCACAACCCGGATGCTCGTTTCAGCCGTGTCGGGGTCGGCCCAGCTGTGCATTTTCGACCAGTATTGCCAGCCTGGGCACGGGGCGCCGACCCACTTCCACGCTGTGGAGGAGGTTCTGACGGTGCTCGAAGGTCGCGCCGAGATCTGGGTGGGCGATGATCGCGCTGAGGTCGGAGCGGGGAGTTCGGTCATCGTTCCGGCCGGCCTCAAGCACGGTTTCCGCAATGTGTCGGAAACCGATCTGCTTCACATCCGGGCAACGCTCGCGGCGCCGATCTTCGAAGCAAGCTACGAGGATCGCAGAGAGTTGGCGATCCGATATGTGCCTTAAGGATGAGCGGCCTAGAGATGGCCCTCGCCGATGCCTCCTAGAATTCCGCTGCGTCCTCCTCATCCAAGGTCCGTCGAGGTGGTCGCTCGGGAAGAGAGGGGAGTATGAGGAGCAATGCGACGGCCGGCGGGAAAATGAACGACCACGCCATCCAGAACGAGTAATCGCGCTTCTTGAGGCCCGCAAGCAGACCGCCGATCAACATCGCCGCGATGGCAGTCACGCCCCAGAGGACCACGAACTCAACCATTTGGGTCTCTCCCGCTTGGAGCCGGTCTCGCACACCCGAAACTAGACTAAACTAAACCGCGCTGATCCTGAACGAAATCGAAACTAGCCGAAGCTTTTGCAGAGCTGCACTACTCAACCCACCGTATCACCTGTCTACCGATCATGGCCAAACGGTGGTGCTGGATGAACCCGGAACCACGTCGCGGGCGGTCAAGCTAGGTTGTGGTGCCGATCTCGATGTCAAGTCCGATATCCAGCACTGGTGCCGAGTGCGTCAGGGCACCGACGGAAATGAGGTCGACGCCGGATTCGGCAACGGCCCGGACTGTGCTGAGATCGATTCCGCCGGAGGCTTCGGTGATGACCCGCCCGCCAACAAGGCGGACAGCCTCCGCGAGCTGGGCAGGCGTCATGTTGTCGAGCAGCACCGCGTCGATGGGGTGATTGAGCGCTTCTTCGAGCTGGTCGAGGCTGTCCACTTCCACCTCGATCTTGACCATATGCCCGACCCGCGCGCGAGCCGCGGCGATCGCCGGCCCGATGCCGCCAGCGACCGCGATATGGTTGTCCTTGATAAGCACAGCATCGAACAGGCCGATCCGGTGGTTCATTCCCCCGCCAGCGCGCACGGCGTATTTCTCCAGCGCGCGCAATCCTGGAGTCGTCTTGCGGGTGTCGACGATGGTGGCGCGCGTCCCGGCAATGGCGTCAACGTAGCGGCGGGTGAGCGTGGCGATGCCGCTCATGCGGCCGAGGAAGTTGAGGGCGACCCGTTCCGCCGTCAGCAGCGCGCGGGCATTGCCGCTCACTCGCGCGATCTTCGCGCCCGCATCGACACGCTCGCCATCGGGTATGAGATGCTCGAACATCACCGACGGGTCCAGATGGCGGAAGGCGGCAGCGGCAACGTCGAGTCCGGCGATCACCCCCGGCTTGCGCGCGGCGAATACGCCCGATGCCTTGGCGTGGGGCGGGATCACCGCATCCGTCGTGATGTCGCCGGCAAGGCCAAGGTCCTCAGCCAGCGCGTTCGCGACCACGCTGGTGATGAGTGGCCCGGGCAAGCGAATGTCGAAGTGTCGTGTCGGCATTGTTCACTCGGTCCTGCCTGCTGCCGAGCCGAGCATGGCTGGCAGCTCCTCTCTTTGGAGTGCCGACCTGAGCTCGAGGCTGGCGAGAGTAATGGAGCTGGGCCGTTGCCATCCGGGTCGCGGCTCGGGGTAGTCGGTGCGGTAGTGCCCGCCACGGCTTTCCTCGCGGCGGAGCGCGCATTCGGTGATCAGGCGCGCGGTGATGATGGCGTTTCCAACCGCCGGATCGCCGCCCGCAGCCTCAGCAATGGTGTCCAAAGCCTGCAGCCCATGGGTCAGCCCAGCGGCGTCACGCTCAACGCCCACATAGCGCGACATGATCGTCCGGATCATGCGGAGAGCTTCGGTCCGCATTCCGAAGTCGGGCAGATGCGAAGCCTCGCTTCGGGTCAGGTTGATTCGGGTTGTCTGACGCCGCTCGAGACGGCCGATATCTGCGGCCACGCGGGCACCGAACACAACCGTCTCTAGCAATGAGTTGGACGCGAGCCGGTTCGCGCCATGCAGCCCTGTGCATGCGACCTCGCCGACCGCCCAAAGGCCGGGCACGCTGGTACGCCCCCATTCATCCGTTTGAATGCCGCCCATGTGGTAATGCTCGGCCGGTGCGACAGGCAGCGGCTGCGTGACAGGGTCGAGACCAACGGCGCGGCAGCGCTCATAAACCGTCGGGAACGCCTCGGGGAAACGGGGGCCAATGGCTTGCCGGCAATCGAGAAACGCACCCCGGCCAGCGGCAATCTCGCGAAAAACGGCACGTGCGACGACGTCGCGTGGGGCAAGCTCGGCATCTGGGTGCTGGCCGAGCATGAACCGCTCGCCGGCGCTGTTGATGAGCACCGCGCCCTCGCCGCGCAGCGCCTCGGTTGCAAGCGGGGCCGGATCGAGGCCGACATCGAGCGCGGTGGGGTGGAATTGCACGAACTCCGCATTGGAGATGGTGGCGCCGGCGCGCGCAGCGATGGCGATGCCCTCGCCCCTCGCGTGGGGCGGATTGGTGGTCACCGCATAAAGTCCGCCGATGCCGCCGGTCGCGAGGACGACGGCGCGCGCACCTTCCAGCGTATAGATAGCAGCGGCGTCGTCTGGGCGGGTCAGGGTGACGCCGGTAACGCGGCCCCCGGTCTTGATCAGCGAAAGCGCGCTGAAATTCTCGAGAACGGTGATCGAAGGCGTGCGGCGGACCGCCTCGATCATGGCCTGCATGATGGCAAACCCGGCTTTGTCGCCGGACACGCGAACAATGCGGCTGGCAGAGTGGGCAGCCTCGCGCGAGAGGATCAGGCGGCCTCCGAGGTCCTTGTCGAACGGGACACCGTAGGCCAGCAGATCGCGGACCCGATCTGCCGCTTCCGATGCAACAAGATGCGCAATCCGCTCGTCGACGAGGCCCGCGCCAGCGTTGATCGTGTCCGCAGCGTGCTGCTCCGGCGTGTCGCCTTCGCCAACAGCCGCCGCGATGCCGCCCTGCGCCCACGCGCTGGAGGCACCTTCACCGAGGGGCGCGGGTGAGATGAGAGTTACGGGCGCCGGGGCCAGCTTCAGTGCGGTGAACAGACCGGCCAGACCCGCGCCGACGATAATGATATCGCCGCCCCCGGCTGGTGCCTTCACTCGCCCGCCAAATGCCATGGAAATGAATCCTGAGCCGCTGCGCCGTTTGAGGGTGCAGCGGCTCGGTTGCGCTCAGTTTGTCAGGTTGATCATGCGCTCGACGGCACGCCGGGCGCGCTCCGCCACGAGCGGGTCAACCGTCACCTCGTGGCGCATGTAGACGAGAGTTTCGAGGATGTTCTGCAGCGTGATCCGCTTCATATGCGGGCACAGGTTGCAGGGCCTGATGAACTCCGTCTCCGGTGCCTCAGCCGCTACGTTGGAGCTCATCGAGCACTCTGACCAGCACGACCTTGGCCGGCTTGTTCTTCTTCACCCAATCGATCATGCCGGAGGTCGAGCCGGTGAAGTCCGCGGCTGCGATGACGTCAGGCGGGCACTCGGGATGTGCGATGATCTTCACGGCCGGGTCGGCCGCACGGAAAGCCTCAAGCTCCTCCGCCGTGAAGCGCTCATGGACCTCGCAGTGCCCCTTCCAGGTGATGATCTCGACGTTGGTCTTCGTCTGCACGTACTTGGCCAGATACTCGTCGGGGATCATGATGACGCGCGGCACGCCGAGGCTCTCGACAACCTTCACGGCGTTCGCGGACGTGCAGCAGATATCGCTCTCCGCCTTAACCTCCGCCGACGTATTGACGTACGTGACGACCGGCACGCCGGGATAGGCCTCGCGCAGCATGCGCACATCCTCGGCTGTGATGGAGGAGGCCAATGAGCAGCCGGCCCTGAGATCAGGGATGAGGACTGTCTTGTCGGGATTGAGGATCTTCGAGGTCTCCGCCATGAAGTGCACGCCCGCCTGCACGATCACATCGGCATCGGTGCGGGCCGCTTCCTTTGCCAGCTGAAGGCTGTCGCCACGGAAATCGCCCACGCAGTGGAAGATCTCCGGCGTCATGTAGTTGTGGGCCAGGATCACCGCGTTGCGCTGCTTCTTGAGCTCATTGATGGCCTTGATGATCGGCGCGAACTGCGGCCACTCGAGCGGCGTGACGACCTTCGAAACCCGCGCGTAGAGGGGCTCCATCTCGCGAGCCAGCTCGGGCGTGAATTTTAGGTCCGGCATCGGGAGGACGTTGCGACCCTTGAGAGCCGACACGCCCGTTTCGGATTGAACCGTGGCCATGGGACGCTCCCTCGTGCTTCTCACAGAATGCTCAGATTGAGCATTACCGTGGCATGAAAAAATTCCGGAAAATTCCGGTCCCGATATGCTCGATCTGAGCACTCCTCGTAGGACCTAAAGATATGACAGATAGTCCGTCATTTCCAGACCCGAGTTCGTCTGACTCCGGATTACTGGATTGCATTCAGCGCAGGCCCCATGAGGGCCTGCGGTTTGTCGGAATTAGTTGCGACCGGGTTTCACGCGCACGCCTGGTGCGGGGCGCTCGAGCAGAACCTCGCGCCGGAACCTGTATAGGCGAGCAGGGCGCCCGCCGGTTTTCGCCCGCACCTCCCCGGTCGGCTCCACAAGTCCTGCACTTTCGACGAGTCTGCGGAAGTTCTGCTTGTGCAGGTGCGGGCCGAGGATGGCCTCGACGGTCTTCTGCAGCTCGAAGAGTGTGAACTCGTCCGGCATAAGCTCGAAGACGACCGGACGGTATTTGATCTTCGCTCTGATGCGGCCAATCGCCGTCGCCAGAATACGGCGATGGTCATAGCGCATCGGAACGCCGAGGCGGGGCAGGCTGTCCCAGGCCGCTGCCGCCTCGCGACCGTCGCGGCGCGCTTCCTCCACGAGTCCGGCTTCATAAAGCAGCTCGAAGCGCTCCAGCACCTTCTCCTCGTCCCAGGTGCCGCCGAACAGTCCGAAAAACATGCGCAGACGGTCGGAGCGCTGCAACGGTCGCCCGGGAGGAGGGGGCGTCGTGGGCGGACGTTCCGCCCACGCCATGAGCTTGGGCTCGATCACTTCGGTCAGTATCGCCGGCTTGCCCCGCCGCCAGTCCTCCCAGGGGAAATAATCGTACCAGCTCCGCCAATCCCACCGCTCGGACTTGCCGACCTTGGCCGGCCGCGTGAGCGCCAGGTATCCGATCGACACGACGTGTGGGCCAATATCACCCGGCTGGGCATGGCGGCCGCGGTCGCCGAACGTGTAGAGCTGCTCGACATATCCAAGCTCGAGCCCGGTTTGCTCGCTAACCCACGATCGCAGCCCGATTTCCAGGGTCCTGTGCTCGAGCGGTGAGAAGGGACCAAACGGCAGCGCTTCGATGACCTGACCGGTTTCGTCTTGGGAACGCACGACAAGGACGACGGGCTCGTCCTTCTGCACGGCTAGGATCGCTGCATTGAGACCGATCTCGACAGCCGCCACCTCGTGCCGCTCCCGTACACTGCTCTCGCGCGTCTGCGCTCGAGCGGTCCGCTTCAGGTGAGCTTCGAAGGTCATCCACGATCTCCTTGGCCGCGGCAGTACTGGCGGATGATGGCGAATTTCGGATCCGTCCGTATGGCCACACATTCCGTTCAACGGCTGTGGGCGAGCGGCCACTATCCCTTTCGGGAACGGCGGTTGAGCCGAGCCGCGCGGCTCACGGAAATGTCGATGGAAGCGCGAACGGCTCGGCTTCAATGGCCAGCTTTGGCGGCCCCATTTCGTCGATGGCCCTGAGCATTCGCCCACCCCGGCCCAGCAACCCGTCAGCTAGCTCGACGAGACGCCGATTCGGAAAGGCTGTCGCCGAGGCTTCCCGTATGCGCCGCGCCACAAGCACTTCAGGCACTGAAGGGTTCAACGTGCAGAGCGTGATGAACGCAGCAGCGGTCGAGCGGCTGATACCGGCCCAGCAGTGTACGATAAGTGGCCCCTGCCTGTTCCAGATCTGCGCGAATCGAAGCAGCGCCAGCACGTGGTCCTCGCAAGGATGGATCAGACCGTCCTGCGGGGCGATGATATCGTTGACGGCAATCTTGAGATGATTGGCTGGATCGATGCCCGGTGGCGTCTCCAGCATCGTTTGAAGATTGATCAACGTAACAAGGTAGCGAGCGCCGGTTGCGGCAATCGTGTCGTGAACTCGGCTCAAGGGGCAGACGTAGAGCTGACCTGGGCGCGGCGCTCCGGGGCTCTTGCCGCTGGTGCGAGCCAACCCGACGGAGAGCTCCTCACTTCTCATCGCTAAAATGCCCGAAACGAATGCGGGTTACGAACGCGTGCGAACCCGCTCAAATCCGGCAAATTGGAAATGAAGCGAAAAAGCTAAGTTTGCAAGCGGTTGGGAAGAACTCACAACGATATGATTTTCCGCCCTGAGCTGCGCTCGGGCAGGGACTATCGCGACCTGTCGCCGCGCGTCAGTCGTTTCTCGATTTGCTGCCGGTTGTTCTCAGATTGGCGCCATTTTCAAAGGGTGATCCAGCCGCGTCGGCCGAAAAACCACCTGTTGCCAAGCCAGGCCGATTGTGTGGAGCGAACGGCCCGCTCATCGGCCCACCCCGCGGTGAGATAGAGGTTTCGACATAGCTGCCAAATCCGGGCTCAACCGCGGCCTGCTGCCGCTCTTGGCGCCCAGGAGGGGGCGGAGTTTCCCTCTTTCGGCGGGCACGGACCGCAAGCGCGTTGTCAACCCCCACCACGCCCTCCGCTTCATAGGCCACGACCTCTGCCATTTGCTTGGCGAGCTCGCTGGTCACGGTGCCCTCGAGAATCACGCGGCACCCCTCGACGCGGACCTCGATGCCAGACGAATCAATCCCTGGGTCGTCCGCCAACCGGCTCCGGACGTCCTCGCAAATGGCTTCGCTTGTGGTCGGTGAGCAGGTCCGATGAGTTCCTTCGCCGCTCTTCTTCTTCGTTTCCCACGCCATTCTCATTCCGCTCCTAGTCACGGACTTGGAAGGTCCTTGCGAGATCAACGCCGAGTGCGACCCGAGAGTTGCATTTGCGGCGTTTGTGCCGGAACTCGCCCACCATCCTTGAGTTGTTTCGATGAATTTCCGTGGGTGCGCATCAAGGGGTCTGGAGGATGCAAGTTTCTGAGATCATGACCCGAGAGGTGGAGGTTATTCCACCGGATGCAAGCCTGCGGGAAGTCGCACGCAAAATGGATGAGCTCAACGTCGGCGTATTTCCCGTGTGCGACGGGGAGAGATTGGTCGGCATGATCACCGACCGGGATATTACCGTGCGCGCCACATCTGTTGGAAAAGCGCCCGATGTGACCCGGGTCGACGAGGTCATGACCCACGAGGTCTGGTGGTGCTACGAGGACGAAAACGTCGAGGAGGTCGCGCACCGCATGGGCGAAAAGCAGATCCGCCGAATGCCGGTGCTTGATCATGAGAAAATGCTGGTCGGCATCGTCTCGCTGGGCGATCTGGCAACGAACAATGCCCCGGGCACGCTGGAGGCGCTGCGCAAGATCTCGGAGCCGTCGCGGCCGGATTGGTCAGGCACGTTGTCGGACCGGAGGGCGGACCGGGATCATTTCGCCCTGGAAGAGCCGGTAGCCCATCCAAGCCGTACCGATGACCTCATCGCCGAGGACATTTTCAGGTCATTGGATGCGGCAGAGGAGATCGATGTTTCCGAGATCGATATCTACGTCGACAACGGGTTGGTTTCGCTTAATGGCACCGTCGACAATTACGCCGCGAAAGAGCTTGCCACGAAAATCGTCGAAGGCATTCCGGGCGTTACTGCGGTCCACAATCACCTTCGAATCCGAACGGATGCCGGCGTACTCCCGGATGTGCGGCTGAAGAAGCTGCGGACAGCCGAGTAGCCCGAAACTCACCCACGCATTACCGCGCCCGCGGCATGAACTTTCGCAGCGCGAGATGAACTGGCGCGAAAATCAGTAGCGGATAGCTCAACATCAGCATCACCAGCCACGCCCAGCTCGGCATCACCGTCTGCGGGTGCGTCTCGCTGAAGCCGTAGACGTAGTTGATGTTGCGTGCTGCCGTGCCGGGCTCAGGGCTCGGAGGCGGCAAGAAGAGGTAGGAAATGAGAAGGGTAACCCAGGCGAGCACGGTCCAGGCCCAGAGCGCCCGCGGGTCGTATCCGAGCCGCCAGACGAGGTAGAGCTGGAGGGGCGGCAGCCACAGGTGAAAGAGCGAAAGCGCACGCAGGTGGAGCGGGTAGGCGGCATCGAACATGTACGCCGTCATGCCCGTCAGTTGGCCGCCAAGAGCCAAGGCGACGAAGTCTGCAAGCCATAGCGCGTGTGCCGCCAGTGTGCCGACGGTGGCCATGGAGGCCAGCAGCGAGCTTTCCAGCCAAATCGCCGCGAGCAGGAAGAACAGCGCAAGGTCACAAAGGAAAAGAAAGTTGGCCGGCCCGTAATAGGCCCAATAGAGGGGCACAAGGACCGCCATAAAGGCCGTGTAAGCGAGCTTCAGCCAGAGTGGGACGCGTTGCGAGGCAGACAACCCGGAGTGATCGCAGAGGTCCACGGGCAGGCGCCTCTTCCAGCGTTAGCCTTGCCGCCGTGACATGAACGCCAGCCGTTCGAAGAGGTGCACGTCCTGCTCGTTCTTGAGCAATGCCCCGTGCAGCGGCGGGATCAGCTTGCGCGGGTCGCTTTCCCGCAGCGTTTCGGGATCGATATCCTCGTTGAGAAGCAGCTTGATCCAGTCCAGCAGCTCGGACGTCGACGGCTTCTTCTTGATGCCCGGAACCTCGCGGATCTCGTAGAAGATTCTGAGAGCCTCGGAGACAAGCCGCTTCTTGATGCCCGGGAAGTGCACCTCCACGATCGCTCGCATCGTGTCCGGGTCAGGGAACTTGATGTAATGGAAGAAGCAGCGGCGGAGAAACGCGTCGGGCAGCTCCTTCTCGTTATTGGAGGTGATGATGACGATGGGCCGATTGCGGGCCCTGATGGTCTCGCCGGTTTCGTAGACGTAGAACTCCATGCGATCGAGCTCCTGAAGCAGGTCGTTGGGGAACTCGATGTCTGCCTTGTCGATCTCGTCGATCAGGAGAACCGGGCGGACCTCGCTATCGAAGGCTTCCCAAAGCTTGCCGCGCTTGATGTAGTTGCGAATATCCTTGACCCGCTCGTCGCCCAGCTGGCTGTCACGCAGACGGCTGACGGCATCGTACTCATAAAGTCCTTGCTGGGCTTTCGTCGTGGACTTGATGTGCCACTCGATGATCGGCACGCCGAGCGCTTTCGCCACTTCGATTGCCAGCATCGTCTTGCCGGTTCCAGGCTCGCCTTTGACCAGCAAGGGGCGCTGCAAGGTGATAGCAGCGTTGACGGCAACCATCAGATCTCGAGTGGCGACGTAGGTGTCCGTTCCCTCGAATCGCATCGTCAAGTCTCTGACCTCCAGTCCTGCAGGGAAGCGCGACACATTAGATGGCTGGCGGGGGAGCAGCAAGGCCGGCTGTTTTGGTTGCGCTGGCGAACCGCGAATTGCAACGTGATCCAACGGAAATGAAGACGACTGCCGGTAGGGAATCACAGTCTCCGGTTGTAACAATCCTGCAACCAGTCCGTGTTATCGCCTCGCTTGCGCCACAATTGCCAGCTCGCGCAGCAACATGGGGAAATCCTTGACTCGTGAAGTCGGAGGGATAAAAGCGGGACCATCTGGTCATGCTCAGTATGCGCGAGTTGCGCGTGACTGCGCTATTTCCTACGCAGGCAAACCATGAGCACAACAAAAGATCGGAAATCGCACGCCAAAGCCCAAGGCAAGTCAACCAAGGTGGAGGAAGCGAAGCTGTCGAGCCTGCTGGAGCCGGAGCTGCCGGAAGACTACCGGCCATCCGAGGATGAGCCTTTCATGAACGAGAGGCAGCGCCTCTATTTCAAGCGCAAGCTGCTCGCGTGGAAGGAAGAAATCATCAAGCAGACCCGGGAGACCCTGGAGGGTCTGCACGAGGGCTCTGTTCAACATGCCGACCTCGCGGACAGAGCGACCTCCGAAACTGACCGGGCATTGGAGCTCCGGGCGCGGGATCGGCACCGCAAGCTCATCGCAAAGATTGACGCAGCTCTGCAGCGCATAGAGGACGGCACTTACGGATACTGCGAGGAAACCGGCGAGCCGATTGGGTTGCGGCGTCTCGATGCCCGGCCGATCGCGACCTTGAGCATCGAGGCTCAGGAGAGGCACGAGCGGCGCGAGCGCGTGTATCGCGAGGACTAGGCCGGTTGACGTGTTGCCGGTTGGGGCGCTGTCTTTGACCGGCGATAGGCCGGATGGCGTGTTTCGCCAGGGATGAAGGAGGCCGTTTATGTGCCTCCAGCTTCCAGCTCCTGCTCTCGGCGACGCGCTTCCATGGCTCGTGCGAACGCCTGCTTCACCCCATCCAGATCGCGCAAGTGGATATCGTGCTGCTGGTACGGGATCTCGATCCCTGCCTCGCGGAAGGCCTTGGCAATAGCCAGCCGCAATTCCGTCTGCACCGCAAGTCGCCGCATCACATCGGGCACGAAGGCGCGAAGGGAGAAGATCATCGCGCTCTCTCCGAAATCCTCGAAAACAACCGACGGCTCGGGCTCTCTGAGGATCGACGGGGACTCCTCTGCCACACGGCGGAGGATAGCGATGACCTGCTCCGGGTCCGCTTTGTAGGAGACGCGGACGTACACCACGAGGCGGCCAATCGCGTTGCGATGGGTCCAATTTGTGACCGTTCCGGTGATCAGCTCGGAGTTAGGAATGATCAGGCTCGAGCGATCGAACGTTTCGATCTCGGTCGCACGCACGTTGATGCGGCGCACGAAGCCTTCCTGACCATTGACCACGATCCAGTCCCCGACCTTCACCGGCCTCTCGATGAGCAGGATGATTCCGGAGACGAAGTTGTTGAAGATCGCCTGCAGGCCGAAGCCGATCCCGAGCGAGAGCGCGCCGGCCACGATGGCGAGCTGCGTGAAGTCAAGTCCCGCGTAGGACAGCGCGAAAATAATCGCTAGTCCGACGCCGGTGTAACCGACGCCCATCAGCACCGAATGCGCGATGGACCTGTCGACGCGCGCGGGCGTCAGAACGGAACGGTCGAGCCATCTCTGGAAGGCGCGCGTGAGGAATAGCAGGACGAGGAAGAGGCCGAGCGCAAGCAGGATGCGAACGAGCGAGATCTGGAAACGGCCGATCTCGAATCCGACGATTCCAGCCTTCAGCCAGTCGATGAAATCGTCGCGCGTATAGCCCCACGTAAGCAGGATCAACGGCACCGCAATCAGCAGGAGGACGGTGTCCACGACCCCAATGATCAGAAGAGTGACATAGCTCGTCCGCTCGCTGTCGAGGCCAAGCTTGCTTCCCAGAATTCGTCCCATAGGGCGCTCGCCATCGGCGAGCGCACCTGCTGCCCGGCGGATGATGGCGTGAGCCAGCAGCATGACGAAGACCGTCAGCCCAACCAGCATGACCTGCGTGGAGATGAACCGACCGAGCGCCACGTAACCGGCCAGGGTGGTCGCGAGGATCGCCAACGCCGCGATCGTGACCGGCGCTTTCACCCACAGCGGGCCGAAACGAGAAGGCGGCTGGACGGTAGCGGCTTCGTAGCTGGCGAGGGGCATGCGTATTAACGCCGCCAGAACCGCAGCGTAGGCTAGATTGGTCAAGCTGTTTGGACGACCCCGATCTCGAGCGGCAGGTAAAGAACCCGGACGACATCGCGGAGCAGCGTGTCGATGGCGAAAACGGCGGCCAGCAGCTTGGCCATACGCAGCAGCTTCGGCGCGCTGGCGAAGTCGAGGAGCCGAAAGCCTGAAGGGGTGGGCGCCAGAGATGCTTCGGCAACGGCCCTGATCCCAATGAAGACAGCAAATGCCTTCAGCCCTGCGAGCGCAAGCTCATCGACAGTTGCTGTCAGCAGTTCGGAGCCGGCGAGTCCGCCGTAAAGCGTGGTCGCTGCAGCGAAAGGCGGCAGCGCGCGGCTGACCGCCCTCCAAATCGCTTCACCCGTCTTCGGGAAGTAGGCGGCCCAACCTTCACCGCCAGGGGCACTTATCCGGCGCCGGATGAGTGAGAGGAGGAGACGTAACACGCCGTACACGCCGGCTGCTATCGTCAAGACGAGTACGAGCGCCGCCGCCTTCTTGCGGGCCTGTGACCACCATTCTCGCGCAAGATTGCTGATTTGCCGGCCGGTTCGTGGCAACTCTTTTGCGAGGTCCTGCCACGTCGAGAGCCACAGCGGGCTTCCGGTCTGCTGCATCAGCTCGCGTGCGAAGAGGGCCTGCCGATGACGTTGCACCAGCCTCATGAGCTGCCGCGATCGGACCAGAGCCAGCTCTGCGCTCTTGATGGCGCCCTCGATATTCGACTGGATCGACATCAGCCGCTCTCGTTCGCTAGCGACGTTCGGCGCTTCGGGGGCCGTATCCTTTTCGGGAGGGGGACCGAGCTTCTGAAGCTGTGCCGTAACAGCCGAAAGCCGGGGTCTCAGCACATCAATAAGGTCCTGCGCCTCAGCCTCAATGCGTTCCAGCTCAAGTCGCTGAGCTGCGAGCCCGCTCTCCCTCTCCTTGACGCGCCGGATGCCTTTAGCGGCGTTCTCGACATCCGAGGCCAAGCGAACGATGCGTTGGGCCAGCTCTGCGGGGAAGAAAGGCGATGGGGTCGGCGACTGAGGCGGCTGCGCTTGTACCGCGGGAGGCGCAACCGATTCTACAGGCTCATCAGCGTATGCAACCCTCGGGAGCCCAAGGGCAGTCGTAAGGCAGCCGACACAGGTCAGCGCAAGGACGAGAATCCTTGGAAGTCGTGATGACATGCCCCGGCTCCCGTTTTGGCGGCTCACGCCTCGACCACGGTGCTCGACCGTGTGCGCCGCTGGAAGATCGACTCGGCAGGTTCAGGCGCAGCCTCGGGCACTTCCGGAGGCTGAATGCCGGTCTCGATGACGATGTCGACGGGGCCCCCTGTCATGATGAGGTGCTCCACGCCGTCTCGGCGGATGAGAAGGAGCTTCCGCCGTCCATCCACATTCGCCTGGTCCACCACCTCCAGGCGCTTCGGTGGACGGGGACCGAACAAGTTGCCGGTCAGGGCACCCTTCAGCGCGCTGCTTGGCGATCCTGTGGTCAGATAGCCGCGGAGCAGCAGTGCCCCGACCACGAGAAGAGCAGCGATGAACACCACAAAAAGCAGCCAGGACAGGATTTCCATAATGAATTGACGCGGGCGCTGCCCGCGCTCCTCTCAATCAGCTGATGGAGGCGTGCACGTCCTTATGGCGCTGTGAGGGCGCCCCCGCCCCGTCCGGCCATCCCGTTCGCACCCCCCGACGGTCGCAGCGCGAAGGTATAGCGCGCTTCGCGAAACAGATTAACACGATTGGAACCAGCACAACTCGTGCGCGAACAGAACATCTCTGTACGCAAAAAGACCGGTGAACGGACACTCGGCAACGGTATGTTTACCGGAATGACTGAAATATTGAGATCGTTACGGTTCCGAGACGTCCTTCCTCCCGGTGAGGGCGGCCGTAGCCTGGGCTTATGAACATTCGTGAAAGTTGTGCGTAAGAGTAGCCTAAGATGGCCGGCAAGCCCGCCTTTTCCCAGAATCAGCTAGTCTCTCCCGCCATGCGGGAAATCGAAGCGCAGCAGGGACCGCTCACGGCTGACATTCCACTGGTGAGTTCGCGTTCCGGCGGAGGCGTCATCGCCATCGCCGCGGTCGTACTCGCCGGGGCTTTGGGGACACTTGCCGTCCTCACGTTCGATTCGAGCGAGCCCATTCTCCTCACCGCCATGGCGTTTCTGGCGACGCTTGGCGTCTTCTTCGTTTTTGGGCTCGTGGCAGGGCACATTCGGATCGCTGACCACTCCGGGAATGCGAACATCACCGATGCCTTGGCGCGGAGCTTCAAGGATGGCTTGTGCGTCACCACCCTCGACGGCCGGCGAGTTTATGCCAACCCTGCCTTCGATGAGCTGGTCGGGCCGACGAACTACGATCACGTCAGTGCCCTGGAGTCGCTCTGTGCCGGCGAGCCGCAAGCTGCCGAAGCCTTGTTCCGGCTGGCGCGGGCGGCAGGCCGCGGAGAAAGCAGAACAGAGGAGTTCCGGCTGCGGACTGTCGTGGCCGGCCAGCGGCAGTCTCGCTGGTTTCGCCTCAGCGTAAGCCGGCTTCAGTTGGGCCGGAGTGGAGAGTCCGAGCCCCTCGTCCTGTGGCGGATGACCGACGTCACCGACGATCGTCGGCGCGAGGCCGAGGCGATGCGCGCATTGGAAGCGACGCTTGGCTACTACGAGACGATGCCCCTCGGCCTTCTGGTCGCCGGGGAGGACGATGCAGAAATCGAGCATCTCAACGGCACGTTGGCCAATGGCTCGGCCTTTCGGCCAGCTCGCTGGCACGCGGTCTGAAGCTGACCGATATCGTTTCCGGAGACGGCGCTCTCCTCTTGCGCGCGTTAGCCCGCGATGCCGAGCATACAGCACGCCGGATCGATCTCGATCTGGTACGCGAGGACGGCGTCATATGGCCGGCGACGCTGCTTGTCGTGCAGCGTTCGCAGCAGGCGGGTTTCGTGGCAGCCGTGCTCGAGCGCATTACGGAGCCCAACGCGGGTGGGCGCGGCCGCACGGCCGATGTCCGGTTTGCCCGCTTCTTCCAGTCAGCGCCGTTCGGCATCGCGACGGTCGGCGCGGATGGCCGAATCGTCAGTGCCAACGCGGCCTTCGCGCGGCTGCTGCTGGATGGTAAGGCCGGGCGTGGGGGCCGCGCCGTCGACGTTCTAACCCGCAACGTCGAGCCCGATCGGCGGGCGGAGGTGGAAGCCGCGCTCAACGATGCCCTGGCCGGGAAAGCCAATATCCAACCCCTCGAAATAACAGTCGGCGAGTCGCGCGAGCTCACGCGCCGCGTCTTCTTCAGCGCCCTGAGCCGCGGGTCGGCGGAGGAGGCGGCGGTGCTCTACGTCATCGATGCCACCGAGCTGAAGGCGCTGGAGATGCAGTTCGCCCAGAGCCAGAAGATGGAGGCGATCGGCAAGCTCGCGGGCGGCGTCGCGCACGACTTCAACAACGTGCTGACGGCCATCATCGGTTTCTCGGACCTGCTGCTCCAGACCCATCGCCCCGGCGATCCCGCTTATCGCAACATCATGAACATCAAGACGGCGGCAAACCGCGCGGGCGAGCTCGTGAGCCAGCTGCTCGCCTTCTCGCGCCGTCAAACCCTGCAGCCGGAGGTGCTCCAGATCGGCGAGCTGCTGACGGACACCTCCGTGATGCTCAATCGCCTCCTGGGCGAGAAGATCGAGCTGAAAATCCAGCCCGGGCGAGACCTGTGGTACGTCAAGGCCGACTACTCGCAGCTCCAGTCCGTCATCATCAATCTGGCCGTAAATGCGCGGGACGCCATGCCCGACGGCGGCCAGCTCATCATCCGAACAAGGAACGTTGCGGAGCGCGATTGCCAGAAGCTCGAGCCACAGAACCTGCCGGTCGGGGAATACGTCATGATCGAGGTCGAGGATACCGGCCACGGCATGACGCCCGAGGTGCGCGCCAAGATCTTCGAGCCGTTCTTCACCACGAAGAGCGTCGGCAAGGGAACCGGCCTGGGGCTCGCGACGGTCTACGGCATCGTCAAGCAGACGGGCGGGTACGTCTTCGTCGACAGCACGCCGGGCAAGGGTACGACGTTCCGCATTTTCCTGCCGCGCCATGTGGTCGAGGCGGAGGATGAGGTCGACGTCGCTGCAGGCCGGAACGGGCGTAAGGAGCGCCATCGCGATCTGACCGGCTCCGGCCGCGTTCTGCTGGTGGAGGATGAGGACGCGGTCCGCAACTTCGCCGCGGAGGCCTTGAAGCGGCAGGGCTACGAAGTGCTGCAAGCCTCAAGCGGGGCCGAGGCGATCGAAATGGTGCGCACTGCCGATCGCCCGGTGGACCTCGTCATCAGCGACGTGATCATGCCGGAAATGGACGGCCCCAGCATGGGCCGGCAGCTGCAGGAGATCAATCCAGATATTAAGATCATCTTCATGTCCGGCTATCCTGATGACGCCCTCAATAACAGCCTCGATCCCAACGTTCCCTTCGCCTTCCTGCAGAAGCCATTCACATTGGCTCAGCTCGCGGCGAAGGTGAAAGAGGAGCTGGCGAAATAGCCGGTGTTGCTAGCCTGGCAGCGGGACACGAGAGCGAGTTGCCCGTGACGATCCCTTGCGTCGGTTCCCGCGATCATAAGAAATCCACAATCTGTTCACCCTCGACAGCTGAGAACAAATCGGGTACATATCGTTAACCGATTGTCGACCTGCAACAGCTGCCATAGGGTGACGCGATGCAAACACCGCACCTCCGAGTCGTCGAGGGAGACACGATGGACAAGCAAAAAGCCCTCGAAGCTGCGCTGTCGCAGATCGAGAAAAATTTCGGCAAGGGCTCCGTCATGCGGCTTGGCTCGCATGACCGTTCGATCGATGTCGAAGCGATTCCCACAGGCTCGCTGGGCCTAGACATCGCGCTCGGAATCGGCGGCCTGCCCCGTGGTCGCGTCATCGAGATCTTCGGGCCTGAGTCCTCTGGCAAGACGACGCTGGCCCTTCACGTCGTTGCCGAAGCTCAGAAGCGTGGCGGGATCTGTGGCTTCATCGATGCCGAGCACGCGCTCGATCCGATTTATGCCCGGAAGCTCGGCGTAAACGTCGACGATCTGCTGGTGTCCCAGCCCGACACCGGGGAGCAGGCGCTCGAGATCGCCGACACGCTGGTCCGCTCCGGTGCCATCGATGTGCTGGTCGTGGACTCCGTGGCAGCCCTCACGCCGAAGGCCGAGCTTGAAGGCGAGATGGGCGAATCTCTGCCTGGCATGCAGGCCCGGCTCATGAGCCAGGCCTTGCGGAAGCTGACGGCCTCCATCTCCAAATCACGCTGCATGGTGATCTTCATCAACCAGATCCGGATGAAGATCGGCGTGATGTTTGGCAATCCGGAGACGACGCCAGGCGGAAATGCGCTCAAGTTCTACGCCTCCGTGCGGCTTGATATTCGCCGCATCGGTCAGATCAAGGAGCGCGAGGAGATCGTCGGTAACCAAACTCGCGTGAAAGTGGTCAAGAATAAAGTCGCGCCGCCCTTCAAGCAGGTCGAGTTCGACATCATGTATGGCGAGGGAATTTCCCGAACTGGTGAGATCGTCGACCTCGGCGTGAAGGCGGGGATCGTCGAGAAGTCAGGCGCCTGGTTCTCCTTCGAGGGCCAGCGCATCGGCCAAGGACGCGAGAACACGAAGGCGTTCCTCAAGGAGAACCCGGAGATCGCGGCGAGGATCGAGCAGGCAATTCGCCAGAATGCCGGGCTGATCGTGGATCGGATGTTGGCTCAACCCGACGATAACGAGGCCGCCGAGGCTCTGGAGGGGCCGGAGGAGGCCGCGCCGGTCGTCGGTCGAGGCCGTCGCTGACGGGAAGGGCTGCGCCGTTCGGCCGCTGATGCGGCGGTCATCCACGTTGGCCTGGTGCCCGGGACAGGCCAAGATGCCTCCTGGGCATTTTCAGTAGTGCGTTGCTTCGAGGGCGAACGGCTGACGTGTTCATCGACGCTCACATTTATTTCGGAGTGGCGCTGGCCGGGCTGGTCAGCTTCTTGAGCCCGTGCGTGCTGCCGCTTGTGCCTCCTTATCTCGGCTATCTCGGCGGCACGACCATCAGCATGGCGACCACTTCAGATATGAAGCTCGATGCCGACATCTGGCGTCGCGTCGTGCTGGGCTCGGTGGCTTTCGTGCTCGGCTTCACGACGGTGTTCGTTGGCCTTGGCGCGGGCGCCTCGGCGTTCGGGCAGCTTATCCAGACCTACAAGGGCGAGCTTTCGATCATCGCGGGGGCGGTGATCATCTTGTTCGGCCTGCATTTCCTCGGTGTGCTGCGCATTCCGCTCCTCTATAAGGAGGCGCGCTATCACGGGGCTATGCCGGGGGCCGGATTGCTCGGTGCTTATGTCATCGGGCTGGCGTTTGCCTTCGGCTGGACGCCGTGCATCGGGCCGATTCTGGCAACGGTCCTCGCGCTTGCCGCCAATGAGGCGAGTCTCTCGAAGGGCGTGCAACTGCTGTTCGTCTACTCGCTCGGCCTCGGCGTCCCGTTCATTTTGGCTGCGGTCGCCATCCGCCCCTTCCTCTCGTTCATGCAGCAATTCCGCAGGCACCTGGGCGCGGTGGAGAAGGTGATGGGCGTGCTGCTCATCGTTACGGGCGTTATGTTTCTGAGCGGCACGATGAACTGGTTCGGCCAATGGATGATTGAAACATTCCCCGGGCTTGCTCAGATCGAGGAGCGTTTCACGCCTCAAAGCCTGCAGATGGACATCATGAAGCAGAGCCTGGAAAACTGAAGCCGCCGCACAAGCAATTGCCCACAACCATGGCCTTAATGCGCCTGCTGTCGCCAGGTGGCGGGATGGGGGAGGACACGGGAACAGGATGGCTGATCAAACAAAGCAAGCAGCGCCGATTGCCCTGACGATTGCTGGGTCTGACAGCTCCGGAGGCGCAGGCATCCAGGCCGACCTCAAGACGTTCACAGCTCTCGGCGTCTACGGCGCCTCGGTGCTGACGGCCTTGACGGCACAGAACACGCGCGGGGTCGACGAGGTCCTCCCAATCCCCCCAGCGTTCGTCAAAGCTCAGATCAACTCGGTGTTGTCCGACCTCGACGTCAAGGCGGCGAAAACCGGCATGCTGGCCAATGCCGAAGTGATTCTCGCGGTGGTCGAGGCGCTGGACGGCCATGCCGATATTCCGGTCGTCTGCGATCCCGTGATGGTGGCGACCAGCGGCGATGTTCTGCTGGAGCCAGATGCCATTGGCGCACTGAGGGAACGGCTGATCCCCCGCGCCTTGTTGCTCACGCCGAACATTCCGGAAGCGGCCAGGCTCCTGGAGTGTCCCGAAGCGACCGACCTTGAAGAGATGGCACGGCAGGCTGAAGCCCTAAGGGCACTCGGTTGCGGCGCCGTGCTGCTCAAGGGCGGTCACGGCAGCGGCAAGACGGCAACCGATATTCTGGCGTATGCGGGCGGTGTCGTTCGCCTCGAGGCGCCACGCATCGAGACACCGAACACGCATGGTACCGGTTGCACGCTTTCGGCGGCGATCGCAGCGCTCCTGGCTACGGGAGAGCCCCTAGAGCAGGCGGTCCGGCGTGCAAAGGCATTCGTCTGGAGCGCGCTCGAAGCCGGCGCGCATCACCGGATCGGGCACGGCTCGGGACCAGTCGATCACCTTTTCGCCATACGCCGTCAGCCTCCGCCGGTCTGATCAGCGAGAAATCCCATGCAACTGTAGTGTGGCTGATCGGCACCGGTTCCCCAGATTCTGTGCACCGACCAGTTGCTCCGGCGTTGGTCAAATGACAGACTTGCAAGCACAAATCGGCTCGGGGGGAGACCGATTTTGAGTTCCGGAGGCACTCCGGACGGTGTGGCGAGCTTCGGGGGGAGAGTCGAACTTCGTTCGGCTCTATCAAAGACCGGCCCGGTCCGATCCGGGCCGGTTTTTGTTGGTGAGCGCCGGGGCTCCCAGCCGGAAATCTCAATACTGCTCTGCCACCATAATCATCCCTCCACACGAGTGCGCAAGAGCGCGAGGAAGCGACGCTGAAATCGCTGTGCCAGCTCGCAAAGCGGTGGTGGAGGCTTCCCGAACTAAGCTAATCGTAGACCTAATCTTTCAAGTGGCTTGATCGCCTCGTCGCCCTCCCACGGAGCCCCAAATCATGCAGCCCGGTCTTCCAACTTACGATGACATCCTGGCGGCCGCCGAGCGGCTGGGAAAGCTTGCCGTGCGCACCCCGCTCATCGAGCATCCTGTGCTGAACGACAGGACCGGCGGCCGCGTGCTTCTCAAGCTCGAGACGCTGCAGAGGGTAGGGTCCTTCAAGTTCCGGGGGGCTTACAACGCCATATCCCAGATCGACCGGGCGAAATTTCCCGGCGGTGTCGTGGCCTGCTCGTCCGGCAACCACGCTCAGGGTGTCGCTGCGGCAGCCATGATCTGCGGCTTGAGCTCACTTATCGTCATGCCGCAGGACGCGCCCGAGATGAAGGTCGCGCGAACCAGGCGCTACGGTGCTGAGATCGTGACCTACAACCGGGAGACCGACGATCGGGACGCCATCGCCCAGCGCCTTTGCGCCGAACGCAACGCAGCTTTCATTCCGCCATTCGACCACCGTGACGTCATCGCCGGACAGGGGACGGTCGGCCTCGAGCTGATGGAGCAGGCTAGCGAAATGAACGCTACCCCTGATGCTGTCTTGGCTCCGTGCTCCGGCGGCGGTCTCATTTCTGGCATTGCCATCGCCGTGAAGCAGGCCAATCCGGCCACGGAGATCTACAGCGTTGAGCCTGAAGGCTTCGATGATTTGGCCCGGTCGCTCGCCAGCGGCCGCCGTGAACGGAACGAGAGGATGTCGGGCTCGATATGCGACGCCCTGTTGGCTCCGTCTCCCGGCGAGCTGCCGTTCGAAATTTGCAAAAGGACGCTCGCGGGCGGCGTGGCCGTCAGCGACGACGAGGTGCGCGATGCCGTCCGGTTCGCTTCCGAGGAGCTCAAGCTTGTTGTCGAGCCGGGCGGCGCAGTAGCGCTGGCAGCTGTCCTCTCAGGAAAAATCCCTGCCTTTGGCCGGACGGTCGCCTGCGTCCTTTCAGGTGGCAACGTCGATCCAGAGCTATTCGCCGAGCTTATCGGGGCCTAGATCTCGGAAGGGAGGGCCAAGACCTGGCCTCCAAAGCTGGACGCGTCGCTTCTATTCGCGGAACGCCACCACTTTTTGCGATTGTTGGCCTAGACCCTGGATGTGCAGGGTCATCACGTCCCCGGGCTTCAGAAAAACAGGCGGCTTCATGCCAAGGCCGACCCCAGGGGGCGTGCCGGTCGTCACAACGTCACCCGGCTCGAGGACCATGAACTGCGAGATGTAGTGGAGGAGGTACGGAATCGAGAAAATCATGGTCCGTGTGTTGCCGGTCTGCATGCGCTTCCCGTTCACGTCCAGCCACATGTCGAGGTTCTGAACGTCCTCAATCTCGTCCGGTGTGACGAGCCACGGGCCCAGCGGGCCGGATGTCTCGAAGCACTTGCCCTTCATCCACTGCCCGCCACGCTCCAGTTGGAAGTGGCGTTCGGACACGTCATTGCAGATGGTGTAGCCGGCGATGTACTTGAACGCGTCCTTCTCCTCGACGTACCGCGCCCGCGTGCCGATGACGAACGCGATCTCGACCTCCCAGTCGAGCTTCTGCGATCCCTTCGGCATGATCACGTCGTCGTACGGCCCGACGATGCAGTTGCCGAGCTTGTTGAAGAGCACCGGCTCGGTCGGGATGGGAGAACCCGTCTCCTTGGCGTGGTCCTCATAATTCAGGCCGACCGCGATGAAATTGGCCGGCCTTGCCACGGGCGGCCCGATCCGGACGCCGGGAGGAGCAGCAGGAAGCGATTTCAAGTCGAGCTGCCTGAGCTTGTCCAAGCTGGCGGGGCTGAGATTCGGGCCATCGTAATCCCGGACATGAGCGGATACATCCCGGATCGTTCCGTCAGCGTCGACGAGGCCCGGCTTTTCCGCACCCGGCGGACCAAAACGGACAAGCTTCATATATTTTGCTCCTGGACCGATCTTGTTGTGGTACGCGTTATCGGTAGGCCGATTAAGTCCGAGCGTAAAGAGGCGAGCGCCGCTGGCNATGGCGCGTGCGCCATTGCCACTGAATGGTTGCTTAGGGGTGGGGAGCGCTTCGGGAATCGGACATGCTGCTTGTTGCAGACCCAGCGCCGATCCATTTTTCTAATCGACCCTAGAGCAGGAGACTGCCTGTGAGAGTGTTCCTCGCCCTTCTGCCACTGGTCCTGCTGCCGGGCTTGGCGGCGGCTCAATCCGAAAATCCCATCGCTGACTGCAATCAGTTCGAAGACAGGGCGCGGCAGATCCGCGGCTGCACGGCTTACATTCGCACTGGCAAGGCGCTTGGTCCCAACTTGGCTGTGGCTTACACGAACCGGGGCATTGCCTATGCTTCGCAAGGCGACCTCAAACGGGCGCTTGCCGACTTCACGGAAGCGATCCGCCTCGCTCCCGATAGTCCGTTCCCGTACTACAATCGCGGCAACGCCTACTACGATCTTGGCGACTATAAGCGAGCTCTTGCCGACTACGATGCGGCGGTGGAGCGAGGGCCGGATATGGCTCTGGCTTACTACAACCGCGGCTTGGTGCATCAAAAGCTCGGTAATCGCGCCAAGAGCATTGAGGACTTTCAAAAGGCGCTCGCTCTCGATCCGCGTTCGCAGGCGGCCAGGGACCGGCTGCACAAGCTGGGTGTCCACTAATGCCGCAGGCCAACTTTGGCTGCTCGCTCTGATTGAGCTCGGAGGAGAGCCGGGTAGCAATCGTAGCTGCTGTCTGTGAGCAGATGGGTTAGGCCACGACGGTGCTTTGGGCCCGCTTTCTGAGCAGCAGCCAGCCAACGATCGCGATGTTGAGCACGTTCCAGAGTATGCCGTTGATGAAGGCGGCTTGGTAATTGCCCGTGAGATCATAGAGCGCGCCAGACAGCCAGCCCCCGAGCGCCATGCCAATAAGAGTTGCCATCAGAACGACGCCGACCCGCGTTCCAGCCTCTTCGGGGGCAAAGTACTCGCGCACGACGATGGCATAGCTCGGCACGATGCCGCCTTGGAAGAGGCCGAACAGCGCGGAGATCACATAAAGTGACGGCAAGCTGGTGAACGGCAGATAGAGGAACAGCGCGATCGCCTGCAGCGTCGAGCCGAGCAGAAGCGTTGCAAGGCCACCGATCCGATCCACGATCCAACCTGAAATGAGGCGGCTTATGATGCCGAAGCCGAGCATCAGGGAGAGCATCTCGGCCCCACGCGCTGCGCCATAGCCGAGGTCGCCGCAATAGGCGACGATGTGCACCTGCGGCATGGACATGGCCACGCAGCACGAGACGCCAGCTACCACCAGCAGACCCAGCAGCGCGTTGGGCGAGATCCCAAGCCTGGCTTGAGAGCCTGCAGCCGCAAGCTCCGCCTCTGAAATTTGCTGATGCGGCGAGGGACGGCGCAGCGCGATCAAAGCAAGCGGCAAGAGCGTCATCAGGCAGAATAGGCCGAGGCCGAAAAAGGTCTCGCGCCAGCCATAGGTCGCCGCGAAGTGATGAATGAGCGGCGGCCAGACCGTGCCGGCCAGATAATTGCCGCTCGCGCAAATCGCCACCGCGAAACCTCGATGGCGCGTGAACCAGTGCGAGATGTCGGCCAAGAGCGGTCCAAAAGTCCCCGAGCTACCGATGCCGATGAGCAGCCCGTGGATGATCGCGAACTGCAGAATGCTGTCTGCTCGGCTGGTGAGAACGTAGCCGAGGCCGAGGAGGATAGCTGCGCCAACCACTGGAAGGATAACGCCGTATCGGTCGGCGAGGCGCCCCATGAAGATTCCGCCCCCAGCAAAGGCCAAGAGGGTGATGGTGTAGGGCAGAGACGCGCCCGCACGAGCGACGCCGAATTCCGCCTCGACGGCAGGCAGAACAACGACGACTGCCCACATGCCGATGTTACCGACGGTACCGATCAGCACCGATGCAGCGAGGCGCAGCCAGGCATAGGTCGACTCGACCTCGCTGGGGCGGGTGACGGCCTCCCCGTGACGGATGCTCATGGCACTCGCTCCCGGTTGTCCCGCTCGGGTGGTGAGCCAAACAGGCTGCGGCGTATCCAAGCTCGCAAGGAATGAACAGCCCTAGCCAGCTGTCTGTCTGCCTCGAGAGGTGAACGTGGAAAGGTCGGTTTTCGGCGCGTTCGACGGTCGCCCGAACGAAGAAAGCATCCCCGCAGGAATGGTTCGGGCACGATCGACTGTGCAAATCACCCTGTGCGCCTCAGCGGCTGTCGAGGCGCCCTGGCCGAGGGCACCTCGACCCAAGAGACGACTCTAGGCCGC
>NICF_comb_assmDRAFT_10000682_pt1 | contig 28687 bp, 29 predicted proteins | sample NewIslPassag4_SG_FD_11279 | JGI IMG/M metagenome (IMG submission 11279) | reverse complement strand
CCCCGTCTCGTACCGGCGGGCGTCGGCATGCAATGCGATCCCGTCCGGTCCTTCCCCTTCGCCGGCGATGGACGCCCAGCCGATCCGAGAGGGAGAAAGCTTGTCGAGCGCGTGCGGCGCGACGTACAGTGCGCCCGTCCCTTCGGGGCCGAGGAGCCATTTCTGCCCGGGCACGGCGTAGAAGTCGCATCCCAGCGCCGCAACGTCGATAGGAAGGTGTCCTGCGGCTTGAGCCCCGTCGACCACGACCAGCACCCCCATCTCGCGCGCTGTGGCGCATACCTCGCGCACGGGAAGCACAGCGCCCGTAGCGTACGAGACGTGGCTGATGCAGATGAGCTTGGTCCGCGAGGTGATCGCCTCGATGACGCGGCTGGGCTCGAGGTAGCCTCCCTCGCTCTTCAACTCTTTGACGACAATTCCTCTTCGAAGGGCAAGCTCCCTCCACGGCGCCACGCCCGAGACGTGCTCGAGGTCGGAGATGATCACCTCGTCCCCTGGTCGCCAGTCGAGGCCGGAGGCTACCATCCCCAGCCCGTCGCTGGTCGAATGCGTGAGGGCCAGCGTCCCCGGATCACACGCGAGGACGGAGGCGAGAGCTTTCTTGGCTTCGGCAAGCGCCTGGGAATAGGCCGCGAGAGCCGGCGGCGACGAGAACCCCTCTCGGTAAATCACCTCGAGGAGCTCCACCTCTTTCTCAAAGGCCTGCTGCGGCATGGGACCGGACGTTCCCGTGTTGAGGTAGACGCGGTCGCGCAGCGCCGGGATACTCTCTCTCAAACGTTGAAACATGGATGAAACCGCCTCCTCTTCGTAGACGCTCAAGTCTTTCCGCGCCGGTCCGCCTGCTCCTTTCGCCGGCGCCGGGACGAAGGTGCTCCGAAGACCATCGCCTTCAAGCGGTCCTTCTTGCACCCCACTCCCGCCCTAAGCTCTGGTTCTAACCGCCTGCGGGGCGAGTGTACATTGACGTCGAGGAGGTATGCGCTCGATGGCCTCTCCCCGATTCATCGCCGTGCGCGTCCGGCCGGTCCGCTGGATCGCTCTTGCGCTCGTCATCACGCTGGTCGCGGCCGCCGCTCCCAAGCAAGCGCACGCACCGGGCAAAGACGGCTCCTTTCCTCTCGCCGGCCGGAGGATCGTGATCGACCCCGGTCACGGAGGGATCGACCCCGGATGCCATCTGGGAGAAGCCACCGAGAAGGAGATCAGCCTGGACGTCGGGCTCCTCCTGGCCGACGAGCTCCGAGCTAGAGGGAGCGACGTCTTCGTCACCCGCACTGAAGACGTGGAGCTTAGCCCCTACGGCCGCACCCAAAGAACTCGCCATGGGAGGGACCTTGAGGCCCGAGTGCTGCTGGCTGAAAGCCACAACGGGGAGATCCTCGTCAGCCTGCACGTCAATGCGGCCAAGTCCGATGCGATGGGGGGCGGCATGGTCTTTTACCACCCTGACTCCCACGAGAGTCGCAGGCTTGCCCAAAACATTCTCGCCCATCTGAAAGAGGTGGTTCCGGGAAATCAAAACGCTTCTCTTCCCGGAGACTTTTACGTGCTCAGACACTCCAAGATGCCCGCTGTCCTCGTTGAGATGGGCTTTCTCACTCACCGCACGGACCGGTCGCTGCTGCTCTCCAAGGAAGGCAAGGAGCGTCTCGCCCGGGCGATCGCTCAAGGCATCGCCGACTACCTAAGCGGCACCGGCGATACGTCCGATGGCCGCCGCCTGGAGACACCGGCTCCCGCCTCCTTGCCGGCCGGGGCCGCTCCCGGAGAAGACGGAGGACACGGATGCCCGCTGCATCCGGCCGGAGCCATCGCGCAAGATGCAACCAGCACCGGCTTTTGGGGGGCCGCAGGCGCATGAACGTCATCTGGACGGCGCTCCTTGCGCTCAGCGTATGTTTCGCGTTGGGCGACGGGCCGCAGGGCGCCGCCCGGCTCACCCAAGGCGTCTTGGACGGAGCCGAGAACGCTGTCGCCTTTGCCTTTGGTCTCGTAGGGGCGCTCTCTTTCTGGTCGGGGATGCTCAAAGTGGCGGAAGCGTCGGGGATCACCCAAGCAGTCGCAAAGCTCCTCTCCCCGCTCGTCCGCTGGCTATTTCCCTCCATCCCGCCCGGACATCCCGCAAGCAGCTCGGTACTGATGGCGATCACCGTAAACATGATCGGCCTCGGCAACGCCGCGACGCCCCTCGGCCTGAAGGCCATGGAGGATCTGGCCAAGCTCAACGGGAGAAAAAACGAAGCGTCCGACGCCATGTGCACCTTTCTTGCCGTCTCGACGTCGGGCGTCACGCTGATCCCAAGCACCGTCATCGCCGTGCGAGCCGCGGCCGGCTCCCATGCTCCCGCGGCCGTGGTGGCCACCACCCTGTTTGCGACGCTGCTGGCCACGGCGGTAGCCATCGCCGCCGACCGCGCAATGATCCGGCGGGGGAAGAGACGATGAGCGGCGCGCTCCAATCGCTCTCCGCCTGGGTGATCCCGGCGATTCTCTTCGCCGTCCCCGTCGTCGCGCTCGCGCGCGGCGTCAGGGTGTACGAAGTCTTTTGCGAGGGGGCTAAAGAGGGCCTGGAAACGGCCTTTCGCATCCTCCCGTACCTGGTGGCGATGTTCGTCGCCATCGGGGTGTTTCGCTCATCTCAAGCGCTCGACGCGCTCTTAGCGCTCGTGCGGCCGGTGGCCGCCCTCGTCGGATTCCCGGCGGAAGTGCTCCCCTTGGCGCTGATCCGACCGCTCTCCGGCTCAGGGTCTCTCGGTATCCTGGCTGAACTGCTCAAAGAGCACGGTCCCGACTCCCTGGTGGGGCTAATCGCCTCCACCATGCAAGGGAGCACGGAGACCACGTTCTATGTCCTCACCGTCTACTTCGGAGCCGCAGGTGTGACCAAGGCGAGGCATGCGGTGGCCGTCGGCCTTTTCGCGGACCTCGTGAGCTTCATCGCGTCGGTCGCCGCAGTCCGCCTCCTCCTCGGCTGAGCCGGCTCTCCCCGCCAAAACAGTACCCCTGGCCCCATCCCTTCGCTCCATATATTGGGGTGGCACATCTTGAAGGATAACCCCCTGCGGCTGCGAAATTCTCCTGGTCAACACGCCCTCATCGGCTCGTGGAGGAGGGCGCTTGCCCGGAATGTGACAGCATCCGGCGTGCGGGAGAAGGAGGGAGTCGCTTGCCGTCTGGACCGTGTGCCTGTAAGCAAGTCCACCGTGATCTCGTCTTGCGCTTTCCGAAGAATCCTTATGTTGAAAGGCTCCTGGCAAAGGCCGATGAACTCGCCATCGTCTTTGAGTCGAGTCCCATCCACGAACAGTGGCTCTACCATCCTGAGCGGCGGGCGATCATGGTCTGGGAGCCGGATCTCGCCTTCCAATCCCTCACGTACCTGGTCGTCGTCCTGGCCCACGAGCTCGGCCATGCCGTCGACTTTGAGCAGAACCCCGGCCACCGCCTGGCGGTACGCGGCATGCACTGGCTGGACGTGCCCGACGAGGTGGAGATCGCGGCGTTCGTCCAAGGTTTCCTCCTTCTTAAGGAGCTTCGGATTCCCATCAGCCTCGACGACTACGAAATGATGATCGTCGAACCCATCGCCTCCACCGTGCGGAAAGAGATTGAGCAAAACCACCTTTGCTGCCTGCTTTCGACCCGCCCGCCCACGGCCCGTGCGGGCGGAGACGTAGCGTAGCCGAGCTCTAGAGCTATTTCCCCCGGCGTTTCCGAAAGCGCGCGTCACACCGCAAAAGAGGTGGCCTCCCCTCCGAGGGTGAAATCAACGGGCGTGCTCCCTGGCACGCGACCATTCGCAGCAAGGAGGGGTACTCCCGGTGTCTGACATCGAGCTTGAGACCGAAGTCGCCGAGCTCCTCGACCAGCTNACGTCCGTCTCCGCCGTCTCCGGCAGGGAGGAGCCGATGCGGGGGCTCCTGTCCGAGCTCCTCTCGCCCGCCGACGAGATCACGACCGACGCTCTAGGCAATCTCATCGCCCGCCTCGCGGCGAACGACCCGGCGCCCGGCGGCAAGCCGCCGCGCCTTCTGCTTGCGGCGCACATGGACGAGATCGGCCTCGTCGTCACGTTCATCGACGACAGCGGCGCAGTTCGCGTCGCGCCCGTAGGCGGAGTCGACATCCGCAACCTCATCGCCGCCGACGTGACGCTCCACACGCTCCATGGGCCACTGCCAGGGGTGATCGGAAGCACGCCCCCGCACCTCACCGGATCCAAAGACCGGTCTCAGCTTCCCGGTTGGGACGACCTGTATATCGACCTCGGCCTTCCCGCCCAGACGGTGAAAGAGTGGGTGCGGCCGGGCGACGTAGTGAGCTTTGAAGGAAAGGGCGTTCGCCTTGCAGGGGGCCGCTATACCGCCAAGGCGCTGGACAACCGGGCGGGCCTCGCCGCCGCGATCGCCGCGTTTCGCCGGCTGGCCCAGCGCCCAAGACCTACCGAGGTGGTCCTGGTGGCGACAAGCCAGGAGGAGGTGGGCACGCGGGGAGCCGCGGTCGCCGCCTACGCCCTCGCGCCCGACGCGGCCATCGCCGTCGACGTGGGATTCGCCGACATGCCGGGCCTGTCGAAGCGCGAGACGATTCAGATGGGCAAAGGCCCCGCGCTCACCATCGGCGCCAACATCCACCCGCAGCTTCGCGAGCTCCTCGTCGAGACGGCCGCCGAGCGGCACATCCCGGTCCAGGTCGAGGTGATGCCCGGCTCGTCGGGCACCGATGCCTGGCCGATCCAGGTGGCTCTCCGCGGTATCCCGACGGGCGTCGTCAGCATCCCCTTACGGTACATGCACAGCGCCGTCGAGGTCGTAGAGATCGCCGACATCGTAGCAGCGGCGGAGCTTCTCGCCGGATTTTGCCAAGAGGCTACCGCTGAGCGGATGGGAGGCTGGAACGGTGTACGACTTGCTGGCGCGGCTCAGTGAGGCCTTTGGGCCTTCCGGCTACGAGCACGAAGTGCGGGAAATCCTAAAAAGCGAGCTTGAAAGCGGCTGGGACGAGGCGTACGTCGACTCCATGGGCAACCTCATCGCGTCTTTCGCCAAAGGAAAGAGTGGACCGCGCGCGATGATCGCGGCGCACATGGACGAGGTGGGGTTGATCGTCGACTTCATCGACGACGACGGGTACCTGCGCTTTAAGAAGGTGGGCGGCATCGACGACCGCATCCTGCCTGCGACGCGAGTGAGAGTCGGTCCCAAGAAGACGCCAGGAGTCATCGGGCTTAAACCCAAGCACCTGCTCAAAGGGGATGAGGGGGAGAACGTCGTCAAGAGCGACGACCTCTTCATCGACATCGGCGTGCGTTCCCGCTCCGAAGCAGAGGAGCTGATACGGCCGGGCGACTACGCCGTCTTTGATACCCCATTCCGCCGGATCTCGGACGACGTGGTCTCCGGGAAGGCATTAGACGACCGGGCGGGGTGCGCCATGGCGGCGGCGGTCGCTATGGAGGAGCTGCCGCTCCCGGTGGACATCGCGTTTACGGTGCAAGAGGAGGTAGGCCTGCGGGGAGCCAAGGTAGCCGCCGAAAGAGTCAGGCCCGACTTCGCCGTGGTCCTCGAAGCGACGAGTTGTGCCGACATGCCCGATCCCAAGGCGCGCCGGCGCGTGACGCTCCTCGGCCACGGCCCGGCGATTACGTTCCAGGACTCCTCCTCGATCCCCCATCGGGGACTTCTCAACCTCTTGGTCCGCACGGCCGAGGAAGAGGGCATCCGCTACCAGTGGAAGCAGGCGACGGCGGGAGGAAACGACGCAGGAAGCATCCATGTGGCGGCGGGCGGGATCCCGACGGTCTCCATCTCTCTTCCCTGCCGCTATTTGCACACGCCTCGCTCGCTCCTTTCCCTCTCCGACATGTCCGAAGCCGTCCGCCTCGTGCGAGCCTTCCTCGCACGGGTGGCCAAAGAGGGCGTCCCGTCCCACTGAGAGCCGGACCGGCGAAGGAGACGATCGGGCCGGATCGGCGCCGGGAACAAAGAACGACCCAAAGAGGCCAAGACGACGCGACTTGTCACGAAAGCGGGCGGGAGCTGCCCGAGAAAAGGCCGGCTCCCGCCCGCTTCACGCCGATTCCGAGAATCAAAGGTTGATTTAACGACCCACGGGGACGAGCGACAGCGCCTGCACGTCGGTGTCTTGCGCCACCTCGACGTAGAAGATTGAGCCCTGCGGCACCACATGTTGCCGCCCCTGCACGAAGTAGCCTGCGGCCAGACCCACGGGCCCGAGTAGGACGATCCCAGCGAGGCTCGCCCCGGCCGCAAGCTCTAGCGACTTGTTCCGCTCGGTGGCCCGCTCATCCAGATTGATCCGGACCGCCGAAGAGTCCATGGCGCGCACCGTGCCGAAGTCCACCTGGACGCGACCGTCCTGCCCCAGACGACCTGCGGACGTCACCGAGATCACGTGGCCCTCGCCTTCGGCCCCGGCCGGGATCGCGACCTTTCCGTCGATGGTGACGTTGTCGACCACACGGTAGCGGACCACGTCGTTGGCCTTGCTCCGCTCCGAGTTGAGCTCCGTCAAGAGCTCGATGCGGACGAGAGTCCCCTTGGGAATTGTCACGTCGGCGACGTAGATCCGGCCACCGGGCCACATGAGCTCAAGCAGCTGGTCAAGGCGTTCGACTAGGCCCAGATCGCTTTGGATCTGCCCGTAAAGCTGCGATTCCAGCTGTTCGAGCCGGCGCTGGATCGACGGGCCTTCGTTCACCGCTTGAAAGGTGACCCATTCGATCGCGTTCAGCTTCATCTTGATCGAGATCTCGCCCTCGGCGCCCGTCAGCAGGTTCTGCAGGCGCTGTACCCGGACCAGGAAGGCGCTGCCGTCTTGCGGCCGGCCATACACGTCGCGCTCGGCGCGCTCCAACCGTGCGAGGAGAGCCCCCTCCTGAGCTCTGCCGTAGAGGATCTGCTCGATCTGGATCAGTCCCGGCGGTCCCACCGCTGTCGTCGTCTGCGCGTGCGCCGCGGGCACTATTGTCCACCAAACCAGCGAAAAAGCGACCAGCAATGCCAACGTCTTACGCATCTTCGGCCCTCCTTACTGTTGTGCCCCCGGACGATCCTTAGAACTTGATGGAAACCTCTGCGGTGGTGACGTTCTCCGGCACCTCACCCACCTTTGTAAAGATCTCGTATCGCAGCACCACGCTGGCGTCGTTGAAGTCGTATCGGATCCCCAGGTTCGAGCTGGTCTCGCTCCCCTTTTCCTGGTCGACGACGGAAAACCCTGCCGACGCCCGGCCGATCGGACCCACGGCGTGTTCCAGCGTGGCATGAGTCCGGCGCACAATGGACGTGGGAAGGCCTTTTTTGTCCGACTCGACGGCGACGCCGAGACCGAGCTTGCCCAGCTCAAACCGGATCTCGAGGTCCACCTCCGTCTTGTCCGCCTCGCTTTCTTCACCGCCTTCCATCCCGCGGCCCACCTCACGTGCCGCCCGCAGGACCGTGTTCTCGTTGAGGTACGATTCAAGGCCCAACCGGGTAGTACTCCCTTCCTCCCCTTCGGCGCGCACTACATGCTCGCGCCGAAGCGAGAGGATCCACCGCCCGATCTCCGCCGAAAGGTCCACCCGCGAACGGGCGCCTTCAGTTCCTCCGAACAGTGTCCGGTACCCTTCGTCAAACGAAGAGAGAAGCGCTCCCACCGTCAGTTCGGGTGTTGGATGCAGCACCGCTCCCACGCGCACGGCCCCGCCGCCGTCGCCCGGCGAAGGATTGTGCGCAAGCTCCGTGGTCAGGGTGAGCTGTGGCGTCACCGCATAGGTCCCACCCACTGAGAAGACCGTGGTCTCCTCCGCGTCGTCGTCGGAAAACCCACCTGCCCGGTACGCGACCGTGGCGCCGAGCTGCAGCTGATCCGTCAGCTGGACGGAACCGTCCATCGCGGTGACGAAGGGAGTCGTCCCCTCTTCACCGGCGTCTTCCAAGCGGGCCTTGGCCAACACCAGCGTCGAGCCGATTTGCCCCGATTGATACGCAGCTTGAAAGCCGGAGAGCTCCCGCACCCCTCCGGCGGCGAGCTCGCTGATCCCGGCGCCCGTCACGACGCCGAACCTCGCGACGGCTGCTCCCGGGAAGCCCAAGTCGATCCCCGGGGAGCCGATGCGCAAAACCTCCTGGTCATCGCCGGTCCACAGCCGGCTTTCCGTCCGCAGCACCGCCCCTACATTGAGGCGGTCGCTCAACGGGCCCGACACGTGCAGCGTGTGGCTCTGCTCGACACTGGCGCCGGACCGCTCGTCACTGCCACCTTCGCCGGCGCGGACGTCCTGGTAGACGATGCGGCTTTCGCCGCGCATGCGAAAGCGCTCAAGGGCTTGCGTCACCCCGTCGAGGCGGATTCCCCGCTGCGATACGCCTTCGATGCCGCCTGGGATGGGGTAGCCCAGGATCTCGAGCTGGTCCCGCACCAAAGCGATCAACTCCCCGAGCTCGCGCTCCTCGCCCGCGCTGAGCGATCCGTCGGGATGCACCGCGTTGTGCACAGCCACAACCTCTGAAAGCTTGGGGAGCGGCCCCTCCTCCGGGATCAGGCGCTTCAACGCCTCCCCCAGCCACATGGCGACGTCGAAGTACGTCATCTTGTAACCGAGGAGGAGCCTATCTTCGACGTAGCGCTGGACGAAACCTTTGCGAGAGAGGCTTTTTAGCGTCCCATACGCCCAGTGATCCTCCGGCAGCGTCTCAAAGGGGTTCGCCGAAGCCGAAACGGCGAGCGACAGCCAGGACGCTAAGACGACGAGGCCAAGAATTGCCACCCTGCGGCGCATCCGGTCCGCCGCCCTATCCCTTCGCATGCCACTCGCCTCCTTTCGCTCCCAAGGTATTCCCTGCTCAACCTCTCGCGCGTCTCTGCTCCAGGTACCGCTCTCCGAGGATCACCGCGACGTAGTCGTCGTACGGCGCCGGCGGCACCTGCATCGAACGGGGAAGGAGCCGCCGCCATCCCCTCGGCGGGTTCTCGTCGAAGTAACGCTCCCGCGCTGCCAAGGTCGAAAGATGCTCATCCACGAGACAGACGTCGACCCGCGCCGCAAGGCTCGACGCCTCGATCTCTCGCGCAAAGCTCGCCGAACCCGTACCGTCCCCCAGCACCACTGTCGTCACTCGATAGGTTTCCACCCAGCGCTCAAGGTGCGCCAGAGCCTCAGCCCGCAACACGACTCGGCGCTCGATCGCCTCTCCTGTGCCCGACAGCAAGGCCATCCCGCATTTTTCTCTTCCCGGGTCGACGGCGGCGATGTACTCCAACGACCGCGGCCCCTTTCGCGTCCTGATCGTTCCTAGCTTCTCCCGCCGTTTAGGAAAAGGCCCCCGGGGGCAATCCCCCTGGGGGCCTCTTCCAACCGAGGAAGCGAACTTCCTCGACCACCCGACCTTAGAACTCGAAGGCGAGGCCCGCCTTCACCTGGTAGGCGGTGTAATCAGGCTTCTTGCCGTTGTCGTCCTTGACGGTGTTGTCCTTGCTGCTCACGTACAGACCGCCGACTTCGAGGTTCGCGCCCTCAAACACCGGGTAGGTGAGCGAGAGCTTCGCCGTCACGTCAGTGCCGTCACGCTTGTCGTCCGGCACGTAGCCCGTGACGACCTTCCCTTCGCCGGCGAGTTTCGCGGCGTTACGCAGCTCCTTCTCAAAGGAAGCCTTGAACGTGTTGCGGCTGTAGTCGCTCGTCACGCCGCCCACTTCTTCGCGCACGAACTTGTACTCATAGCCCGTCTTGAGGTCGACGCCGAAGAAGTCGACGAACGTGTAGCCAAGGCCGAACGTCGCCGTATCCACGTTCTTGTTGGTCCACTTCTCGTTGATCCACCACTTCTCGGCATCCACGTCGTTTCTTGAGATCGAGTAGCCGGCGGTCAGCGCGAACGGCCCGACCGGGAACTCCTCGACCGTGATGCCCGCGAAGGTGTGGTTGTCCGTCCCCGAGGTCTGGCTGGCGCCGAAGCGGCCCTCAAGTTTGATCGGCAACGACCAAACGTTGAAGGAGTGGCCCAGCGTCACCCAGGTATGCTGCTGTTCGGCTTCGCCCGGCTTGTTGATGCGGTTAAGCCAATCCTGCTCGTTCTTCCTGTTGTGAAGCGTCGCCTGGACGTTCAGCCCGAACGGCGTGGCGCCGAAGGTCGCCCGCAGCGTCGTGTCCACCTGGTCCGGGTCCACCTCGTAAGCGCGGCGATCGTAGAGCAAGCCTGCCTCGATGCCTGCCCAGTTGAGCCCGGAAAGCTCCGCCTGGACGAAATCGTTGGTGATCTCCTCGTAATCCAGCGGATTCGTGTGATCGCCCTTGTTCGCCGTGAGCTTGCCGAAGGCAGCGCTGGCCTGCAGGCCGAAGATCGGCGCGCTCAGCTTAGCCTGATAGGTGCTCTCGCCGCGGTCGAGCCAGTCCTCGGCCGGCGTGAGCTTGCGCTCCAGCCAGTCGAGGCCCTTGAAGACCATGTCCTTGCCGGCGTCGAGATCCTTCGCGAAGCGCGGCGCGTATTCAAGGTCCACGCTGCCGTAGTCGAAGCTCGCGGTTGCGAACGCGACGGGAAGGGTGAGGTGCGCCTCGACCACGTTGGCCGACGTGTACTCGTCCGCCGCCGCGTCATACTCCTGATGCTGTGCGAAGAACGCCGTGTACTGGAGCGTGTCCAGGACGCCCTCCGACTGGACGCTGAAGACCCGGTCGTCGACCTGATCCGGAATGTCAGCCGGAATATTGGTATCGACCGTATCCGGAGCGTTGACGTAGCGGACACCCGAGAATGTCAGATCGAAGGCGTCGCTCAGCTTGTAACGTGCGTACGCGCCATAGATGAGCTCGTCATCATCCAGCGCTTTGGGGGCCGTCGGCTTGGTCTCCGTCACCTCAACCCTGCTCAAGAACGCACGCACGTTGGTGCTGTCGCCCTGGCCCCAGACGAGGTTCATGTCGGCGCCGCGCTTTTCGTCGCCCTCCTCGTCGGGATCGTCGAGCTTATCCGCGACCAGCACGTACTTGCTGTAGTCCGCTGAGACCTGCTTGGCGTCCAGCTCACCTACGTGCAGCGAACGCAGGACGCCGGGCGTGGTCACCCACAGGTCGCTCACCACGTCGAACGCGTCGGCGTCTTCCACCGTCTCGCCGAGCTGGGTCGTCGCGGCGAAGGTCCCCTTCACCTCGACGTTTTCAGCCGGCGTTGCGGTAAAGACTAGCGTGAACTTGTTGCGGAACTCGTTTCCTCGCGTGAGCTCCTCACTGTCCTCGTCCCGCGGATCAACGTAGAACTTCCCGTCCCAGCTTAAGTCGTCGATCTTAATGGAGGTCTGTTCGTAGACCGTCTCGTTCTTTCCGGTGATCCGGACGTTGCCGAGGCGATCGAGAATGCCAGCGATCTTTTGCTCATGCTCGTCGACGCGGGCTTCGAGCACCGAGACCCTCACGCCCAGCTGGTCCAGCTCCGAACGGAACTCTTCCGCCAGGGCGGCGACGGCCTGCTCGAGCTCATCAACGCGCCGCTCGACCAACCTGCCGGTCGCGACCACGTCGCCTGCCTCCAGCGCGTCGGCGTCCACACCGAGCGCGTCAGCGATCACCCGGCGAGCGATCCGCTCGACGTCGCCCTCATCGAGGATCGACTCCTCGAGGTTCGCAATCCTGCGGGCCAGATCGTCGAGGTCCTCCTGGAGCAGTGCCCGAAGCTGCGCCAGCATATCGTCAGTCAGCTGGGCCGCCAAAGCCGCCCGAGCTTCGTCTGACAGCGCGCCGGCGGGACCCGTGATGCCCAAGGCCGCCTCGAGATCGCCGAGCTCAAGCTCGAGCGCCCGGATGCGAGCCAGAAGATCGTCGTAGTTGTCGGCGATGCGCTTTGACAGCTCCTCATGAACCGCCGCGATCTGGCGTGCGAGTTCCTCGGTCTTGACGTCGATGCCCTCAGCGATCTTTTGATCGATGAGCGCCTCGAGCCGCGCGAGCAACCGGGCGAAGACCATCGCCATCTCGTACCGCGTGAAGGTACGATCGCCGCCAAACGTCCCGTCGGGATACCCCTCGACGAGGCCGACGGCGGCGAGCTTGATGATCGCGTCGTAGGCCCAGTGGTCGGCCCTGACATCGGAGAACGGGTTGACCTGGGCGCCCGCGCCCAGCGGCAGAGCCGCAATCATCAGGGCGGCTACGAAGAGAGCCACACCTTTCTTTCGCATGTGATTACCCCCTTGATTCTCCGTCGACTGCGTGTGCTCCGTTAAGCCTTGCCGCGGGCGGCACTGCGTCGGTGAGCCTCCAAGGTTTCCTCACCCGTCCGCCGGCCAAAACGCGGCAATCGTGGAGCCTGGAAGATCTCCCACTGATCGAGCGGTCGTGGTCCCATGGGGTGCACCTCCTTTCTCCCCACCCCGCTCCTCTTCGTGGGAGCTGGATTCGGACACAAAGCGCTTGCTGGGATATTCGAGTCAGCGCGGTATTGTCCTGCATCGCCTGGGAGTTTTTCACGGAGCCGAGAACGTGCAAACCCCCATCAGAACGGCGTTACAGCGACTGATCATCCATGCCGGGACCGGATATCCTAATTCTCACAAGATACATCAAGGAGCGAGAACCCATGCAGCCGAGTCCCCATTGCCCCGGGTGCCACCACCCTCTCGACGTAATCTCCGCCTCGGGGCGAGCCGACGACCTCTTCTTGTGCTCTCACTGCTACCATTCGTGGTTCGCCTTTGAGCTGCAAGGCAGCGAGGCGCGCCCTGCGAGAGACGACGAGCCGGAGATCGCAGGTGAAGAGTGACCGGCGTCACTCAGGCGGGCGAAACCCGGGATCGATCGCGGAAAGCTCGCGTCCGATGTCCGCAAGCTGTACGATCTTCGCCTTGGGCGCCCGGAGTTTGAGCCGGCGCTCCTGATCCGGCGGCACGTTGAAAGCCAGGACCTTGATCTGCCTCGTAAAGCCCGTCTCACCCAGGTACCCTGCGCACTCCCTGCCGTAACCAGGATCGGGCGAACAATCGACGAGAGCGACATCGGGCCGCTCCTCCTTCGCCATGAAGAAGAAGCCGGGCCACACGGGGCGCGAACATATGACCTGGGCCCCGCCGGCCTTAAGGTATTCGACCAGCTTATCACGGGCTTCTCCTTCTTCTTGGATCACCATGACTTTCAAGAGTCGACTCTCCCTCAAAAATTGACGTCGCTGGAAAAGATTATACTGCAACCCAGGAGTGGGGACAACCAGCCGGGCCGGGCAGGAACGCACCGGCATCGAGGCTTTGAGGCCGCCAAAAAGAGGAAAGGCGCCCGCTCGAGACGGAGGCGCCTTTCACCGCTGGAACTTTCATGGGATTCGTGCAAGGAGAGGATCAGTGGACTTGAGTGCGGGAGACGAGCTTGATGAGCACACCTGCGATGGTGCGCTGCTCCTCGTCGTCCGCCGCCTCCCAAAGTTCTTTCAACACCTTTTGCTCCGGGCTTCGGGGATCGATCTTCTTCGCCAGAAAGTCACCCACTTGCTCGGCTCGCTTGGTCAACTCCTCGTGCGACAAGTTCATCGATTCCCCAAGCCGGACGGCTTCGGCCAACTGGGACTTCCAAGCTTCCCAAGAGCCGGCGACTGGCTGCATACGATCACCTCCTCGGGCGTATTGTGCCCCAACCGTTTTCGGCGGATTACGCTCGCGCGAGTGAAAGGCGAGCTCAAGCCGGCCGTCGCCCGGGTCGGGGACGGCGCTTGCACCCTCCTCGCCCGGTGCGTCAGCCTTGGGACTCCTTGACCGCTTCCTCCTCGGAGCCGGTGCGATAGAACGTCAACGCGTAGAGCCCGCTCAGCGCGACGAGAGTATAGACGACGCGCGAGGCCAGGCTTGGAGCAAGCTGGCTTTCGCCGCCAAAAATCGCCTGAACGAGGTCGAAGTTGAAGATGCCGATGAGGCCCCAGTTGATGGCTCCGATGATGATCAACGTGAGCGCCGTGGCTCTCAGAGCATCCATTGCGATTGCCTCCTTCCCTTACCCCCTTTCGGGAGCAGCCTCTTGAACCGTGCGGCCCCTCAGTTGCCTCCCGGGTCCCTCACTGCGTCCATGGACCGGACCGGTCCGTTCTGATCGAGAGGCGGACACCCTTTCCTTTGTCCGGGTCCGCCTTGGGAAGGCGCACCTCGAGGACGCCGTTGACGTAGTCCGCCGTCGCCCGCTTGGGATCGATGGGCCGGGGCAGCGAGATCGTCCGGTGGAAAGCGCCGTAGCGGCGCTCAAGCCGCCGGTAGCCGGTCTCGTTTTCCTCGGTGCGCTCCCTCACTTCTCCTTTCAGCGTCAGGCTATCCTCGGTGACGGTGACGTCGAGCTCCTCGGGATTTACCCCGGGAATCTCCGCGCTCACAACGAAGTGAGTGTCCGTCTCCCTTAAGTCGACGGACGGGCCCCGCAGCGCCGAAAAGGACTCAGGGTCCCATGGCCACCAGCGCCCGAAGAGCCGGCCGAAGTCGTCCCGCACTCGCTGCATCTCTCCAAACGGATCCCACTTGACGACATCCGTCATCGACCAACCTCCCTTTCGGCACCAGTGTGCCACCGGCTGGGGCATTTTACGCACGCGCGAAGGCGCTCCCCTCAGCCTGTCGCTCGGGGAGCGCCTTCGCCTGCACTTCGATCGAACTCACGTGGTCACCGGCTGCCCTGTGACCCACCCGGGCTGCTGGGAACCCTGAATCCAACGCTTCTCAGCGCTCGTCTTGCTCCTCCAAGCCGCCGCTTAGAAGCCGATCGCCATGCCGTAGTGGTAACCCATCATCCGTATGACTCTCCATGCGTACTGCTTGCGCAAGGAGATGGGATCGCCCGGCGAGCGACCGGAGAGCTCGACCTCGACCGCGGGGACGCCTAGATCCCGGCCCACCTTGCGGGTGAGGCTGCCGCTGATGGGCTCCGTCAGCGCCCTCCACTTCGGCCCCTTCGCGCCGCTGGGCCGGATCTCGTTGAGGGCGTCCCGGATGCTCCGGGAGACCTTGGACGCCTCTGTCTGGCGCGAGTGCACCAGCGTGTTGCCCAAGCTGTTGACGAAGCCGTCGTGGAAGTCGACCACAAAGGCCAAGTTGGGCTGAGACTTGACCAGATTCCACATCTCCTTGGCGATGGTGTACGTCGGAGAAGAGCCCACCGGAAACATGCGGTTGAAGTCCTTGCCGGACAGGGCCGAGCCGCTCCTTGAGAGCGTCCTGCGGTTCTGCTCGCAGGCGATCTTGTTAAACGCCGGCACGATCACGACCCGCCCTCGGGAAATGGTGATTCCCCGGTCAATGGCCTCGGTGAGAGCGATGTGACCCGAGCGCTCGTTCCCGTGGATGCAGCCGATAAAGACCAGCGTCGGGCCGGGGTTAGGCGATTCGTAGATATAGACGGGCGTCTCAAACGCCGTCCCTTTCCGCAGCGCCGACATGGTGAGCGTGGTGAAGCCTGCGTTGGCCGTCGAATCGACGACCCCGCACAGATAGTATCCCTTCTTCGACGCGAGCGCCTTGTTGAGCTCGGCGTAGGTCTTGGCGCCCGCTTCGCCGTCCACATAGAGACCTTTAGCCTTTTGAAACGAGCGGACCGCCCGGTCGGTCATAGGTCCGAACTGCCCGTCGATTTTACCACTGTAATAGCCGAGATACTTCAGCGTCGCCTGCAGGGCCTCGACCTGTTCGCCTTGAAAACCAAGGACTAGATATTGGCACCTGTCGAAGTAATATCCGGGAACGCCCGCAGGCGGCGGTTCAAGGCCCGGGTTGCCGGGCGTGCCAGGATCGCCGGAGTTTCCGCCGGCGCAATCAGCATCCAGCACCTCGACGTGAGTGACCACCCAGCCGTCCCCGTCGTTCTCGAGGTTCACTCTCCCCGTGCCGGTGCAGCGGACCTCTTCGCCGCTTGGGTCACGATATGTGAGGACGAAACTGCCTTCGGCCGTGGCAGAGTCGCCTTGAACCCGGACCGTGCCGAGGACGACGTCGACGGTGTCAAACTCTACGCCGCCCCAGGAGCGCTCGAGGTAATCGGAAACCTGGCTTTGAGCCATCAGGCCGAGAGAGAGAGGTGCGACCGTTCCCGAGGTGATCTCGAGAAACTCGGCCAAGTGCGAGGAGAGCCTCGTGGCATCTTTCACCTCGACTGCCGTGGCGATCGATTCGATCACCCGCTGCACTTCAACGTTGCTATCGCTCCCGTCACTCGTGTCGCTGACTCCTAGGAGCCGGCAGCCCGCGGCCCCCGTAGCGACAAGGGCCAGGAGCATGACCAGGACGAGTCGCTTGACCACGAAGTTTGCCTCCTTTTCGGACTGTGACGGTGGGTTCAGGGCCCTGGAACCCGATGTCAGGGTGACTAATGGTTGCTATTCGGCGCAGAATGTGGGACTCATGCCCTTCTAGCTGCGGTTTTGCAATGCAATTTCTGGTATTACCGGGGTCTTGGGCCGCAACAGGCGCCGGGCTGTGCCGCACCGCAGCGACGGCGCGGCCTTGGCGAACCGGGATCGGGTGACGTGGGCGTTTCAGCGTGTCGGTAGAAGGAGTGAGGAGCATGGAGCGGCCCTTAGTCGGCGTGATCATGGGGAGCNTCTCCGACAAGGAGACCATGGCGCAGGCGGAAGAGATCCTGAAGGAGCTCGGCATCCCTTACGAGAGTCGAATCGTCTCCGCNCATCGCACGCCGGATTGGATGTTTGAATACGCGTCGAGTGCCGAAGGCAGGGGGCTTGAAGTGATCATCGCCGGAGCGGGCGGAGCGGCGCACCTTCCGGGAATGGTGGCGTCGAAGACGCAGCTTCCGGTGATCGGCGTCCCTGTGCGCTCGTCTGCCCTCTCGGGCCTTGACTCGCTTCTTTCGATCGTACAGATGCCCGCGGGCGTGCCGGTCGCGACGATGGCCATCGGCGCCGCGGGGGCGGCTAACGCCGCTTTGATGGCGGCCCGCATCCTCGGCGTCAAGTACCCAGAGATCCGCGAGCGGCTTCGAGAGCGCGCAGAGCGAATCGCCCGCCAAGTGCTAGAGCACGCGTGACACGCGTCATGTGCCCCTCCAACTCGTACCTTAAGGATGGATCACAGCGATGTCGCAAGTCGTCTTGCCCGGCGGCGCCATCGGCATCCTCGGCTCGGGCCAGCTCGGCCGCATGATGGCGATGGCCGCAAAGCACATGGGCTACCGCGTTGTCGTCGTGGGCGCCGCTTCCGATGATCCGGCCGCCCAGGTGGCGGACGGATGGATCGAGGGGGATCTTATGGACCCCGGCTCCCCCGCTCGTCTTGCCCAAGCGGTCCATGCGATCACCGTCGAGACGGAAAACGTCTCCGCCGAAGGCCTGGAGGCTATCTCCGCTGAAAGAGCCGTGCGTCCCTCGGCGAGGATCGTCGCCGTGGCCCAGGACAGGTTGAAGGAGAAGCAGGCTCTGAGCGCGATGGGCGTCCCCGTCGCGCCTTTTCGGCCGGTCACCAGCGCCGAGACGCTCCGGCAGGCGCTGGAAGCCGTCGGCTGCCCGGCCATCCTCAAGACGGCACGAGGAGGTTACGACGGCAAAGGCCAGTGCCGGATCAACGACCCTAATGAAGCCGAAGCGGCCTTTGATGCCCTGGACCGGGGGAGTGTCGGCCTCGTTGTCGAGGCGGCGGTCCCGTTTGAAAAGGAGGTCTCGGTGATCATTGCCCGGGACCGAGCGGGACAGACGGCGGTGTATCCCGTCGTCGAGAACGAGCACCGGCGCGGCATCCTCCACCGCTCCATCGCGCCGGCCCGGGTGACTGAGACGGTCGCAGAGCGCGCGCACGCGCTCGCTCGCCGGATCGCGCAAGCCCTGGACCTCGTGGGCGTGCTGGCCGTCGAGATGTTTGTGATGCCAAACGGCGAGGTCTTGGTGAACGAGCTCGCGCCAAGGCCGCACAACTCGGGCCACTACACCCTGGATGCCTGCGCGACCTCCCAATTCGAACAGGCAGTCCGGGCGGTGGCGGGCGTGGGACTGGGATCCACCCGGCAGCACACGCCGGCCGTGATGCTCAACATCCTCGGCGAGCACGTGCAGTCTGTCCTTGCGGCGTACCCCGAGCTGATGCGTGACCCTTGGGTCAAGGTGCATCTCTACGGGAAGAAGGAGGCCAGACCCGGGCGAAAGATGGGCCATCTGCTCGTCATGGACTCAGACCCCGGGCGTTGCATCGAAAAAGCGGAAGCCTTATGGAAGCGCCTTACCGGCTGAAACCCGGCCGAGAGGCAAATAGCATGGCGGTCCAGAGCGCAAACTCATACACTTTCCCATCACGCCGCGAAGAGGTGGGTTGCCATGGACCGCATCGGCATCCTGGTCGACCGGCGCGTCCTCGCGCGGGCATTGCGCGGCCGGCCGACTATCGAACGGATTCCTCTCTACCGGGCCATCGCTCTGGAAGATCTCGACGTCGACATCGTCGTCTTCTCGGTCGAGGGCGTCGATCTGCGGCGCATGAGGGTGCATGGCTACGCTCCGGCGGAGCAAGGCTGGCGCAAGATCCGGACAAATCTTCCACCGGTCGTCCACAAGCGCGTCCTCTACCGGGAGAGCGCCCCTTTACGCAAGCTGCGGCGTCTTCAGCGCCGCGGCATCATCTTCGTCAACCCGGTGAAAATCCAGGATAAGGCTCGGATGATCGCTCTTCTCCAAAAGACCCCTTCCATCGCCGCCCGCATTCCGACGACGCATCCTTATAGCTGGAGCCGGCTAAAGGAGATGCTGGACCGAGGGATGAGCGCCATCCTCAAGCCCAAAGTCGGCTCCTTGGGTGAGGGCATTGCGCGCGCCGTGCCGCTTCCGGACGGCAAAGTCCAATGGACCCGCGAGAGGCCTGCGCTCGTCGACCGCCTCTCCCTCAAACGGCGCGCCGCGAAACTGGTCGGGCGGCGCCGCTACATCCTCCAGCACTACATCACACTGGCCCGCTACGAGGGCCGCCCGTTCGACTTGCGCGTCCCCGTCCAGCGCGACGGCGACGGCCGCTGGGTCGTTCCCGGAATGGTGGCAAAGGTCGCGGGAAAGCACCCTTACCTCACCAACATGGCGCAAGGCGGCCGAGCGATTCCGGGTACCCGGGCGCTGGGGGCCGCCTTCGGTGCGGAGGCTCCCGCCGTCATCCGGCGCATCGAAGCGCTCGCGCTGGACGTCGCCCAAGCTCTATCAAAGAAGCAGCCGTACGCGGCGGACCTGGGGCTTGACATCGGGGTGGACCAGGAAGGTTCGCCTTGGCTGTTTGAGGTCAACACCCGGGACCAGCGGTACACCTTTTTCAACGCGGGGATGCTCGAGACGTTCCGGGAGCTTTACCGCAACCCTATCGCCTTTTGCGCCCGCTTAAGCCGCGAGCTCACGGCCGGCCGGCATTCGAAACCGTGACGGCGAGGCGGCGCATCATCGTGCACGCGCCGCCTCGCCGCCGTTGAACCATCACCGCCTCGCCCTGGCCCGCCTCAACCTCCGCTTGCGTCGAAGCCTGCGGAGCCGGCGGCGCACCCGCTCCCTCCACCAGGCGTGCTTGGAACGCCAGTCGTAGGCATAGAGCGCCCGGGTCGAGACAAAGCGCGGCTTTTTCGGAATGTAAAGCGGCGATTCGGGAGGAAGGACGACGTGAATCCCCTCGTTCTTGGCGACCGAAAGGAGGTATTTGAGGGCCGGGCGCTGTTTCATGTACTCCGGCCGCCGCACGTCGATTCCCCAAAGCCCGATGCAGTCGTACCCTTCGATGATGGCCAAAGCCACAAGATACGAGACGGTGCTGGTAAAGCAGCGGCCAAACCGCTCGAGCACCAATTCGATGGGGAACCGGACGCTGGTCGGGATCTCGGGATGAGGCTGCTGCATGTAGACCGGGCAGGTCATTTGTTTGAGCATCCGCCAATACCCCCGCCAGGAGCGCCGTCCGGGGCGGTAGGTGGCGAGCTGCTGCCTTAGATCGGTGATGGCGTGGAGTTCAAACCATCGGTCAACCCTCGGATACCGCCAGCGCCGGCTGGAAAACGCCCAGATCTCCCAAGACGGATCGTCGTATGGCGCCTTGCGGCGCGAGGGTCCTCCTCCGACAATCGCGACCTTTCTTTCCGGTTGATTCACGCTGGACTCACACTCCGGACCCGATGGACGTGGAGGATACTGCCCGCAAGAAGTAGGACGCAAGAAAGCCTCGACGATGTGCCTTGTTCGCTCACCTCCTATTGCCCCGGCTTTTCGCTCGCCTTCGCCACCACGCCTTGGGCGATTCCCAATCGTAGCCGTAGAGGATCTCGACCTCCGGGAGGACGGGCTTTTTGGGAATCCTGAGAGGAGAGGCCTTGGGCAGCACCACCTCAATCCCCCGCTGCCGCGCAACTCCCAACAGGTACTCGACGCCGGGCCGCTGGCGGGCATAGACGCTCTTGTGGGTAAGGTGCACACCCCAGACGCCGATAGTCTCAAAACCCTCCAGGATCGCAAGAGCGATCAGGTACGACGCAGTGCTGGAAAAGCAGCGACCGAACGCGCCCAGCGCCTCCTCAAGGGGATAACGGACGCTATGCGGCACTTCCGGCACCACTTCCTGCATGTAGACGGGGACCTCAAGCTGCCGCAGAAACGCCATGTACGACTCGTAGGAATGCCTTTTGGGCGTCTCCCGGACGAGCTGTCCCCTGAGGTCGCCCAGGGCGTGCATCTCAAACCACCGGGTGAACCTCGGCGTCTTTAGCCTCAGGCTGGAGAAGGCCCAGACCTCCCACTCGTGATCGCCGTACGGGGCGAGGCGGCGCGTCCAGGCGCCGCCGACGATCGCCACTTTGTTTGCCAATGCTCATCCTCCTCGGTCACCCGCTGGCATCACCATATGGCAGATCGCCTCCTTCCCGTCCCAACGCGCGGCAAAATCCTCCCGCGCTCCTGTTCCACCCGGATGTATCCCGACTACTATATCCTCCAGAACATGCCAGGTTCGAAGGCGCAAAGCCTCGGAACACCGCGAGCTCTCCGGGGCGCTAGGAGGTCTTACACCCTTGAAGGCGATCGCCATCATCCCCGCCCGCGGCGGCTCCAAGGGGCTGCCGCGCAAAAACGTCCGTCCCCTTTGCGGCAAGCCGCTCATCGCTTGGACGATCGAAAGTGCGATCGCGGCAGACTCCGTCGAGCAGGTCGTGGTCTCCACCGACGATCCCGAGATCGCCCAGATCAGCCGCAGGTTCGGAGCCAGCGTGATCATGCGCCCGCGAGAGATCAGCGGCGACCGCTCGCCGTCCGAGGAGGCGCTCCTGCACGCACTGGGGGAGCTCGGGGTGACCGAAGGGCCCCTTGCGTTCCTCCAGTGCACGTCTCCCCTCACGCTGCCGCAAGACATCGACGGGACGCTGGCTCTGCTCGACCGGGCCGACACGGCCGTCACCGCGGCGCCCTGGCACCGGTTCTTATGGAAGGAATCGCCGCAAGGCGCGCTTCCCATAGGACACGACAAGGGAAAGAGGCCGATGCGTCAGGAGCGCGAGCCTCAATACGTCGAAGTGGGAGCGGTGTACGCCATGCGAGCCGAGGGGCTCCTGACTCACCGGAGGAGGTTTTACGGCACGACGGCGCTCTACATCGTCCCTCCGGAAAGAGGGCTCGAGATCGACGACGAGACCGACTTCCTCCTCGTGGAGTCGCTCCTTCGCCGAACGCTCGAGCGCCGAAAGGCGTCCCAGCTTCCCAGAACGATCCGAGCAGTCGTCATGGACTTTGACGGCGTCCTCACCGACAACCGAGTATGCGTCGACCAGTACGGGGTCGAGGCCGTGACCTGTCACCGCGGCGACGGATGGGCGATGAGCGCTCTGCGCGAGGCGGGGATCGAGCTCTTGATCTTGACCCGGGAGACCAACCCGGTGGCGAGGCGCCGCGCGGAGAAGCTGGGCGTCGAGTGCATCGTCGCCGAGGGCGAAAAGCTGCCTGCGCTCTCCGCGTGGCTTGACCGCCGTGAGATCTCGCCCGAACACGCCGTCTATGTGGGCAATGACCTTCCCGATGTCCCTTGTATGCTTTACACCGGGTGCGGCATCGCCCCGGCCGACGCCCATCCAAGGGCCAAGGCTGCGGCGCGCATCGTCCTCGCAGCGAGCGGCGGCTCCGGCTGCATCCGGGAGCTGGCGGATCTCATCTTCACATCTAGGAGGGAGAGCGTTGAAGCGGCCGCGCATCATCGCTGAAATCGGCTGCAATCACCGCGGCGAGCCCGAGACGGCTCGCGAGATGGTCTTGGTCGCGGCGCAGGTCTGCGGCGTCGACGTCGTCAAGTTTCAAAAGCGAAATCCGAAGGAGTGCCTCACCCCCGAGCAGTACGCCGCGCCCCACCCCGTGCCGCACAACGCGTACGGCGCGACCTACGGCGAGCACCGTGAGGCGCTGGAGTTTGACCTCGACGAGCACCGCCGTCTGAAAGAGCTTTGCGAGCGATGTGGTGTCGTCTACAGCACCAGCGTCTGGGATATGACCAGCGCGCGGGAGATCGCAAGTCTTGATCCCGTGATGATCAAGGTTCCTTCGGCTTGCAACACGCACTTTGACATGCTCCGATTTCTCTGCGACGAATACGGAGGCGAGCTGCACGTCTCCCTCGGCATGACGACCCGGGCCGAGGAGGAACGCTTGATCGAGTTTCTGTCCGCCCGCGGCCGGCTCAAGGACACGGTCCTTTACGCCTGCGTCTCGGGGTACCCCGTCGCCTTCGAAGACCTCTCGCTCCTAGAGGTGGAGCGGCTGGTGCGGGAGTACCGGTCCTCGTGCAAGGGGATCGGCTACTCGGGCCACCACCTCGGCATCGCAGCCGACATCGCCGCCATGACGCTGGGCGCTGAGTGGATCGAGCGCCACTTCACCCTCGACCGGACGTGGAAGGGAACCGATCATGCGGCGTCCTTGGAACCCGCCGCCTTGCGCCAGCTGGTTCGGGACGTGCGCGACGTCGCCCTGGCTTTGACTCCTAAGCGAGCCGAGCTCCTGCCCGTCGAAGTGGCCCAACGCCACAAGCTAAAGCGCGTCCAGTTCAACGGCTAAAGCGCTCAAGGAGCCGTTCTGCTTCAGCTACCAGCCGCTCGAGCTCCCCGGCGAGCCACCCGTCCTGCTTGCCCTTCTCCCCGTCGAGTGCCGCACTTAGTGCGTTCGAATCGCCGGCGGCCGCAGGCCCTAGCTCTCGGCCGCCTCCACCTAAAGAACGCACCCTCCTGCGCCGGCTCCTCTGTTGGTGCCCTTCCCGTGCCCCCTCTCTCTCTCCGGGATTTCGACGCTCTCCGGACTGTCTGGACTCGAGCGCCTTTGCGAGCGCCTCGGCGGCCTGGCGGATCTCCTGCGCCGCCCGCTCGCACCTTTCCACCCAACCCCGCATCTCGCGCCTTGACGCCTCGACGATTCCTACGATCTCAACTTGCGCGTCGGCCACGTCGTGGAGGAGCCGGGTCAGCTCATGCTCCGGCCCTGGCGCCGCCCCGCGCCGCCCGCTTTGGTCCTGGCCCGCGCTGCGTTCACTCATCGGCTCTCCCTCACTTCCTTCTCACATATTGTCTCAAGCCCGATGGGAAACTTACCTGCGAAAGAGGATTGACAAGGCGAGACAAGCCAGGGGGTCCAAGGTGCGTGAGCGCGAGCCGTTCCGAGCGCGCCAAGTACATCGACGAATACCAGGGATTGATCTCCCAGTCCGAGTCGCTCGGCGACCGGGCGGCACGGCGCGACGCGCTGATCGCGGCCGCCGAGGTGCTCGAACGGTTGCCCATCAGCGACGAACTGGAGCAAAACCGGCGTACGTTGGGCCACTTGTTCGAAGGGGCGAGCGACTGGGTCCAAAGACCGCTCCGCCTGGCCAATGGATGCGAAGCGCTGATCACCTACATCGAAGGCCTCGTCGACAAGGACTCCCTCGACGAGCACGTCGTCTCCCCGCTGGTGCGATGCGACGGCCACATGAGCGCGATCCCCGCAGGGAGCGGGAACCAAGCCGGCTTGATCGATCACATCAGGCTTCGCGTCCTTGAGAGTTCTCAGGTGACTGTCGCGCAGAACATCAAGGAACTCGTCGACGGGATGCTTCACGGTGACGCTTGCCTGCTCGTGCACGGCGAGGCTCGAGCGCTCATCATCAGCGACCGGGCGTATGAGAAACGAGGGGTGGGCGAGCCGGAGACCGAGTCCGTCATCCGCGGACCCCGAGAAGGGTTCGTCGAAAATCTCCGGTCCAACACGGCGTTGCTGCGCAGGCGGCTGCGCACGCCCCAGCTGAAGTTCGAATCCGTGCGCGTCGGTCGGCTGACCCGCACCGACGTGGTGGTCTGCTACCTCCAGGGGCTTGCTCCTCCGACCATCGTCGACGAAGCGAAGCGCAGGCTTTCCCGGATCGACATCGACGGGGTCATCGACAGCGCCACCGTCGAGGAGTTGATCGAGGACGACCCGTACTCGCCGTTTCCCCAAGCCATCCCCACCGAGCGGCCCGACATCGTCGCAAGCAATCTCCTCGAGGGTCGGATCGCCATCATGGTCGACGGCTCTCCCTTCGCTCTGGTCGTCCCGGCCACGGTCTGGAGCCTGCTTCAGGCCAGTGAAGACTATTACGAGCGGTTCTTCATCGGCACGTTCCTGCGCGGCCTGCGGTACATGCTCGCGCTGCTGGCGTTGCTCGGTCCCGCTCTCTACGTGGCGATCACCACCTTTCACCAGGAGATGCTGCCGACGCAGCTTTTGCTCACGGTCGCCGCGACACGAGAGGGGATTCCTTTCCCGTCCGTCGTGGAGGCGCTGATGATGGAGCTCATGTTTGAAGCCCTGCGCGAGGCGGGCGTACGCCTTCCCCGCAACGTGGGCCAAGCCGTCAGCATCGTCGGCGCCTTGGTGATCGGGCAAGCGGCAGTCCAGGCGGGCCTCGTCAGCGCGCCTATGGTGATCATCGTGGCCATCACCGGGATCGCCTCGTTCGCCTTTCCGCGGTTCAACTTGGGCGTGACGGTGAGGCTCTTGCGCTTTCCCATGATGCTCCTGGCCTCGACGTTTGGGTTGTACGGGATCGTCATCGGGGTCCTTGCCATCATGATCCACCTCNCGGGCCTGCGCACCTTCGGAGTGCCCTACACGGCTCCCGTCGGCCCGTTGATCCCGTCCTCCCTCAAGGACGTGATCATCCGCCCGCCGACGTGGTGGCGCTCCCACCGGCCGGTGCCGACGGGCTACCTCAACCCCAAGCGCCAGGGGAGCCGGATCAAATCCGGACCCGAACCGTGGGAAAGGGGGAGCGATTGACGACGATGAGACTCGCCGCCCGAGCTGTAGTCGCCGCGGCGTGCCTGTGCGCCGCCTTGCTCCTTTCGGGATGTTGGGACCGGATCGAGGTCAACGACCTGGCCATCGTGCACGGGCTCGCCCTGGACAAAGGGGAGAACGGCCAAGTCGAGGTGACGGTCTCCATAGCCGTCCCGGCCCAGATCACGCCGCCCGGCGCGCCCGGAGGCGGGGGCCAGGGACCGCCGGCGACCAACAAGTCGGAGAGCGGCCGCACGGTGTACGAGGCCCACGAGCGCCTGCAAAAGATGCTCTCGCGCCAGCTCTTTTGGGCCCATAACGCCGTGATCCTCATCGGGCAGGACCTGGCCCGCGAAGGTGTCTCGGAGGTACTGGACTTCTTCACCCGCAGCAGGCAGCCCCGGCTTAGCACCATCTTCGCCGTGACCGAAGGGCGGGCCAAAGACGTCCTCGCCACGACGCTGCCCATCGAGCTCAACGTGCCGGCCGGGATCCAGGAGATCGAACGCCTGCGCGTCGCGCCCTTTGTCACGCTGCGCACCTTTCTCACCAGGCTCCTCAATGACGGAGTCGAGCCCTTCGCCGGGCTCGTCCACGTGACCACGACGGGAGCCCCGGAACCAGGCGCGATCGGGACCGCCTCGCCCGCTGCGCAAGCGCAAGCCGGCCCGAAGCAGCCCACGATGAAGGGAGCGGCTGTCTTCAAGGGCTCAAGGCTTGTCTCCCTGCTGAGCGACATAGAGGTCCACGGGCTCCTTTGGATCCTCGGGGAGTACAACCTCATTTCGATCAACGTGCCGATTGAGGAAGGGAAATGGGTAGCGTTTTACGTCATTCGCCAAAGCCGCCGGCTAACGCCCCGGGTGGAGAACGGGCGCCTCGTGATGCGCGTCGAGGTCCAGGTGCAGACCACCTTGATCGACAACCAGGCCGGGATCGACGCGGACGACCTGACCGTGATCCGACGGCTCGAGGAGCTGCTCGCAAGAAATATCGAGGGGACGATCCGCCAAACCCTGCGCAAGGTCCAACAAGACGCACAAAGCGACATCTTCGGCTTTGGCGCGGAGGTAAAACGCTCCTTGCCGAACGCGTGGGATCAGGTGCGGGATGCGTGGGACGAGCTCTTTCCTAAGCTGCCGGTGGAGGTGCACGTCGACGCGAAGATCCTGCGCACCGGCCTCACTTCTCGCTCGGTCACCGTCCTCCGCTCGGAGACGATCTCCGGCGCGAGATTGCAAGAGATCTTGAACCAGGAGTGAGAGGGCTGTGTTCCTACTGGCTTTGATTGCGAGTTTCGGGCTTGTGGCCTACTTCGAGTACATCCGCATACGCCGGTTCCACGGCGGCGCCCGGGAGTTGGCGGCCTTCGTCCTGATGATGATCGTTGCCGCCCTCTACGCGGTCGCGGTAATCCTCGATTGGCCCGTGCCCAATCCCGCCTGGATCGTCCAGGAGACCCTGGGCGGCATCGGGGAATGGATCGCTCCTCGCTCGTGACGCATTGGATGCACTCTCGCGGCTTTGAGGTGGTACCGCCTTGGAACGCATGTCGTTTCAGAGCTTCTTGATCTGGATGATCACGATGCGGGTGACGCCGATCTTCTTTTCTTTTCCCGAGTTTGACGCCCCCGCGCGCGAGGACAGCTGGATCGCGCTCCTCCTGTCGACGATTCCCGTCACTCTCGCGCTCTGGACGGTCGTCTCCCTGACGAAGTTTTCTCCGGGGAGGACGCTCTCCGAGATGATCGAGGCCCGCACCGGCAAGCTCTTAGGCAGCCTCATCAACATCCTTCTCGCGGGATACTTCCTTCTGGAGGCCGCGATCAGCCTCTGGGAGCTGGACGAAGTCCTGGTCACCACCGTGCTCGTCCGCACGCCCTCGGTAGCCGTGTCAGGAGCCATGATGATCGTCGTCATCGCCGCGGTGCGCCTGGGGATCGAGCCCATCTCCCGCACCGCGGTCATCCTGGCCGGCGGCGGGATCCTCGCGGTCGGCTTTCTCTCCCTGTTGCTGTTACCCGAGATCCGGATCAACCACGTGCTGCCGATTTTCCCCATTGACCCAAGACGCATGCTTTCGTCGGTGATCTACCACGCGTCGCTCGCCGATCTTTTGATCGTCGTGGCCTACCTCATCCCCTATACGACCCTCAGGGCGCCGGAGCACCGCCTCTTTTATCTCACACCCGCCATCGCCAACAGCATCATTGCGGCGGCCATGCTGCTTGTCATCGCAGTGCTGAGCTTTCCCTTGGCCGACAACCTCAACTTCGAGTACCTCTCGCTCATCCGCGAGGCTAGCCTCGGGCGGTTCCTCGAGCGCTTCGATCCCCTCGTGCTTACCGGCTGGACGGTTCTCGCGTATCTTCGGGTCTCGGCTCTCTTGCTCTGCGCGCTGCTCAGCCTGGCCACCGTCTTCGGCTTGCGGGACTATCGCGCGCTCTCGGTCCCCGTGGGCATCATCCTGCTCACGCTTTCGCTGGTCGTCTTTGACACCTTCCCGGCCCGCGAGTTTTACGTCACCGGAGGGGGGCTCGTGCTCAACTTGATCGTCTGCTACCTCCTCCCCCTCGTCCTTTTGCTCCTTTACCGAGCGAAAGGCGAAAGAGCCGAGCCGGCTCCCGAGGGGCGCGGACAATGACGCGCACACAACCCCGCGGCAGGGGAGTAGAGACCCCGATCTAGCGCGAGCGGCGGCGCCTTGGTCGCCGGGAAGGGTTGAGCTGTTTGAGATAGTACATGGCCTTTCCGACCGTGAGGATGACCGGGGTCGACGCCCGGACCGCGAACCCCTTCTCCGCCGCCTTGCCGCCGATGGTCAAGAAAGCGACAATCCCGAGCACTCCCATGCTGACCAAGGCGGTCGGCACTCCCGGATACAGCTGGCTGATGGTGCGGATGATCGGCGCTGCGGCAACGCCGCTCACCGTGCCGCAAATATCGCCGACGATGTCGCTGAAGACGCTGTTTACCTTTTCCGCGTTGCGCACAATCACAAGCGCCTCCCGGGCACCGGGCACCTTGTCGGAGGCCATGGCGTTAAAGGGCGTCTCCTGGCCCGCCGTCGCCGCGACGGCGACGATGTCGGAGGCGATGGCAATTGCGATGCTCGCGAGCAGGATCAGGGTCGCCGTCCCAAGGCTCACCGTCTCGATGATGCTGCCCAAGGGACCGCCGATTGTCATCGCGACGACCAGCGCAATGGTACCGATGGACAAACCGTTCCGCCACCCCGACGAACTCCGCTTCCCGCCGCCTGAGCGGCGCTTGCCTCTTCCCAACGCTTCATCTCCCCCCGTAGTCAGAAAGGACCTTACCTGCTGCGCAACGCTTCGACGCAAGCGCCTCTTGATAGAGCGCGCACGTCGCCTCCGCCATCCGCTCCACCGTGAAATGCGCTTCGTACCGCCGGCGGGCCGCCTCTCCCATGGCCCACC
>NICF_comb_assmDRAFT_10000681_pt1 | contig 28706 bp, 25 predicted proteins | sample NewIslPassag4_SG_FD_11279 | JGI IMG/M metagenome (IMG submission 11279) | reverse complement strand
GGCAGTCAGCGGCTTGTACCCGACGATGCCTGCTTCGGCAGCCGCGTTGATGCCGCCGGCGGCGACGATCATAGCGTCGGCGCTGGTGCCGGCTCCGCCGATCATCTGGGTCGCCGTGCCACGGACATAGAGAAAGACGACGCGTGGCCGCGACGCAGCCTCTGCCGCCGCTGCCTGCGCCGACGCGATCTCGCTAGCGATCCGCTCCGCCAGCTGCTCCCCTGCCTCTGCGACGCCAAGCGCCTCAGCGACCGCGCGTGTCTTGACGATAGGCGCCTGGAGATCGACCGGGTCTGAGATGATCACCACCGGCGTGCCGCTGTCGCGGAGCTGGGCAATGACCTCCGGCGGACCAGCTGCTTCGGTGCCAATGATGAGGGTTGGGTTGAGTGAGAGAATGCCCTCCGCGGAGAGCTGCCGTTGATAGCCAATCTTCGGCAGCTGCTGCACCTCTGGTGGGTAAGAGGCGCTGGTATCGACCGCGACGACGCGATCTCCAAGGCCCAGCGCCCAGATGATCTCCGTCACGTCTGGGTTGAGCGGGACGATTCGGCTGATGTCCTGCACGGTGACCCGAGCGCCGGAGACATCGGTGACCGTGACAGGCAGGCGCGGTTGCGGCGTGGCGGGCGCTGGGGTGGCGTCACCCTGAGCGGCGAGCGCCGGCCGCATGCCGACCAGCAGCAGAGCGCAGAGCGCAACAAGGGCGATCAGATCGCGCGACCGCATTTCAACCTCCGTTCGGTTGCGCCAGCCGCGCGAGGGGTATACTCATTCCTGGCGCGGCGGCGTCTGGCGGAACCGCCTGTGAGCCGGAGGTCCGGTGCCGCGGACCGCCGGCGATGAACGTCGCTTGCGTCGTCCTGGGGGCTGGCCATGCCGGCCCCCGCCCCGTGCTTGGCGGCTATCGCATGGCGCGCTCCTTTCGCTTCGCTCTGACTCCGCACCGCCGAGAGCGACCTGCCTCGCCGATCAGGCTAACAATCGGTGCTCGGTGAGCACGAGCTCGCGGCGGGGGACGCCTCGATCGTCCGTCGTCGTCACCTCGCGCCGACTCGGCAGAAGCGTTCCCTCTACCTCAACATACGCGTCCGCGTAGGCCTCGACGCGAATGAGCCGCTCCTGCTCGTGGTACCAGTAGGCGACGACGAATGTCGCTGGCAGCAGACGGCCATCGGGAGCGGCGGTGTGGCTGAGCAGCAGAATGCTGAACTGAACGGGATCGGTGCGGCGGGAGACCTGAAGGATGCGGCCATCACGCACGCGATAGGACGATGCGAACGGATCGTCGTGGACTTGTATGACGTGGCCCCAGTGATCCTGGCTTGCCAAGCTGAGCGTCCACCGGCCGTCCGCATCGTCATAGGCGCGCGGCCAGCGGTGCCCAGCCATCGAGCCGAGCTCCCGCGTGATCCACTCGCGCACTGGCTCTGGCGCCTCCGGCGCATGGAGCGCGATCGCTCGTGGCGAGCGCACCTCCACGCTGCCGCGCGCCGATTGCGTCTCATCGGCGTAGGTAAACGCCGCGGTAAAACCTTCGAAGGTCGTCGGAAACCGATAGGCCCGCTCGTGCGCCGCGCGCAGGATCGCGTGCGCAGCGGGATCGTCGCGGACAACAGAAGGCGCCGCTCCCATGCCTCCTCCTCTCTGCTCGTCACGTTGCCATATATCCGACCTTATTAGTCGGAATTATGCGTAGGCTAGGAGGCGGGAGGCATCCTTGTCAAGACGCCGATGAACCGCTGCGCAGCCGGTCGCGGCTCATCACGGGTGACGGGGCGCTCGTCAGCGCGGGTAGATGGTGAAGATAACCGGCGCGAGGGTCGCGTCGTCCGCCAGCATGACCCGATGGGGGTTGAAGTTGAGCCAGGCCTCGAACGCGCCTCGGCTCGGCATGCGCACTCCGTCTGGCAACCGGGTCGTCGGGACGCCCGCCACGGTCCGGACGAGCCGATTCGCCGAGTTCGCCCAGTAGGAGACGATGAAGGTCGTGTGAAGAGATCGTCACGACGCGGGATGAGATAGGCGCTGGGATCCTTGCTGGCCAGGCTGAGCCTCCACCGTACGCCACCTTCCACGGAGGAGCGTGGCCGGAGGCGTGTCGAGTTTGCCAGGGTAGCGTCACGGCCCGTGGCAACTCAGTCAGCGGGCATGGAGCCGCCTGGCGTTGCGGCCGCGTTCATGCGCTCGAGCGATGACCAGAGTCGCTGCCTCGCGTGGCGGTCTCGCTGGTTGCGGACGTAGGCGATGACGTCGGGGAGGGCGCGTTCTCCGAAGGAGAGCACGCCGTACTCCGCCTGCCAAACGAGTCGGATCTCCCGTGGGCGCGACGGATTGTGATTCAAGGCGTGAGCCAAGGCGCCCTTCATCCGCCCCACAGCCTCACTGAGGGCAACACGCGGGGGAATGGATACGGCGACGTGGACGTGATCGGGCATGACGCCGATGGCGTGTGGTATGGCTCCGAGTGAGCGCAAGGTTGTGCGGACGGACCGCTCAATTATCGCGACATCGTCTTCGTCGAGGAGGGCGTGGTCGTTTTTCGTTCCCCACACGACGTGGTACAAGAGGCGCCAGTAGGGCATGGAGTCATTCCTCTCAGCCAATCTGATGGTGCCTATGATATGGAACCGTCCTGTAAGGGAGCCCAACCATCCAATTATGACTTATGCTGATTGTTTATGATGCGAAAAGACTGTGAAAGGTGTGGGGGGATGTGAGTGAGCGCGGAGCTAAAGCTCCGCCGCTCAAGGCGATAAGCCTGCGATAGCAGGCTATGGAATGGGCCTTCCTTATCCTGCCGGGCGTTTGCTGCATGTCATACCGAGACATGACACAACTCAGCCGGTTTCAACCGGCGTATCGGGTGAGCGCGGGGATTTATTCCCGCGCTGCTTTGAGATAGTGCGGTACGATACGCGCCGCTTGACAACAGCGCGGTGCATGGAGTGCGCGAGACGGAGAATGGTTCGGCATTTCTCGGTCAAGGAGCTTTCGCCTGATGATCGGCCGCGGGAGCGCCTGTTCCTGCGTGGTGCGTCCTCACTGAGTAATAGCGACCTTATCGCGATTCTGCTCAATACGGGCACGGCCGGGGAACCCGTCACGGTCCTGGCGCAGCGACTCTTGCAAGAGCACGGTGGACTGCTCGGACTGATGAAGCTGGATGCCATGGAGCTGGCAAGTATCCACGGTCTCGGTCCGGCGAAGGCGGCCAAGCTCAAGGCGGCGCTCGAAATCGCGAGCCGCGTCGTGGCACTGGGGCCTGAGCAGCGGCCGCAGATCACCACGCCAGAAGACGTTGTCAACCTCGTCGGCATCGAGATGGCCGCGCTGGACCAAGAGCAGTTACGAGTCGTCGTGCTCGACACGAAGCACCGGGTGATCGCGATTCGCACCATCTACCAGGGGAGCGTCAATCAGGCGCAAGTGCGCATCGCCGAAATCTTTCGGGAAGCAATTCGCCTCAATGGCGTCGCGGTCGTCGTCGTCCATAACCATCCGTCGGGGGATCCGACGCCGTCCGCCGCCGACGTCACGCTGACGGCCGAGCTGGTCAAGGCCGGGCGACTGCTTGATGTCGAGGTGCTCGATCATCTCATCATCGGGCGCGGCCGGCATGCCTCGCTGCGCCGGCTGGGGCTGGGCTTCCAGTGAGTCAATGTGGCGAGCTACCCAAGGGAGGTGAGTAGTGGCGCGCGGATTCGGAGTGGCAGGGGCACTCGATCACGCCCTCATCGAGCGGATCGCCAAGGCGGCCGAGGATGCCGGCTACCGCACGTTCTGGGTGAACGACACGCCGGACGGCGATGGACTGGCCGCGCTCGCTGCCGCAGCACGCGCAACAAATCGGATTCGACTCGGCGTCGGCGTGATCGCGGTCAGCCGTATCCCGGCTGCGACGATCGCCGCGCGGGTGAGCGAGTTGTCGTTGCCGCAGGAGCGCCTGGTCGTCGGAATCGGCTCCGGCGGTGTGCGACAAGGCGCCGTCGAGTTGGTTGAGCAGGCGGCGGTCGAGCTCAAGGGCAGCCTCGCGTGCCCGGTCATCGTCGGCGCGCTGGGCCCGCGCATGTGCGCGCTCGGCGGGCGCGCTGCCGATGGCGTGCTCCTCAATTGGCTGATGCCGGAGCAGGCAGCGGCATCGGGCGAGCTGACCCGTGTGGCCGCTCGGGAGGCGGGGCGTCCAGCGCCGGAGGTTTCCGCCTATGTCCGCGTCGCGTTCCCGGAAGGGCGTTCAAGATTGGAGAGCGAGGCTGGCCGGTACGCGCGCATTCCGTCCTACGCGGCTCACTTCGCGCGAATGGGCGTGGAGCCGATCGCGACGGCGGTCTTTGGAGAGGCGCCGGAGATTCAGCGCGGCCTGGCTCCCTTCGAGGCCGTCCTCGACGAGGTTGTCATCCGCGCCATCGTTGCGCAAGAGACGCTGGAACCGTATCTCGCGCTCGTGGAGGCCGGCCGTCCGCGGTGAGGCGGGAGCGCTCCTCGCGGCACGCTCCCACTCCACGCGGTCGAGATTGCCTCAGGCCCGAGGCGCGATGTTCTGGTTCATTCGGAAGAAGTTGGTCGGATCATAGGTGGCCTTGACGCGCGCCAACCGTTCGAAGTTGTCGCCGTAGGCCGCCTGTATCCGTCCCTGCCCCTCGTCCGTCGAGTCCATCATCATGTTGACGTAGCCGCCACCGGACGAGTACGGATGTAGCGCCGACCAATAGGCCCGAGCCCATTCGATCAGCTTCTGCTTGTCAGCCGGGTCCGTGCTCACGCCGACGATGACCTGGTTCCACTTGGCGTCCCGGTAGTTCCACGCTGTAGCGTCCTTCGGAACCCGGCCTGCCGCGCCATCTATCGGGTACAAGTGCATCGTCGACTTCCAGGTCGGCAGCTTGGCGCCGAACTCGACGTGGCGCGCGATCGCGTCATCGGTGAGTTCGCCGAAGAAGTCGGCCTTCCAATACCACTGGTCTCCCGGCGGGTAGAGGGCATCGAACATGCTCTGCAGCGCCGGGACCGGCAGTGGGCCCACCCAATCGAGCGCCGGCGCGCCGAACTGGGCGCGGATCGGGGCGAAGGTCGCCTCGGCGCGGTCTTGCGGCCCGGCATAGCACCAAACGATTCCGCACATTGGCTTGCCTTGCAGCTCCTGTGGGAAGGGATCCGCCGGCGGCACGACGAGGAAGGCGAAGAAGCCGTTCAGGTCATCCGGCGCGGCCGGCAAGAAGTCGCGATACCAGCGCAGCACGTCAGCCGCTCGCTCGATCGGCCACAGCATCGGCCCGGCGTAGACGGTCGAGATCGGGTGGAGCCGGAAGAGGAACGACGTCACGACGCCGAAGTTCCCGCCGCCTCCGCGAAGCGCCCAGAAGAGATCGGGATGATTCCGCTCGTTCGCGGTCACGAAGCTGCCGTCGGCGAGGACCACGTCGGCTTCGAGCAGATTGTCGATGGCGAGGCCGCACTTGCGCGTCAAGTGGCCGAGCCCGCCGCCGAGCGTGATGCCGCCGACGCCGGTGGTGGAGATGATCCCGCTCGGCGTGGCCATGCCGAAGGCGTGCGTCGCGTGGTCGACGTCGCCGAGCTTGCTGCCGGCCATGACGAGCGCGGTTTGGTTGACCGGATCGACACGGACGCCCCGCATGAGCGAGAGATCAATGACAATTCCATCGTCGACGACGCTCAGACCGGCGCCATGATGTCCACCGCTGCGAATGGCGGCGGTGAGACCGTGCTCGCGGGCGAAGTTGACCGTGCTGATGACGTCGCCCGCGTCGGCGCAGCGTGCGATGAGGCGTGGCCGACGATCGATCATCGCGTTGTAGATCGTGCGTGCCTCATCGTAGGTCGGGTCACTTTGTTGGATGAGCTCCCCGCGCAGCGCGGCGGCGAATGCCTGGACAGCAGAGTTGGCGAGCGGTGGAGCGGCGGTTGCAGTCATGGTCTGCCTCCTCGTAATGCGAGCGTTGCGCATGCCGATAGCCAGCTGATCACGCTCCAGACATCGCCTTATGCTGACCGGCTGGTCTATCGACCTTACATCAGTAACGATCGATATTTGTCGTTAGAACGAATCACACGCGGTTTTTCAATTGTTGGGGACGATCATCTCGGCGATGAGATGAATGGTAGAGGTGCGCGGCAGCGGGTGGAGTCGCCGGGATGGCGGTCAGGGGATGTCGTCGCCCACGATCGTCCCGGTGTCGGTCTCGGGATCGAAGAGCGCGACTCGATTACGTCCGGCGGCTTTCGCTGCGTAGAGTGCGCGGTCGGCGCGGTCGAGGAGCGAAGCCGCCTCGGTGGCGTGCTCGGGGAGTCCGGCAACGCCCGCGCTGACGGATAGCCGCAGCGTTGTCCCGTCCGGCAGCTCGAAGCGGTGTGCCTGCACCATGCGCCGCGCTCGCTCCGCCATGACGAGGGCGTCCACGGTCCACGTCTCGGGGAGAAGCACGACGAACTCCTCGCCGCCGTACCGGCTGACGAAGTCGACCGTACGCGCACTGCGCCGAAGCAGGGCGCCGACCTCCCGCAGGACGAGATCGCCGGCCGCGTGCCCGTAAGTGTCGTTGACCGATTTGAACCGGTCGAGATCAATGAAGCAGACGCTCAGGGGGTCGGTGTACCGCACCGCGCGCTCGACCTCTTCCTGCAGCCGCTCCATCAGGGCCCGCCGGTTCGGTAGCTCCGTCACCGGGTCGATGCGAGCTTGCCGCTCGAGGTCCGACCGCGCGACCTCGAGCATCGTCGTCAGGCGCTCGGTGAGCCGCGCGCCGAGCATTTGCCGCGCGACGATCAGCGCGGCGATGCTGAGCCCAATCCCGGCGAGGATGGGCGTCAAGGCGCGCGGGCTCCGCACCAACACGGCGAGCGCCACCGCGGCGCCGAACACGACATACGGCAGGGCCGAGGCGACCACACCGCGGTCTCCGGGGAAGGCCAGCGCCGGCGTGACGGGCGAATCGGAGACTGGGCGCGCTTCAGCGACAGTGCGAATCGCGCGAATCGCGGCGATGGACAATGCGGCCATCGCGGCTGGCACGAGCCAGTCGGTCCAGGAGCCCGTGCTTCGCGATTCGTCGAGTAGTACGAGGCCATCGCCAGCGGCCGCCGCCGTCACCAGCAGCCACGCGGCTGCAAGGAGAGCTGCCTCCTGTCGGCGAGCAGCCGCCGTGGCAATTGCCACCATCGCGTTGCCGACTGCTGCCGCGAGCGGAGTGAGCGCGGAGATGGCGACGATCAGCCAGATGCCCGTGCTCGCGTTTGTTGCGCTCGATGCCTGCGCTGCCAGAACCAGCCACCCGAGCACGAACGCCGCCGCCGCGAGCGTCGCGTCGATCAGGAACCGCGCTCGCGTCTCGCGCGATGTCGCGGGTAGAGGTACTGCGGCCACGGCAGCGATGCCGAGCGCGCCGCCGATGGCGAGCAACGCGGAGATCCCCGAAGGTGCTGGACGATCGTCGCTTGCAACGGCTGAGAAAACAGCGAGAAGCTCGGCCGCGGCAAGAGCGATTGTTGCTGCCGCTATGAGGAGCCACGAGCGGCGCGAGCCACGGTCCGCGGTCAAGGTCGCCGCCCAGAGCGCCGGCGCGACCGCGAGCGTTGCGGCGAGCGCCGCGGCTGCCGTCGCAAGCAGATCACGAGTGTCCGCAGCGATGGGCAGGGCGAAGCTGATGAGGAGGACAGCCGCCACGTACGCGACTGGAAGCGCCGCCATGCGCCACCAGCGGCGTCCCGGTCCCACGGCTGGCGCTTGCGCGATCGGTTTGGTTTGCGTCCACGAAGGCGCGGCCACGACCTGCACCAGAACTTAGATAGGAACTACGTCCACACGGGGGCACAGCGCCCGCTCGTAGGCTATCCGACTTCGCGTCCGGTCACAACGGATCAAACGTCCCGAATACGGCAACCGCGGAGCCCCCTGAGCCAGGCCGGTGTCAGGGTGTCTCGCTCAGCGCAATTCTCTAGGTGTTTCGGGCACTGGCGCACGAGGAAATCGCCCATGAGCGACCGCGTGGCGAATGCGACCTTTCGGCGATACGAGCCGGCGGCGCGGTGCGTTCACGCATGGGACAATTCGTGTCGGCCGATCCAAGCCGGACGGCCGTTGTGTGTGTCATGAGGGGAAGCTTCGTGCGGGGTCCGGTTGTGGACGTTCGGCGTTTGGTGCAAGTCGAGGCGGCTTGCTCGGGTGTGCTCGCTTCCATCAATAGCAGTCTCATCAATCCACTGCTCATCTCTCGCGGGGCTGGCGCGTTCGCCCTCGGCGTCTACAACAGTGGCGCGTACTTCTTTGGATTCGGGTCGGGTTGGGTCGGGCCGCGGATTGCCGCGCACTTCGGCAGTGTTCGGCGTGCGACGCTCGTCTGTCTGCTCCTTGCGCGGCTGGTGTTCCTTGCTCTCCCGCTTGTGCTGATCCTCACAGAGGGTGGCGCGGTCTGGCTCCTCGTCGCGCTGGCGCTGATTTGGGCCGCTGGCGAGGGGCTGGCGTTGCCGCTCTGGACGTCATTCTGGACGGGATTGGCGTCGTCGCAGGAGCGCGGGCGGTGGCTGGCGCTGCGAGCGACGGCGGCGACGGCGGCGACGGCGTTCATCATGCTGATGCTTGCCATCCTCCTCCGGGTCGCTTCTCGCGAGGAGATCTTGCCGCTGGCGTATGCGATCGCGGCAGTGGCGGGACTGGCGAGTCTGGTGCAGGTGCGCATGCTCTTCTCGCGCGCGCCGGAGCCGCCGGTGCCAGCGCCCCGCTCGATCCGCGCGATTCCGGACGGCCCGGCGCGGCGCTTCCTGACCGGTGTCCTCGGCTTCTGGTTCGGCGCCGGCTTAGTCTGGCCGATTCTGCCGGCGTACATCCTCAATGAACACGGAGCCCCGACAGCCTACTTCCCGGCGGCCGCCGTGGTGGCCGCGGTGACAGGGCTGGTGACGCAGCGATTCTGGGGAAGGGTAGGGGACAACCACGGCGCGCGCCGCGTCCTGCTCCTCGGCGGGCTGGGCGCATCGCTGGCGCCGGCGCTGTGGTCGGTGGTTCCGGTCTACTGGGTCGGGTTTGGAATCGAGATCATCGCGTCTGCCTGCTGGCCAGCGCACATGATGGGTCTCACCCTGCGCTCGATCGAGCTTGCCGAACACGAGGCGGAGCGGCCGAATCTTCTTGCCTGGACGAACCTGGCGCAAGGGACCGGCTCATTCCTTTCACCGCTGATCGCCTCGCTGCTGGTCGGCGCGGTCGGCACGGTGCCGCTGCTGCTCGCGTCGGCAGCGATACGTATCTGCGCCACCGTCGTGCTCGCCGCACCGCCCGGCGTGCCATTCTGGCGCTGGGGCTACGCCTCGGTGTCGTCCACCGGATCGCCGTTAGGCCAGAAATGAGGCCCTTCGTGCAGGCTATTGCAGAGGAGGATGGCGGTCGGGCGCCGATCGACGATGACCGGGGAGATCGTCGCCACGCCGGTACGGTGATGGGCGGGGAAGCCGGTGGCGAAGGCGGGCTGAAAGCGCGCGCAGATCGCTCGCTCGATCCCGTCGCCGAACCCGACGATCGTCGCGCGCTGCGCCGGCTGTGACTTGCGCTTGCTCCTATCATCGCTTTCGGGGTTGCGTCCGTTCTGCCGCGCGGCGTTCTGCTTTGCCGCGCGCCGCTTGGAGCTGCGACTGGCTGGTCGCCCCTCGGTCGTGGAATTGGCGGCGGGTTCAGTCACCTGCGCGTTGCTCAGTCCGTCCTCCCCGTCCATTGCTGCCTCCCGCCTGGAAGTGTTATTGGCCCAGCGTTGTCATAACCGTATGGTACAATCGGCGACCGGGAGCCAAATGGGCGTGCGGTCGTGGCGAGTACGCACGGCCGCGTTTCGTGTCCGGGCACCTGCATCGGCATCGTAGCGCACGGGACTGCGAAGCGACGAGCCGCGGCCCGTTGGTGCGTGCAACACTGAGAACCGGGGTTCCACGGGGTGGCGAAACAGATCGGCATTGACCTGGGGACGGCGAATGTCCTCGTCTTTGTCCGTGGTCGCGGCATTGTGATCAACGAGCCGTCCGTCGTCGCCATTTCCGCGAAAGACGGGAAAGTCAAGGCGGTCGGCATCGAGGCTCGGAACATGCTCGGTCGCGAGCCGCGAGAGACCATCGAGGTCGTTCGCCCGATGCGTGACGGCGTGATCGCGGACTACGTGGTCACGCAGGAGATGCTGCGCTACTTCATCAACAAGAGCTGCGGACGATTCTCCCTGATCCGGCCCGAGGTGATGATCTGCGTCCCGGCTGGCGTGACCGGCGTCGAGCGTCGCGCGGTGCGAGACGCCGCGCTGAATGCCGGCGCCCGCAAGGCGTACCTCATTAGCGAGCCGCTCGCCGCGGCGATCGGCGCTCGCGTGCCGGTGGCCGATCCATCGGGCAACATGATCATCGATATCGGCGGGGGCACGACTGAGGTCGCCGTCATCTCCCTCAACGGCATCGTTGTCGCGCGATCCTTGCGTGTTGGCGGCAACCGCTTCGACGAGGCGATCGCCAACTACATCAAGCGCAAGTACAACCTGCGCGTCGGCGAGCGGACGGCCGAGGAGGTCAAGATCGCGATCGGCTCGGCGATGCCGGTCGACGAGGACATCGTGATGGAAGTGCGCGGGCGAGATGAAGTCGCCGGCCTGCCACGAACCATTACGATCCACGCCAACGAAGTCGTCGACGCGATCACCGAGCCGCTGGAAGCGATCATCGGCGCGGTCCGCGCCGTCCTCGAAGAGACGCCGCCGGAGTTGTCGTCCGACATCATTGACAAGGGGATGATCCTGACTGGCGGTGGCGCGATGCTGCGGCAGCTGCCCGAGTTGCTGATGGAGGTCACTGGCGTCCCCTGCTATGTCGCCGATGATCCGCTTTCCTGCGTCGCCGTCGGGACCGGCCTGGCGCTGGAGCACATGGACATCCTCCGCGACAGCCTGGAAGAGCCGTAGTCGCGTGACGGCTTCTGGATCTCGCCGCCAGCGCTGAGTTTCTTCAACCAGATTTCAACAGGTTCTCTATGTCTCTGAGCGGGTAGCCCGCGCTCGCGTTGCTACCGCTTCCCCAAATTGGAGGCAATAGTGGCCTCCGGAGTCGAGGTGGTTGCGTCTTGCGGCGCGACACACTGTCGCTAATAAGAGTCAGGTCGACGTGTCCTCGGATCTCTAGCCCAGCCAAGCATGAATCCCCTACTTGCGCCTATTTCCGATCTGCAAACGGACTCTGGGCGGCGAGGGCTTTATCGACAACGTCCTCTTTATGGGTAGGATTGGTGATACTGCTAGTGATCCAACGATGGTGTGATAGGACTGGCGAGTACAAGGCTCCGATACACTGTGCTGCCAAGGTCGACTATGACTCAGTATGATAGTTCACCGTCTGACAGCGAAAGACGTTGTGAGGAAGCGTAATGGGCAGACTGGGCACTGTCTACACGATCGGGTACCAGGGACGAAGCCTGGACGATTTCGTTGATACCCTAATCGCCGCAAAGGTGGATGTATTGGTTGACATCCGATCGCGACCTATCAGTCGGCGGCACGACTTTTCAAAGAACCGCCTCGCGGCTCATCTGAATCGGCACGGCGTGACCTACTGGCATGTTCCCGATCTGGGGATGCCCTTAGATTTACTTGCGCGCCGCTCTCCCCAAGATGGCAACACCGCCATCTTGGCAGAGTACCGTCGATTGCTACCAGAACGACTCCCTGCGTTACTTCGGGTTATTGACCGTGCGTCCACCGAAACGATTTGTTTGCTTTGTTTCGAAGCGAACGCTGCGCATTGTCATCGAAGCATCGTCGCCGATCATCTACGTGATCAATGGCAATTGGATGTTCGGCACCTTTGACTGGCGAGGCGGGTAATACAATCCAATGATAATCCAACTCTTGGGATGTTTCATCATTGTTCCAACGAAGAACTGGAGATCCTTCTTTAGGAGCTGCTCTTCATATTTCTGACGGAACTTTTCTTCCCACTTTTCTTCGTAATCTTCTCGCCATTTCCTGTACGACTGGGCAACCTCCCAATCCACGATTGACATACGATGCCCCCGGCAGCGGTCGTCGTCACACTGAAAATGGTAGGAAAACCTATAGGGGATGAACTCAAGCGGTTCGACTCGTTCTGGCATTACAAAGCTGATGCGAGATAGCTTTGCACGCTGCTTTTCTTGCCAGTCGTCAGACTCTTTGGGCTTGATTTCTAGCCGATCGATTTTTCTCGGTCTGATCAGCGCCAAGCTTCGGGAGATTCGAACATCGTCAACCTTGAGCTCCTCGATAGACCTGGCGCGGAATGGCTCAACCCAGCGGTTCCGCTCAGCCCAGGCATTTTTGGTTCCGATGTGACGTACTTGAGGAAATCCATGGTCAAGGTCGACGCGGTGGCTCTCGGGACGTGGATCCTCGGACCGTTTGACCCGAAGCCGCAGAACGTCATACTTCCGAAATCGGTTTTCACTTGCGAGTAGTCGGTCAGGGATTGGGTGTAGTCGAAAGATGCGCCCATCTCTTGTGATTCCAGCGACGCAAGAAGTCTCGATGTACCGCTCTGAAGGCTCAGGATAGGCCCGGACTGTAATCAAGATCTCCTCTTCCCGCCAGTCTTCCATATCCGCATTCCTCACGCGCTGCGTTCGCTTCACTGGAGCGGTTTCCCATAGGTGCCGCAAAATCGCTCTGATGGATCGTTGGTGCCGCCGCATTCCGCACAGCCCGTTGCCGATGCTTGGCGTGAGTGAGGGGATCTCTTCGGCTCGGGATTGGCGAGAGCATAGGCTTCGGTCTGAGCAATGGCGCGGTCAATGCCTTGAATTCTACTGTCGAGCCTTGTCTTTTTCTGATCGCATGCGGCAACGGCTTCAGAGTGTTTCGCACGCGCACGATCCCGGCTTGATCGCTCAAGGGCCCTAAATAGCTTCCCGAGCTCTTCACCACTACGGAACATCGAGCCTTGCTGGCCGACTTCCAGGCGGCGGCGCGCCCGGATCTCCGCGAGCTCGGCGGAGATTGCACGATTTTCGAGTTGCGGTTCCTTTTTCTTGATACGTAGCTCCTTAAGCGCCTGCCTTGTCTCCGCTGGTGAGTTGATGGCAATGACGGCTTTCCCTTTCTCGTCGAAGTGGACAATACGTGAATCGTCTACCGATGAATCCTCCACTACCTCGGCGCTAGAGGGATAGGAGGGCACGAGCGACGAGGATGGCGTCACAACTCCGCTGTTGTGAGACTGCTCAGGTTGCTTCCTCCGCCAAAGCCGCATAGTGTCCCCCTCTTCACCGGCAAGATCGTAGTTGGTGGAATCAGGCGCACGGCCGTCGCAGAAACAGCGGTTCACAGCGGGATGCAATGCCAAGTGTCGAAAAAGTGATTTGCTAATCGTTCAATCTCGGACTCGCTGATTGCCTGTGAGCCCCGAGTGGAGCTATAGTCTTGGCTCGATCCTGATAATACTGACAATTGATTCGGTTAGCAAACGATTGTGTCGTGTAGCAATAACTGCGTCGTGTCGCTGATTCGGCACATGTCGTCTAGTCCGTGAGGCAAGACCTTAGATGGCTAGTAAGGCAACGTGGAGCCGCCAAGACTTCAGTCGTGACTAGCTGCGGAAACAACGTAGAAGTTTGCCTAGCCAACCGCGGTTCGTGCCGCACCTGACTCAGTGACCGATGCGACGATGTTCATTGGATACGGATTGTGGAATTCATGCTAGCCGCAGTGACGGGTGCCGCAGCACTCTTGCGGTCGATCGAAGTTGCGATAGCCGAGAGGGAAGTAATTCAGATTCGTGGGAGGGCCGGGTAGGATGCGGGCACCCGGTGCTCGTGCTTCGCAAGTGAACACTCCCGTGCCGGAGAGTTCAGTGGTCTTCGCGCGCAGATCACTTCTGTCGCCGTCCAAGCCGGTAGGGTGCCCTGTTGCTCGATCAGCTGGGTCGTCTAGAAATCGTCGCTTGCGGGATCGCGTCGAGTCTTCCTCGTGCGATATCTGACTTGCGAGGCCATCAAGAGCGGCAGATTGATAGGCCGTCATAGTCCCATCGCCAGCGGGTGTCCAAAGTCCGTTTGAGCGAATGAAGTTGCTTGCTGCCCGGCTACTTCGGTGGCTCCCAGACACCGCGTTGGCCCGAGACTGGGAGCCCCGGGCCAACGCGAACGCCGGATTTGGTGAGGGAGACGGGATTAGGAGGAGGTCACACGGTAAGGCTGACTGGTGTGACCTCCGGGCAGACCTTCTGGTCGTAGCTAGTGGGCCAAGACCACTTCCACGACTTCGTTGGGTGTTTGCACTTGTTGCTGTCCCTATCGTACCGGTAGCCGGTTGGACAGATTGCGCACAAGCCCTTCTTGCTCGAGCTCCTTAGGGTCACCTCGTGCGTGCCCGCCGGGCATTCGCACTTGGGGACGGGGTAGCTCTGCTTCTTGAAGCTCTTCCTTCTCTTCTTGCCGCCCGCGGCGGCATCGTCAGCGAGCGCGAAGGTCGCGGCCACGACGGGTGCGGCATATGCCAGCTTGGCGCCGGTTCGCAACACGGTGCGGCGTGTCGTCGGTTTTTCGAGGGATTTAGAGAACTCGCGCTCAGACATGGCGAAAACTCACCTCCCCGAGGGTGTGTATCGTTTCTCAGTCAACTGTCCGGTCGAGTACGTGGCCCACATCGTAGGACTGATTACCTATCCTGTCAATTGAACGTACGCTAGGTCTTGAGAAATCTGGGGAGCGCCGGTGCCGCGATCTGCCGGAAACCCCAGTGATATCAGCAAATTCGCGCTCTCAAGCGCCAATGAACGACGTAGTCCGCATGGCTTTCGTCGCTTGCTAAGGGAGCGGATCTGAGCGCCATTGACCGGGCTGACCGGATCGAATCAGTGTCGCAATGTCACAGCTGGGCGCTCGTGAGGGGCTTGACAAGGCCACTATGGCGCCGTAGAGTGTGGTCCACTGGTCAACCAATCAACCGATCGACCGTCACTTGCGCCCGGGCATGCTCCTCCGTCGTTCCTCACTCGGCGCCCGGCGCGGCAGAGTCAGCAGGGCACAAGCCGTGACGCGAGACGAATCTCACCAGGTACACCACATCGCGATCCTGGTGCGTGATGTCGACTCCGCGCTGCCGTTCTACCTCGAGAGCCTGCGGCTCTCGCTCGTCAGCGACGAATGGCTGCCGCAGGTCGGCGCGCGGCTGACCTATCTCGATGGCGGGCCCGTCCTCATTCAGCTCGTCCAACCGACACGGCCCGGTCCGCTCCTCGACGATCTCGATCGGCATGGCGAGGGCCTGCATCACATCTGTTTCACCGTGGACAATCTCCAAGCGACGCTCCAACGCTTGGCGCCAGATGTCGACATCCCGATTCAGACGGGGCTGCAGGGGCGGCGAACTGCCTTCCTGCCGCCCGGACCGAATGGGGTTCGAATCGAGCTACTCGAGCTTGATACGTCGGTGAGTCAGGAGTCGTGACGTGGGTCGGTTGAGCGGCAAGGTCTGTGTCATCACCGGCGGCGCCAGCGGAATCGGCCGCGCCGCCGCCAAGGCGTTCGTGCGCGAGGGCGCCGTCGTCGGCATCCTCGACCGGAATGAGCCGGCGCTCAACGAGACGGTCGCGGAGCTGGGGGAAGCCTCGTTTCCGCTGCTCTGCGACGTTACCGATGAGGCGAGCGTCGAGCGCGCGTTTGCCGAGGTTGAGCGACGACACGGCCGGCTCGATGTTCTCTACAACTGCGCGGCGGTCCAGCTGATCGGCGAGGACGCGCCGGTGCACGAGTTGTCGCTGGAAGTCTGGGAGCGGACGCACTCGGTCAATCTTCGTGGCGTTTTCCTGACGTGCAAGCACGGCGCTCGATTGATGATCAAGGCTGGCAACGGCGGCTCGATCATCAACGCCGGCTCTCCGACCGGGCTGACGATGTGCGGCGCCGGCTGGCATGCCTACTCATCGTCGAAGGCGGGCGTCATGGCCCTGACCAGGATCATGGCCGCCGACCTCGCGAAGTACGGCATCCGCGTCAATGGCATCGTCCCTGGCACGATCGAGACGAGCCTGACGCGCAAGCTCACCGAGGACCCAGTCGAGCGCAAGAAGTTGGAGGCGATGCATCCGATCGGCCGAATCGGCACCCCGGAGGACATGGCTGGTATCGCCGTCTTCCTGGCTTCGGATGAGTCGGCCTTCGCCACCGGCGCGCATTTCCACGTCGATGGCGGCGTCTCGGTTCGATAGGTGTGCCCGCGGGCGCAACATGGGGAGCGAGAAAGGCAACGATGACCGCGACGTTCCGAATCGGACTCACTCGTGATTTCCTCAAGCCGGATGGCTCGATTGGCTTCAGCGACATCGGCCTCGGTCTGCTCGAGGGCAAGCCGGGAGTTGAGTGGGAGTTCCTCGCGGAGAACACGCGCGAGCTGCGGGCGGACCAGATTCGCGGCTACGACGCGCTCGGAGTCTTCACGCCGCGCGTGACGGCGGCGACGCTCGAAGGAGCCGACCGGCTGGCAGTCATCGCCCGTTATGGCGTCGGCTATGACAGCGTCGATATCGAGGCGTGCACGGCGCACGGCGTCGCCGTCACGATCGCGCCGGATGGCGTGCGCCGCCCGATGGCCTGCGTGGTCATGACCTACATCCTGGCGCTCTCGCATCGCCTGCTCGATCAGGATCGGGCGACCCGCGCTGGCGAGGGGTGGACACGCAAGCTCGACCTGACCGGGTACGGGATCACGAACAAGACGCTCGGTCTGATCGGGCTCGGCAACATCGCCAGCGAGGTGGTCAAGCTCTCCCGCCCGTTCGACCTTCGCCCGATCGCCTACGACCCGTATGTTCCTCCCGAGCGAGCTGCCGCGCTCGGTGTCCAGCTCGTTGACCTCGAAACGCTGCTGCGGACGGCCGATTACGTCGTCGTCCTCTGCCAGTTGACTCCGGAGACGCGGCGAATGCTCAACGCGGAGCGCCTGGCAATGATGAAGCCGACGGCGTTCCTGATCAGCGTCGCGCGCGGGCCGATCGTCGACCAGGCGGCGCTGACTAAGCTCCTGCAGGAGCGGAAAATCCGAGGCGCCGGGCTCGATGTCTTCGAGGAGGAGCCGGTCGATCCGAACGATCCCATCTTGAAGCTCGACAACGTCGTCGTCTCGCCGCACGGGCTCGCCTGGACCGACGAGTGGTCGGCAATCACTGGGCGCAGCGCCCTCGGCGGCATCTTGGAGGTCGCCCACGGGCGTCCTCCCGCTCACGTCGTGAACAAAGAGGTCCTGGACTCGCCGCTCTTCCAGGAGAAGCTCCAGCGCTACGCCCAGCAGCGGCCCGGATAACGGGACGCGCGTTCGGAGGCCACGATGGCAGAGTCGACCGGAGCACGCCTGAAAGGAGCCGCGACGGTCGGGAACGGACTGAGCGCCGCCGGCCGCCGAGTGATGGCGATCGATGAGATCGGCGTCATTGGCGCGTTGCTCGCCATCTGCGTCTTTCTCAGCCTGACGAGCGATAAGTTCCTGCAAACCACGAACCTAATCAACGTCTCGCGCCAAGCGTCCTGGTTCGGGATCATGGCGGTCGGCATGGTCTTCGTGATCGCCATGGGCGATATCGACCTGTCCGTCGGATCCATCCTGATGCTGAGCAGTGTCAGCATGGCGCTGCTGCTGCGGAACGGGCAGCCAATCGTATTGGCGATTCTGGCCGGACTCGCGGTCGCGACGGCCTGCGGCTTCGTGAACGGCATCCTCAGCGTGATGCTGCGTATCCCGACGATCATCGTCACGCTGGGCACGCTCAGTCTCTTCCGTGGCATCGGCCTCGTCATCACCGACGCCAGCCCGGTCTCTGGCTACAACCACCTCTTCAACACCTGGTTCTTCAAGTACATCGGTGGCAAGGATCCGATCTTCGAGATCTGGATGAGTGTTTGGGTCCTCGTCGCCGTTGCGATCGCGGGATGGGTGCTCTTTAGCCACACCGCGTTCGGCCGGCGCGTCCAGGCGGTGGGTAGCAATCGCCAGGCAGCGCGCTTTGCCGGCATTCGGATCGCGCGGTACCGCGTCATGGTCATGACGCTGATGGGCTTCATCGTCGGCATCGCGGCGGTAACGGTCCTCGCGTTCAACCGAAACGGCAGCCCGACCGTGGGCGAAGGGGACGAGCTGAAGGTCATCGCGGCGACGATCATCGGTGGCACGGCGTTGACCGGTGGTTCCGGCTCGGTTCCCGGCGCCGTTCTCGGGGCGCTCATCATCGCGATCATTCAGAACGGATTAGCCCTGCTTCGTGTCGATCCCTCGTGGGCCGTGGCGGTGACCGGCATCGTCATCATCGTCGCCGTCACCCTCGATTACGTGATCAAGCGGCGCTGACGTCGGGCGCGGCTCCGCGTGAAGTCCGGGCCGCACGTGGAGGGAGGTGATCGCCAGACAACGTCATCGTGCTCGCGCCTCGGCTCGTCCGCGGCGACCACTTGGTGAAGACTGCTCACGGGAGCAGGAAGGAGGGGCAAAATGAAACGCGCGCGGTTCGTGCTCGCGCTTGTTGGCGCGGCGCTGCTAGCGGGAATGCCGGCAGTCAGTGCGCAACAGGCGACACCTCCTGCAGATCACAGCGATATTCGCATCGCATACGTGCTCCACGGGATCAACGCATTCACCGAGCGGATCAAGACGGGCGCGCTGGATGCAGGGCGCGATTACGGCGTCACGGTGGATGTCTTCGGCGACGCGAGCTTCGACACGTCGACCCACCAAGGCTTCTTCCAAGCGGCGATGGACTCCGGCTACAACGGAATCGCCGTCGTGCCGAACCCTGGTGACCAGTGGATCACGCCGATACAGGAAGCGGTTGATCGTGGCATCCCACTGGTCGCGGCGAACGTCACGGCGCTCGACAGCGCGTTGACGACCTGGGTCGGGCAAGACGAGTACAACTCCGGCGTCATCCTCGGCAACGAGATGAAGAAGCAGCTCGAAGCCGCCGGCAAGACCGAGGGGCTGATCGTCGTTGGGATCTGCACGGCCGCGGCGCAGGTTCTCCAGGATCGGTACGCGGGTTTCGTGAAAGCGATGGAGGGCACCAATTACGAGGTGTCCGAGGCCTATGAAGTTCTCATCCCTGTGCCGGACAACTACAGCCGGTGGGAAAACCTCGCTGCCGCCAATCCTGAGGCCATCGCGATGGTCGGGCTCTGCTCGATCGACATCGCGAACTTGGCGCAGCTGAAGGAGCGCAACCAGGCCGAGTGGCTAATTGGTGGCTACGACCTCGACCCGCCGACGCTCGATGCGATCAAGAGTGGTCTCGCCCAGGTGACGGTCGGGCAGCAGGAATATCTGCAGGGCTACCTGCCGGTCCGCGCCCTAGCCGAGCACTTGATCAACGGGACGCCGCTGGTCCAAGGCTGGTTGGAATGCCCGACCGAGGTGGTCACGGCGGAGAACGTGGACCAGTACATCGAGCGGCAGACGAACGATCAAGCGCAATACGACTACTACCAGCAATACATGCAAGAGCATTTCGCGGACCTGCAGGCGGCGGCGCGGCCGTATGACGACCTGCGAACGCCGGGCATGCCGCGCAGCGACGCGACGCCGACGGCGTAGCTGTCTCGATCTCTGTCCGGCGATCGGCTCGGGATCGTTCGCCAATAAGCCGATCGCCGGACCTGCACACCGCGCGCGGAGGCGCTGAGCATGGCGGACACTGGCCAGCCCGATCGTGAGCTGATCCGGCTGGAGGGAATCACGAAGCGATTCGGCGGGGTGACGGCCCTGCACGTCGTCAGCTTCGGCATCCGGCGTGGCGAGATCCACGCGGTTGTCGGGGAGAACGGGGCCGGCAAATCGACCCTGATGAAGATCCTCGCCGGTGTGCACCAGCCGGACTCGGGGAGCATCATCCTGCGCGGGGAGGAGGTGACGATCACCGACCCGCTGCATGCTCAGCGCTTGGGGGTGAGTATCGTCTTCCAGGAGCTGAACCTCTTTCCCCACCTCTCGGTGGCCGCGAACATCTTCCTCAATCGGGAGTTGCGGAAACGCGGCGGGCTGCTTGACCACCGGGCGATGGCCGAGGCCGCGCGGGGCGTGCTCGACCAGATGGGCGTGGCGCTCGATCCGCGCGTGAAGGTCGGCAAGCTCACGGTCGGCGAGCGGCAAGTGGTCGAGATCGCCCGGACGCTGGCGCAGCGCGCCGAGATCGTCATCATGGACGAGCCGAACTCCGCCCTCACCGCGAGCGAAACGGAGCGCCTTTTCGCGATTCTCCGCCGGCTGCGCGAGAACGGCCTGACAATCATCTACGTCTCCCATCGGCTGGAGGAAGTCTTCGCGATCGCCGACCGCATCTCGGTGATCCGGGACGGGCGGTATCACGGGACGTGGCGGGTGCAGGAAACCTCGATCCCGGAAATCATCACCGCGATGATCGGGCGTCGTCTCGAAGAAGCCTTCCCCGTGCGGGAGCCGGTTCCCCCTGACAAGCCGGTCGTCTTGGAAGTGCGCGATCTGCGCAAGGGCGACAAAGTCGGCCCAGTCAGCTTCGCCGTGCGAGAAGGGGAGATTCTTGGCTTCGCCGGGCTCGAAGGGTCGGGCGTTAGCGACGTATTTCACATCCTCTTCGGACTGGAGAAACCGTCGGCGGGCGAAGTGATCTATCGAGGACAGCCCGGAGCGCGCGTCCGTGGCCCGCACGACGCCATCAAGCGCGGCTGGGGATTGGTCCCGGCGAACCGCCGCGATGAGGGCCTGATGCTCAATTGGTCGATCAGGCGAAACACCAGCCTCGCGGTGCTGGACCGGCTCTTGGTGGCGCTCGGGCTGATCGACCGAGCAGCTGAGCGCGATTTGGCGACGGGCTATGTGCGGAAGCTCAACGTTGCCACGGATAGCATCGATAAGCGCGTCGTCAATCTCTCCGGCGGAAACCAACAGAAGATCGTGGTCGCGAAGTGGCTCGCGACCGGACCCTCGATCCTGATCCTGAACGACCCGACTCGCGGTGTTGATGTGGGAGCGAAGTCGGAGATCTACCACCTCTGCGATCAGCTCGCGCGAGAAGGTCTGGCGCTGCTCTTCACCTCGTCGGAGGTGGAGGAGACGCTCGGGATCGGTGACCGGGTGCTGGTCATGGCGAAGGGACGAATCGTCAAGGAGTTCGCTCGCGGTGAGGCGACCAAAGCGGACGTGATGTTCTGGATGGCTGGCGGGGCAGCGGCCGAGGAGACGGTCCCCGATCCAGGTGAAACGCTCGCTCCGGTCGCTGGCGGTGATAGTGGCGCCGTTGCGTGAGGGGCACGGTGACGCGCTCGTGATGCGATGAAGGAGATGAGGATGCGCGCGAATCATGTTCGGCGGAAGTTGGCGGCGGGGGAGATTTCCATCGGGACGATGGTCTTCGAGTTCAACACGACAGGCATCGGCCGCATCATCGGCGAGGCCGGCGCCGAGTTCGCCGTCTTCGATATGGAGCACACCGGCTGGAGTATCGAGACGATCCGCATGCTGATGGCGACGACGCGGGCGGCGGATGTCATCCCAATGGTGCGCGTACCCGCCACGCAGTACCACCTGCTGGCGCGACCGCTCGATGTCGGCGCGATGGGCCTGATGGTCCCGATGGTGGAGGACGAAGCCCAAGCGCGGTTGATCGTGCAGTCGGCCAAGTATCCGCCGATGGGACGGCGTGGCTGCGCGTTCGGCATCGCCCACGACGACTACAGCGGCGGGGATGTCTTCGAAAAGATACAGAGCGCCAACGACGAGATCATGCTCATCGCGCAGATCGAGACGGCGCGCGGCGTAGAGAACGTCGATGCGATCGCCGCGGTCGAGGGCATTGATTGCATCTGGATCGGGCATTTCGACCTGACGGCTTCGCTCGGCATCCCCGCCCAGTTCGATCACCCATCGTTCCAGCAAGCGGTGGACGCGGTGGTCGCCGCCGGCCAGCGCCACGGCAAGGCGGTCGGGATCATGGCGTCCAGCGTCGCCAACGCGCAGGACTGGATCGCGCGTGGCTTCCGGGCCGTCGCCTACTCCGGCGATCTCTGGCTGTACCAGCAGGCACTTGCCCAGGGGATCGCGGCGATTCGCGACGCGGCCGGGGCAGTGGCTTCTGGCGCGACAGGTAAGGCGCCGGACAAGAGGCGCTGAGATCGGGCGCTCGAGTTGAGAGCTGGTCGCGCGTGGGCGCGAACAGGACGGTGCCGCGACGACGCGGCTCGCGAGGAGGAGCGGGACATGGATCAGTCGCGCGATCGCAAGTACGACGAGCGGCTGTACCAATTCGTCGAATCGCGGGTCAAGCGGATGATGGCCGCCTCGATCGACCGGCGGAGCTTCCTCAAGAAATCCGCCGCTGCCACGGCCGTCGGGATCGGGGCAGCTTCCGTTCGCGCTTCGCTGACGCCGTCGGCGGTCTCGGCGGCCCGGAAGGTGTTGCAGCAGTCGGGAGACTCGGCGGAGGCGGCGGTCGCCGCCGCGCGGAAGCTAAGGGAAGAAGGCCAGGTCGAGAAGCTGACGATCATCTCCGAGGCGGGACTTCAGGCCGAAGATCTGAAGGTCTTCTCCGGCCCGCTGTGGAAGGAACTGACCGGCATCGAGCTCGAAGTGATCGAGAAGCCATTTGACGAGATCTTCCCGACGATGGTGCAGGAGCACCTCGCCGGCACCGGGGCGATCGACATCTTGCAAGTCGTGCCGGCCTGGCTGGCCGACTGTGTGACCCAGGGGATCGTCGAGCCGCTCAATCCCTACATCGAGCAGTACATGAACCCTGCCGATCTCGACGATATCCACCCGACGTACCGCGACCTGATGAACTACGGCGGCCAGATCTACGGCCTCTTCGACGATGGCGATACGCTGATCGGCTACTACCGGTCCGATCTCTTCGAGGATCCGGTGCACCAAGACGCCTTCCGCCAGCAGCATGGCAAGGAGCTCGGGCCGCCGGCGACGTGGGAGGACTACGACCTCATCCAAACCTACTTCACCGAGGCGCTCGCGCCGGAGATCTACGGCGGCGCTAGCCAGCGCAATCCGATTCAGTCCAATCACTGGTTCAGCCAGGAATTCCGCGTTCGCGGCGGCAAGTTCTTCGACCCGGAGACGATGCAAGCGACGCTCGACTCCGAGGCCGGAGTGGCGACGCTGACGCGCATGCTCGAGTCGAACAAGTCGATGCCGCCCGGCGTCGAGCAGTGGGGCTTCGTTGAGGTCCTGACCGCCTGGCTGCAAGGCCAGCTCGCGATGGTCGGCTGCACCTGGCCGCCGTATGCCCGCTTCTCGGAGGAGTACGGCAAGGACACCAAGCAGATGGAGTGGGTGCCGCCTTCGACTATCTCGGGGAACGTCAAGTACTTCGTGATGCCGGGTGGCTGGAGCCAGCAGGCGTCGGGCTTCATGCTCAACGTCTCGGCCGACAGCAAGGCGAAAGAAGCGGCCTACCTCTTCTCGCAGTGGGCGAACAGCCCGACGATCAGCCTCGAGCGCGTGCTCTTGCCGTACTCCCTGCGTGACCCGTTCCGCATCAGCCACTACGAGTCGCAGGAGTATCGGAGCAAGTGGCCGAACGCCGGGCTCTACCTCGATACGCTCCGGGCGTCGGCGGACAACTGCTTGCTCGATCTCATCATGCCTGCCGCGCACGACTTCGAGGTCGCGATGGACCAAATGTTCGGCGCGGCGCAGGGTGGCATGCCGATCGAGGAGGCGCTGGCCCAGGGCAATCAGGCGTTCAACGATCTCGTCGAGCGCGGCGGCCGCGACGCGATGAAGGCCGCCTACGCCGAGTTCATCAAGCTCAAGGGCGCGTACCCGGCGTAGAGGGGGTAGGGGGTAGGGGTTGGGGTGGCGACGTTGCCGCTCCAGCCGGAGGGCATGGGGCCACGGGAAGCGCGACGAATGAACGACGAGCGCGCTACCTCGTGGTCCCACGCTCCCGGTTCTCAGATCCCGAGGAGGGACGGTCAGCGTGAGCGTCACATCTGGTTCAGTCACCGCGGCGAGTGAGACCCATCGGGTCGGGCGGATCCAGAGCTTTGCTGGCCGCCGCCGATTCGAGGGCTGGCTGATGGTCGCGCCGGCGATCGTCGTTTTCCTCGCGCTCGGTATCTTTCCGCTGATCTACTCCCTGGTCATCAGCTTCCAGCGTCGTGACCTAATGCGGGCGAACACCAATGAGTGGGTCGGCTTCGCCAACTACTCGAAAGCGCTGCGAGACGATCGCGTCTGGAACGCGCTGCAGAACACCATCGGCCTAACGGTCTTCGGGATCGCCATCGAATTCGTGCTCGGCCTCGGGCTCGCGCTCATCCTGGTCGATGAGCTTCGCGGCAAGCGGTTCATCATCCCGATCTTGATGCTCCCGGTGATGATGGTCCCGGTCATTGTCGCGCTCATCTGGCGCATGCTCTGGGATAACCAATACGGGGCGATCAATCAGATCTTGAGCTGGATCGCGGGCCATGACGTCAATATCGTTTGGTTGCTGACCGATAAGAATCGCTCGCTCGTCGCCATCCTCGTCACGCAGGTCTGGCAGTGGATGCCCTTCATGTTCCTGATCATGCTCGCCGGTCTGGCGGGGATTAGCCCCGATCTGTACGAAGCGGCGGCGCTTGACGGAGCGAGCTGGTGGCATACGTTCCGCGACATCACGCTGCCGGGCTTGGCCAACGTCATCGCGGTCTCGATCCTCTTCCGCGCCATGGACGCCTTCAAGATCTTCGACCTGATTTTCATGATGACCAAGGGCCAACCCGGCACCTCGACGGAGACGGTTTCCTGGTACATCTATGACCGAGGCCGCCAGGCGCTCGAGATGGGATACGCCGCGGCGCTCTCCTTCCTCTTCCTCATCTTCGTGACGATCGTCGCGACGATCTACATCAGCCGCTTCCTCAGGGGGCACGAGGCATGAGCATGTCCACTCTCGCCCAGCCCATCGGAATGAACGCCGACGCGCTGCGCCAGCAGCGGGCGCATAGACGCCGTAAGCGGCTCACGCGGGCGTTGCGCTACGCCGTGGTGCTGATCGCGCTGGTCTGGGTGCTCTTCCCGATCTATTGGATCGTCTCCACCTCGTTCAAGCTGCCGGCGGAGCTCTTGCGCAATCCACCGGTCTGGATCCCACAGGAGCCCTCGACCGCGCACTACCGGACGATCATGGAGGAGAAGGGGCGCGTCGCGCTCAAGAACAGCCTCGTGATCGGGGTTTCGGCGACCGCGCTCTCGATCGTCATCGGCAGCCTCGCCGCCTACTCGCTGGCGCGGTTCCGCACCGGCGGACGTCACCTCGCGTTCTGGATCCTGTCGCAGCGGATGATGCCGCCGATCGTCCTCGTCATCCCGTTCTTCCTACTACTGACGGAGTTGGGGAAGCGCGTCGAGCAGCTTGGCGTCGATCGCTACCCGCCCCTGATCGCGATCTACACGATGGCGAATCTGCCATTCGTCATCTGGATGATGCGCTCGTACTTTGCGGGCGTGCCGGCGGAGCTCGAGGAGAGCGCGTTGGTGGACGGCAGCACGCGTTGGGGCGTGCTCTGGCGCATCACCCTGCCGCTGACGATGCCCGGACTGATCGCGACCGCGACGTTCGCCTTCATCTTCTCGTGGACCGAGTTCCTCTTTGCCGTCTCGTTCACTCGCACGGAATCTGTGACCATCCCGGTCGTCATCGCCGGGTTGACAGGGGCGCAAGGCTCCAACTGGGGACAAGGCACCGCGCTAGCATGCATTGCAACCGCGCCGGTTTTTGTGCTCGGACTGCTCGTTCAGCGACACTTCGTTCGTGGATTGACGCTGGGAGCCGTTCGCGGCTAGGGACAAGAGGACTCGCTACCAGCGAGCCAGAGTCGGTGAGGAAGATATGCACGTTGCCATTATTGGACCAGGATTGATGGGCTCGCAGATCGCCTGCGAGTACGCCCTCGGCGGGCACGACGTTACGGTCATCTACCGCCGGCGGGATCTCGCCGAGCAGCGCCTTGACAACGCTTGGCAGGTCGCCGCGAAGGCCGAGCTCGCCTCCGACGATCAACTGAAGGCGGCGCGCGAGCGTATCTCGCTCGCGCCCGGTCTGGATGCCGTAACGCGGGCGCCGGATCTCGTCGTGGAGTCGGTCGTCGAGGACGTCGAGGCGAAGATTGCCGTCTTCAAGGACGTCGCGTCGCGCTGGCCGAATGCGATCCTCGCCTCGAACACATCGGCGATCCCGATCACCAAACTCGGGGAGGGTGCCGGAGCGCCGGAGCGGACAGTCGGCACGCACTACTGGAACCCGCCGCTCCTGATGCCGCTGGTCGAGGTGATCTCCGGCGAGAGGACGTCGCCCGACGTCGTATCGCGCACGATGGACGTCCTTCGCGCTCTGGGCAAGCGGCCGATGCACGTCCGCCGCGACGTGACGGGCTTCCTATGGAATCGGCTTCAGCTGGCGCTGCTGCGGGAGGCGGTGTGGATCGTCGAGCAGGGCGTCGCCGACCGGGCCGTCGTGGATGAGGTCGTCCGCAACGGCTTGGCGCGTCGCTGGCGGCAGACCGGACCGTTCGAGACGATGGCGCTGGGAGGACCCGACACGTTCGCCCGCGTCGCCGCGCTGATTTTCCCCGAGCTATCGAATGCCAAAGAGCTACGTGACCCACAGCGATTGCTGAACTTCGAGCCTGGTGAGCTAGAAGCGATTCGGCAACGGCGCGATGCCGGGTTGATCGAGGAATTGCGGCGAGATTGGGCCACCGGGCAGGTGGCAAGAGAAACCGCGAGCGACGGCTCGGTGAAAAGCGAGGAGAGGTAAGGAACTGGGAAACAAGCGAAGCTCACGAAGCGCCGATGCGACGAACTCAACCACGCCAGTTACTCGTGAGGCAGCGAGGGTGAACCCAAAACTTGAAAACATTGATCCGATAAAACGCGAGCCGGTAGCGACACAAGTTGCGCGGCGCCTCGTTGACTACATCCTCTCGGGACGCATTGAGCCAGGTGACCGCATGCCGTCCGAGCGCCAATTGGCCGAGGCGTTCGGCGTCGGCCGATCCGCGATGCGTGAGGCGTTGAAAGCGTTGTCGCTGATCGGGTTGATCGAAGTCCGGCAAGGTGACGGTACCTACGTCAAGCGGGCCGATTCCGCGCTCTTGCCAGAGGTGATCGAGTGGGGGCTGCTCCTGGGCGAGCGTCGGACGATGGATCTGGTGGAAGCGCGCCAGCACCTCGAAGTCATCATCGCCGGGCTCGCGGCGCGGCGGCGATCGGAGGAGGATGTCGTCGCGCTCCGGCGGCTGCTGGAGCGGATGGAGCGGAGCGATACGGATTACGAGGGATTCGTCGAGGCCGACGTTGCCTTCCATCAACGCCTCGCCGACGCGGCGCGCAACTCGGTCCTCAAGGAGATCCACTCGAGCGTGCAGGCGCTCTCTCGCGCTTGGATTCGCCGCGTCATCACCTCGGCGGCAGATACGCGGCCGTCGTACCAGGAGCATGTCCCGATTCTCGAAGCGATCGAGCGCGGCGACCCGGCGGCTGCCGCGGCGGCGATGGAGCATCACATGGCATCCGCGGCCGAGCGCCTCAAGCGGACCTTGGATGCGCAGACCGCCGAGGCCGCCGAGGGCGCTGCGACATAATCGGCGATCCGCATCGCTGAAGGGAGGAGGAGCGAGCGGTGGGAGCGGGAACCGCGTCGAGCCTGCCCGTGCGAGTCATCCGCTATGGTGTCGATGAGCCATTACCCGAGCAGCGGCCGCTGCGTGCCGGACCACTAACGGCAGTGCTGGAAGGCGGCGACCTGCGCTATGTCTCCGCCGGCGGCGTGGAGGTCGTCCGTCGCCTCTACATGGCAGTGCGCGACCGAAATTGGGACACGATCGAGCCGCGCTACACGGAGTTCACGGTCGAGGATCGCGGCGACTCGTTCACTGTCCGGTTCGCCGCTGAGCATGTATCGGGGGATGTCGACTTCGCTTGGCGGGGCACGATCGAGGGACGGCCGGACGGGACGATCGTCTACGAGATGGACGGCGCGCCCCGGCGAGCGTTTTACCGCAACCGCATCGGCTTCTGCGTTTTGCATCCGATGGAGCTGGCGGGCACCTCGGTCGAGGTCGAGACGCCGGACGGCACGGTAACCGGCGCGTTCCCGACGCGGATTTCCCCGCACCAGCCGTTCCTCGACATGCAGGCGATTCGCCACCCGGTCGGGCAGAGTGCCACGTTGACGATCCGGTTCGAGGGCGACCTCTTCGAGATGGAGGACCAGCGGAACTGGACCGACGCCTCCTACAAGACGTATTGCACTCCGCTCCGCCTGCCGTATCCCGTGGAAGTCACGCCCGATCAGCGCATCTTCCAGCGGGTGACGATTTCGCTGGAGGGTGAGCCACCGCGCGGCGCGGCGGAGAGTCGTGCTGGCGGCGACATCGAGATCGGCGAGGAGGCGGTCTTTGCGCTCCCGGCGATCGGCTTCGGCGACGCCTCGCACGGCCGCCCGCTCAACGACGAGGAGATCGCCCGCCTGCGCGCGCTGCGGCCCGCTCACCTCTGGCTCGACCTGGATCTCGGTGATTCGCGGTGGCAGGAGCGCCTCCAGCGCGCGGCGGCGAATGCTCAGGCGCTCGGTGCCGGGTTGGAGGTGAGCGTCGTCGCCGCGCCGAACGATGGCTTCGACCGGCTCGCGGCTGCCATTGCTAACCTACCCGCGCCGGTGCTGCGCGTCTTCGTTTTCCCGCC